>Ga0268360_1000042_pt1 | contig 327274 bp, 288 predicted proteins | sample BioMet11_FD_192465 | JGI IMG/M metagenome (GOLD analysis project Ga0268360, IMG submission 192465) | Sewage microbial communities from Oakland, California, United States - Biofuel 11 (Illumina Assembly) | ecosystem: Engineered > Wastewater > Sewage > Unclassified | place: USA: California... | reverse complement strand
TGGCCGGGGACAAGCGTTCGCCGTTAACGGCCACAGGGTCGCCGTGCTCGAAGTCGATGCTGATGTATTCCGGCGCATCCGGTGCCTTTTCCGGCGGCACGGTCAAGAGATAGGTGTCGGGGCCGGGTTCGTTGGCCGGATCTTCCAGCTCGCCGCCCTCAAAGCTCAAGTGCAGCAGATTGCGATCCATGCTGTGGTCCGAGCCCTTCTTGTCCGAGGGCACGGGGATGCCGTTCTCCTTGGCGAACCGAATCAGGTCCGTGCGGGAGGCGAAATCCCACTCGCGCCAGGGAGCGATGGTGCGCAGGTCCGGGGCCAGAACGCCGACGGCCAGCTCGAAGCGCACCTGGTCGTTGCCCTTGCCGGTAGCGCCATGGGCCACGGCCTGGGCCCCTTCGGCCCGGGCCACCTCGACCAGGCGCTTGGCGATCAGCGGCCGGGCGATGGAGGTACCGAGCAGATAACGCCCCTCGTAGATGGCGCCGGAACGCAACATCGGGAAGATGAAATCCTTGGCGAATTCCTCGCGCAGATCGTCTATGTAGGCCTTGACGGCGCCGGTGCGCAGGGCCTTGTCCTCCAGGCCGTCCAGTTCCTCCTCCTGGCCGAGGTCACAGGTAACGGTGACCACGTCGCAGGCATAGTGCTTCTTGATCCACTTGAGGATGACCGACGTATCGAGACCGCCGGAGTAGGCCAAAACGACTTTGCGAATGCTGCTCATGCCGACAGCTCCTTCTCGGGTGATGGGCCGTTAGGCCTTGGTGAAAATCCATTCCAGAACGGCTTTTTGCACATGCAGGCGGTTTTCGGCCTCGTCCCAAAGGATGGAGGCCGGACCTTCCATGACCGCTTCGGTGATTTCCTCGCCCCGGTGGGCGGGGAGGCAGTGCAGGACCTTGCAGCCGGGCGCGGCCGCGTCAAGCAGGGCCTGATTGATCTGATAGGCGGCAAAAATCTGCGCCCGCTCGGCCCGTTCCGACTCCTGGCCCATGGAAGCCCAGACATCGGTATAGAGATAGTCGGCGCCGGCAGCGGCCTGGCGCGGATCGTCGGTAATGGTGATATTCCCGCCCAAGGCCCGGGCCCGCTCCACGACGGCAGGCGCCGGCTGGTAACCCTTGGGCGAAGCGATGCGCAGCGCGATGGGGAACCGGGCAGCGGCGTTGATAAGGGACTGGGCGATATTGTTTCCGTCGCCGACATAGGCCAGCGTCACCCCGTCCAGGCGTCCGGAATGCTCGCGGATGGTGAGCAGATCGGCCAGGATCTGGCAGGGGTGAAAGCTGTCGGACAGGGCGTTGACCACGGGGATGGAGCCCTTTTCGGCCAGCTCCTCAAGCTTGTCGTGGCCGTAGGTGCGGACGATCAGGCAGTCGGCGTAGCGGGACAAGACCCGGGCGGTGTCGCGGATGGGTTCGTCGCGGCCGAGCTGGGAGTCGTTTTGCGTCATGAAGATGGGCCAGCCGCCAAGATGGCGTACGGCTACTTCAAAAGAAACGCGGGTCCGGGTGGAGGCCTTTTCGAAGACGAGAATGCAGGTTTTTCCGGCAAGGAGGTCGCTGCGATAGTTGGAGGCCTTCATGGCGGCGGCCCGATCGAGGATATGGGCGGCCTCTTCGGGGGACAAATCCAAAATGGTCAAGAAATGTTGCGGCATGGTGGTATCCTTACGAAACAACTCCCCATGAATTTTGAAAAACTTTTTTCTACACGGTTTGATTCCGTTCTGTAAAGCCTCGAAGCGGCCACTCTTTCCCGGAAATCGCGTTGACCTCATCTCTCTTCCAATGCTATCCTCGCCGCAACAATCCTGATTTTTAAAAGGCCTGGTCCGGGGCAACGTCCTTGAAGCATAACTTTCGGCGGGCATCCGGGCTGCCCGGCACAAACGGCGGGAGGAACCCCATGAAATCATTAAGGGCAATGTGTCTGGTGCTTGGCGTGGCGACCCTACTCGCCGTCTCAGGTTGCGTGATTTCGACGCCTCCGCCGCCGCCCCAGCCCTGCGCCGAAGGGTTCTACTGGTCCCCCGGATATGGCTGCCTCGCCATCCCGGTAGCCGCTCCCTATGCCGTCGTGAACATCAACGGTTTGGCCTTACGGTCGTGCCCGTCCACCAAATGCACCATGCTCAACTCCCTGTACGCCGGCGAGCAGGTGCAGGTCCTGGGCGCCCAGAGCGGTTGGACCCAGGTCTGGGCCTACGGACGCGGCCAGGTGGGCTGGGTCGCCACCAAGTACCTGAATTAGCCTCCGCGCCCGAAGTAACGGGCCGTTCCTTCGGGAACGGCCCGTTTTGTATCCGTTCGCCGTCTTCTCTCCTGGCCAAATCCGACCAACGGGCCTAGAGGTGTGGCATGGTGGACGTGCCGTTCACTCCGTTTCCGCCGGCTTTTTGCCGGACCCTGCTCGACGCTTCCTCCGACCCGATGGTCTACAAGGACGCGGCTGGCGTCTATCGGCTGGCCAACGCGGCCTTTCTGGAGATGATGGGCCTCACCGCGGCAGCCGTGCTGGGCCGTACCGATGACGCCATTTTTCCCCCGGCCGTCGCCGCCCGCCTGCAGGCAACCGATCGGCAGGTCCTGCGCACGGGAACATCCGCCCTGGTCGAATACGAACTCGTCCATGCCGAACGGTCCGTCTGGCTCGAGGTGCGAAAAGATCCGATCCGCGACGAGGACGGTCGCCTGATCGGCATTTTTTCCTGCGGCCGCAACGTCACCCGCCGCAAGGAACGCGTCGCCAACCGCGCCAAACGGCTCCGCCACGAAATCCAGCAGCGCCGCCGGACCGAACAGGCCCTGGCCGACTCGGTGCGCACGCTCAATCTCATCCTCGACAACAGCCCCATTGGCATCTCCCTGGTCTCGGAGCGGACGGTGCGCTGGGCCAACCCCCGCTTCCACGACCTCTTCGCCCAGCCCGCCGGGGCCATCGCCGGCGCCTCCACCGAAATTTTCTATCCCAACCGGATGTCCTACGAGGAATTCGGGCAGCGCCACTATCCCCAGCTCGCCCGTGGCGAACGGGTGGACGTGGTCTGGACCATGCGCCGGGCCGACGGCACGGAATTTTTCTCTCGGGTCATCGGCCAACTGCTCTATCCCGACCGGCCGCAAGAGGGCTCCATCTGGCTCATGGAGGACGTGACCGAACGCCGCCTGGCCGAGGAGGCCCGCCTGGCCGCCGAGCGGCTCAAACACGAATTCATGGACAACATGTCCCACGAAATCCGCACCCCTCTCAACGGCATTCAGGGCATGGCGACCCTGCTGGCCAAAACACCGCTTTCCGACGAACAGCGCGAATTTTTGGAAACGCTTGAGGAATGCGTCGGCAGACTGACCGGCCTTGTCGAAGGCATCCTGGACTTCTCCCGCCTAGGATCCGGGGCCCCGGTCCGGACGCCCTTCCGTCCCCGGGCCGTCGTCGAAGGCGTGGTGCAATCCCTCCAGGGCGTGGCCCAGGGGAAAAAGCTCACGCTGACCCTCGATGCCGCGCCCGACCTCCCGGAAACGGTCATCGGCGATGCGGACGGGGTCCGCCGGGTGCTGGCGGCGCTCTTGAGCAACGCCGTCAAATACACCGCGCATGGTGCGGTGACCGTCACCGTCGCCGCCCACCGGATGGCCGACGCCGGCGTCCAGGCCTTCGGTGACGTCAGTCAGGCCGCCATGGAATTCGTCGTTGCCGATACCGGCATCGGGCTTTCCCCGGAGCAGCTCCAAACGATTTTCGAGCCCTTCCGCCAGGGCGACAACGCCCGAACCCGCCGCTTCGGCGGCACGGGGCTCGGCCTGGCCATCGCCCGCCAAACCGCCGAAGCCATGAGCGGCAGCATCGACGTGACCAGCCAGCTCGGCCAGGGCAGCACCTTCCGCTTCGCGGTCGTCTTCGACCTACCGCCGACGTGAGTCGCCTCCTGACAGCTGGAGGAGATGACGGATGCCGCCGCAGACCAAAGGGCAGCCCCTTTGGAACCCCCATCGTATCCAGATGATTGGAATCCGCTCGAGGCAATCGAATGCCGTCACGGGGAACTCCCCGTCGGTACGCGGCAATGGTAGTGTGGGCAGCGGCGGGAAACGGCCGCTCAACCGGCCACGGCGTTGACGGCCGTCTCGGTGAGCGCTTCCATCACCGGCCCGTGATCCAGGCCGGCCAGATGCAAAAAGCCGTGGGCCAACAGCCTGACCAGATGCCGGGCCGGGTCCTGGCCGTAGAGAAAGGCCTCCCGGACCACGGTATCGGCGCTGACGGCCATTTCCCCAAGATAGTCCGGCCGATCCGGGTCCTCGGCCGGAAAACTGAGGACGTTGGTCGGACCGGGAAGGCCCAGGAAAGCGCCATTGAGCCCGGCCATGGCCGCGTCGCCCACCACTTCGAGATCGAAATCCCGGCCGGCCAAATCCAAGGCATCGAGAACGGCGGCGGTCAGGCCGGCCAGCTCCCGTTTGGACAGCGGCAAGGCGGGATCGAACAGCCCGTGCCCCCGGCCGATCATGCGGCGTGTTCCGTCGCGGTCCGGGACTCCTCGGGGCAGGGCGTATCCTCATGGTGCCGACCGTTCTTGGTGGTGCTGTGCTCGGTGGGATACTCGATGCGCTGATGGAAAATACCCGTCAGAATCCGATGGAAGGTATCGGAAATCAGGGTCAAATCCTTCAGGGTCAACTGGGATTCGTCCAGTTCGCCCTCGGTGTAGATCTTGCGGACGATATTTTGGATATGGCCCTTCAAGCGGCTGGGCGTCGGGTCCACCAGGGTCCGGCTGGACGCCTCGATGACATCGGCCAGCAAAATGAGGCCGGCCTCCTTGCTCTGGGGCTTGGGGCCGGGATAACGGTAATCCTCCTCGCGGACCGGCTCGTCCCCCTTGAGTTCGGCCAGTTCCTTGGCCTTGTGATAGAAATACACGATCAGCGTGGTGCCGTGGTGCTGGTGGATGAGGTCGCAAATGGTTTGGCCGAGCCGGTGCTCCCGGGCCAGTTCCACGCCCTTTTTCACATGGGCGATCAAAATCAGCGCGCTCATGGACGGGGCGAGCTTATTGTGGCGGTTCTCCTTGCAGGAGATGTTTTCGATGAAATAGTGGGGATTCTTGAGCTTGCCGATATCGTGGTACAGGGCCGCCACCTTGCCGAGCAACGGGTTGGCGCCGATGCCCCGGGCCCCCGCCTCCACCATGTTGGAAACGATGAGCGAGTGATGGTAGGTGCCCGGCGCCTTGACCATCAGTTCCTGCAATAAGGGCTGTTCGAGATTGAGGAGCTCCATCAACCGAAAGCGCGAGGTATAGCCGAAAATCAAATCCATGATCGGGGCGATGCCGAGCACGGCCAGCAGGGACAGGAACGAGGAGAGGGCCACGAAGGCCAGGCCTGTGCCCACGATCACCGGATCATGCAGCTCCATGAAGCTCACGGCCAGCCAGAGCAGCCAGAGACTGCCGACCAGGGGCAGGATGCTTTTGAGGACCTGGGGACGGGTTTCCGAGCGTTTCATGAGGTAGACGAAAATCATGGAGCCGACGAAGTAGTAACAGAACACGCCCAGGCCGCCGACAACCATATTCGCCGCCAGAAACGACAGGATCAGGCTCATGAAAATGCAGAGGCGCTTGGGGAAAAAGAGGGCCAGAATGCCGGCCGCGCCGGCAATGGGGAGACTGAAGGCGAAATAGATGGCCCGGGACGATTCGATGAGCCCGCCGCCGCCCGGCAGACTGACCATATCCGAGACCTTGGCCAGCGAGCCGAAGACCAACAGGATGACGCCGAGAAACACCCAGTCCAGACTGCGCACCCGGCGAATGCCGGCCCGTTCCAGCGACGCATAGAGCACGGTCAGGAACATCAGGCACATGGTAAAGATGCCGAGGGCCCGCATCAGGTTGTAGGCGCCCTTGCGATGGGAATACAGGGCCTGCAGCTTGAGCTGCTGAATGGGGCCGACCCGTTCGCCCTGGCGGACGATGATCTCCCCCTTCTTGATGATGTAATAGAGCGGCTCCACGGCGCGCATGATCTCGGACTTGCGGGCCAGGGTGATTTCCTGGTTGAAGGTCATGCTGGGGGCCAGCAGCGGATAGACCAGGGTGTAGACGGCCTTGCGGATGCGAAACGGCTTGTTCATGGACACCTTGAGCAGGTGTTCCAGATCGTCCTTGACCTGTTTGACGTCCCTGATGTCCTGGACGTCGACCCGCAGGGTCTCCATCATCGACGGCACTTCCCGGACGAGAATGCCGTTCTTGTAGGGCAAAAAGACGGAAGAGGACGAGACGATACCCGGCTCGTAACGTTGTTTGAGCCAGGGCAGCACATCCTTCAAGAACAGATCGCGAAAGGCGTCCTGCCGCCAAAGCTCGATGGTGCCGCTGCCGATATCGGTGTTGAGATTCTCGGCAATCTGCCAGCGGAGCTTTTCCAGATTCTCCTCGCTGGCACTCTGCACGGTGGCCAAAATATCGCCGGCACTCTTGGCCAGGGCCTCATAGGGCAAGGGGCTGACATCGAACACGGGCGGCTGGGCGTCGGCCACCTGTTCGCGCCGACGGTTGGTGGCCTCCACGTCCTCGATCTGGAGGTTCTGGTCGGCGGCCACGTCCTGGGTGGCGATTTCACCGGCGGTAAAAAGCCGCATGGAGTTGTCGAAGCCCACCCGAGCGACAAAGCTCAAGGTAAAAAGCACAAAGAGGAAAAAGAGGAAGCCCGGAACGCCGGCCGGCATGGCCAGCCGCTGCTTGGAGCGGGCCACCCAGATTTTCCCCTTGCGTTTAGCTCTGTCGAGAATCGCGCTCATAGGCCTGTATAATCCTTCCCACCAGGGGATGGCGGATAACATCAGCTTCACTGAAGTGGACGAAGGTAATGCCGCACACGTCGCGCAGCACCCGGACGGCCTCCACCAGCCCCGATACCGCCCGGGGCGGCAAATCGATCTGTGTCACGTCGCCGGTGACCACGGCCTTCGAGGCAAGGCCCAATCGCGTCAGAAACATCTTCATCTGTTCGGGCGTGGTGTTCTGGGCCTCATCCAAAATGATGAAGGCGTCATTGAGCGTGCGCCCGCGCATGAAGGCCAGCGGCGCCACCTCGATGACGCCGGTATCGAGCATTTCCCGCACCTTGCGGAAATCGAGCATATCGTTGAGGGCGTCATAGAGCGGCCGCAGGTAGGGATTGACCTTCTCCACCAGGTCTCCCGGCAAAAAACCCAACTTCTCACCGGCCTCGACCGCCGGCCTGGTCAGGATCAACCGTTTGACCCGCCGCTCCAGGAGCAGTCCCACGCCCATGGCCACGGCCAGATAGGTCTTGCCCGTCCCGGCCGGACCAACGCCGAACACGAGATCATGATGCCGGATGGCCGCCAGATACTCGCGTTGGTTGGCAGTCTTGGGCACCACGGTTTTCTTCGGGGAAACGGCCAGGGCCTCTTCCCGGTAGACGCGGCCCAAATTGGCCTCGGGCTCCCGGGCCAACACGCTGAGGGCCTGTTCCACGTCGGCCGGATAAATGGGCTTTCCCTGGCGCAACAAGCCGTACAGCTGAATCAGCACGTTGGCGACATGGGACAGGGTTTCCTCGGAATCGGCCCGCAGGATGACGGTGCTGCCCCGGGTGTCGAGACGCGCCCCGGATTTGCCTGCAATCAGGTCAATATTGGCATTCTGAGGCCCGAAGAGGTCCCGCGCGAGCTCCGAGTCGTCAAACTCGAGCCGTCGCTCATGGCCCAACGTTTCCGTCATACTGTAGCGCCTGGTTGCGGCAAAAAAACGGACTGGACACCCCACGTCCCCTGGCGATCATGCGAAAACCCCGCGCCCGGTCCGCCCTCGGCCATAATACAACCCCCTGGCAAGTACAAGCGAAAGCGCCGACTCACGGGCCAACCCGCAACCGCTCCAGCGCCGCGTCGGGGCGGACCCGCAGGGTTTCCAGCACGTTTGCCACGGCCACCCGCCCGGCGGCCGCGCCCCGGATGCGCCGCACATCGGCCACCAGGGCGACGAGCACCGTGACCGTCGTGGCCTGCCCGGCATAACTCGCCAAGGCCGCCAGGCCGGCCGCCTCACGGAGGCTGGACGGCGGCACCTCCCGCCCGGGATGATCCCGGCGCAGGATCACATGGGCTCCGGGGCCGTCCGCCACGTGCAACCACAGATCAAAGGCATTGGCCTTTCGCAAAAGTTGTTCGTTGGCCTTGGCATTGCGGCCGCGAAGCGCCAAAAAACCATCGGAGGTACGATAGGCATGGGCGGCAATGCCGGCGAAGGGTCCGACCGGCGGGGTATCCGGCCGTTTTCCCGCAGCGCCGCGTCCCGGGCCTTGTACGTTTTTCCCGCCATCTTGCAAGTCCCGCCTTCTGCGCGCAATCGCGACCAAGCCTCGTTTTCCCTTGGCCGCAAGATGATAGCACTTTTGCATGTTCTCGATGACGGTCAGGGCCGGATCCAGGGCGAGCCGCCGGGCTCCGTCCGGAAAATTCGCCATGACTTCCGGCAATCTGACGTGCCCATCTAACGTATGCAAAGTTGCGGCCAAAGCGTCGGCATCGGCGCGACGGGTCAAAAAATGCCGCATCCGGGTCTCGTCGGCGTCCAGACGCGCCAAGCTCCGGGCCAGCCGCCGGGCTCGGGCTTTGCTGGTCGCCGCCTCCGGGGCGTCCTGGCGACCGACGACCTCGCCAAAGGCCAGGGGCTGGCCAAAGGCGGCCGCCGCCTCCAGGGCACTGTCGTAGCGCCGCACCTCCCGTCCCCGCCGCAGCCGCTCCGGCCAGGCGAACGGCCAGACGGCTTCGGGCGTTGTGCCACGCAATTCCACGAAAAAGCCTTCCGCCTCGCCCCGCTCCAGCGCCAGGGTCACATCGCGGGCCTGCTCCAGCGGCAGGGCGGTCAGCCGCCGGCGCAACTCCGGGGAGAACTGGGGATACGCCCGCCAGATGTCGGGCTCGTTCAGAACCGTCTCCACGGACGGCCATGCGGCCACGGCCGGCAGTTCTTCGGGAAACGCCGCCATGAGGGCGGGCGGACTCTGGGGATCAAGCGCGAGGGCCGGCCCCTCACCGGAAAAGCCCATAAACAGTCGCCGTCGGGGCCAATCGGCGGCGACGCGCACCACGCGACGGCCGTCCAGGTACTTGCGCAGCCGCATGGCCTCGGCCGGCGGCCGGGCCGGCTGGACGGTTTTCATCGGAGAGAGAAAGCAAAAAAAACGGCCTGTTCCGTAGCGAATATGCAGATACTGGCGTTTGGCGAGAGGGCTGCCGAGCAGCCCGATGCCGACCGGGAGCGTAAAGGCCACAGTCAAGCAATTCGGGGAAGGCATAAAGACCTTTTGCACCCGAGCGCCGACAAGGGCCGAGGTCATTGCATCGGCCAAAAAGCGAAAAAAAATGGCCTCCATGACTCCATAGGCAAAGCAATACTCCCCGGTCAGACATTCCCGGGGAGTAGAAACTGGCAGGTAAAAAAAGACGGCGTCTAATCGCCGCGCAAGTTTTCTTCCGCTTCCTGGCGGCTTTTACATTTGATGCACAGTGTGGTCACAGGCCGGGCTTTGAGCCGGGGCACGCTAATCTCCTCGCCGCATTCGACACATTCGCCGTAGGTGCCATCATCGATACGCTCGATGGCTTCCTTGATCTTCTTGATCAAGCGACGTTCTCGGTCCCGCAAACGCAGGGTAAAGGCGCGATCCGATTCGGCCGTCGCCCGGTCGGCGGGGTCGGCATACACTTCGACGGTATCCGTCATATCCTCAATGGTCTCTTCACCCTTTTTGAGGATATCCTGGAGCATGCCGTTTAGAAGTTGGCGGAAATATTCCACGTCCTTGGGATCCATGCAAACCTCCTCAACCTGAGGGTCAAAGGCTCCAGCTGGAAAAGGAACATCTGATAATACATCTTGCACTTGAGGTAAAGAGGTCGCTTTCGGCTGTCGGGACAAATCGGGCGCCGTCCCCTCCTCCGCACGGCGGCCGCCCGGCCACTGGCGAGTTGCCTCGCCCACGAAACAAGCGCATAATGCCGCAAAGGATGTGTCAACAACGCCGCATCGGCCACACGTACTCGCCCCAGTGAACCACCCCCCGCTTTTTACTTTCGGCGGCGAATTCCGCGACCGCCTCCGCGAGGCGAGCTACCAGACCGTCCATCTGGCCGATAGCATACGCCATTCCCGGCTTCTGCTGCTGGCCGCCATCATCATCAACCTCGTTTTCCTCCTCAACGACTGGCGCTTTTGGGGTGCCCCCCATTTCCCCTATGCCATCGGCGCCCGAACGACGATCATCGTCATCTCTCTCGCCTTTTTCCTGGCCGCGCGCGGGGTACAACACTTTTCACGACTGCAACGGCTGGCTCTCGCGTGGAGCATTCCCTGTATTATCGCTTCCGCCATTCTTGTCAGCCCACATTCCGACACATCCCTCCTCATCATTTTCGTGTTGCCCCTTATTTTCTATCTGGCACTGCCACTTTCCTTCCTCTGGTCCGTCCTCATGGGGCTTCTTTGCAGCAGCCTTACTCTGGGGAGTTATATCACCTCCTCGCCTTCTTCAAAAACGACCGCCGGATTGATTATGGGCATGGTGACCAGCAACGTCATCCTCACGCTGGTGCGCAATCGATCCAACAGATTGCAACGTCAAGAATGGGCGACAGCCGCAACCTTACAAAAAGCCTATAGAGATCTGTCGGAAAATCGACATATTCTGCAAAGTACCCTTCAGGCCATCCCGGCACCCGTCCTGATCCTGGACCAGACCAATGGCGCCGTCCTCCAGGACAACGCGGCCGCCCGCCGTTTCTTCGGCAAGGACGTACTGCGCGACCCCCGGGCCATCAAAAAATACGTCACGCGGCAGGACACCATCAAATTGGCCATTGCCCTGCAACACCAGGCACGCCCCGCCGAGCACGAAACCCGCATCCACATGCCCGACGGCACATCCCGGGACGTCCTGCTCGTGGCGACCAAGGCAGTGATCGGCGGCAACGAGGCTATTGTGACGGTGATTATCGACATCACCCAGCGCAAGGAAATGGAGGCCAGGCTGGAACGGCTGGCCAGCATTGATCCCTTGACCGGACTCGCCAACCGCGGCCACTTTTTCAGCTTGGCCACTGCGGAGATCAAACGCAGCCAACGCTATGGCCATCCCGTCTCGATCATCATGTTCGACATCGATTTCTTCAAACATATCAACGATACTTTCGGCCATGAAACCGGCGACAGCGCCCTGAAACACTGCGGCCTCCTGTGCCGCACCCTCAAGCGGGAACCCGATATCGCGGGGCGGCTCGGCGGCGAAGAATTCGCCCTGCTTCTGCCCGAAACCGAACCGGCAAAGGCCTTGATGCTGGCCGAACGACTGCGGCTAGCCATTGCACAGCTTCATATCGGACCGCACGGTGAAGGCATGACTGTCAGCCTCGGCGTCGCCGCCGTCGGGAACGCGGAAAAAACGGTGGACGCCGCCCTTTCGCGCGCCGACCAGGCGCTGTACGTCGCCAAAAACGCCGGACGCAATCGCAGCGTGCTCCATCAGGAACGCTCCTAACGACGCGACGGCCGCACCATTCCCGGCCATGTATGGGGAAAGTCCTACACTAGGATCGGACACATGCGTTTGGAACGCGCAGTGCGCTCTGGCGTAGCGTATCCGCAGGAAGAGAAAACGGAAAAGACGAGAAGGGTAAGAGGTTCTATCCTTATTTCTTGCGGCAGCCCAAGCCGAGGAAATCGCCTTCCTTCGCCTTGACCAACGCCGGAACCGGCTTCATCGCATCCCCGGTATAGGCCAGATAGTCCTCCAGATGCGGCATATCCACCCACTTTCTCACCGTTGCCTCGCGTCCGGCCAATTCCTTGAGCATCCGCGCATACAGCACATCGCCGCCATGGATGCCTTCGAGAAACTCGCAATCCGTCCCGCCAAAAGGGGTCATGTCGGTAAAATCATGGACGACCAAGCCCTTTGCTTTGACGTATTCCCGTAATTTCGTGAAATAGGCATAGCCTTCCGGATGCTCGGCCATCGCGTCGACCACCACCTTCGGCAAGGGCGGGAAGAAATAGACCGTCGGCACCCCGGAGGCCTGGAGCATGGCCACAATGCGATCAAACGTCGCCAGATGGACCGGATTGAGCTCCGTGTCATAGCAAAAGCGTCCCAGTCCGGCCTGCACCTTTCCCAACGTCCGTTCGAAGCGCCGATCGTCGGCCTGCCGCAGGCCGGAGACATAGCCGCCGTAATAATAACTGCCGTCCGGCCCGAAGCCGTCACGGAACTTCTTGGCCTGAATGCCCAGATGGCAGTTGTCGTAAAACGGATTGGCGGCCGCGCCGAACACTTCCGCGAAGCGTACCTTCCCCTCGGCCAGATAGGTCAGCACCTTGAGCATCTTGGTGATGGGGGAAAGGGATTCGTCCGCCAGGCTCGGGCGGACGAAATGGAAGGACGGCGCTATGTAGACGCCGTTGAACCACCAAAAATCAATGCCGAAGAGAATGAACTTGGGCTTATGCTGGGCCAACATATGCCGCACCAGCGCCTCGCCCTCGGGCAGGGAGTTAAAGGCACCGCCCAGGCTCAAAAAACTGCCGTTGAACATGTCGGCGCGGAAATTCAACACGCGCGAAGAACCAAGGCCGACGACGTCCGGCCGGATCCGGTCATAGAGCATGACCTTGTAGTTGAAGCCGCCGTTGACGAGCGCCGATCCGAAGAGACAAATCCGGTCGGACCGATGGTCCAGCTGGGTCGCGACGATATCCGGCAGCGACAGTTCGCCCATCCTGGCGAGATAGTGCAGCGAGGCAAAAAACGGCCAGCACATAAAGGCGCCGACGACCAGCAGGGTAATGACATAGGCCTTGATATACTTACGCATCGTCATCACTTGGGGAAGAATTCATGTTCATACCGTCCGCACGCCGGCGGCTGCCTCAAAATTGGAAATACAGGAATTCGGAAGGACGTTCGAGCAGCAACAGCAACACGATCGTCAAGACGGCCAGTACGATGGCATTGCGCATGGTCGGCCGCCAGGTCATGCCCGGGAAGAAGCCCTCCCCGGCCGCCTGCTTCGGCAGTCCCAAGGCCGGCGTCCATTGGCGCATGAGATGAATGATGCACGGCAGGCACAGGGCAATGAACAGGCCCACGGCCAAGTAGATGCCGAAGATATCGTCCAGCAAGAAATTCGAGGAAAATCCCCGGAAATGGAGCCAGCCCGCCCCGGACTGGCCCGGGAAAAGTCCAGCCATGTACTTGGGAACGGACATGCCATGGGCGCCCAACATGGCACGGAGGATCACCAGGCTGCTTTCCAGCGTCGGCGAACGGAAAAAGACCCAGCAGATGAGCACGCTTAAAAAGGTCAGGCCCCAGGCGGCGAACCGGGCGGGCACGGTCTCCATGGCCCGTTCCCAGTGCAGGTGTTTGACCAGGTCGCGCCACCAGTGGTTCAACGTCAGCAGCACGCCGTGGAGGCCGCCCCAGATGATAAAGGTCCAACCGGCGCCATGCCACAGGCCGCCGAGCAACATGGTCACCATCAGGTTGATATAGCGGCGCGCGGTGCCTTTGCGGTTGCCGCCCAAGGGAATGTAAAGGTAATCCTTGAGGAAATTGGACAAAGTGATGTGCCAGCGCCGCCAGAAGTCGATGATGTTACGGGATTGATAGGGGGAATAGAAGTTGGCCGGCAAAATGACGTTGAACATCCGGGAAATGCCGATGGCCATATCGGAATATCCGGAAAAATCGAAATAAATCTGCAAGGTATAACCGAGCGTCCCCAGCCAGGCCTCACCCATGTCCACGGGGATGCCGGCATTGGCCGCGCCGAAGACCTTGCCGACATAGGGCGCCAACCCGTCCGCGATGATGACCTTCTTGGCCAGCCCCAAGACGAAGATCGTGATGCCCACCGCCACGTTTTCCAGGTTGGGCACGTACATTTTTTCGGAAATGAACTGAGGAATGATCTGCTTGTGATGCAACAGCGGGCCGGCGATCAAGTGGGGAAAGTAGGTGACGAACAGTCCGTAATGCACGGCCGTGGTCAAGGCGGCCTGCCGCCGGTACGTATCGACGATAAAAGCGATCTGCGTGAAGGTAAAAAAGGAGATGCCGAGGGGCAGAGCCGTGGTATGGGCCGGCGGCGTCAAGCCGAAGATGCTCAACAGAAAAGCGAAATACTTGAAATAGCACAATACGGCCAGATCGCCGACGACGCCCGCGACGAGCCAGCCCTTTTGCAGGCGTGGCCCGTGGCTGGCCAGAATGGCGCGACTGATGCCGTAGTTGAAGGCCGACGACAGCAACAGCAGCAGGACATACGCGGGATTCCACCAACCATAAAAGAAAAGCGAGGCCAGGAACAGGAAAAAAGCCGCCCCAACATTGCTGTACTTTGCTATGGCAAAGAAGATGATCCAGGTAATGGGCAAAAAGCACAGAATAAAAATATACGAATTAAAAAGCACAGCGCATCCTTGTTCCTGAGGAATGGTGTGTCAAAGCCGCCCGCACGACGTTAGGCCATCGCGCGGCGGCCCGTCGTCCGTCGCGAAAAAGGCTTGCCCTACCGCCCCGCCGGGCGTGCAAGGGCCGGCGGCCGGAAATGTGCCCGAGGCGCACAACCCGTATCAGGCAAGCAACGGCGCGGTCATGGCGGCAAGCGCCCGTCTGGCGTCCTCGGGGGCCAGACGCACCATGAGGCCGCGCTGCCCGCCGTTAATAAAGACGTAGGCCTCCGCAAACACGGCCGCTTCCATGGCCACGGGCACGCGCTTCTTGGCCCCGAAAGGACTGATGCCGCCCACATGGTAGCCGGTCAGCCGTTCGGCGTCGGCGGGCGGCAGCATCTGGGCCGACTTGCCGCCAAAGGCCGCGGCCACCCGCTTCATGCTGAGCTCGCCGTCGGCCGGGATGACCGTGCAGGCCGGCTTGCCGTCGACGGCAACCATCAGGGTCTTGAGCACCCGGCACGGCGCTTCACCGATGGCGGCCGCCGCGTGCAGGCCGATCCGCTCGGTGCCGGCGGTGTAATCGTATTGCTGCACCGTAAAGGGCACGCCGGCCTTGGTGAGCATCTGCGTCGCCCGCGTACTGTGTGCCATGGACGTTCCTTCTCCGGCGGTCCCGGCCCCAGACGGAAGGCAGGCACAACCGCCGAAACCGGGCAGATATAGCCAGTTGCCGCCCTGGCTGCAAGCGCCCGCCCCGGCCGGCGGGCGGACGCCCCCGCGCCTTTCTTGCCTCGCGTCCACCGAAAAGCCCCGTGGACGGAGGGACGAGGCCCCTAGTTGTCCCCGTTCTTCTCCGGTCGCACCGGCTCCAGACGCAGCAGGCGCGGCCCGCGATAGACGCCGTCCGGGCCGAAATCCAAGGCGATCAGGGCGTGTCCGGCCAGGGGACAGGCATGGCAGCCGTTGAGCAGCGGGTAGGCGAAGACAAACCCCTGCCCGCCATCCGGCAGATGCTCCATCCGTAAAAAATCGGCGTTGGTCGTCCACAGGGCCATTTCCGGAAAGGCCTGCTTCAGGCCGGCGTAGGCCGGATCGGCCTCTATCGTCACGCCCGCCTCGGGAAGTTCCGTCGAGACCAGCTCGGGACTGCCGTTGACGAGAAACAGCACCTGGTTGGTGTTGGCCCGCAGAGGGAAGGTCATGGTGGCCAGATCCACCCGGCCCATGGCGTGAAAGGCGCTCATGAAGGCGGCGCCGTCAAGGCGGCGATTGACCGCCAGCGCCTCGGGCGAGGCCTTGGTTTCCCCCATGAGCCGCGACAGGCAGTCCGCGGCCGGCGGGGTACTCTCCAGGCAGGCGCGCCAGGCGGATTCGGGCAGGGACCAGACGGCTGCCGGGCCGAACGGCTTGCCGCCGGCGGTCGCCGGACGCAACGCAACGGCCACGGTCAGGAGGCAAAAGACCGGCAGCAGCGCCAAGGGGAGGAAACGACGGGTTCGACAAACGGGCATGGCGGACTCCTTCAGGCGTTTTCCGTCCTATGCCACAGGCGGCGTCACTCCGGAAGACGGCGCGGCCGCCTTGCCCAGCCGTCCTTCGGCCCAGAGACCGGCCTCCAGGCAGCGCAAGGCCTCATAGGGAATGCGGCCGCCCAGGGCGTCGTAGACGGGCGTCATGCCGTCCGCACCCTGTTGGCGCAGGCGCACGAGGGCCGCTTCCGCCTCGGCCTGCTCCGCCTCGGTCACTGCGGCCACCTGCCGCGCCGCGAGTTCGCCGCGGCGGACGAAGGGCAGCAAATGGGCATAGACCGTGGTCGACTTGAGGCCCCGGCGTTCGGCCACGGCCGCCACCGAACCGAGATCCCGGTAGAGTTCCAGGCTCTGCCGGGCCGTGACGGAGGTGACGTCGCCCCGGCTCGGGCGGACGGTCCCGGCCGGCAGCGGCGGCCGGGATTCGCCGGGACCGTAAGCGGCATAGTGCTCCTGGAGCATCTCCAGCAAGGTCTGGCCGTACGTGTCCAGCTTGGCCTGGCCCATGCCGCCGATGGCGGCCAGCCCAGCCAAGTCCTGGGGCTTTTGCAACACGATGTCGAGCAGGGTCCGATCGTGAAAGACCACGTACGGCGGCACCTCGGCCGCCTTGGCCGTCGCCGAGCGCCAGGCGCGCAAGCGCTCCCAAAGCAGGCGCTCCTCCGGCGTGCGGACATAGTCGTCAACCCAGCTCCGGTGCGATCCGGACCGCCGGGGCCGCCGTCCGGGGGAACGTTCGGGGTCGCGCGGCAGGCGCATGGTCAGACCGCGCCGCCCCTTGAGGAAGTCCCAGGCCGTCGCCGTCAGCAGCAGTCCATGGCCCGTCTCGTCCGACTCCAGCGCGCCCAGGGCCTCCAGACGGCGCATGACGGCCCGCCACTGCCGCTCCGAAAGCTCGCCGCCGATGCCGAAGGTACTGAGCGCCGCATGGCCGAAACGCTCCACCCGAGCCGTCTGCTTGCCGAGCAGCACGTCGGCCACATGGGCCGCGCCGAAGTGCTGGCCGGTGCGGTAGACGCAGGACAAGGCCTTCTGGGCCGCAACGGTGACGTCGACCGCCTCCACAGGATCAAGGCAGATATCGCAGTTGCCGCAAGGCTCGGCCAGATCCTCCCCGAAATAGCCGAGCAGGGTCCGCCGACGGCAAACATCGGACTCGCAATACGTGACCAGGGCCTTGAGCTTGGCCAGGGTAATGCGCTGTTGCGGTCCGTTCGCCCCATCGGACAGGAGCAAGGACCGCAAGGCGACGAAATCCTCCTCGCCGTACAGCATCAAGGCCTCGGCCGGGGCGCCGTCCCGACCGGCCCGGCCCGTCTCCTGATGATAGGCCTCCAGGCTCTTCGGCGGATCGAAATGGACCACGAAGCGCACATCAGGCTTGTCCACCCCCATGCCGAAGGCCACCGTGGCCACCATGACCAGCCCCTCCTCGCGCATGAAGCGGTCCTGCCGGCTGTCGCGCTCGGCCGGGTTCAGGCCGGCATGATAGGCCAGGGCCGGCACGCCCTGGGCGGTCAGCCAGTCGGCCAACCCCTCCACCTTCTTGCGGGACAGGCGATAGACGATGCCCGACTGGCCGGGATGGTCCTCGGTCAGAAAGCGCAGGAGGCGGTATTTGGGATGATCCTTGGGCTCGACCAGGTAACGGATGTTCGGCCGGTCGAAGCCGGTGGCGAAAACCCGGGCGTCATCAAGGCGCAGCCGGGACAGGATGTCGGCCCGGGTGGGGCCGTCGGCCGTGGCGGTCAGGGCCAGGCGCGGCACGCCCGGGAAGCGTTCGGCGATGACGGCCAGCTGGAGATATTCCGGCCGGAAATCATGGCCCCACTGGGACACGCAGTGGGCCTCGTCGATGGCGAACAGGGCGAGCGGCAGTCCGGACAGCATGTCCTGGAAGGCCGGAATCATAAAACGTTCCGGAGCGATATAGAGGATGTCCAGGCGGCCATCCCGGAGCCGCTCCTCAACCGACCGGCGCTCCGCCGCCGTCTGGGCCGAATGAAGACTCCCGGCCGCCACGCCCAAGGCGGTCAGGGCCTGCACCTGATCGCGCATCAGGGCAATGAGCGGCGAAATGACGATGGCCGTCCCCGGCCGCAGCAGGGCCGGAATCTGGTAACACAAGGACTTGCCACCGCCCGTCGGGAGCAGCACCACGGCATCGCCCCCGGCCAGCACATGGCGAATGATCGCTTCCTGGGGCCCGAGGAAACGATCGTGGCCGAAAACCTGTTTGAGAATCGTCAGCGGCGTAGACATGGCAGTGGCGGCGATTCCGCAGGGAACCGCCGCCACCGGGATACGCACTTGGCCGGGGGAAGGCAACGCCGCCGGTCAAGGAAGTCAGGCCGCGCACATCAGGCGTCCGAATCGATCAATACACGGGCGGCCGGCGATGCGGCGGCGGCGTCTGATACCCGCGGAGGCAGCGGCCATGACGCCAAATGGTGCCGGGCGGGCAATGCGGCCGATGGTAATACCTGGGGGGGGGCGGCGGAGGCGGCGGGCCGTTGGGCATGCAGCCGCGCGGGCCTTCCAAATGGTAGCCCGGGGGACACGGCGGCCGGGCCTCGGCTGTCCCGGCCAGAAAAGCCACAGCCAGGGCAACAATGACGATCAGACGGCAAAAGAGCGCTTTTTTCATACGTCCTCCCTTGACAGATGGCGTCTCGTCCAGCCGGACGAGCGGTTCTGTACCCTCTATGGCACAGGGGACGAATCGTGGCAAGGAAAGTTACCCGAACGCCGTTAGCCGAAAAAAAGATAGCCCAGCGTGACGACGCACAGACTGACGGCGCGCAAGGCCTGATTGTTCACGATAAGGCGGATGGCGGTTCGAGGTCGGAAGATGCCGGCGTAGTACGGGAATTGATGCCGGAAGGCCCGCATGGGCGTGGACAGGATATTGCCCACCAAAAGCGCCACCACCACCTGCTTGGTCCCCAGGCTGCCGCCGCCGAGCATGGCGCCGGCCGCGGCCAAGCCGGCGGTGAACTCGGCCATGATCTGAAACATGATGATGCTGACGGCCTGAGGCGTCAGCCAGGCCAGGCCGGCGACATGGCCGGCCAGCCACTGCTCCATGGCGGCAAAGGCGCCCCAGACCGTCAGGTAATGGAAGGCGACATAGATCGGCACCGTAAACAGCACCATGGTCCGGATACGGCGACGGAAACGCTGCCAGGCCTTGGCCAGGGCCGCCCGCCAGGACGGTCCCGTTCCTTCCGGCATCCGGCAGGGCACGCAGCCCTTCGGCACGGGCGGCAGCAGCCAATGGCCCAGGGCCATGATCGCCAAGGTACGCAGGATGGCGGCCGAAAAGGTCAGGCCCACGTAAATGCCGGCCGGCCAAGCCCCCAAAAAGGGCACGGTGATGAAAATCATCTGGGGGAGATGCAAAAAATAGGTGGGCAGGCTGTTGAACAGGTTGGCCAGCAGCAGTTCACGGTCGGACAGCCGCCCGGAGGCCGTCGCCTCGGCCAACAGGGAGTTGGCGGTCACGCCCGAAAAAAAGGCCATGGAAAAACTGGCCCCGACCACATCCTGCATGTGGCCCAGGCGAATGAGCGGCGCCGCCAACCGACCCAGGAAACGGGTCCAGTCGAGCGCTTCGATCAGATTGGCCACCAGCAGCCCGACGGCCAGGGAGACCAGCAGCCGGGACAGCGGCCACAGCAGGCCGTGCCAGAGGTGCAGGAGGTCCGGAGCAGTCACCATGGCCCGACCTCATGCCATCCGCCGCGCCCCTTGGCAACACCGACCCGCCGGCCGGCGACTACAGCCAGAGCATCTGCCGCCAATCCAAATTGGCCGGAGCCAGCCCCTGCTGCCGGGCCAAAAGCTCCAGGGGGGCCAGGGCCAAGGCCTCCACTTCCGGTGTCATGCCGGGGAAGGGTTCGCCCACGATCTCACCCAGATACTGCCGGCAATTCGAACACACCACCAACCGCTCGGTCTGGTTGCCCGGCAAGGCCATCACCTGACCGGATGCGCCCTCCGCGTCGCAGAACGGGCAGGCATCCGCGGTATAGTGCCAGGTGGTGGAGCAAAACGAACAGGTCAAATCCCGTCCCGTCTCGTGCCGATGGGCCAGGCTCGGCCAGGAGCCGCAAACCGGACAATAGCCGCGATTCCAAATGTCCTCGGGGACCAGATCGTGCAGCACCCGTCCCCGGGCCATGGCCAGCGGCGTCAGTAGCTGAATGCACCAAAAGCCCATCACGCGCGCGTCCACGCCGAAGGTATGCGCCATGTTGATTACGAGCTTCTGCCGATCGCCCATCATGTCGCGCGCGACTTCCAACAAAAAACCTTCCTTCCGATCGGCGGCCATGCCTATATTCATCAGATCGGCCCGGGCCGCGGGGAAACTCTCCAAAAGCGTCTGCTGCAACGCCTCGAAAATACGCCGCAACATGGCCTCGTCCATCGGGATGGCGTCGCGCTGCTCCAGAGGAGCACCCTGCCCCATACGGACCTTGTCGACCTCGGGAAGGAGCCCCTTGCCGAACGTCTCCGCCAGCTCGGCCACCAGCGGCGTCCGGGCCAGGAGCACCTTGGCGAACGGATCCACGAACATGGCGGCATGCGGCCGTTCCCGGCGAAGCCGCTCCACATCCTCGATAACGGATTGAAGCTCTTCGGCGACAGAAGGAATATCAAGCGAATTTTCAGACATGGCTGCCCCCCCGCGGTGATGGACCGCGCTTTTCTCTCCGGTATGGCCGGGGCACCATACGTGCCCGAACACGCTTCGACTAGACCTGCAGGACACTTTTTTCTTTGTATTTTTCCTAACCGAACGCCGCCGATTCCAACGCGCGAAGGCCTAAAGTTTCCTTCGGCAGAGCCGATACAAAAAATATGGTAACCCTATCCCGGCCATGTCCGTCTGCCGTTTCCGCACGCGGCCGGACAGCAATCCGACCGGCGCAAGGAGCGAGATGGTGACCGATTCCGCCAAGATCCCTGGTCTGCTCCAGCAAACGCAGTACTCTTACGCCTCCGTCGTCAGCACGAGCGGCGACACCACCACGAGCGTAACGGCCAACGCCGTGCGGGACGGGGATACCGTCACCTTCTCCGCCGAAGCCCTGTCCCTCGCCTCGGGCGACGCCACGACCGGCCGGTCCGCCGACACCGCGACCGTCCGCCAGGCCGACGGCGACACCGCCACAACCAACGCCTCGGGCGACACGGCCACGTTCTCCGACACGGCCCTGAATCGGGCCGCCGCCCAAAGCCAGACCACCACCATCGCCTCGGGGGCCGGCCTCCTCAATGCCGACACGCTGCTGGAGACGGCCACCACCGAGATGCTCACCAGTTTCACCACCGACGCCGGCCGCCGGATCAGCCTGCAATCCTACACCACGCCCGACGCCGACGCCGCAACCGGCTCCGGGTATCTCCTTACCATCACCGGCAGCGACGGCAGCAGCGAAAATTACGTGCTGCGCAAGGACGTTATCCTGAACGAAGACGACCAGGGGGCGCTCACGATCGCCGGCTATAGCGCCGGCGACGAAACCACGGGCAACGACACCATCATCGGCCTGTCCGGGAACCCCCTAAACGGCGGTGACGGCAACGACACCATCATCGACCTGGCCGCCTCGGGCTCCGTCGCCATCAACAGCGGCGCGGGCAACGATATGGTGACCGTCGTCGGCGCGGTCGGCTCCGGCAGCATCGTTACCGGCGCGGGCGACGACACCGTTACCGCCACCGTCGCCGCCACCGGGAACGCCCAGGTGACTATCGACACGGGAGACGGCCGTGACACCCTGACCACCTCCATCGCCGCCGGGGACGCCAGCCAGGTCACCATCGCCACCGGCGGGAACGATGACGCCGTTACCGCCACCATCGATGCCTCCGGCGACAGCCAGGTCAGCATCGATACGGGTGGGTCCCACAACACCGTCGCCGCCACCATCAGCGCCAGCGGCGACAGCCAGGTGTCCGTCAGGACGGGCGCCAACGATACGGTCACCGGCACCATCAACGCCACGGACGACGCCCGGGTCAGCCTCGACACCGGGAGCGGACAGGACACGGTCACCGTCGGCATCACCGCCAACAGGAACGCCTCCGTTTCCATCGATACCGGCAGCGGACAGGACAATGTTCTGGCCAGTGTGATCGCCACCGGCGATGCCCACGTCGGTATCGCCACCGGCAGCGGGAACGATCGGCTGGCCGTCGCCGGCATCACGGCCGACGATGCCAGCATCGACCTGGACACCAGCAGCGGCGACGATGTCCTCAAGACCTCGCTCATCGCCTTCGGAGATAGCCGGATCACCACCGATACCGGTTCGGGCAACGACAGCGTGTCCACTTCGTCCATCGCCCACGACGACGCCCGGATCGCGACCAATACCCAAAGCGGCAACGATAACGTCAACGCCGTCTTCATCAGTAAGGAAAACGCCCAGCTCTCCATCGATACCGGCTCCGGAAACGATCACGTCAACGCCAGTTGGATCAACGGCGGCAGCGGCTCCGTCTCCCTCAACACCGGCAGCGGCAATGACAGCCTGTTCGCCGGCTGGATCGGCTCCGGCAGCAGCACCGTCATCGATACCGGCTCCGGCGACGACGTGGTGACCGCCGGCTGGATCGACACCGCCAGCGGCATCGGCGCCTACAAGCAGATCATGGGCTATCTGCTCCAGGACGTCACGACCACCAATCAGCCCGGCGGCCAATCCGAACACTCCGAAACGACCGAGATCGGCTTCCGGCTCAGCACCAAGCAAGCCTAGGAGCCGGGCGAGGCGCTGCCTCTCCCGGGCCCTCACCGCCAGGGCGCCGCCCTGGACCTGCTGGGGGGAATCATTCCCCCCAGACCCCCTGTCCTATTTCCCCCCATTGCTCCGGGGTATTTTAACGCACCCTTCGCGACCGCCTGGGCGGCCGCGCATCGAGGGGTCCGGGGGCATCATGCCCCCAGCCGCCGGAGGCATCTTCGTCGTTTCTCTCGTTACAGGGATGGCCCGGCGTAGCGGGTGGGATCGGGGATACCGGCCTCGGCGAAGCCCTTGCGGCGCAAGAGACAACTGTCGCAGTGCCCGCAGGCCAAGCCTTCGGGGCTCGGGTCGTAGCAGGAGTGGGTGATGCCGTAGTCCACGCCGAGCCTGGTGCCGAGGCGCACGATGGCGGCCTTGGTCAGATGCAGCAGCGGCGTGCGCACCCGGATATGGAGCCGCCCTTCCACGGCCTCCTTGACGGCCAGATTGGCCATGGTCTCGAAGGCGGCCACGAAGGCGGGACGGCAATCCGGGTAACCGGAATAATCGAGGGCGTTGACGCCGATAAAGATGTCGGCCGCGCCCAGGACCTCGGCCCAGCCCAGGGCCAGGGAGAGAAAGATGGTGTTGCGGGCCGGGACGTAGGTGACGGGAATGCCCTCGCCCATGGCGTCGGTGGAACGATCCTTGGGCACGGGAATGTCGGCGGTCAGGGCCGAGCCGCCGATCTGGCCGAGCGGCAGCGGCAACACGAGATGGGCGGCCACGCCCATGGCCGCGACCACCCGCCGGGCCGCCTCGATTTCCACCGCATGGCGCTGCCCGTAGGCAAAGCTCAGGGCATAGGGGACAAAGCCCTGGCGCTTGGCCACGGCCAGACAGGTCGTGGAGTCGAGCCCGCCGGAAACGAGCACCACCGCCTTTTTCGCCGCCGTCATGAACCCCTCCTTACACGCCCCGCATCTCGGGGGGCCAGATGAGCTTGTGCAGTTGCAGATTGAGCCGGGCCCGGACCCGGTCGGCCAGCATCCAGCCGGCCAGTTCGGCCGGATCGAGCCGGCCCGGCACCGGCGAAAAGGACACGGCGTTGCGGTCCCACACCCGACGCGCCACGTCCAGGGCGAACAGGTAGTCCGTCCGGTCGGTAAGGACACATTTCACTTCGTCGCGCGGGCGCAGCCGGTCCAGGTTGGCGTAATCGTTGTGCGACTCCATGCCGCTGCCCGGACATTTGACGTCCATGACGGCAATCGCCCGCTCGGGCAAAACCGAAATATCCAGGCTGCCGTTGGTCTCGACCAGAACGGTCAGCCCCGCCTCGATCAACCGTGCGGCCACGATCGGCAGTTCCGGGGCGAGCAAGGGTTCGCCACCGGTCAACTCCGCCAGGGGCAGGCCGTAGGCGACGAGCGCCGCCACCGCCGCGTCTACGCTGTAGGACGTCGCCCGCTCGGCAGCATACGTGGTGTCGCACCAGGAACAGGCCAGATTGCAGCCGGACAGGCGCAGAAAGGCGCACGGCAGACCGGCGAAGCTGGATTCTCCCTGAATGCTGGCGAAAATCTCGTGAACCGGAAGCGTCACGCTTCCTCCGTGTAGGTGGCCGACATGCCTTGGCTTTCCTCGACCGACACCCGGAGCACCCGGACCCGGTCATCGGCCAGGGAGGCGGCCAGCCGGCTGTAGATGAAGGCGGCCAGCACCTCGGCGGTCGGCGGGTCGAGCTCGGGTTGATCGTTCAAACAGGTGTGGTCGAGCCGATCCAGGACGGCATCCATGGCCGCGCGCAGCCGGACGAAGTCGATCACCATGCCCTGGGCCAATGCGTTGGCCCCCAGCTCGGCCGTGACCGAAAAATTATGGCCGTGCATGCGCGCGCACGGTCCCGGATAATCGGGCAAACGGTGGGCGGCACTGATGGAACCGGACACACGAACGGAATACAGGCCTGCCATGACATCTCCCTGAGGTTGCGCCTTGTGGGCGATTATCGTAGGAATCCGGTGTTTCGTTGTCAATCCATGCAGGAGGCCGGCCTATGTCCGTCAGCACGAAAGCTCCGCCCGTGGACGACGTCCACGAACTCAAGAGCCTGGGACAAGGGGCCGTGGCCTATCCCAAGACCGTCTCGCCCGAGCTGCTCGAAACCTTCCCCAACGCCTTCCCCGGCCGGCGCTACACCGTGACCTTTCACACCAGCGAGTTCACCAGCCTGTGCCCCAAGACCGGCCAGCCGGACTTCGGCACCATCACCATCCGCTACGTGCCGGACGCTCGCTGCATCGAATCCAAATCCTTAAAGCTCTACTTGTTCAGCTATCGTAACGAGGGCGTCTTCATGGAGACGCTCACCAACCGCATTCTCGATGACCTGACCGCCGCCTGCGCCCCCCTGGAAATGGAGGTGACCGGCGACTTCGCGGCCCGGGGCGGCATCACCATCAGCGTCACGGCCGACTACCGGCGTCCCTAGGGGCCGGCAATCGCCCCCGTGCCGACAGCCGGATTGTCCCCGGCGCCCGCGTCCGGTCCGACACCGGGGGAAACATGTGCTGCCCCCAAAAAAAAAATTTGGTAACCGAATGCCCCCGGCAGACACCATTGGCGTATGCCGTGAAGCCGTTCTTCCCTCCCGACAATGCAAAATAACGAGACGGCGCATTGCCAGACCATCGGTGATCTGTCATCATGGTGTACTTGATGTCTCATGGTGTAAGGCTGATATGGAGTCCCTGCATGAAACGTGTGTTATTGGTCTATCCGGTGCTGCCCCGTTCTTTCTGGAGTTTTCAGGAGGTACTGCGGGCAACAGGCAGAAAGGCGCTTATCCCGCCATTGGGCCTGATGACCGTGGCAGCGCTCCTGCCCCCGGACTGGACGCCACGACTCGTTGACCTCAATGTCCGGCCGATCTCTGAAGACGATTGGGCCTTCGCCGACGTGGTCATGATCTCGGCCATGCTGGTGCAGCGGAACGGACTCGCCACCTGCGTGGCCGAAGCCAAGAAACACGGGAAACTGGTGATCGCCGGAGGGCCGTACCCCACCTCGGCCACTGCGGAAGTCCTGGCCACCGGCTGCGATTTCGTCATCGCCGGCGAGGGAGAACAGGCGGTCTCCCTGTTGGCCGAAGCCCTCGAACAGGGGCAAACCGGCGGGATCATCCGGGCTCCGGAAACGACCGACATCGCCACGTCGCCGCTGCCCCGCCTGGATCTTATCCGGCACGCCGACTACGATGCCATGCCGCTCCAAACCTCGCGGGGCTGCCCGTTCGCCTGCGAATTCTGCGACGTCATCAACCTGTTCGGACGAACGCCCCGCTACAAGCCGGCCGAGCTGGTGCTGACCGAGCTCGAGGCCATCTTTGCGGCCGGCTACCGGGGATCCGTTTTCATCACCGACGACAATTTCATCGGCAATCCGAGTCGGGCCGAAACCCTGCTGCGGGCTATCGCCTCCTGGAACCGCGGCCACGGCGAACCCTTCTGGTTCACCACCCAGGCCTCCATCGATCTGGGGGAACGGCAGGACCTGATCGATCTCATGACCGCGGCCAATTTCGGCTACATCTTCATCGGCATCGAATCGCCGGATGTGGACGTCCTGGCCGGCGCCCACAAGATGCAAAACACCAGGCATCCGCTGCTCGACTCCATCCAAACCATCAACCGCGGCGGACTGTCCGTCATCGGGAGTTTCATCCTCGGCTTCGACCGGGAGCAGGACGGGGCCGGGAAACGCATCGAGGCCTTTGTCGAGGCGGCGGCCATTCCGCTTGTCATGGTCAACGCCCTCCAGGCCGTGCCCGGGACCAAGCTCTGGGACCGCCTGCAGGACGAGAGGCGCATCGTTGACGGCGACGTCGGCGACTTGGCCACAGGCGTGATGAACTTCCTGCCCGACCGGCCCATCGCGGACATCCTGAGCGAACAGCTCACGGCCTGGGACCATCTTTACGCGCCGACCCAATTTCTCAAACGGACGATGCGCTGCATCCTGGACATGCGGCCCACCCGGTCGGCCATGGGGGAGGCGACGCCGCCCACCGCCCCCAGAAAGGCCTCGTCCAACGGCAATCTGGCCGATAGCCTGCTGCAACTGCGCCTTCTGGGCAAAATTGTCTGGCACTTCGGCCTGGCTTCCCAGGGACGGCTGGAATTCTGGAAGGCGCTGTGGACGGTCTGGCGGCGCAACCCCTCGCGCATCAAGCGTTTTCTCACCCTGCTCGTCATCGGCTACGACGTGCTGTGCTTCACCGAGGTGATCCACCAGCGGGCCGAACCGACCATCACGACCGCCCGAATCAAGGCTGCGGCCTAGGGACGTCCGCCGCCCAAAAAGGCGCCCTCTGGGGCGCCTTTTTCACTTCCGCAGTCTGGTCGATTGCCAAAGGGAAAACCCCTTTGGCCGCCGGAGGCATCGCCGACGACATCCGTGTGCCGTGGTCCCGACCGGCTACATGGCCTTGATGACCTCGATGAGGACGCTCGTCACCTTTTCGGCATTTTCATTAAAAATATTAACGATTTCTTCCCAGGACACCGGCGGTTCGTCGGTCTTCCAGCAATCGTAATCCGTGCTCATGGCCACGGCCGCGTAGGGCAGCTCGGCCTCGGCGGCCAGGGCGCATTCGGTGGCCACGCTCATGTTGACCACGTCCGCGCCGAGCAGGCGGAACATGTTCGATTCGGCCCGGGTCGAGAACCGCGGCCCCTCGATGGTCACCACCGTGCCCTTCTCATGAAAACGGTAGCCGAGCTGCCGGCAGGCCGCGATGCACAGCCCCCGCAACGGATCGGAAAAGGGGTCGGCCATGGGCGTATGGACCGGGTTGTGCGGCTCGAACCTGTCGTGGAACGTGACCGGACGCCGCTTGGTGAAATCGATGAACTGGTCGAGAATGACCAGGTCGCCGCGGTGGATTTCCTGACGCAACGATCCCACGGCCGTGGTGGCCAACACCGCCGCGCAGCCCACGGCCTTGAGGGCGTGGATATTGGCCCGGTAGTTGACGTTGGTCGGGGTGGCCGTGTGGGACCGGCCGTGCCGGGCCAGAAGCACCACGTCCTTGCCGCCGATTTTTCCCTGGCGCAGGGTCGAATTGGGCAGGCCATAGGGAGTATCCAGTTCCAAATCGCTCGAATGCTCCAGAATGGACGGATCATCCAAGCCGCTGCCGCCGATAATGCCTATCTTCATAACCGCTCCCGTCAGCCGATGTGCAACAGACTTTCGCAGCTGAAACCCTGCAGCTGCTCCTTACCGTTCAGGGCGGAAAGCTCGATCACCACGCCGATGCCGACCACCTGGGCCCGAAATTCCTCGACCAGCTTGACCACGCCCGACAGCGTCCCCCCCGTGGCCAGGAGATCGTCCACCACCAGCACCTTCTCGCCCGGGGCCAGGGCGTCCTCGTGCATGCACAGGGTGTCCGATCCGTATTCCAGGTCATAGGAGACGCACTTGGTCTTGTAGGGCAATTTGCCGGGCTTGCGCACCGGTACGAAGCCAAGCCCCATCTTGTAGGCCAGGGCCGCCCCGAAAATAAATCCCCGGGCCTCGGCCGCCAGCACCTTGGTGGCCCCGGTATCAACGAAGCGCTCGGCCAACTGGTCGACGGCCTGAGCAAACCCTTCCGCGTTACCCAGAAGCGGTGTGATATCAAAAAATAAAATGCCTTTTTTGGGATAATCAGGAATGTCCCGAATCAGTTTGCGCAGGTCCATGGCGGCTCCTTTTCAGAGAAAGTCGGTTAACTGAAATCGGATAGGGAGTTTGCGACAAGGGGTCAAGCCGATCTTGGCCCGGGTGCCGGAGTATGCTATCGCCCGGCCATGGAAAAAAGTACTCCATGCGATACCCTTGTCCTGGCCGACACCGTCATCACCCAAAACGACAGCCGTGACGTGCTCCGCCAAGCCGCCCTGGCCATCACCGACGGTCGCATCGCGGCCATCGGCCAGGCCCCCGCGCTGACCGAGCGCTTCGCTCCGGCCCAAACCATCGATCTGGGCGAGTCCCTCGTCCTACCCGGTTTGGTGAACAGCCATGGCCACGCCGCCATGACGCTGTTCCGAGGACTGAGCGACGACGCGCCACTGGCCGTCTGGCTCAAAAACCACATCTGGCCGGCCGAGGCCCGGCTCACCCCCGAGGCCACCCGGCTGGGCACGACCCTGGCCTGCGCCGAAATGCTCGCCTCGGGCACCACCTGCTTCCTCGACGCCTATCTGTTCGCGGACACCGAAGCGACGGCCGTGGAGGCTTGCGGCCTGCGGGCGGTCATCTGCCAGGGCGTCTTCGACCGCGACGAGGACAATTTCAAGGCGACGGAGCACGCCCTCGCCACCGCCGCCGACTTGGCCGACCGGCTGGCCGGCCATCCCCGGCTGCGAACCGCCATCTTTCCCCACGCCGTCTATACCTGCTCGGCCGACACCCTCGTGCGCTGCATCACCCTGGCCCGGTCCAAAGGCCTGCTGTTAAGCACCCATGCCGCCGAAACGGTCAAGGAAAACGCCGACTGCGAAAGCCACAACGGCGCCCGCGTCATTCCGTATCTGCATCGGCTCGGCCTCCTCGGCCACAATACCCTGCTGGCCCACTGCGTGGACCTGAACGAGGCCGACCGGGCCCTCCTGGCCGCCACCGACACCGCCGTGGCCCATTGCCCCAAAAGCAATATGAAACTGGCCAGCGGCGTCGCCCCGATCCAGGCCCTGCGCACCGCCGGCGTGCGGGTCGCCCTCGGCACCGACGGGGCGGCCAGCAACAACGCCTTGAATCTCTTTTCCGAAATGAGCGCCGCCGCCCTGCTCCAAAAGGTGACCACGGGCAACCCCACCGCCCTCAACGCCCAGGCCGTCCTGGACATGGCCACACGCGACGGTGCCGAGGCCCTGGGTTGGCCGGAACTCGGCCGACTTGCCGTCGGCGGCCCGGCCGACTTGTGCGCCCTGGACATGACCCGGCCGGGCCTCTCCCCGGCCTTTGACCCGGTTTCCAATGTCGTCTATGCGGCTTCGGGCGGCGAGGTGCGGCTCACCATGGTGGCGGGCCGGGTGCTCTACCGGGACGGCCGCTTTCCGGAGCTGGACTACCCCGGTCTGCGGACCGCCTTTCACAAGGCCGCCGCCGATCTGACCGGGCAAGCCTCTTGACAAGACGGCCCGGTTCCATAATAAAGGCGCGTTTTCCGCTGCAATCATTCCCGCGCCCCAGCTCGCGCGGTTCGGAGGGTATCCCAATGTCCGAGGTCATGATCGTCAACGGCGTCGAATGCCATCCCATCGTGGACAAGTGCGAGGGTTGCGAACGCACCTTCGAAAAAGATGGCGTCAAATATTGCAAGAGCTATCCCATGCCTGAGCGCAAGTGGGCCCAGAAAGTCTGCAACTTCGCCACCCACGTGAAACTCGAAGTCGAAAAGAACGGCAAGGTCAACATCAACCCGTTGAAGGCTTCCAAGCGCGCCGCCCGCGGCCGTTAGATCCCGTTCGTTTCACGTCGTCGATGCTTCGAAGCCGGGGGGCCGACGCCTCCCGGCTTTTTGTGCCGTGACCACCGTTTGCCAACCCCGGGCCGTCCGGCTATGGTCCGGGCTGCCGTTTTTACCATCGCGCTTGGCGCCGGGAGCCCTTATGCTGGATCGCGTGCTCGCTTTTCTGGAGAACCAACGGGACGTCGTCATCGACCTGCAACGTCGGCTGACCGCCGTCCCGGCCATCGGACCCGACAACGGCGGCCCCGGCGAACGCGACCGGGTCGATTGCCTGAAGACCCTGCTCGCCGGCATGGGCCTGCCCGAACCCACGGAAATCAACGTGCCGGACGCCCGCGTGCCCTGCGGCCACAGACCCAATATGGCCGTGGTCATTCCCGGCCGCGACACCTCCCGTACCTTCTGGGTCATCACCCACCTCGACATCGTGCCACCGGGCGACCTCGCCCAGTGGGACGCCGATCCCTTCGTGCTCCGGGTCGAGGGAGACCGCCTCATCGGCCGCGGCGTCGAGGACAACCAGCAGTCCATGGTCAGCGCCATCCTGGTGGCCAAGGCGCTCGTTGCCGAACACCTCACCCCGCCCGTCAATTACGGGCTGTTGTTCGTGGCCGACGAGGAAACCGGCAGCACGTACGGCCTGGACTACGTGGCGGACCACCATCAGGGGCTGTTCACCCCGGACGATCTCTTTCTGGTGCCCGATTTCGGCAATGAGACCAGCGAGCTGGTCGAGGTGGCCGAAAAAAGCATGCTGTGGATGAAGATCACCGTGTCAGGGCGGCAGTGCCACGCCTCCACCCCGGACGCAGGCATCAACAGCCTGGCTGCCGCCGCGCTCTTCATCCTGAAGATTCCCAGGCTCTCCGAACGCTTCGGCGCCGTCGATCCTCTGTTCGAGCCGCCGTACTGCACCTTCGTGCCGACCAAGAAGGAGGCCAACGTGGAGAGCATCAACGTCCTCCCCGGCCGCGACGTCTTCTATGTCGACAGCCGGCTGCTGCCCCAATATCCCGTCGACGACGTCATCGAGGCCATCCGGGACCTCGGCCGGGAGGTCGAGAAGGCCTGCGGCGTCACGATCAGCTACGAGGCCGTCCAGAAGGAACAGGCCACCCCGCCGACCGATGCGGCCACGCCCGTCGTCCGCCGGGTGATCGAGGGCGTGCGCGCCGTCTACGGCGGCAATCCCCGCCCCACGGGCGTGGGCGGCGGCACCGTGGCCGCCTATCTGCGGCGGCGCGGCTACCCGACCGCGGTCTGGTCCACCCTCAACCACAATGCCCACCAGCCCAACGAATTTTCGAGCATCGCCAACACCATCGGCGACGCCAAGGTCATGGCCCGAGTCCTGCTCGGCTGACCGATCCGGCGCGCCAGAGGAGGTCGACGCATGGGCGTACGCAGCGCCATCAAACAGCTTCTCATCCGGCAATGCCGGCGACCTTCCGGTCTGCTCGGCGAATACGTCACCCACCGCATGAACGTGCACCACGCCCAGCTGACCGGCTGGGGTCTCGCCCACGTGACCCCGCAGGCGGACTGGACCATCCTCGACATCGGCTGCGGCGGCGGCAAGACCGTGGCGCGGCTGGCGGACGTGGCCCGACAGGGGCATGTCTTCGGTATCGATGCCTCGGCCAAGAGCGTCACCGTCTCCCGGCGGACCAACCGCGCGGCCATCCAGGCCGGCCGGGTGCGCGTGAGTCAGGCCTCCGTCTCTCGGCTGCCCTTCCGCGACGGCATCTTCGACTGCGTGACGGCCGTGGAAACCCACTATTTCTGGCCGGATTTCGCGACCGACCTGCGGGAGGTGCGGCGGGTGCTCAAGCCGGGGGGCGTATTTCTCCTCCTGGCCGAAGTCTATCGCTGCGACAAATTCGACGAACGCAACCAGCAATGGCTGCGCATGTTGCCGATGGGCTATTACAGCCCTTCGGAACTCAACGATTTCTTAAACAATGCCGGATTTGCGGACGTGATCGTCGACGAAAAATCCGACGAGGGCTGGCTGTGCTGCCTCGGCCGCAATCCAGGTCCTGACAGAACCTAGCCGCGCGCGTTTTCCCCATAGTCAGGGAGTCCGGGGGGAATGATTCCCCCCGGCCGCCGGAAGCATTCTTCTCCACATCAGCAAGGCACACGCCCCCATGCAGCTTCCTTCCTCTCCTTTCGACCTGATCGTGGTCGGCGCCGGTCATGCCGGCTGCGAGGCGGCCATGGCCGCCGCTCGGCTCGGCCTGGCCACCCTGCTCATCACCCAGAACGTGGACCGCATCGGCCATCTGTCCTGCAATCCGGCCATCGGCGGCTTGGCCAAGGGGCACATGGTGCGGGAAATCGACGCCTTGGGCGGCATGATGGGACTATGGGCCGACGCCGCCGGCATCCAGTTCCGCACCCTCAATACCCGCAAGGGGCCGGCCGTGCGCTCGACCCGGGCGCAAATCGACCGCGAAGCCTACATGCGGGTGGTCAAACGGGACCTCTTCGCCCAGGACAACCTGTTGGTGCGCCAGGATTCGGTGGAGGCCGTGCTGGCCGAGGACGGCCGGGTTTCCGGGGTGCGCGTGGCCTCGGGCGAGGATTTTGCCGCCAGGGCGGTGCTCCTCACCACCGGCACCTTCCTGTCCGGGCTGATCCATATCGGGCTCACCCAATTGCGCGGCGGCCGTCTCGGCGATCCGCCCGCGGACGGGCTGTCGGCCAACCTGCGTGCCCACGGCTTGGTCCTGGGCCGGCTCAAGACCGGCACCACCCCGCGGCTGCTGGCCAAAAGCATCGATTTTGCCGCCACCACCCCGCAACCGGGTGATGCTCCGCCGCCCCGCTTCAGCTTTCGCGGCCCCGGGCCGATCCTGCCGCAGGTCCCCTGCCATCTGACCTACACCAACGAGCGTACCCATGCCGTCATCCGCTCGGGTTTCGACCGCTCGCCGCTCTTTACCGGAATCATCAAGGGCACGGGCGCCCGCTATTGCCCGTCGGTGGAGGACAAGGTGGCCCGGTTCCCTGAACGCGACCGGCACCACGTCTTTCTCGAACCAGAAGGACTCGACAATCCGGAAATCTACGCCAACGGCATTTCCACGAGCCTGCCCATCGAGGTACAAAAGGCCATGCTGACCACGATTGCGGGCCTGGAACACGCCCGCATCGTGCGCCCCGGCTATGCCATCGAGTACGACTACGCCGACCCCATCCAACTCCTGCCGACCCTGGAGACCAAGGTCCTGCCCGGGCTCTATCTGGCCGGGCAGATCAACGGCACCTCGGGGTACGAGGAGGCGGCGGCCCAGGGACTCTGGGCCGCCCTCAACGTCGTGTGCGCCGTCACCGGCCGGCCGCCGTTTCTGCTCCGGCGGGACCAAGCCTACATGGCCGTGCTGGTGGACGATCTGGTGACCAAGGGCGTGAACGAGCCCTACCGGATGTTCACCTCCCGGGCCGAGCACCGGCTGCTGTTGCGCGAGGGCAACGCCGACGCCCGGCTGACCCCGATAGGCCGGGAGCTGGGGCTGGTCGATGACGGCCAGTGGGAGCATTTCCGGGCCAAGGATCGGGCGCTGGCGGACGTGCTGGCCGGACTGGCCGAACGCCGGGTGCGGCCGGACGAGCTGGACGCGGCCGCATGGGAGGCCTTCGGCGGCCGGCCGGACGACCGGGCCGTGCGCCTGGACGAACTCCTGCGCCGGCCCCAGGTGCGCCTGCCCGATCTGCGCCGCTTCTGGCCGGCACTGGATGAACTGGACCAGGAAGTCGGCGTCGAGGCCGAAACCCGCGTCAAGTACGAAGGCTATCTCCGGCGCCAGGAAGAGCTGGCCGGCCGGATGGGACGCCTGGAAAACGTCCGGCTGCCGGCGGATATGGACTACGCCGCCGTTTCAGGCCTGTCCCGGGAAGTGGTGGAAAAGCTCACCGCGGTGGCCCCCGCCACCCTCGGCCAGGCCGGCCGCATCTCCGGCGTCACCCCGGCCGCCCTGGGCTGCCTGGAAATCCATCTGAAAAAACGCACCGGATGCGGTTGTTGAGGTCTTGTGCCCAGCGGGATGTTCGCCTATAGCTCAACTATGGAATTCATCAGGGCCTTGGGAGAGTTACCCGTCTTTCAGGGGCTGTTCGATCCGGGCTGGTGGAATACCATGCTCGACAGGACCACCTCGGGCCATTTTTCTCCTGAGGCCACCATCCTGACCGTAGGCGTTTTCGTCGTGGCCGGCGTCTGCATCGCCGCCGGCCTGCTTCTCAAGGTCAGTTTCCGCCGCAAGTCGCCGACCACCGTCTCCAGCATCGACAACCCCGGCAAGATCCGGGCCCTGCTGGAAACGGCCCTCACCCAGCGCAGCAAGATGCGGGTCAGCTTCGTACGCGACGATCCGGGCTCCCACTCCACCGACGCAACGATTCTCTCCGTGGACCGCACCCGGGGCATCGAACTGGAAATGACCAGCCTGGTACGAGCCAGCCAGACCTGGGTCGGCAAGCTCGTCTCCTGCGACTTCCGCCTCCGCCTCGATCCCCGGCGGGATTACCATAACTTCTTCGCCTTCGTGGTGCCGGTCCTGTCCATCGCCAAGGCCGGCGACACCTTCGTTCGCATGCGGGTGGCCTGGCCGGCGCGCCTGGAACTCGAACAAAAGCGGGCCTTCCTGCGGATCGAACCACCGCGGGATGACATTCTCGGCCTGGAATTGTGGTCGGAACTGGCGGCCAAGGGCAGCAAGGGCCGGCTCACCGATCCCGCCACCTGGGGCGAGCCCCTCCTGCGCTTCGCTCCCGACATGGCCGGACCGGATATGGAACTGTGCAACATTTCCGGCGGCGGCATCCGGCTGGATATTCAGGATCTCAACATCCGGCGGCAGCGTTCCCTGTTCGAGGCGGGTGCCCGTTTTCTCCTGCGCCTGCGCCTGGCCGAACCCGAGGCCGACGCACCGCTGGATTTCTACGTGGCCCTGCGCCTGCAAAACATCTACGGCGATCCGGACGTCGCCGGACGCAAGGCCTACGGGTTCCGCTTCCTCAGCGTGTGCCCTCCGCCCGCCACCGACAAGGACGTCCTTGCCTGGAAATCGGCCACGGCAGGAGTCCCGGCCATCGACGACTGGGTCTTCCGCCGTCACCTGGAAATTTACCGCGCCAGAGGGGATGCCTGAAAGGCTGTCATGGACGGCTGGCGACGTTTCTGCTATCCGGGCCACGTTTTTGCCGTATCGTCAACGAAACGACACGGATTTCGGTCCAGACTGCCCGTTCAGCGCGGGGTTGGGCCGATCAAGGAGGATGAGGTTGGACGACGATTCGGACAGTCGATTTTGGGGCGCCTTAAGCAAACTCTTCCGGCAAAAAAGCATTTCCATCGAGGAACTTATCCTGGAGGCCAACAGGAACGGCACCCTCATCCAGGAAGATGCCTCCATGCTGCTCAACATCCTGCGTCTGGAAAAGAAGCAGGTGGCCGACATCATGGTGCCCCGGCCGGACATCCTCTGCGCCGAAGCCGACGACGGCATTCCGGCGATCTGCGAGCTGGTGCGGCTCCACGGCCACTCCCGTATTCCCATCTATGAGGGCAACCGGGACAACATCCTCGGCATCGTCTATGCCAAGGACCTGCTGGCGCCGCTGTTGGACAAGACCGCGCCCCTGCCGGACCCGCGTACCCTCATGCGTACGCCGCTGTTTATTTCCGAAACGCTCAACCTCAAGGAAATGCTCCTGGAATTTCGCGGCCAGAAAAAGCACATGGCCATCGCCCTGGACGAATACGGGGGCACCTCGGGACTGGTCACCCTGGAGGATGTCCTGGAAGAGATCGTGGGCGAAATCGAAGACGAGCACGATCCGAGCAAGCCGCAGGAGATTCGGGAACTGCAGCCGGGCGTCTACCTCGTTTCCGGCCGCTATCCCCTCGAGGAGCTGCGCGATACCCTGGGCCTGCCCCTGGAATCCGACCAGGTGGAAACCATCGGCGGCTTTCTGACCGAACTGGCCGGCCGGGTGCCGCGCCAGGGCGACAGCTTCACCCTGGAGGGACGACGCCTCACCGTGCGGGAGGCCAACCGCCGACAAATCCGCTGGATTGTCATCGAACCGGCCGCATAACCTGTGACGATCCCGCCGCAACCGGGCCGGCGCGACCTTCCCATTTCCCGGGGACTGCAGGACACGAAGTACCATGACAGTAGCAAGTATTTTGGCTGTGTTGGGGGCGTGGTTCGGCTTTGCCAATCCCTTGTACCGCCTGCCGTTCCTGGCCCTGCTCCTGCCGGGAGGGTTGACCGTGGCCGCCGTGCGCTCCAAGGGACCGGGCCAGGCCGCCAAGGTCGGCCTGTGGATCGGCACCCTGGCCGCCGTGGGCAACCTCTACTGGGCGGCCCTGCCGGTCCACGACTACGGGGACGTAGCCTGGCCCCTGGCCCTGCCCATGCCGGTGCTGCTCGCCCTGGTGCTCGGCGCCTATGACGCCGCCTTCGCCGCCGTGGTGCGCTTTGCCCAGCCCCGACTCTCGCCCTGGTTGTTCGGACCGATGGCCGGGCTGGCCTACGCCGCCATGGAAATGGCCCGGGGAACCTTCTTTACCGGCTTTCCCTGGCTGGCCCTGCCGGCGGCCCTGTCCCCCTGGCCGGCCACCATCCAGGGCGCGGCCTTCCTCGGCGTCTACGGCTTAAGCGGCCTCTTCGTCTGCCTGATCGCCTGGATCGTCGTCTGCGGCCCCCTGTCCCGGCAGGGTCTGGCGGCCATCGCCGCCAGCGCCGCCCTGTTCATCGGCGGCAACCTGCGGCTGGCCGCGCCCATCGCCCACTCCGGCACCATCCACGCCACCATCGTGCAGGGCAACGTGGACCAGAGCCTCAAATGGGACCCGGCGGCCCAGATCGATACCGAGGAAAAATACCTGGACCTGACCCGCACCGCCTTAAAGGACGCGCCCACCAATCTGGTGGTCTGGCCGGAAACGGCCATGCCCTTTTATTTCCAGGACCCGGGCGTCCTGTCCTCCCGGCTGAAGGCCTTTGTCGACGACACGGGCGTTCCCCTGCTCTTCGGCTCGCCGGCCTACGCCCGGTTGGGCAACGGCGCTCCGGTGCTGTTCAACCGGGCCTACCTGCTGCCCCCCCACGGCGCGGTCTCCCGCTACGACAAGGAGCATCTGGTGCCGTTCGGCGAATACGTGCCGCTCGGCCATCTCCTCTCCTTCGTGCACAAGATGGTTGCCGGCGTGGGCGACTTCCGTCCCGGCGCCGCCCAGGCGCCGTTGCGGCAGGGCCGTCTTGCCCTCGGCGTGCTCATTTGCTATGAGGCGATCTTCCCGGAACTCGCACAGCAGCGCGTGGAGGCGGGGGCCAATCTTCTGGTCAACATTTCCAACGACGCCTGGTTCGGCAAGTCGTCAGCCCCCAGGCAGCATCTGGACTTGGCGGTGCTGCGGGCCGTGGAACAGGAACGCGCCATCATTCGGGCCACCAATACCGGCATCTCCGCCGCCATCGACCCGCGTGGACGCATCATGGCCCAAGGCGGACTATTCACGGCGCTGACCCTGCCCTGCCCGGGAACGCCGCTCGTGACGGAAACCACATGGTTCCACCGCCATTACGCCTTGGTGACCTGGAGCATTCCCATCCTGTTCGCGGCGCTGTGCATCTGGTGCCTGGCGGCTCCGGTCCGCGCCGCCGATCCGTCCCACGGGCAAACCCTTTAACCGGACAACCCCATCATGCTGCAATATTCGGAACTGCGCACACAGGCCACGGACCTCCTCGATAAATTCGGCGAATTCTGGAGGCGTCTTTGACCTGGAACAGTGCCGGGAACGCATGAACGCCATCGAGGCCGAACTCGCCAAGCCGGGCGCCTGGGACACTCCCGAGCGGCTCACTCCGGTGCTGCGGGAAAAAAGCGCCCTGACCACCAAAATTCACAGCGGCGACAAGCTGGCCACCGCCCGGGAAGACCTGGAGGAATGGCTGGAACTGGCCAAGGACGAAGGCACGACGGACGTTCTGGAAGCCCTGGACGGACAGATCACGGCGCTCTCCGCCCTGCTGGCCGATGCCGAGCTGGCCGCTTTTTTCGGTCCTGCGGACAACGCCGACGCCATCCTGGAAATCCACCCCGGCGCCGGTGGCACCGAAGCCCAGGACTGGGCCGAAATGCTGCTGCGCATGTACCGCCGCTGGGCCGAGCGCAAGGAATTCGGCTGTAAGGTCCTGGACCTCCTTCCCGGCGACGAGGCCGGCATCAAAAGCGTTACCCTTCAGATTTCGGGCCCCTACGCCTACGGGCTGCTCGTGCCGGAAAAGGGGATCCACCGGCTGATCCGCATTTCGCCCTTCGACGCCTCGGGCCGCCGGCATACCTCCTTTGCCTCGGTGGACGTCTATCCGGACGTGACCGACGACATTGAGATCGACATCAAGGAAGAAGATTTGCGCATCGACGTCTTTCGGGCATCGGGCCCCGGAGGCCAGCATGTCAACAAGACCTCCTCGGCCATCCGCATCACCCACCTGCCGACCAATATCGTGGTGCAGTGCCAGGATGAAAAATCCCAGCACCGCAACAAGGAAACGGCCATGAAGGTGCTGCGGGCCCGACTCTACGATCTGGAACTCAAAAAGATCCAGGCCGAAAAGCAGGAAAGCTACGAGGCCAAGAACGCCATCGGCTTCGGCTCCCAGATCCGGACCTACACCATGCAGCCGTACCGCTTGGTCAAGGATCACCGGACGAGCATCGAGGCCGGCGACGTGGAGGCCGTGCTCGACGGCGACCTGGACAAATTCATCCGCGGCTATCTGCTGCGCACCGGCCATGAATCCTGACACCACACCCATACCCGATGTGAGCCAGGAATCCATCCTGGCGGAACTGGCCACCTTGCGCCGGTTGTTGGCCGAAACCGACCAACCGTCCAAGGCCACCGGCGAGGACGGCCTGGTGCTCATGCGCCTGTGCCCGGACCTGAACCTGGACGACTGGGAGGATCTGGCCCGGCGGGGAAATCTGCGGGACTGGCTGGCCCTGCCCCTGGCCGTCAATCCGCTGCCCAGTCTGGCCCGCATTCAGACCACGCTCCAGGAACTGGCCTTTCTCTCCGAGCACGATCCCCTGACCAAGCTGGCCAACCGGGGGGCCTTCCGCCGCATCCTGGACGCCGAACTGATCCGATCCGCCCGGGCCGGGCAGTCCCTGTCCCTGGCCCTGATCGACCTCGACGACTTCAAACACATCAACGACAGCTACGGCCATCCCTGCGGCGACCGGGTGCTCCAGACCGTGGGCTCGCTGCTGCTGTCCGGCAAACGCATCTACGACACCTCCGCCCGCATCGGGGGGGAGGAGTTCGCCCTGATTCTGCCGGGCCTGGGCCTCACCCGGGGAAACGCGGCCGTGACACGCATCCTCGAAGCGGCCCGGGAATGCACCATCCTGTGCGACGGCGTGGCGTCTCCCGTCCGCCTGACGTTCTCCGCCGGGCTGGCCTGCACCAAGGGGAAACGCCCCGTCGGCGCCGAAGAACTCTATGCCTTGGCCGACAAGGCCCTGTACGAAGCCAAGGCCGCCGGCAAGGACCGGTTGGTGTCCGCGCCCATTGCCGATCTGACGGCGCCTCCGGAAGAGAGTCTGGTGCGCGCGGATGAAAAGCGCTTTCTTTTCACAGGAACAACAAAAGGATAAGATGGCGTATGTCTGAAGTCACCAATCCCAACGCCACCCTGTCCGTTGCCATTTTGAGCGGCAAGGGGGGCGTGGGCAAAACGAATCTGGCGCTCAACCTGAGCTATGCCCTGTTCCGGGCCAGCCATCACGTCCTCATCATGGACTTCGACGTCGGCCTGGCCAATGTGGACGTCCTGCTCGGCTTGTCGCCGGACAAAAATCTCCAGGATCTGTTCCGGCCCGACGTCACGGCCGCCGAGGTCATCATCCCCATCGAGACGGGCGGCTTCGATTTCCTGCCGGCGGCCAGCGGCGTGCCCGAACTGCTGGAAATGGACGACGACATGCGGGAAATCCTTTTCCGCAAGCTCAACAACGTCTTCGCCAACTACGATTACCTGACGCTCGACCTCGGGGCCGGCATTTCGCCCACCGTCCTGTCCGTGGCCGCCATGAGCCATTTGCGCGTGCTGGTGGTGACACCGGAGCCCACCTCGCTCACCGACTCCTATGCCGTCATCAAGGTGCTGCACACCCAGTACGGCATCGATGACTTCCATGTCCTGGTCAATCAGGTGGCCAAGACGTCCGAAGCCAAAACCACCTTCGAGCGCTTAAACGCCGCCTGCCAACGGTTTCTCGATATCGAGCTCAACTTCCTGGGCGGCGTGCACACCGATCCGGCCCTGCCCGACGCCGTGCGCCATCAGGTCCCCCTGCTCCGCCATGCCCCGGGCTGCCAGGCCGCCAAGGACATCCTGGCCGGCGCCGTCCGGCTGCATCGCCTGCGCCAGGAGCGCAGCGCGACCTTACGGGGGATGCCCGTGCTCGGAAAAATACCCTCCGCACAAAAGTAGCTCTTGACGGCGACCGGTATTTTTCGGCAATGCAATGAAATAGATGGACGATTGCTACGAACCGGCCCTCCGGCCGGCTTCCGGCCAACCGCCAACCGATCGAGGAATCCTGCGATGAACAAAAGTGAACTCATCAAGGAACTGGCCGAATCCAAAGACCTGCATATCGACGAAGCGGCGGATATCGTCAACGCCTTCGTCGATTCGGTGAAGCAGGCCCTCATCAATGAAGACCGTGTGGAAATTCGAGGCTTTGGCAGCTTCAAGATCAAAGGCTACAAAGGCTATACGGGTCGCAACCCCAAGTCCGGCCACGTGGTCACGGTGGCCCCGAAAAAGCTGCCTTTTTTCCGCCCCGGCAAAGAACTGAAGGAATACCTCAACAAGTAGTGGACCCATGCGTATTGTGCATTGCCTGACGGGATTGGCGGCTGCGTTGCTCCTGGCCGCCACCCCGGTCCTGGCCGCCGATCCGGTCATGGTCATCGTATTCGCCGGTAATAGCTACGGCTATTACGATCCCTGCCCCACCTGCGGGCCACAAAAGCTCGGCGGTCTGGCCAGACGCGCCACCTTCGTGCGGCAACTGCGACAAAATCCGGCCACGTCCGGGAAAACCCTCGCCGTCGCCGGCGCCTGGGAGTTCCTGCCCGAAGTGTCCGCCGCCCCGCCGGAACCGACGAAACTGCCGGCCATCGTCAAGGCCGATGCCCAGATCGGCTACGACGTCTGCGCCATCACCCCGCCCGAGGTCCAGGTCCTGGCCGGCCAGAAAACCGCCCCGCCGAAGGGCTGCACCGTCCTTTCCGAGGAACCGCAGACCACCATCGTCACCGTGTCCGGCAAGCCGGTGGGCATCGTGTTTTTCCCCATGCCCAAGAATGTGAGCGCGCCGGTTCCGGAGAAGCTCATGGCCGCCACGGCCAAGGCCGCCAAAGCGCTTCGGGACAAGACCGCCATGGTGGTCGGCGTCAGCCCCTGGGGCGCCCTGGATGAAGAGGCCTTCGTCAACAGCCGCCCCGGCGTCGTGGATGTGCTCCTCGGCAGCGGCGGCGGTTCGGGCTTCGGCGCCCGTACGCCCAAGGGTGGCAAGACGCTCTGGACCCGGGCCTACATCAAGGGCAAGACCGTCAACCGCCTGGATCTCCTGGCCCTGCCCGGCAGTCCGGGCTTCGCCTGGAAGTCCGGCGAGACGTTCGAAGCCCAGGTTCTGCCCCTGGATACGGCCTATCCCCAGGATAAGGCCATCGAATCCCTGTTCTAACCCGCCCACGCCATCAGCGGACATCCGGATATGCCCATGCGCTTTCGTTGCAACGCCCTTGCCGTGTCCCTGGCCGCCCTGCTGCTGGCCCTGTGCCTTGCGCCCGCGCGGGCCGTCGCCGCCGAACCGGTCATGACCGTCCTGTTTACCGGCAACACCGAGGGGCATTACGCCCCCTGCCCCTCCTGAGGGGGGAAGCTGGTCGGCGGATTGGCCCGGCGGGCCACCCTCATTCAGGCGTTGCGGGCGCTTCCTTCCACCAAGGGCAAGGTGGCACTCTTCGCCGGTCCCTATGAAATCCTTTCCCCGTACACGGGAGCCGCCGGGGGGACGCATATGCAAGCCATGGCCAAGGCCTACGCCCTGCTCGGCTATGACGCCGGCGCGCTGATGCCGGCCGAAGCGGCCGCCCTTCGCCAAGCCGGCGCGGCCATGCCCAAAACCTTCGTCACCCTCGGGCCAACACCCGACGTCGCCACGATGCGGATCGGCGACATTCCCGTCGGGGTCGTCCGCTTTCCGGCCCTGGCCAACGCCGAAGCGACGGTGCCGGCCGAACTGGCCGACCGCACCGCGGCAGCCGCCGCCGCGCTTCGCGGCAAGGTCCGACTCATCGTGGGCATTTCCGGCTGGGGCGCGACCGATGAGGCCGCCTTCGTACGGGCCCACCCCGGGGCCGTGGACGTGCTTTTGGGCAGCGGTCCGGGCCTGGGCTCGGCCGGGACGGCGGTCGGCGACGGCAAGACGCTCTGGGCGCGGGCCTACAGCCAGGGCAAGACCGTCAATCGACTCGATCTGTTCGCCCTGCCCGACACGGACCGCTTCGTCTGGGCCCCGCAAACCGGCTATCGCGCCGAAGTCATTTCCCTTGACGATCAGTACGCGGCCGCCCCGGAAGTCCAGAAACTGTTTTGACCGGCGGCCCAGACTTGCCGACCGGGGAAAAACATCCTAGGAAACAGCGGGGTTCATTCTTCCAAGGAGGTCCGTATGGAGTTTCGAGGCGCAATCACGGCATTGGTGACGCCTTTTCGAAACGGCGAAGTCGATGAGGAGGCCTTCCGCTCCCTGATCGAATGGCAAATCGAGCAGGGGATCCATGGCCTTGTCCCGTGTGGAACGACAGGCGAATCCGCCACCCTTTCCCATGCGGAACACAAGCGGGTCATCCGCATCTGCGTGGATCAGGTCAAAGGCCGGGTCCCCGTCCTGGCCGGTGCCGGTTCCAACAACACCAAGGAAGCCATCGAGCTGACCAGGGAGGCCAAGAACGCCAAGGCCGACGGCGCCCTGCTCATCACGCCCTATTACAACAAACCCACCCAATCCGGTCTGATCGCCCACTTCAAGGCCATCGGCGCGGCCGTGGACATTCCCATCATCGTCTACAACGTGCCGGGACGCACGGCCCTCAATCTGCTGCCCGAAACGCTGGCCACGATCCGCAAGGAAGTGCCCCAGGTCGTGGGCGTCAAGGAAGCCACCGGCAACCTCAAACAGGTTTCCGACGTCATCGAATACTGCGGTCCCGACTTCCAGGTGCTCTCCGGCGACGATTTCACCGCCCTGGCCACCATGGGCATCGGCGGCCGCGGTGTCATCTCCGTGGTCTCCAACTTCGCGCCACGTACGGTGAGCGACATGTGCGAGGCCTTTTTCGCCGGCGATCTCAAAAAAGCCCAACAGATCCACTATGCGCTGTGCCCGCTGTTCCGGGGCGCCTTCCTGGAGACCAACCCCGTGCCCGCCAAGATGGCCTTGTCCTGGATGGGGCGCATCCCCTTCGAAGCTCGGTTGCCTCTGGTGCCCATGAGCCCGAGCAATCAGGCCAAGTTCAAGGAAATTCTGACCGCTGCCGGTCTTCTTTAACGTCTAATATGCCATCCACCAAGCGGGTTCTCCTTCGGAGGGCCCGCTTGTTTTGTCCGTGGCCAGGAACCGTTCCCATGTCCGATACGCCCCTTGTCATTTGTGAACACATCACCGTCACCCTGGCCGGCCGCAAGGCCCTGACCGACATTTCCTTCCGGTTGGACCGGGGCCAAACCTGGCTCGTGCTCGGCCCGAACGGCTCGGGCAAATCCACCTTGCTGCGCATTCTGCGGGGCGACATCTGGCCCGACGACGACGGCGCGGGCCGGCGGACCTTTTTCGTCGACGACGGGCCGGGCAGCGAATCGCCCATCGGCCTCAAGCACCGCTTCGGGCTGGTGTCCCCGGAACTGGCCCGGTCGATCAAACGCCTGGGCAGCCATCTGACGGCCGAGACCTGCATCCTGAGCGGCGCCCGGGACACCTTGTACCTCCAGGGCCGGCCCACGACCGAGGAATCCCAGCGTCTGTCCGAAATGCTGGACCGGCTGGAACTGACCGCCCTGGCCGAGATGCCCGTCGACGTCCTCTCCAATGGCCAGTTGCGGGCGGTCCTCCTGGCCCGTGCCCTCATGCGCCGGCCGCTAGTCCTCTTTCTCGACGAATTTCTGGACGGCCTGGACACCCAGGCCATGGAACTGGCCGGATGGGCTGTCGGCGCGGCGGCAGCCACCGGCACCACCGTGGTCGTGACCAGCCACCAGCCGGCCGGCTTGCCCGTGGACACGGCCCAGGGCGCCATTCTGGAGAACGGCCATCTGCTGGCCACGGGACCGGCCCCGGCGATATTGCGCCGCTACGCGGTCGGACAGCCGCCGGAACGAACCGCCAGGGCTTCCGCCACCGCCAGCCCCGCCCGAACGACCAAAAGCACGGCCGCCACGCCCCTGGTGGTCATGGAAAAGGCCACGGTGGCCCTGGGCGGCCGGACGGTCCTCGATACGGTGTCGCTGACGGTGCGGCCCGGCGAGCACATGGCCATCCTGGGCGCCAACGGAGCCGGTAAAAGCACGCTTTTCAAGCTCATTGCCGGAGAATACCACCCGGCCGTGGGCGGACGGATCAGCCGGCCGGGTTTGGCCGCGCCGGAAGGCTTCACGGATGTGCGGGACATCCGCCGCCGGATGGGCATGGTCTCGTTCGAATTGGAAGCCGCCTACGACAAGGCCCTGTCGGGCCGGGACCTGGTGCTGTCGGGCATCGCGGCCACCATCGGCCTGCTGGCCACGCCCGGCCCCGAGGACCTGACGGCGGCCGAATACTGGCTGGCCGTCTTCGGCGTGGCCGATCTGGCCGATCGGAAGCTGGGGGAACTGTCCGCCGGGCAGACGCGCCGGCTCTTCCTGGCCCGGGCCATGGTGGCCCGGCCGCGGCTGCTCCTGCTCGACGAGCCTTTCGCCGGCCTGGACGCGGCCTCCCGTCGGGCGGCCATGGGCGCCGTGTCGGCCGTGGCCGGACTCGGCGTGACGGTGCTGGCCGCCGTCCACCGGGCCGGGGACATCATCCCGGAAATCCAGACGGTCTACCGCCTGGCCAAAGGCCATCTCCAACCGGAATCCCTGGCATCCCTGGCCGAAAAATAAGGCCCGGCCAGGGGTTTCGCCCCCGCGCCCGTTCCCGGCGCTAGACTTCGATATCGTCGCGCGGCGGCGGCAGCACGACAAAAATTTCCCGCAGCAACCGGGCGTTGGTGACGAAAACCCGTTCGTTCTCCAGCGTGCGCAGGGTCACGTACAACCAGCCCCTGGCGATGACCCGGCCTTCATGGCCGGCCACCCGGATGGTGTCGCCCAGCCGGAAGAACCGCAGCAGACTCAGGGCCACGCCGGCAGCCAGGTTGACGCAGAAACCGCGCAGAAAAAAGACGAGCAGGGCCAGGATCACCACGGCCAGGACGAGTTCCGAAACGACGTGGCCCGACAGGCCCGGAGCGGACGGTGCCGGCGTCGGCGCCGCCGCGGCCGACGGGACGGCAGCAGCTTCCGCCGCCGATTGACCGACGGTAGCGGCCGACGGCGCGGCGGCTTGCGCCGCCGGGGCCGGAGCTGCCTTCTCCGCCGCAGCCTGCTGGGCCGCCGGCGGGACGGCCGGCGTCGCCGTCAGGTCCCGCTCCAACAAAGGCTTCGTGGCCTGGGGAGCCTTTTCCGGACGCAGTTCGACGGATTCCGGAGGTGACGCGGGCGCAGCCACGGCCGGCGCGGCCTGGCTCTTGCCACCCGTGGGAATGAGCAGTTCCCGGCCGAGGGTCAACCGCGACGGATTGATCCCCGGGTTGGCCTTCAGGATCGCGGCCGCCGGGACGCCGTAGCGTTTGGCCAGAAGGTTGACGGTATCGCCGGATCGGATGACGTGCTTGACCGGACCGACCGCCACCACGATGTCTCCGGCCGGATTGCCGGGGCTGGAGAAACCGGGACTGACCTGGGCCAACAGAAGACACATCGCCACCAGCACCACTGTCCGCACCAATCTCGACTTGTCGCCAGCCATCGCCGCCTCCCTTGTCTTTCCGCGTCCGGCAACGAGCAGCTCGCCTGACGCGGAGCACCATCATCGTTCCAGGCCGAACCGTCGTGCCCGGGCGGTGCGACCGGGGACGCCACCGCCCTGCGGCCGCCCCAAAAAAACGCCTACTGGAACACGAACTCGGAAAAATACACGCCCTTCACCGTGTCCGCTCCGGCATACTTGTCGAAAAGCGTTACCAAATCCTTGCGCAAGGCCATCTTGCCCGCCGGGGTGAGCAAATCCTCCGCCAGTTTGCTGGAGAGCAAAAAGACCAGACCCTCCCGGGCGTCCGGCTTCACCAGCCGTTCGGCCGCGGCGTTATCCGCGCACTGCACGTTCAGGGCCAGGCGGAAGTACCGATATCCCTTGTTGCTGAGGACGTTGACCACCAACGGTCCGATGGCAATGGCGCCGTTCTCGGCCTTGCCGGCCTCGTTCTTCGCACCGCCCTTCTCGCTTTTTCCATGGCCCTCGCCCGAAGAGGCGACGCCAAGCGACGGCACGGTCACCGCCAGCAGTCCGATCACCAACCAGAAGCCAAGCCTCTTACCTACACGACGCACCGCATCGTCCTCCTTGCCCGATGCCGGCCGCTCCCGGCCAACCCACCGGCATCCTGAAAAGAACGTTCCTACTGGCCTCCGCAGCCAATGTCCAATGCCCTCCGCCCACAAGGCGGGACCGCGTCTTGACGCGGCAGGCGCCGGCCGGTCAGGGCTTGACCGTCAGCAAATAGGCCGACTCGGGATGCAGGTACTTGTCGGCCAGGGCACGCAGTTTCTCGGCGGAGAGCTCCTGGGCCGCCTCCACCAAACGCCGATCATGATCCAACGGCAGGCCGGCGACCAGAGAACGGGCCGCCTCGGCGCTGCGGGACGCCAAACGCTGCCGGCCGCGATAATAGTCCCCGGCCAAGACATTCTTGGCCCGAAGGAGCAGCGCATCCGGCAAATCGGTTTTCCGGAGATCGGCGGCCACCCGCTTGAAGCTCTCCACGGCCGCCTCGGCCTTGTCCGGCGATGTCCCGATATAGAAGGCCAGAAAACCGATCTTCATGGTCTGCCACAAAAAGGACGTGACGGAATAGCCTAGGCTTTCCCCTTCCCGCAGCCGGGAAAAGAGCAATCCGCTCTGCCCGGCCAGGGCCTCGTTCAGCAGTTCGAGGCCGGCCGTATCGGACGACTCGATGCCCGGCACCGGAAAGATCATGAGCAGATGTGTCTGGTTGCGGCCGGGCAGTTGCAGCGTTTCCGCGTGAGCGCCACCCCATTTGGGCATGCGATAGGCAAACGGCTGGGCCGGCTTGGTGGCCGCGGCCAGGCTGTCGGCCAAATGCCGGACCTGGGCCGGATCGAAATCGCCGCACACGGCCATGACCCAGGGCATTTCCCGCTGCTTTGCCCAAAAGGCCGTCACGTCCTTCTGGGCAAAGTTCCGCACCACGGCCGGATCGCCCAAACGCTGGTAGGCATAGCTGGTATCGGCGAAAAGAAAGGGATTGAGCCGGCGCAAGGCCAGGGAGAGCGGATGGTCCTCCTTGTCCTTGATGGCGGCCAACTGGTCATGCACCTGGCGGTCGACCTCCTCCTTGCGGAAGGCCGGGGCCAGCAAGAGATCGGAGAGCAAGCCGTAAAGATCCTTCTGGAAGCGGCTGGGGAACTTGGCGCCGAGGCCAAAGCTGTCCCGGCCCGACTGGGCGGACAGGGTCGCTGCCCGATCGGCCAGAAAGTCCTCCAGGGCCGTGGACGTCATCTTGGCCGTGCCGGTGGTCAGGCTGGCGGCCGAGAGGGCGGCCAGGCCCTGCTGCTCCTTGGCCAACAAGGCGTCGCCGCCATTGTATTTGAGGGAGACGGCCACATACGGCAGGGTTTTGTCCGGCAGGAAAACCAGGGTATGCCCGCCGCCCAGATCCACGACCTCGGGCGCGGCCACACTGCCGGCCGCCGCCGCGCCCGCTCCGGCGTTGGCCCGGGGGGGCCAGAGACGGGAGGCCTCGTCGATCAGGCCCTTGGCCGTGATCGTGGCCGCATCGGGCTTGGGGACCAGCACGGCCGCCTTGAGGTTGCCCGGCCGGAAGGTCGCGGCAATCACGGCCTGCAAGGTCTTGGCGTCCACCAGCCGCACGGCCCGCAGCGACCGGGCCTCGCCGTCGGGATCGTAGCCGTTGAAACGAAAATAGCCCACCTTGACGGCCAGACCGCCCAGGGATTCCTTGGCCCGATAGAGCCCGTCCTCAATGGAGAGCTTGGCCCGTTTGATCTCGCGGTCCGTGAACATCGACCCGTTCAGTCGGGCCAACTCGGTAACGAGCCCGCTCCAAAAGGCCGCCATGTTCTTGGCGTCGAGCGTGGCCTCGATGAGAAACAGCCCGCCCCGCTCCAACGTGAGCGAGGAGCAGGACAGATCGTCCACCAGACGCTTTTCATACTTGAACGTGCGGTAGAGCCGACCGGTTTCGTCGCCGCCCAACAAATTGGCCAGGACGTCCAGAGGGGCCTCCTCGGGGCTGCGCATCCCCGGCGTGGGGAAGGCCACCTGGAGGCGCACCTTGTTCCACGGCCCGTATTCCACCGTCACGATCGGGGCGGTGGCCGGGGCCGGCAAGGTGTAGGGAACGGGCGGGGTCAGGGGATGGTCATTGCGCAGGTCGCCGAACAGCGTCTCGGCAGCCCGCTTCACGTCCTCGGCCCGCACCTTGCCCACGACCACCAGCAGCATGGACTGGGGCTGATAGTGCTCCCGGACATAGGCCCGCAAATCCTCGCTGGTGAAGGCCTTGACGGTCTCGGGGAAGCCGATGACCGGCCGGCCGTAGGCCACCCCCGGCCAGACGAGGCCCTGGGTGATCTGGATCAGACGGCTATCGGGGTTGTCGCGGCCCCGATACAGTTCGGAAAGCACCACCTTGCGTTCGGATTCCAGCTCTTCCGGGGCGAACTTGGCCCCGAAGATCATATCCTTGATGACGTCGAGTCCGAGCCGCCAACGATCGGCCGGCAGGTCCACCTTGAAGACGGTTTCGTCGAAGCTGGTGGAGGCGTTGAGCTCGCCGCCGGCGCCTTCCACGTCCGAGGCCACCTGGCCGGCCGGACGCCGTTGGGTGGACTTGAAGACCATATGCTCGAGCAGATGGCTGAGTCCCGCCTGCTTCGGGGTCTCATACCCCGATCCGGCATGGACGAAGAGCCGGATGGCCACCAGGGGAAAGCGGTTGTCCTCCACCGTCATCACGGTGAGGCCATTGGGAAGCTTCACCACCTGGGGGGCCTCGGCCGCCAGCCCCTCCCGCGACGGCAACAGGAACCACATCGCCACCATAGCCAACAGGAACGCTCGCCACTGCATCGCATCATGCTCCTTGCGGTCTCATTGCGGGGAGAACGTCGGCACGATCCGGACGCCCTCCCGGGTGCAGGAAGCACCGTAGGGAATTTTCAGCGTATTGAAACTTAATTTTGCTTCATCAAGAAGCGGAATCGTCCGGCGTTCCGACCAGAAAGGTCGCTTTCGTCTTCACCAGCGCATAGCTGCCCTGGGCCATTTCCGGGCAGACCGCCTCGACCAAGCGCAGGGGACTGACGTAGGCCGTGTCGAAACGGCAGGTGAACCGGACCGTATCCGGCGCGAGGATTTCCAGGGAGGTGAGTAACGGCCAGGCGTCGAGACGCCGCTCGCCCTTCTTGGACGTCCAGACCACCGGCAGGACGCGGGCCGTCTCCAGGGCGCGCCAGCGATCCAGGCAGAACGCCGCGCAGGCGTGGGGCACGGTCAACTCGAAGCTCTCCAGATCCGGCTGGGGCACCTTGCGCCCCGGCGGCAGCGGCTCGACCGACAGGACGGTCAGGCCCTCAGGCAAATGGGGATTGAGCCGGGCGGCAAAGGCCTCGGGCGTCATGGGCTCGCGCAAAAATATGGCCAACCATTCGGCCCGACTGGCCACGCCGACCGGCAAGGCCCGGCCAAAGGACAGCAACGGCATGGGATGATAACCGCCGGAAAAGCTGGGCTCGATGCCGGCCCGCCGCAGGGCCCGCTCGAAGACCCGGTCCAGTTCGAGTTGGCTCAAATAGATGGCGCCGTCGACCTTGGTGAACCACACCCGAAAATGGACGGCCTTGACGGTCCGGTCGGCCTTTTCCGGCGGCTCCGGCGCGACCACGGCCTCGCGCTCGGGGGCCGGCCGGTTGAGGCGGGGCCGGATGTCCCGACCCGGGCCCGGATCGAGCGGACTTTTGCGGCCCTCGTGGTTGCAGACGCCGCAGCCCGTACAGGCGCCATAGCGGCAATCGCCGGTCACCCGGCCGGCCAAGGCGGCCTGCCGCTCCCGGCGCAGGTACGCCGGCGAAACGCCGCAGGAGAGATGCTCCCAGGGCAAGGGCCGGTCCAGGTCCCGGGCGGCCAGCCAGTCGGCCGGATGCAGGCTGGCTTCCTCGAAAACCCGCAGCCAGGGGTCCAGCTCGAACCGATCCATCCACGCGCAAAAAAGCGCCCCCTTGCGGTAGGCGGCCTCGACCAGGGGCGCCAGCTCCCGGCCGGCCCGGGAAAAGACACCCTCGAGAAAACTCATCTCCGGCTCGTGCCAACGCAAGGTCAGCCGGCGCTCGGTGGCAAAAAGCTCCCGCAACAACTCCACCCGCCGCCGCGTCTCGTCCATGGAAATCTGGGCTTCCCACTGGAACGGGGTATGGGGCTTGGGCACGAAGGGCGAAATGGCGGCCGTGACCTGGAGGCGCTTGGTACCCGGCGGCGCCTGCGCCTGGACCTTCTTGGCCAGCTCGAAGATGCCCCGGAGATCGTCGTCGGTCTCGGTGGGCAGACCGATCATGAAATAGAGCTTCACCTGCTGCCAGCCGCGAGCGAACAGTCGGCGCACGTGGGTGAGGATGTCGTCCTCGCTGATGCCCTTGTTGATGACGTCGCGCAGACGCTGGGTGCCGGCCTCGGGGGCCACGGTGGCCCCGGTGCGCCGAATGCCGGCCATCATGGACAAAATGGAGTCGGACAGGGTGCCGGCCCGCAGCGACGGCAGGGAGACGGCCACCTGCTCCCGGCGGCAGCGGTCGATGCTCTGGGCGAACAGGCTTTCCAGGGCGGAAAAATCACCGGAGGACAGCGACAAAAAGGACAGTTCCTCGTAGCCCGTACAGGAAAGGCCGCGGTCGATCAGGTCATGGAGGACCGGCAGACTCCGTTCGCGCACCGGCCGGTAGATCATGCCGGCGTGACAGAAACGGCAGCCCCGGGTGCAGCCCCGGGCGATTTCCACGGCCAACCGGTCGTGAATGGCCTGGGCGAACGGCACCACCTGCCGGGTCGGGAACACGGCCTGATCCAGATCGGGCACGATGGCCTTGTAGATGCGCTCATGGCCGGGCACCGTGGAATGCGCTGCGCCATCCGGACCGACGACAAAAAATTCCGGAATGTAGACGCCCGGCAGCCCGGCCAGATATTCGAGCAATTCCCGGCGGGTTGTGCCCGCCGCCTTATGGTCGGCCACGGCCCGGAGCACCGCCACTAAGGATTCCTCGCCGTCCCCCAGGACCATGACGTCAAAAAACGGGGCGACCGGCTCGGCGTTCAAGGCACAGCCGCCGCCGGCGATGACCAACGGCCCGTTCTCCCCCCGCTCGGCCGCCCGGAAGGGAATGCCGGCTAGGTCGAGCATGTAGAGCACGTTGGTGTAGCACAGCTCGTGGGTGAGATGGAAGGCCACCACGTCGCAGGCACCAAGCGGCGTATCGGTTTCGAGGGTGGCCAGGGGCTCGCCCTTCTCCCGCAGCAGGGCGGCCACCTCGTCGGTCGGGGTGAAAACCCGCTCGGCGGCGAATTCGGGCACGCGGTTGACCGCCTCATAGAGAATGCGGCCGCCCAAGTAGGACATGCCCACTTCGTAGAGGTCGGGAAAGGCCAGGGCCACCCGGACCGCGGGCGCGTCCTTGACGACGCTGCCCCACTCGGCGCCGCGGTACTGGGTTGGCTTGTGCAGCCGACAAATGAGATCGCGCATATGGGCCTCGCCCACCGGGACGGGAAGCGGCCTGGGCGGGAACGGACGTACGGGGGAACGCCTAGCGCGGCCGCCCGACGGCAACGCCGGGCGGCCCGAAAGGCGGCAACTACTTCTTCAACAAATCGGAAATATTGCCCTTACCGGCCAAGTCGGACAAGGTCTTCAGGTCGCCGGACGTGGACAGGGTCAGGTTGCTGACGGCTTCAAGATAGCGGGTTTTGAGTTCTTCCGGGCACTTCTTGTACTCGTAGAGCACATGGGACAGGGAAATGTCCCCGCCGATCTCGGTCTCGAACGGATAGCCGAACGGCAGCAGCAGCATTTGCACGCCCTGCTGGGCGGGAATGGTCTGGAGCAGGGCCACGTCCGTCAGCTTGCCCCCCGCCTCGTCCCATTTGCCGAGCACGGTTTCGCCGTTGATCAATTTTACCAGTCGGATGTCATAAGCCATAGTGTTCTCCTTGACCGGACGCGGGCTGTGCCGCCGCGTCCCTCCGGGAGGCCACGCCATGCGCGGCCGACACGGTGTTCTGCGTTATGCCCAAACGCGGATCGCCCCGCAACGCATGCCAAAGACGCCGCGCGGACCGCAACGCATCCTTGCGGACGAAAGCTACCACAGGGGAATGCACGTTTTTTTGCCGAAACGCTCCGGCTCCCGGAGACGCGCGCCGCGCCTGCCTCCCCGGACGCCACAAAGAGCCCGTATCGATCAGGGCGGCGGCGGAAACGCATCGGACCATGCGAGAAAACCACAAACCTTGCTCAAACGCAGTTATTTAGGGCTTTCCATGGCAGGCGTCAACCGATCCGTCCGGGGACACCTGCCGGCCGGCGCAGGCGGCACAGACACCGTCGATACGCACTTCCACGCCGGTAACCTGCATGGCCAATTCCGGCGCCAGGGCCGAGAGGTCGAGCAGCCCCTCGGCTACCGGTACGCACTGGGTCCGCCCGCAACGCACGCAATGGATATGGCAATGCGGCCGGCTGGAATGATGCGGCCCCAGACAATAGCGGAAGGCCCGGTCGCCGGAGCTGTGCCGGCCGACCAACCCCTTTTCCACAAACAGATCGAGGATGCGGTAGAGCGTGACCTTGTTGACCCGGTGCTGCCGGCGCACGCGGTCGAGGATGTCGGCGGCGGCCAGGGCCTGGCCGGCCTGGTCCAGCACCCAGACCACCAGCAGCCGCAGGGGTGTCGGCTCGATGCCGACGTCGGCAAGCAGCACCCTCCCCCGATTGCGGGCCGCTTCATACATGATGCCGGCTCCCTATGCTCCACGCCGACGGCAGACCACGCCCCGTCCCAGGGACAGAAAAAAAACGCTTGCCGCCACGGCGATGATGGCCGCGCCCGAGGTCAGGTCGAAGCGATAGGCCAGCCAGAGGCCGGTCAGGCAAAACACCACGTTCAGCACCGTGGCGCCGACCATGGCCCGACCCAGCGAGCCGGCCCGGCGCATGGCCAGGCTCGGGGCCACCGTGAGCAGGGCGATAATCAAGATCAGCCCGGCCACCCGGATCAACAGCACCACCGAAATCGCCGCCAGGGCCGTCAGCAGGTAGTGCAGCATGGTCACGGGGGCACCGCGCACGGCCGCGAATTCTCGATCGAAAGCCATGGCCACGAAGCCGTTGTAATACCGCAGCGTGGCCGCGACAAGCGCCACATTAAGCACGACCAGAGCGACCAGATCTCCGACCGGCACGGTGATGATGCTGCCGAAGAGGTAGCTCATGAGGTCGGGTTTGTAGCCCGGGCAAAGGTCGAGCAGGATGATGCCCAAGGCCATGCCGGAGGCCCAGAGCACGCCGATGACCGTATCCGTGTCCTCGACCCGGCGCAACGTAATGGCGGCCATGACCAACGCCGCGCCCACGGTAAAGGCCACGGTCACGGGCAGGACGGGCAAAGCCAGGAAATAGGCCAGTCCCACCCCGCCGTACGCGGCGTGAGCGATGCCCCCAGCCAAAAAGACCATACGGTTGGCCACCACCAGGGTACCCACCACGCCGCAGCATACGGCAGCCAGCAAGGCCGCCAGCAAGGCATGCTGCATGAACGGCAACGACAGCGCCTCGAACATCAGGCCTCCATCTCCGGCACGGCAATATCGGGCGGCATCCGGCGCAAATAGGCGTCCAAGGGGCACTCCGGGGCGTGGACGCCATAGAGGAGTTCCACCATCTCCCGGGTGAGCCTGGGCTCGGCGGCGTGGAGCAACCGACCGTTGACGCAGGCCACCGCCGTCACGCCGGACGCCAGGATGCTCATGTCGTGGCTGACCACCAGCGTGGTCACGCCCCGGCCGATCCGGGAAAGCACTTCATACAGACAAAAACGGCCCTGCGGGTCGATATTGGCCGTGGGCTCGTCCAGGATGAGCAGCCCCGGCTCGGACACCAGGGCCCGGGCAATGAAGACGCGCTGCTTCTGGCCGCCCGAAAGCTCGCAAAATCGCCGGCCGGCCACTTGCGGCATCTCCACCTGGGCAAGCGCCTCCTCGGCCCGCCGCACCTCGTCCCGGCTATGGCGGAAACCGATCCGGCCTGGGGCGAGCAGCCCCATCAGCACCACGTCCAGACCCGTGATGGGCAGGTCCTTGCGCTCGGCCATGCCGTCCAGGCGCTGGGGCACATAGCCGATGCGGGCGCTGTGGCGGCCGGGCAGGTCGCCGAACACGCGGATGTGCCCGGCGCTCGGCCGCAGAATGCCCAGGATGAGCTTTAACAGCGTGGTCTTGCCCCCGCCGTTGGGACCGAGCACGGCCAGCCGTTCCCCCTCGGCAACGCGCAGATTGACGTTCTCCAAGGCCGGCTGGCCGTTATAGGAAAAAGTCAGGCCGTCAATGGCAATGACAGGCTGCCTCACTTGGACTCCCTGCTGGTGACCAGCCCCTGGCGCAAGGCCTTGGCCGCCGTGCGCAGACTGGCCGGCCAGTCTGCGGCCAGGGGATTGATGGCGACGACCGTACCGCCGATCGCCTTGGCCACGGTGGCGGCCTGGCTGGTGCTGAACTGCGGTTCCACGAAAATCACCTTGACGCCGTCCTTTCGGGCCTCGCGGATCAAGCCGGCCATGGCCTTGGGGCCGGGCTCGCGGCCGAGCTGCTGAATGGGCTCCTGGGTCAGCCCGTAGTCCCGGGCGAAATAGCCCCAGGCCGGATGGAACACCATAAAGACGTGTTTCCCCGCCGGCAGATCGGCAAACAGCTTTTTGATGTCCGCGTCAAGGGCGTCGCAGGAGGCGGCGAAGCGGTCATAGCCGGCGGCGTAGTCCTTGGCACCGGCCGGATCGGCCTTGACCAGGGCATCGCGCATGGCCGCGCCCAACACCTTGGCCAGACGCGGTGACAGCCAGACATGGGGATCGCGTTCGCCGGCCTCGCGGTGGGGCTCCGCCGCCTCGCCCCCATGCTCGTGGGCCACCATGGGCAGTTTCCGGATGCCGGCATCGGTTGCGACGATGGCCATCTTCGGATTGACGGCGGCAAACCGGGGCAGCCACGCCGACTCGAAATCCACGCCCACGGCGAAATAGAGAGCCGCCTTGGACAGCGCGGCCAGTTGCTTCGGCCGGGGTTCGTAGGTATGGGCATCGACGCCGGGTGGCACCATGACGAGGACATCCGCCCGGTCTCCGGCGATTTGTTTGAGAAAATAAGCCTGCGGCGCTATGCTGACCGCAGCCAGGAGTTTGGCCTGAGCCGGGGCGGCGCAAAGACAAACCAGGAACAGCAACAGCGACAGACGTTTCATAGTAGCTCCTTCGTCCCGCTGGGGACGGCTTCGCCGGCAATGCAACAAAGTTGCATTGGGAAGTCAAGCCCGATTTTCCCCGATCCGACGCCGATCGCCGCCGCAGGGCGCACAATCCCCTCGCATGCCCGCTTTGGCAAATCATCCCGCCGCGCCGATCACACAGCACTTTCCCCTCCCCGTCGCGACCATTTCATGCTATGGGCGTGCCAGCAGGGCCCGGACTCTGCCGTGCCGCGCGCTGCCGGCCGTCACCGCTTCGTGCGGTCCGGGAGGGTTCCTGACGTCGCCCCTGGACAGATTTCTGGTCAGTATTATTTACGGTATAAACTTTATGAGAATCAGGACAGACAGCACACGTGCGGAATGCCGAGCAGCGGCGGGCGTTCCATTAAAAAACACGCCACCGGCCACGCCATGCAACGGAAGATGGCAAAAAATACCCTGGATTGACGGCATTCACCTGGCGTTTCCGTCGAACGGCCGCCGCCCGATCCCCAAACCAGACCGTCTGTGCCACCGATCGGCCCCGGTTGCGGCAACGACCGGGCGGCGTCCGTCAAAAAAGGGGTTGCCGGGAAAAATTATTCACGGTATAAACTTTAGAAGATTTGACGTGCTCATCAACACGCGGACGTCGCCGGCGCCAAGCCGACCCGTCGAAAAGGAGGACTTTTCATGGCTGATCTCCGCATCGTCGTCATCGGCGGCACCGCCGCCGGACCCAAGGCCGCCGCTCGGGCCAAACGCTTGAACGGACAGGCCCAGGTCACCCTACTCCAAAAGGCCCCCGAGCTGTCCATGGCCTCGTGCGGCTATCCCTATTACGTCTCCGGCGAAGTCACCGAACGGGCCAAGCTCCTCAGCACCGGCGCCGGCGTCATCCGCGACCCGGCCTTCTTCGCCGGCGCCAAGGGTGTCACCGCCATGGTCAATACCGAAGCCACCGCCATCGACCGGGACGCGCGGACCGTCTCCTGGAAAAACGTCGTCACCGGCGAGACCGGCCACGTGCCCTATGACAAACTCATCCTGACCACCGGAGCCAAGCCCAAGGTCCCGCCCATCCCTGGCCGGGAACTCACCGGCGTCACCACCCTGGCCAGCCTGGCCGACGCCGATACCCTGCGGGGCATGGCCGAGGCCGGCAAGGGCAAGAAGGCCGTCATCATCGGCGGCGGCCTGATCGGCATGGAGAGCTGCGAGGCCCTCGTCACCGCCGGGCTGGAGGTGACCGTGGTGGAAGCCCTGCCCCAGATCCTCGGCTTCCTTGATCCGGAATTGGCCCTGCTGGTGGAAAATCATGCCACGTCCAAGGGTGCGACCATCCTGACCGGCGTCGGCTTGACCGAAATTCTCGGCACCAACGGAGCCGTGTCCGGCGTCCGGCTGGCCGACGGCCGGGAACTCCCCTGCGACGTATGCGTCATGGCCATCGGCTTCGCCCCGGAAACCACCCTGGCCAAGGCCGCCGGCCTGACCATCGGCGCCACCGGCGGCATCCTCACGGACGAGCACATGCGGACGTCCGACCCGGACATCTACGCCGCCGGCGACTGTGTGGAAGTCAAAAACCGGCTGACCGGCGGGAAAATGCTTGCCCCCTACGGCGATCTGGCCAACCTGGAAGGCCGGGTGGCCGGCGAAAATACCGCCACGGGCGACGTGGCCACCTTCCCCGGCACCATCGGCACCGGCATCTGCAAGGTCTTCGATTTCGCCGCCGGCTCCACCGGCCTGACCGAGACCCGGGCTCAAAAGGCCGGACGCAAGGTGGTGGCAGCCGTGGTCGCCGGACCGGAACGGCCGGGATTCATGGGCTCGAAGTCCCTGATTTCCAAGATCGTGGCCGACGCCGATACCGGCCGCATCGTCGGCTTCCAGTGCGTCGGCGCGGGCAACGTCAACCGGCAGGTGGCCGAAATGGCCATGGCCGTCATGGCCGGGCTGACCGTGGACGACGTGGCCATGGCCGATCTGCCCTATGCCCCGCCCTTCTCCCTGGCCATCGACAACGCCATCGCCGTGGCCCACGTTCTGCAGAACAAGATGCGCGGCCTGTATGCGGGCGTGTCCACCTTCGAAATCAAGGCCGCCCTGGACGCAGGCAAGAAACCCTATCTGCTCGACGTCCGCGGTCCCAAGGAATATGAACGGATGCGCCTCGGCGTGGGCGAAACGCTCATTCCGCTCGGCCAGTTGCGCAAGCGCCTGGGCGAGTTGCCGGCCGACAAGGCCACGCCCATCGTGGCCTATTGCATGGTCTCCCTGCGCGGCTACGAGGCCGCCCGCGTGCTCATGGCCCATGGCTACACCAACGTGAAGGTCATGGAGGGCGGCATCACCGCCTGGCCGTTCGCCCGGGAAAAGTAACGGAACAAGACTTCTCCGGCGGGTTTGGGGCACCTCCCCGGACCCGCCGGAACCGACCCGGCCCGGTCGTCCGGCCCGAAGGAGGTACGTCGATGGACAGGATGCTCCGCACCTTGGGCGTCGTTCTCCTTGTCGGCGGCCTGGCGGGCGCCGTCTGGCTCTACCGGCAAGCCGCCGCACCGGCCGACGGCACGATCGTCATCGACGAGGACAACGGCCTGGAAGACGGACTGACGCCGGAGGACTTCAAGTCCTCCTCCCGCGACATGGAAGCCTTCGGCGGCAAGATGTGGATCGTGCTGGCCAAATGGCGGCGCGGCCTGGCCTCGCTCGGCCGCGGCCGGCCGCTGGCCGTGCTGCTGGGCATCGCCTCGGTGGCGGCGGGACTGCTCCTGCTGCGCGCCGGCCGGTCGTTGCCGTCCGAGACGGTCAGTCCAGGCGCCAGGGACCGGGCAGATCGGGACATTCCCGGGCCGCCCGCAAACGGCGCATGAAGGCCGACCGGGAGATTTCGACCGCCCCGAACCGACGCAAATGGCCGGTCGCCTGCTGGCAGTCGATGAATTGGAATTCCTGCCTTTCCAGAAACCGGGCCAAGACCACGAAGGCCACCTTGGAGGCGTCCGTCACCCGGTGGAACATCGATTCCCCGAAAAAAGCCCGGCCGACGGCCACGCCGTAGGCCCCGCCCACCAGCTCGCCGTCCAGCCAGGCCTCGGCGCTATGGGCGTGACCGGCCGCGTGCAGGGCCTCGTAGGCGGCGATCATGTCCGGTACCAGCCACGTCCCGTCGCCGGTCTCCCGCCGCACGCCGGCGCAGCCACGGATCACCCCGGGAAAATCCGTATCCAGCGACACCCGAAACCTGCCTGAACGAATGGTCCGCTCCAGACGCCGCGTCACCTGCAGGCCGTCGGGCAGTTCCACAATGGGACGCGGATCCGGCGACCACCACAGGATCGGACTTTCGTCGTCGTACCAGGGGAAAATGCCCTGACGGTAGGCGGCAAGCAGCCGTTCCTGGCGCAAATCGCCGCCCACGGCCAACAGGCCGCTCGGCTCGGCCAAGTCCGGCCGGGGAAACACCGGCGCGTCGATCAAGGCAAATACGGGCATGCACCGTTCCTGAGTCCACTGCGCGATCGTGCAGCAGGGAGAAATGCCTCCGGCGGCCAAAGGGCTCCGCCCTTTGGAAACCCTTTATGATTTCACCGCCCACCCCGTAGGAAAACACGTCCCCTCGGTCCTCTCAACGTTCACGGGCGGCGTGCCATGGCCGGGCTTCCGGCCATGGCACGCCGCCCGCGGAATATCGAGGAGGGTCCGGGAGGGGATCACCCCCTCCCAGCCGCCGGAGGCATTCCTTTTCTCCTACACCTCCGCCGGTTCGCGCTCGGGGTGCTTGCGCGACGCCCGGGGGGAGAAGGCGAAGGTGAACATCTCCGGGGCATCCTCGGGCGCGGCGTCGATGGCCGCCTCGCCGCCCTTTTGCAGCTTGCCGAAGAGCATCTCGTGGGCCAGGGTGTCCTTGATCTCCACCTGGATGACCCGGGACAGGGGCCGAGCACCGAAATCGGGATCAAAGCCCTTTTCGGCCAACCGGGCCACGGCGGCCGGGCTGAGGTGGATGGAGACGCGCTTTTCCATGAGCTGCGTATTGAGTTCCCCAATGTACTTCCGGACGATGCGGTCCATGATGTCCGGCGTCAGGGACTTGAAGGTGATGATCCCGTCCAGGCGGTTGCGGAATTCGGGACTGAACAGGCGCTCCAGGGCCTTCTTGCCCTTATGCACGGTATCCTCGGGCTTGTCCGCGCCGAAGCCGATGGTCTTGGCCGCCATCTCCCGAACGCCGGCATTGGTGGTCATCAGGAGCACCACATGGCCGAAATCGGCCTTGCGGCCGTTGTTGTCGGTCAAGGTGGCGTAGTCCATGACCTGGAGCAGGATGTTGAACATATCCGGATGCGCCTTCTCGATTTCGTCGAGGAGCAGCACCGAATAGGGGTTCTTGCGGATGGCGTCGGTCAACAGCCCGCCCTGCTCGAAGCCGACGTAGCCCGGCGGCGACCCGATGAGCCGGGCCACGGCATGCTTCTCCATGTATTCGCTCATGTCGAACCGCACGAAGTTGATGCCGAGCACGGCGGCCAACTGCTTGGCCATCTCGGTCTTGCCGACGCCGGTGGGACCGGCCAGCAGGAAGGAGCCCGTGGGCTTGCCCACGTTGGCCAGACCGGCCCGCGAGCGGATGATGGCCTTGGTCATGGCCTCCACGGCCTCGTCCTGGCCGAAGATCAAGCCCTTGAGCTCGCTCTCCATGTTCTCCAGCCGGGCCTTGTCCGAGGCGCTGGCCCGGGCGGCCGGAATCCTGGCCATGCCGGCCACGACCTTTTCCATCTCGGCCACGCCGATGGCGCCCTTGGCCTCGGTGCCGGCCAGCTTGCGCACGGCTCCGGCCTCGTCGATGACGTCGATGGCCTTGTCGGGCAGGAAGCGGTCATTGATATGGCGGGCCGAAAGCTCCACGGCGGCTCGCAAGGCGGCCGGCGTGTAGCGCACGCCATGATGTTCCTCGTAGTAGGAACGCAGCCCCTTGACGATCTCCACGGCCTCCTCGATGGTCGGCTCGCCGACGTCGATCTTCTGGAAGCGGCGGGACAGGGCCCGATCCTTCTCGAAGTGGTTCTTGTATTCCTCGTAGGTGGTCGAACCGATGCACCGGAGCTTCCCGGAACCGAGCACGGGCTTTAAGATGTTGGAAGCATCCAGGGTGCCGCCGCTGGTGGCGCCGGCCCCGACGATGGTGTGGATTTCATCCACGAACAGGATGGCCCCGGGCTTCTGCTCCAGTTCGGAGAGCACACCCTTGAGCCGGGCCTCGAAATCGCCCCGATACTTAGTGCCGGCCAGAAGCGCGCCCATGTCAAGGGCGTAGATCCGGGTATCCCGGAAGCTCTCCGGCACCTCGCCCTTGGCGATGCGCAGGGCCAGGCCCTCGGCCAGGGCCGTCTTGCCGACGCCGGGATCGCCCACGAAGATGGGGTTGTTCTTGCGCCGGCGCAGCAGGACATGGATGGTCCGCGTCACTTCCTTATCCCGGCCAATCAGCGGATCGATCTCGCCCTTGGCCGCCTTGGCCACCAGCTCGACGGTGTACTGCTCCAGGGCCGAGCCGCCGGGCTTGCCTTCCTGTTCCTCGCCGGCAACGCTCCCTTCCGTCTGTTCCTGCTCCCGGCCCTGGCCGTGGGAAACGTATTCCAGCACGTCCAGGCGGTTCACGCCGTGGGACTTCAGGAAATAGACGGCATAGGAGTCCTCTTCCTCAAAGAAGGCGGCCAGGACGTCGCCCAGTTCCACCTGCTGCTTGCCCGAGGTCTGCATATGCATGATGGCGCGCTGCAAGACGCGCTGCACGCCAAGGGTCTGCACCACTTCGGTGGAGCTGTCCTGGGGCAGGGTTTCCATGTGTTCGTTGAAAAAGCGTTCCAGTTGGTGCTTGAGGCGTACGACATTGACGCCGCAATGCATCAGGATGTCGCGGCCAGTCTCCTCCTGGAGCATGGCGAAGAGCAGATGCTCCAGTGTCAGGTATTCATGACCGCGTCGCTTGACTTCCTTCACAGCGCTGGTGAGTACCCGTTCCAATGTCTTGCTGAGCATTCAAACCTCTTCCATGCTGCATTTTAAGGGATAGCCGTTTTCCCTGGCCAGGCGATGCACCAAAGAAACCTTCATCTCGGCTACTTCCGCCGTATATTCACCACACACGCCCACACCATGGTGATGGACGGACAGCATGATCTGCGTGGCTTCGCTCTCATTCTTGTGAAAAACGCCGACCAACACCTTTACCACAAAATCCATGGTCGTGTAGTCGTCGTTATGCAGTAACACCTTGAATCGTTTCGGTTCCCGCGCTTCTTCCACAACGTCGACGGACGCACCGGGAAGTTCCTGATCCATGGGAAGGCTCATCTGCTTGCCAACACCTCATTCGTCACGTGTCGTGTTCCGCCGGCCCGGCGATCCTCCGGGCCGCATAATTCCAATATAAGTCGCCGCCTCGACCTGTCGAGGGCGGCCGGGCAAACCGGCCGCGCGACCGATGATCTTTCATTCCAGTTCCGAGAGTAGGCAAAATCATGCCCAGTGACAATACGAAAGGCAGGGGGCCGCAATCGCTGCGGATTCCGTTCAGGCGGATTGGCCGGCGGCCAGGGCGGCCAGCAGTTCCCGGCGATCCTCCGGGGAAAAGACGAAACTCTCGCCGGGGGGCAGGCCCAGGGCGGTGCGATGGGCCTGGTAGAGGTCGTGATAGGTGGCGGTCAGGGCGTCCTCCATGGACAGCCCTAGTCGGACCGCCATGTCGGGGAGCGCCGCGGCCGGACCCTCGATCTCCAGGAAGCGGCCGAAGGGCAGGCGGTCCAGGCAGACCTCGACCTCGCCGACCCGCCAGGTTTCCCGGACCTTTTCGTAGCGGAGGGCCGGGCGGTAGCCCAGGTGTCCAAGAATCGTTTCCAGCACCGACACGTCCGCCACGCCGGTTTCGAATTCCTGGCGGACCTTGAACCCGGCGCCAGCGGACGCGGTGGCCGGGAGCTTCAGGGTGATCCGGCCGGCGCCGTCCCGGCGCAACCGCAGCAGCATGCCCTGGCGGCGCAGGTCGCCGGCCGGGGTGTCCAGCACCAGGTTTTCCTCGAAGACGCAGGACAGCCGTCGGCCGGCGGACCGGCCCAGCGCCTCCCGGACCGGCGCGAAGTCCGTCACCGCGAATTTGGTTTCGATCTCCAAGGCCACGATCTGTCCCCTAGACGCCGCAGGCCCGCACCACGTCAAAGGCGATGCCCCCGAGCGACAGCACCTTGCTCACGCCGCCGAGCTTGATCGCTTCCTGGGGCATACCGAACACCACGCAGGAGGCCTCGTCCTGGGCGATGGTGTAGGCCCCGGCCTCGTGCATTTCCTTGAGCCCGGCCGCCCCGTCGTCGCCCATACCGGTCATGATGACGCCCACGGCGTTTTTCCCGGCGTAGCGGGCGGCGGACCGGAACAACACGTCCACGCTCGGCCGATGCCGGCGTACGAGCGGCCCGTCCTTGACCTCAACATAATAGCGGGCGCCGCTGCGCTTTAAGAGCATGTGGCGATTGCCCGGCGCGATCAGGGCCTGGCCGCGCAAGATGGTGTCGCCGTCCCGGGCCTCCTTGATGGTGATGCGGCAGATGCCGTCCAGGCGCTTGGCAAAGGCGGCGGTAAAATGCTCGGGCATGTGCTGCACCACGGCGATGCCCGGCGAATCCTGGGGCATGGCCTCCAGGAACACGCGCAAGGCCTCGGTGCCGCCGGTCGAGGCGCCGACCGCCACAACCTTTTCGGTGGTCTGCAACATGGACTTGCCGGGAGGGCCAGGCAGCACGGCGTCGGCCGAAAGGTTGGGCTGCACTTTGAGCGTCGCCGACGGCAAAAGTTTTTGCAGCTTGGCCCCGGCCGCAGCCTTGACCGCGTCCACCACTCGGATGCGGGACTCCTCCAGAAACTGCCGCGTGCCGAGCTTGGGCTTGAGGATGATGTCCACCGCCCCGTATTCCATGGCCTTGAGGGTGGTCTCCGAACCGGCCTCGGTCAGGGTCGAGCAGATGACCACCGGCAAGGGATGTTGGGACATGATCTTGCGCAAAAAGGTCAGACCGTCCATGCGGGGCATTTCCACATCCAACGTGATGACGTCCGGAGCCTGGACCTCCATGCGCTTGACGGCGGCATAGGGATCCCCCGCCGAGCCGATGACTTCGATTTCGGGATCCGAGGACAGAATTTCCGTCAACGTCTGGCGCACCAGCGCCGAGTCATCCACCACAAGGACTTTGATGGTGTCTTTCACGCGAACCCTTCCCTTCCGGACCGTTCACTGGCTAGCTTACTTTTCTATAGACCGTCGGCGCATGCTGCCGCAACGGCAAATCCATTCCGGTCAGGCTCTCGGAATGCCCGATGAAGAGATAGCCGTCCGGGCGCAACTGGGAACAGAACTTGCGCAGGAGCTGTTCCTGGGTGCTCCGATCGAAATAAATCATGACATTGCGGCAAAAAATAATGTCCATGGGCTCGGAGAACGCGAAGGATTCCATGAAATTGAGACGTCGGAACTCCACCAGCCGGCGCACCTCCGGGGCCAGCCGCACCAATTTCTTGCTTTTATCCCTGCTGCGCAGCAGATAGCGGCGCTTGAGTTCCAAGGACAGCTTGGCCACCCGGTCCTCGGGGTAGACGCCATTTTTGGCCATGGACAGCACCCGGGTGGAAATGTCGGTGGCCAGAATCGAAAAGCGGAAGGCCGTCACGCCGTGGGAAAACTCGGAGAGGACGATGGCCAGGGTGTAGGGTTCCTCGCCTGTGGAGCAGCCGGCGCTCCAGACCCGGAACATCCTGGGCCCGTTCGCCGCTCGCCAGGTGGGAAGGACTTCCTGGGTCAGAATATCGAAATGGCGCGCTTCCCGAAAAAATTCGGTCGTGTTGGTGGTGATGACGTCGATGAGCTGGACAAGCTCCTCGGACAGGCCCGCGGGGCTGAACAGATAGTCGTAGTATTCCCGGTAGCCCGGCATGCCCAAGGTCCGCAGGCGCTTTTGCAGCCGTGCCTCCACCATGACCTTTTTCGAAGGAGGCAGCTTGATGCCGCATTCGCTGTGGACGAACTCGCTGAGCCGTCGGAACTCCTTCTCGCTCATCGCGGACAGCCCGGAAAGCCGCCCCTGGACCGCGTCCTCCACCGCCATCGCTTATGCCTCCGTCGTCTCCGGCCCGGCCTCGACCACGCCATGGCCCAGCCCCGCCATCTCCACGGAAGTAAAAACCTTGCCGGCCTCCAAAATGATGATGCACTGCTCCCCGGTCTTGCCCATGCCCCGAATGAACTCGTTTTTGATGGGCGTGCCCATGCGCGGTGGCGGTTCGATCTGGGAAGCGTCCATTTCGTAAACTTCCTGCACCGAATCGGCCAGGGCCCCGAGCACCGTGTCCTCGCCGTCGAGCGCCACCTCCACGATGATGATGCAGGTGTTGACCGTGGGCGTGGTCTCGCCCAGTCCGAACTCCCGTTTGAGGTCCACCACGGGCACGGCCCGACCCCGCAGATTGATGACCCCGCGTATGAAATCCGGCGTGCGCGGCACCCGGGTGATGTTGACCAGTTCCAGGACCTCCCGCACCGAAGTGATGTCCAGGGCGAAAGATTCCCGGTCCAGGGTGAACGTCAGGTATTGATTCTCGTTGTGCGTTGCGGCCTCGGCCATAGAGCGGCTTCCTCCCGACACGGCGGCCCTGCCGCCGGCCCAATGCCCCCCCGGCGCGCCGCCGGGATTCAATTTCCCTGCTCGGCGGCGCGCCGGGCCAGGGCGGGAATGTCCAAAATCAAGGCCATGGCGCCGTCGCCCCGAATCGTGGCGCCGGAAAATTCCTCCACGTCCCGATACAGGCGACCCAGGCTTTTGATGACGGTCTGGTGCTCACCCACCACCCGATCCACGGCGATACCGAGACGGGCCCCCTCCACCTTCACCACCACGACGGGCTCGATGGCCGGGGCCTGCCCCTCGATGGCGAAAATGTCCCGCAGCCGCAAACACGGCACGATTTCGCCGCGCATGTTGATGAGGCGGGAGTCGCCGTCGTTGCCGTTGTGGGAAAGTTCCACGCATTCCTCGACCAGGGCCAGGGGCACGACGTAGTACTCCGTGCCGACCTGAATCTGCAAACCGTCGATGATGGCCAAGGTCAGCGGCAGGCGCACGGCGATGGTGGAGCCCCGGCCGCGTTCGGAATCGATTTCCACGCTGCCCCGCAAGGCGTCGATGGCCCGTTTGACCACGTCCATGCCGACGCCCCGGCCGGAAATGTTGGTCACCTTCTCGGACGTGGAAAACCCGGGCAGGAAAATCAGGTGGTTGAGTTCCTTCGCGGAAAGCTCGATTCCCGGCGCCACCAGTCCCCGGGACTCGGCCTTGGCCCGGATGGCGTCGGTATCGAGGCCGGCGCCGTCGTCGGACACGGTGATGACCACCTCGCCGCCGGAATGGGCGGCCGCCAGGGTGATGACGCCCCGCTCCGGCTTGCCGGCCGCCAGGCGCTCGTCCGGGTGCTCGATGCCGTGGTCGATGCTGTTGCGCAAAAGATGGACGAGAGGGTCGCCCAGCCGCTCGATCACGGTCTTGTCGAGCTCGGTCTCCTCGCCGCGGGTGACCAGGTCGATCTCCTTGCCGAGTTCGGCGGCCAAATCGCGCACCAACCGGCGGAACTTGGCGAAGGTGGCGCCGATGGGCAACATGCGGATGGACAACGTGGAGTCGCGCAGGCTGTCGCTCAAGCGTTCCAGATGCTCGGCCAAACTCCGCAGCAGGGGATCGCCCCGCTCTTCCACGGCCTGCTTGATCTGGGCCTGGACGATGACCAATTCGCCCACCTGATCCACCAACTCGTCGAGCTTGTCGGCCGCCACCCGAATGCTGGACGCCTTGTCGGCGTGATGCTCGACCGCCGGATGCGCCGCGTCCTTGGAGGCATGCTGCACGGCCAGGGCCGCGTCCACGCGGGACTGATCGACCAGGCCCTGCTTGGTCAAGATCTCGCCCAGCCGGGGTTGGCTGGCCAAGGCCGCGTCCAGGTCCTCCTGGGTGAGGTCGCCCCGCTCCACCAAAATTTCGCCCAGCCGACGGTGCACCGCCTGGCTGTCCGGGACCGCACCGTCGTCGAGCAGGTCGATGACCAGTTCGCATTCGTCCTCGACGAACAAAAAGACGTCGGTAATCTCTCCCCGACCGGATTTGGTGCGCAGGGTGCAATCCCACCAGACCAGACAGGCCTCGGGATCGATGTCCGCCAGCCCTTCCACCTCCTCGACATGGACAGAAAGGAACAGCTCGCCCAGCTCAGCCAGATCGGCCAGCAAATTGAGCGGGTTGTTGCCCGTGGCCAGGATATCGTGATGGGGGTGCAGGCGAATGCGGAAAATCCGGAAATGATCGCGCTTCTCGGCCACGGGTGCCGGCGCCGCGGCGGGAGCCGGCGCTTCGGCGGCCTCTTCGCCACTAAAGGCCCGAAAGCCCTCCAGGAGCTCCCGGCCGGCGGCGACCGTCTCGCTGTCGAGTTCCGTCTCGCTCTCGATCAGATTCCGGATATGGTCGCAGGCCCGCAGGGACAGATCGAGAATCCGGCTGTTGACGGCCAAAAGCCCGTTGCGGATCCGGTCGAAGACCGTTTCCACGTCATGGGTGAAGGCGGCAACGTCGTCGAAGCCGAACATGGCGCCCGATCCCTTGATGGTGTGCAGGGCGCGGAAAATTTTGTGCACAAGATCCGTATCGTCCGGGGTCTGCTCCAATTCCAGAAGCGAGGCCTCCAGATCGCTCAAGAGCTCCCGGGCCTCTTCCAGGTAGGCCTGTCGGTTGGCGTCATCCTGGGACATCATCGGCTGGCGCGCTCCTTACCGCCTCCTGGCGGTCATGCGTTAAAACAATTCGACATTGTCCCCGAACTCCCCGGTCTCCTCGGGCAGGGCCTGCGCCGGTCCGCCGGCACCGCCGCCGTCCGCTGCAGCGCCAAAAGCGGCCTCGTGCACCGCCCGCTCCGCATCCATGGTGTAGCGGTTGTAGAGCTCCTGAAGGCGGCTCCCCCGGCCGGTGGCCCCGGCCGGCGCAAGCCGCCGGGCCTGATCGGCCTGTCCGGCCAAGGCGTCACGGATGCGCGTCAAATTCTGCACCAAATCCTTGTCGAAATCGATACCCCGCCCCACGGACCGGGACCGGGACCCGAATTCGGCGCTCGACTGGGAGAGCACAGTGAACAAGCCGTCGCACTGGGTCATCGTACCGGCCACATCGGCCAGGACGGCGTCCAGTTCGCCGATCACCTGCCACGCCTCGGACTGATCGTTATAGCGGCGGGCCGTTTCCTGCAACCCTTTTGAAGCATTGGAAATATCCCCAAGGATCCGGGTAACGGCATCGGTCTGGCGCCGAGCGTCGGCCGACAAGCGCTGAATGGCCGTGGCCAAAACGCTCAGGGCGGCGCCGGCCTGGCCAGTATGGGCGGCCTTGATGCTGGCGTTTAAGGCGATCAATTCGATCTCCGAACCGACCTCCTCGATGGCCTCGATGGATTCGCCCATCTCGGCAATGGTGCCGGCCACCGAATCCATGATGCCGCCCAAGGCCTCACCCTGGGCCGCGAATTCGCCGAGCTCCGACTTGACCAGGGCGATACCGGACTGGACCCGGGCCAGCGGGCTGTCCTTCGCGTCGCCGGCATGGCCGGACATCGAGGCGATGGCATGGCCGATATCCTCGATCCGACCGGCCAGGGAGGTCAGGGTCTCCCGCAAGGTGGCGGCCGCCTCGGAAAAATGCTGGCCGGCGCTGTCCAACTGGGACGTTTGCAGGCCGAGGACGTCGGCGGTGAAGCCCACGAGCTCCAGCGGATTCTCCTCACCGGCCTCGTCGGTATCGAGGGTACCGGCCAGCTCGGCCAGGGCATGTTCCACATGCTCGATCTGCTGGCGCACGATATCGTGAAATTGCAATGACTTGACCGCCTGTCCGATGTCGGCGGCAATCTCGGTGGCGTTGGTGGACAGTTCCTGGGACAGCTCGGCCGAACGGGCGGAAACGTCGCCCAGACCGACAAGATTGGCCGCCAACTGGCCGGAAATGGTGTCGTAGCAGCCCTGCTGGGCCTTGATGCTGCCCAGGGTGCGCTCCCGGGCCGAGGCCACGTGGCCGCGCAGGATTTCGATCCGGGAAATGATGCCGGCACAGTGGTCCACGATGGAATGGGCCAGCTTTTCCACATCGTCGGCCAGGGTGGAGAACCCCCGGCCCTCGGCGCCCAGCCGGGCGCTCTCGATGCGGGTGGCGATCCCGAGCATGCTCAACTGTTTGACGATCTTGGCGAAGGCCGAGACGATTCCGGACAGTGCGTCCACGATGCGGGAGACGTTGTCGATGTCGTCCAGGCTCTGTTGCCCCGATCCGTGGGCGTCCTGATCGGTGAGGGCCCGCAATTGCCCGGACAGGTTGTCCAGCCGCACCAGCATGGACTGGCCCGAGGCCAGTTCCACCAGTTCCCGGGCCTTGGCCGAAATGTCCTCGCACCCGGATTGCAGTTCCATGAGATTTTCTCCCAGGGAGAGAAAATCCTGTTCCCGCACCTTGACCACATCGGACAGACGGTGCTTCATGCCGCCCAAAACGGAACGACAGCGCCCCACCAGTTCCGAAGCGGACCGGGCCTGCTCGCTGGTATCAGCCATGCCTGACTTCCCCTGCCGCGAACCGTCGGACGGCTCGCGCGCCTCATGCTTCGCTTAACCGGAAGAGCCAAGGCCTCAGTCCACGAGAGGACAGTCTTGGCGCATTCTTTATGGAGAATACATGTTCTTTGGAAAAATTCAAAGACTTCCGTGAAGAATTCGGAAGTCCGCCCACGCCGCTTAGGAACGGCGCCGCCGCACGAGCTTGCGCAGCCAGAGGAGGCAGATCACCAGAGCGGCCACCCCGAGGATGCCCATCTCTACATGGTGAACATTATTAATGATTCTTGCCAAAACGCTTTCCAAAAGGCTGCCGAAGGCATAGCCGACCACGCCGAAGACCGTGGCCCAGACCGCCGCCCCGATGGCGTTGAGGAAAAAAAACTTCCGGATGCAGATATCCGAAGACCCGAGCACGAAGGGCGTCAGATTGCGCAACCCATAGAAAAAACGAAAGGAAAGGATCAGCACCTCATGATATTTCTTGAGCATGGCGTGCACGCGCTCGGCCCGGCTGCGCCATTTTTCATTCCGAGCGAAACATTTCTTGCCCCAGTAGCGACCCACAAAAAAGGCGGCCTGATCGCCGGCCAAGCTGCCGGCAAAGGCGGCCAGGATCACCCAGGGCAACTCCAAATGGAAGGCCGGGGAATGCGCGGCGAATCCGGCCAGCAGCAGAATGGTTTCCCCCTCGAGGAAGGTGCCGATAAAAAGTGCAAGATAACCGTAATGTTCAATAAAATGTTTCAAGAAATCAATCGACATGGAGCTCCATCCTTGGGTACCGCCGCAGCCTCCGGCGCGGCCGGCCGATTGACGTTGCAGGCATCAAGTAGACACTTCCCTCCCCCCTGTCCACTTCCTTGCCCGCCGGACCGAGGACGGTCCGGGAAATTCCGCCGCGACGGTTGAATGTCGGGAGGATGTCTGCCACAAGGAAGCATATCCCGAAAAACAGGGGAGCGGTACGCCGCATGGCCTCCTTAAGCGAAATCATCTCCCGAAATGTCGTGGACAGTTTGCCCGTCGGACTTCTCATCGTGGATCAACGCGGCAATTTCGTGACAGCCAATCCGGCCGCCGCCGCCATTCTGGGATTTTCCCAGGAAGAGCTGCTGGGCCGGGGCCTGGGAGAACTCTTTTTCACCAACGACGCCAACTACCGGTTCGGCCAGGTGCTGGTGGACGTCATCCAGAAGGAACTGGTGGGCCTGTGCCGGGAGGTCCCCTATCATCGGCCGGAAGGGGACGAGCGTCAGCTCTCCATCATCAGCTCCTATCTGCACGGCGAGGCCGCCCAGGCCGGCGTGGTCATCATCCTGCACGACATGACGGAACTGGCCCGCGTCAAGCGCCGCGAAACGGAAATCCTCATGGAGGTCAACAAGGCCCAGGAGGACAAGATTCGCAGCCTGAGCCGACTGGCCGCCTCGGTGGCCCACCAGATCCGCAACCCGGCGGCGGCCATCGGCGGTTTCGCCGCCCGCCTGGAAAAATTTCTGACCGCCCACGACCTGGACTCGGCCTACCCCGGCATCATCATCGACGAGGCCAAGCGGCTGGAAAGCCTCGTCGCCACCGTCGGGCGTTTCGCCGCCCTGTCGCGTCTGCATCTGGCGCCCACCTCCTTAGCCGACATTCTCGACCGGGCCCGCCGACAGGCCGAGACCCGCGCCGACGCGCTCGGCCGGACCGTGCTCTGGCAGGAAACGGCGCCGGAAGCGGAACTGGTCGTCGATCCGGACCTGCTCGCCGCCGCCCTGACCGAACTCTTCCAAAACGCCCTGGAATACGCCGACAGGGACCGGGTGACCATCCGCGTGAGCGGCAGCCTGGCCCCGGAGCACGTCCATCTCCAGGTGGCCGACGACGGCCCGGGCATCGCCGCGGCGGACCGTCCCCATATTTTCGATCCCTTTTACTCCTCCCGGCCGGAGGGCGCCGGCATGGGCCTGGCCCTGGCCCAGGAAATCCTCATCGAACACAAGGGGAGCATCGCCTTGGCCCCGGGCGCGGATCGCGGGGCGCGCTTCGATCTCGTCATCCCCCTCTTTCCCCGGCAGCCGGCCGGAACGGCCGCTGCCAGTCCCTTGTCCTGAGGCCGTATCGTGGATAGACTGGTCACATCCGCCGCGCCATCCGCGGCCGTCGACAGATCGAGGATCATGACGTCACACGCTATGGAGATTGTCGTCAGCATCTCCGACATGAAAATCAGCCGCCGCAGCCGGGATGTCCTGGTGACGCACGCGCTGGGCTCCTGCCTGGGTCTGGCCGCCTACGATCCGGTGGCCGGCGTGGGCGGACTCATCCATTGCCTGCTGCCCCTGGCCCGGGACAACGGTAAGGGACCGCCCAAAAATCCCTTCATGTACGTCAATACCGGCGTGGCCCAGATGATGCGGACGCTGTTGGGACGGGGCGCCACCAAGGAGACCCTCGTCCTGAAGGCTGCCGGCTGCGGCCGGATGATGCATATATCCAATCAGTTCGACACCGGGGCAAACAACCTGGCCGCGCTGCGCAAGCTTTTAAAAATCAATGAAATGAGCCTCGAAGCCGAGGACGTGGGCGGCACCATCCCGCGCACCATGCGCCTGTTCGTCGGTACCGGACAAGTCGTCATCTCCTCATCGGGGAGGACCTGGGAATTATGAATCGACGCGACGAAATCATCCGCAAGGCCCGCGCCATTCCCCAGATGCCCATGCCCGTGCAGAAGGTCTTGACCTATCTGGCCGATCCGGGCGCCGACATCCGCACCCTGGGCAGGATCATCGAATACGATCCGGGGCTTACCGTCAACGTGCTGCGTATGGCCAATGCCGCCCTGTTCGGCCAGGCCAGCAAGGTGACCACGATCAGGGACGCGCTTATGCGTCTGGGCCTGCACCGGGTCTTCCAGCTCGTCATCGCCTCCGGCGTGGCCCCGTTCACCCGTTACGAGGTCAAGGGCTACGGCCTCAAGCCCGGGCAACTGCTGGAGCATTCCGTGGCCGTGGCCACCTCCGCGGAACTTCTGGCCAAGGAACTCGGGCGTGTCGCGCCGCCCCACACCTTTACCTCCGGCCTGCTGGTCAATATCGGCAAGATCGTCATGGGGGCGTTCCTGGAAGTGGATGCCGCCCCGATCCTGGCCCTGGCCCATGAACGGCAAATCCCCTTCGAACAGGCCGAGGAATCGGTGCTCGGTATCAACCACGCCGAGCTGGGGGCCATCCTCCTGGAGCACTGGTCCATCCCCGATCCCATCGTCAACGTGGTGCGCTACCGCCTGCGGCCGGACGACTGCCCCAAGCCCGACCTGGCCCTGGACCTCGTCCATGTGGGCGACGTCATCACCAAGATGACCGGCATCGGCATGGGGATCGACGGCATGCAGTACATGCCCTCCCAGACGGTCTTCACCAGGCTCGACGTCACGCCCGTGCACATGGAAAACGTCATGGTGGCCCTGCTGGAAGCTTTCGACAACCTGCGCGACGTCCTGACGGAAGTCTCGGAATAGGCGCTCCCCGTGCGTACAGCCAACCAATCGTCCCGGCATCTCCGGGACCTGACCTATGCCCAGAAGACCTGCGTGGCCAAGGCCGGCAAACTCATGATGCACACCGGGCAGCTCCGGCCCGGCGCCCGGGTCGGCGTGGCCGTCTCCGGCGGCGTGGACAGCCTGGCCATGCTGGCCACCCTGGCCATCCGCCGCCGTATCGTGCCGTTTCCGGTGGAAATCATGCTGCTGCACCTCAACCCCGGCTTCGACCCGACCAACCACACCCCCCTGCTCGACCTGGCCGCAGACATGGGCATCGCCGCCCATATCGAGGTGTCGGATTTCGGCCCCCGAGCCTTTTCCGAGGAAAACCGCAAGCGCTCCCCCTGCTTCTACTGCGCTTGGCTGCGGCGCAAGCGGCTGTTCGACCTGTGCGCCACCTACCGGCTGACCCATCTGGCCTTCGGCCACAACGCCGACGACCTGGCCTCCACCTTCTTCATGAACCTGTTCCAAAACGGCCGGGTGGACGGTCTGTCCTGCCGGGAACCCTTTTTCGAGGGGCGGCTCACCGTCATCCGACCGCTTCTCCTGGTGGACAAGAAAACCATCATCCGGGCGGCCAAGGCCTGGAAGCTGCCGGTCTTCCCCAACCCCTGCCCCATGTCCGGCAAATCCATGCGCCACCAGGCCGAAACCTGGATCGCCGACATCTGCTCCGGTGGCAAAAAGCGGGAGGTCAACCTCATAAACGCCCTGGGGCGTTGGCAACTTGACAGGGACGCCGCGCCCCGCTAGCCGAGGGTGACCGTACGCCGTCCCACCGGCCGCTTCGCCCGCCGAGGTTGTTTCACATGCTCAAAAACTATCAGATCGTCATCTTCAAGGACCAGCACGGCACCTGCCGCAAGTTGAGCCTGCGCGGCTGGGTGTTCATCCTGCTGCTGCTGGCCGTGGTGGCGGTGGTGGTCGGCGATCTGACCCTCATCAAATATTATTACAATTATCGACGGATGGAAGTCGACTTGGCGGCATCGGAAAAGACGACCCAGGACCAGACCGCCCAACTGCGGAGCCTGGCCGACAAGGTACTGGGCCTGGAAGCCGATCTTTCTCGCATCCGGACCTTCGACGGCAAGCTGCGCCACATGGTCAACTTGAGCGAGGACCCGCCGGAGGTCGCCCCCGCCGGCAGCGACGAACGCGAGGCCGGGGCCACCTATCCGCCGCTCTACCGCCAGGAGTTGCTGACGCGAAAGCTCCACCACTACCTCAACACCCTGCGCGACCAGGCCAGCCTGGAGCTGATCCGGCAACAGGAGCTGCTCCGCGTTCTCGGGGCCGACACGCCCCGCCTGGCCAGCCTGCCCACCGACTGGCCGGTGGCCGGTTGGATATCCTCGAACTTCGGCGAACGGACCTCGCCCTTCACCGGCAAGAAGGAATTTCACAAAGGCCTCGACATCGTGGCCCCGGTCGGCACGCCGGTTTTGGCCCCGGGCGGCGGCACGGTCACCTTCGCCGGCACGGCCGAGGGCGGCGGATTTTCCGTGGTCATCGACCATCAGGGCGGCATCGTCAGCAGCTACGGCCACTTGAAGGACGTGGCCGTCAGCAAGGGGCAGGCCGTCCGCCGCGGCCAGTGCATCGGCCACGTGGGAAACCTCGGCCAGGCCACCGGCCCCCACCTGCACTACGAGATCCGGCAGGACGGTGCCCCCGTCAATCCCAAGCGATTCATTCTCCGCTAGGTCGCCTCTTGGCCCGGGTTTTGCTTTCAGCCCGGCATGGATCTCTTTCACTTCGATCCGACCGTTTTTCTCGGCTTCCTGCTCACCCTCATCCGGATCAGTCTGGTGGTGTTCCTGCTGCCGTTTTTCGGTGCCTCCAGCCTCCCCACCAGCATCAAGGCCGCGTTGTGCCTCGTCCTCTCCTTGGCGCTGTGGCCGAAGCTGTCCTTTCCGGCCTCGATGTTTCCGGCCAACGTCTGGTCCCTGGGGTTGATGCTCGCCGGCGAAATTCTGATGGGGCTGATGCTCGACATCCTGGTCCGCTTCCTCTTCGCTGCCGCCCAAAGCGCCGGCTCGATCATGGGCTTTTCCATGGGCTTTTCCCTCATGAACAGCATCGATCCCCTGTCGGGCGCCTCGGAGTCCGGCATCGCCCACCTCATGAACCAGGTGGTCACCATGCTGTTTCTGGCCCTCGACGGGCACCTGGTCCTGCTCGGGGCCCTGGCCCAGAGCTTCACCCTGGTGCCGCCGGGGGGGCTCCTCATCAACCCGGCCCTGGTCACGCATTTCATCGCCTTTTCCAGCCAGCTCTTCGTCATGGCCATCAAGATCGCCGCCCCCATCATGGCCTCGATCTTCCTGGTGGACCTGGCCCTGGCCCTGGTCGCCCGGGCCGCGCCGCAGATGAACGTGCTGTTCGTGGGTTTCCCGCTCAAAATCGGGGTGGGCTTCCTGTTCATGTCCATGGTGTTCGCCGCCCTGAGCACCTACGTGAGCCGGTACATCGACGAACTCGTGCCCATGTTCGCCCTCGTGCTCAAGGCCTCGAGCTGACCTGGCCCGAGAGTTGCTTCTCTGCTGAAACAACGTCGGGAAACCGTCAGGGGACCGTTCCATGCGCGATCCGAGCAGAACAGAAAAAGCCACAAGCAAACGCCGCGACAAGGCCCGGAAAGAGGGGTCGGTCGCCCGCAGTCAGGAGCTCCCCAAGCTCACCGTCTTGCTCGGCGGCCTCCTCGTCCTGCGGGCCCTGATGGGCATCATCAATGAGGAGTTCCGCAGCGTCTTCGTGCAGTTCCTCGGCGCCCGGGTCCCCTTCTCCGCCACCCCGGACGGGGTCAACGCCCTGTTCTGGCTCGTCAGCAAGGAATTGGCCATCCTGCTGCTGCCGCTGCTCATCATCATCGCCGTCATCGCCTATTGCACCCAGCGCTGGCAGGTCGGCCACCTGTGGTCCCCCAAGGTATTCAAACTGGATTTCAGCCGCCTGTTCAATCCCATGGGCGCGCTGAAAAAAATGCTGATCGATCCGAAGACCCTCGTCCAACTCGGCAAGCAGGTGGCCATGGGCGCCACCATCGCCTTCGCCACCCAACTCGTCCTCAGGAAGCACTTCAACGAATTCTTTCCCCTGTTCTACCAGACGGTCGAAAGCCTGACCGCCTTCATGCTGGGGAACGGCTTCTCCATGATCCTCTACACGCTCTCGCCCATGCTGGTGATCGCCATCGCCGACGTCTGGTACACGCGCTGGGATTACGAGGAAAGCCTCAAGATGACCAAGGACGAGATCAAGGACGAAGCCAAGCAGGCCTACGGCGACCCTGTGATCAAGCGCCAGCAGAAACAAAAGATGCTGACCATGATGCAGCGCCGGATGCTCAAGGACGTCCCCAAGGCCGACGTGGTCATCACCAACCCGACCCACTTGGCCTGCGCCCTGTGCTACGAGCCCATAAAGGCGCCGGCCCCGATCCTGGTGGCCAAGGGCGCCGATTACATGGCCCAAAAAATCAAGGAAATCGCCCGGGAAAACCACATTCCCATCCGCGAGAACGTCCCGCTGGCACGCGCCTTGTATAAAAGCGTTGAGGTTGGCGAGGCCATTCCCGAGGATCTCTACCAGGCCGTGGCCGCCATCCTGGCCCAGCTCGACAAGTTCAAGCGCGGCTCGCGGCCCCACTAACCGACCGCACCGACCAAGAGGGTGTCAAAAACATGGCGAAACTAGGCGAAGCGGTCCAATTCAACTACGAGAGGTTCGCTCGCCAGGGCGACATTCTCCTGGCCGCCGGCGTGGTGATCATCCTGTTCGTCATGCTGGTCCCCATTTCGCCCATCTTCATCGACTTGATGCTGACCCTGTCCATTTCCGTGAGCCTGGTGGTGCTGGTCACCACCATGTTCATGAGTTCGCCCCTCGAATTCTCCATTTATCCGTCCCTGCTGTTGGTCACCACCATGCTGCGCCTGTCCATGAACGTGGCCTCCACCCGCCTGATCCTGCTGCACGGCGATGAAGGGACCTCCGCCGCCGGCCATGTGATCCAGGCCTTCGGCCAGTTCGTGGTCGGCGGCAACTACGTGGTCGGCTGTGTCATCTTCCTGATCCTGTTCGCCATCAACAAGACGGTCATCGTCTCCGGTACCACCCGTATCGCCGAAGTGGCCGCCCGCTTCACCTTGGACGCCATGCCCGGCAAGCAGATGGCCATCGAGGCCGACCTCAACGCCGGCCTCATCGACGAAAAGGAAGCCCTCAAGCGCCGCGAGACCATCCGCCGGGAAGCCGACTTCTACGGCGCCATGGACGGTGCCGGAAAGTTCGTTTCCGGCGACGTGACCGCCACCATCATCATCACGGCTATCAATATCGCCGGCGGCTTCTGCATCGGCGTCATGCAAAAGGGCATGGACTGGAAGACCGCCGCCCAAACCTACACCCTGCTGACCATCGGTGACGGCCTGGTCTCCATCATCCCGTCGCTCATCATCTCCACGTCCGCCGGCCTGATCGTATCCCGGGCCGCGGCCGAGGCCAAGATGGGCGAGGAATTCCTGGCCCAGCTCACCCACCATCCCCGCGCCCTGCGGCTGGTTTCCGGCATCCTGCTGCTGTTCGGCCTGGTGCCCGGCCTGCCGACCCTGCCGTTCCTGGTCCTGTCGGTCCTGCTGTTCGTCGTGTCCCGCATTTCGGCCAAGCAGCAGGAGATCCTCCAGTCCGGCGGCGAGGACAAGGAACACGGAAAAAAGGAGCCGGATCTCGAAACGCCCGAGGAAGTGCAGAGCCTGCTGCCGCTCGACGTCCTGGAACTGGAAGTGGGTTACGGCCTGATCCCGCTGGTCGACGAGGAGCAAAACGGCAACCTGCTGGCCCGCATCCGCTCCATCCGACGCCAGTTCGCCCTGGACATGGGCGTCATCATCCCGTCGCTGCACCTGCGCGACAATCTGCAACTGCGCCCCGGCCAGTACGTGGTGCTCATCAAGGGCAACGAGGTGGCTTCGGCCGAAATCCTCATCGATCATTTCCTGGCCATGGACCCCGGCGACGCCAAGCACCGCATCCAGGGCGTGGAAACCCGGGAACCGGCCTTCAACCTGCCGGCCCTGTGGGTACCGGCCCAGCACAAGGACGAGGCCATGCTGGCGGGCTACACGGTGGTGGATCCGTCCACGGTCATCGCCACCCACCTGACCGAGGTCTTCAAGCGCCATCTGCCCGAATTCCTGGGCCGCCAGGAAGTGCAGACCCTGCTCGACAACCTCGCCAAGCGGGCCCCCAAGGCCGTGGAAGACCTAGTGCCCGGCGCCATGACCATCGGCGGCGTCCAGAAGGTGCTCCAGAATCTGGTCAAGGAAGGCGTGTCCATCCGCGACCTGCTGACCGTGGTCGAAACCATGGCCGATTACGGCTCCTCGATCAAAGACCCCGACCAGTTGACCGAGTACGTCCGGTCGCGCATGGGCCGCACCATCGTCAAGCCGTACCTGACCAGCGACGGCACCCTGCCCATCTTCAACCTGACCCCCAAGGTCGAGGGTGCCATCCAGGAAAGCGTGCGCCAGACCGACCGGGGCACCTACCTGGCCATGGAGCCGGGGCTGGCCCAGCGCATCATCCAGGCCATCCAGCGGGCCCTGGACAAGGCGCTTTTGAGCGACGGCCAGCCCGTGCTTCTGACCACACCGCTGGTGCGTCCCCACATGGCCCAGCTGCTTTCCCGGTTCATTCCCAACCTGCCCGTCGTGTCCCAGGCCGAAATTCCGCCTGAAATCAAGCTCCAATCCCTGGCCAACATAGGACTGTCCAATGCGGGTTAAGACCTTTCGCGGCGAAAGCATGCGGGCCGTTTTGGCCCAGGTGAAGCGGGAACTCGGTTCCGAGGCCGTCATCCTGGGCAACCAGACCGTCCACGAAAACGGCTGCGCCCTGTGCGAGGTCATGGCCGCCCTGGAGCAGCCGGACACGGTCCCGGCCACGCCTGCCGCCGCCAAGACGGCCGCGTCGCCCCACCGGGGCCGGGCCGACGACGCCCTGCCGCCGCCCCCCGGTCCGGGCACGGACTGGTGCCGGGAATGGGACGAGATCAAGGGCCATCTGATGGCCCTCATCCGGCCCCGTCTGAATTTCGACGCTCTGGTGCCGCGCCAGCGTCTGGCCCTGGAATTCCTGGAAAGGGAAGGGGTGGACGAAACGGCCATTCTGGCCCTGTTCCACTCCATCGTCGCCCATGCCGAAACCACGGTCATGCCGGCCCTTTCCCGGATGGTGCGCGTCAAGCCGCTGACGCCGGACGCCTGGCCGGGCATGGCCCACCTGTTCGTCGGGCCCAGCGGTGCGGGCAAGACCACGACGATCCTGCGACTGGCCCTGGCCGCCCGCGAGGCCGATCCCGGCCGCCGGGTGGTGGTGGTCAACGCCGACGGCGGGCGCGGCAAGGGACGGCTCATCCTGCGCCACTTCGCCGAACTGTCCGGCCTGGCCTACGCGGAAGCCGACGGCCCCGAGGCCTGCCGGGCGCTGCTGCGCGGCGCCGCCGCCGGCGATGCCGTCTATCTGGACGCGCCGAGCTTCCGCCGCGAAGGCGAGGGGGACGCCTGGTGCCGGACCATGGGCCTGGACGACCGCACGGCCGTGGCCGCCCATCTCGTCCTGTCCCCCCATTACGCGCCGGCCCAACTCACCCATTTTCTGCGCACCTACCAGATGGAACAACTTGCCAGCTGCATCTGGACGAAGCTCGACGAAGCCTGTAATTACGGAAGCCTTGTCACCATGGCGCACGCCTCGGCCCTGCCCGTTTCGGTCCTGACCTTCAGTCCGGAACTCACCCAGGGCATGGCGCCGGCCTCGGGCAAGGCTGTTTGGAAATTGATCTTCAAACACCAGTTGCCCGGCGAGTACCCGGACCGTGCCGACGCCGGCGTCTAAGGATTCTCCATGACGAGCCGCCAAACCGCTGTTTCCCAAGCCTCCCGCCACGGCACCGACCTGCCGCTGGTCTTTTCCGTCACCTCGGGCAAGGGCGGCGTCGGCAAGACCAACATGTCGGTCAACTTGGCCTACTGCCTGGCCAAAATGGGCCGCAAGGTGGTCCTGCTCGACGCGGACCTCGGCTTGGCCAACGTGGACATCCTGCTCGGGCTCACGCCGAAGATGAACCTGTTCCATCTGTTCCACGAGGGCGTCAGCCTCAAGCAGATCCTGCTGGAAACGCCCTTCGGCTTCTCCATTCTGCCGGCCTCCTCGGGGGTGAGCGAAATGCTGGCGCTCTCCACCGGCCAGAAACTCGACTTGCTCGAGGCCATGGATTACCTGGAGGGCAGAATCAATTACTTGATTGTGGACACCGGGGCCGGAATCAATGACAATGTCATTTATTTCAACCTGGCGGCCAGGGAGCGGCTGCTTGTCCTGACCACCGAGCCCACCTCGTTGACGGATGCCTATGCGCTGATCAAGGTCATGCATATCAACCATGACGTGCATCGGTTCCGGGTGGTCATCAACATGGCGCCGGGGGCCAAAGCGGCCAAGGCCGTCTTCGAGAAGCTGTCCACGGCCTGCGACCACTTTCTTACGGGCATCTCCCTGGATTTTGTGGGGTTCGTACCGGCCGATCCGGCCGTGAGGCAGGCCGTCATCCGGCAACAACCGTTCTGCCATCTGGCGCCCGCCTCGCCGGCCAGCAGAAAACTCGTGGAAATCGCCCAAACGATCGATTCCTGGGAAGTGGACGCGAAGCTCGATGGAAACATCAAATTCTTCTGGAAAAAACTCCTCTTCCAGGAACAGCCCCTGGCTTGAACTCGAATCGGGGGCGAAGCCGTGGGAGACGTTCGACGCACGCGATCGGCAGGAAATCGTGCGCCATTACGCCCCCAAGATCAAAATCGTCGCCAGCCGCCTCAAAGCCAAGCTGCCCCGTAGCGTGGAGCTGGGCGAACTGTTAAGCGCCGGCGCCATGGGCTTGATCGAGGCGCTCGGCCGCTTCAAGCCGGAACGGGGCATCAAGTTCGAGACCTACGCCGAAGCCCGCATCAAGGGGGCCATGCTCGACGACCTGCGCCGCATGGACTGGTTCTCCCGGGGGCAACGCCATCGGGTGCGCACGCTGGAAGAGGCCATGCGCCGCCTGGAGCATGAAAACGGCGCCACACCCACCCTGGAAATGCTGACCAAGGCCACCGGACTTTCCGAACGGGAGGTCTCCGAGGGCCTGGAGGCCCTGCAAAACCAGTTGTGCCTGAGTCTTGACGCCGTTACCGAAAATATCTCATCGTACCAAAAGAATCCCCTGGACAACGAGCCCTACAAATCCACCGAGTTCAAGGAACTCGTGGAAAGGCTGGCTTCCCTCATTGATGATTTGACTCCCAGGGAAAAGTTGGTATTATCACTCTATTACGGCGAGGAACTCAACATGCGGGAAACATCCGAGGTCATGGGCATCACCGAGGGGCGTGTTTCCCAGTTGCATTCCCAGGCCTTGTCCCGGTTGCGACAGAAGTTCAAGGCCCAGTACAACATCGAGCAGCATTGATACACGTTGAAGCCCGGCGTCCGGAACGACGCCCGAAGCAGCGATCCGGACAAGGGGCGGGTAGGCGTTCCGAGGGCCGGACGATACTCGAAGGATGGGAAGAGGAGGAGAGGGACCATGGCTGCCAATAAAGAGATGCGTATTTTGGTCGTGGACGACTTTTCCACCATGCGTCGCATCATTAAAAATATTCTGCGCCAACTGGGGTTCACCAACATCGTCGAGGCCGACGACGGCAGCACTGCCTGGGAAACCCTCGGCAAGGACAAAATCGACTTCATCATTTCCGACTGGAACATGCCCAACATGCCGGGCATCGAGCTGTTGCGCAAGGTCCGGGCCAGCGAGGAATTCGCCTCCCTTCCCTTCCTCATGGTCACGGCCGAAGCCCAACAGGAAAATATCATTGAGGCGGTCCAGGCCAAGGTGTCCAACTACATCGTCAAGCCGTTCACCGCCGAGACGCTTGGTCAGAAAATCGACAAAATTTTCGATAAGTAGCCCGCCTCTCCCCTCCCTGGCTCCGGTCGGGCACCGGGCGTACCGGAACGATGTAAGCGGGATGCTCCCCGTTCCGGAACGTCGTCAACCACCATCGTCCTTCCGGCCCGTTCCGGAAGGAGACGCCGCCTACCGGACGCGGCGCATCCGACGAGACCGCCATGGTTGACACCGACAAACTCGATACCGAGGCCGAGGGCAAGGCCAAACTCGACGATACCGAACTTTCCGACGACCTGCCCAAGGCCCTGCAAAAGGTCGATCTCGACCTGGACGACGCGCCGTTCCTGGAAGAGGACAAGACCGAGGATGCCGCGCCGGAAGCAGCCCCCGAATCGACGGGCGCCTCGCCTGCGCCCGAGAAAACGCCCCCCGTCTCCAAAAAGAAACTCCTGCTGCTCGTCGGCGCTCTCGTGCTGCTGTTGGCCGGCGGCACCGCCACCTATTTTCTCCTGCGCAAGCCCGCGGCCCCACCGCCGGCCGAGGTCACGCCGGAACCGGCGCCACAGCCCGTGCCGGAGCCCACGCCGCCCCCTCCGCCGCCGCCCAAGCCCAAACCGGAAATCGTCATTCCCATGGAGCCGTTCCTGGTGGAAATGACGGACCCCAAGGGGCTGACCCGCTTTTTGTCCGTCCGTTTCACGGCCGTCACCCAGGATCCGACCGTGGAAATGGAGTTTCGGCGCAACATCATTGTCCTGCGCGACGCCGTGTATTATTATCTGAAGAATAAAAGTATGGCCTTTTTGACCGATAAGAATAATACCGACGTCCTCAAAAAGGATGTCCTCTCCGTCATCAACCAATTCATGGGGGCGCGGCCCCTGGATAACCTGCTTATCGAGGACTACCTGGTGAAATAAAATGGCCCTGGACCTGACAACCGTCTTCCAGACCATGCCCTACGTCCAGAACGTGGCCCAAGCCGAACTGGTCAGTCCGGAAGTGCAGCAGGCCGTTGCCCAAGTTCTGGCCCAGCAGTTTCTCGCCAGGCAAAAGACCCAGACCCAGCGCATCGAAAAGCAGGACGCCCTGGCCACCGTCCAGGACGACCGCCGGCAGCGGCATGCCGCCACCAGGCAACAACGCAAGGCCCGCCGCCACGCCGCCGAGGAAGAAACCCAGACCGGCAACACCAGTCCCTTTGCCGGCCGCATCATCGACATAAAAATCTAGGTCGTTGCCCATGCCCATGCTGTTGTATCCCGCCGCCCGGGGAGCGGACCGTCCATGAGCGGCTATTCCCTGCTCGTCACCTTCCTGACCGTCTGCGAACTGGCCTTGCTGCTGCTGGTGGTCCTCTTTTTTTCCCGGCTGCGCCGATCCGAGGAACTGCTGGCCAAGCTGCAAAAGAACCAGGACAGCCTGCTCAAAAAAATCGACTTCAACGCCCGGTTGGAACAGGAACTGGTGTCCAGCTTCCAACAGCGGCAGGCCGAACTGGCCGAACTCGACCAAAAGTTGGAGGAACGCCGGACCGAACTGGCCAACCTCGTCAAAAAGGCCGAGGAATACACCCGGTCGCCGGATTTCCTGCGCCAAATCATCGTCAACGGCGCCCGCCGCGGCCAGTCGAGCCAGGCCCTGGCCAAGGCCACGGGACTGGCCCTGGACGAAGTGCAGTTGATCCTGGCCCAGAGCAACAGGACCTAGGCGACCATGCGCATTCAGGGCTACGGGAGCGGTTTTGCCGGCGACCAACCGTCCGACCGGCGACAGCGCTCCAGTGCCCAGGCCTTCCGCCAAGGGCGCCGCATCGGCCAGATCGTGCGGGGGCGTCTGGTCGCTCCGGCCGAAAACGGCCTCGTCTGGGTATCCGTGTCCGGCCATACCCTGCTGGCCCAGCTCGATCATCCGCCGACCGGGGCCGAACTCCTGTTCCGCATCGTGGCCCTGGCCCCTGAGGTCATCCTCCAGGACATCACTCCGCCGCCCGGCGAGGCTGCCGATCCGGTGCGGTTGCTCGCCGCCCTGACCGAGGCCCGCTCCCGGCTGGAAGGACTGCTGGGGGGGCTCCCGCGGCCGCCCGCACCGCCCCCCCTGGATCTGACCGCCGCCCGCCGGTGTTTTCTCGATGCTCTGGCCGCCCACCCCGACGCTCGGACGCTCTGGGAGCGGACCCGGGAGTTGACCCGGTTTCTCAGCGCCTTGCTGCCTCCCGGCGAAGGACGACTCCATTACGCCCCGTGGGTCTTTCCCGGACTGGGGCAGTCCGAACTGCTGGCCGAACGCCATCCGGCCGGACAAGGCGGACCGGCCTACACCCTGCGCCTGTTCGGGCAGTTGCCCAGCCTGGGCCGACTCGTCATCCAGGCCGCCTGGAACCCCGGGCAGGTCCGCTACCGGCTGCTGCTCGAACGCCCGGACGCGGCCGAGGCCGTGGTGACGCTCCTGTCCCGGGTCCGCTTCGGCCAGACGGAGCTGGCGCCCCGGTGCCAGGCCGCCGGCCCCCTGCCGGACCGACTGGCCGGCGGCTTCCTTTCCCCGCTGCTCGCCGGCCAGGAGCGGCCCTTTACGGGACTGCGCCTTCAGGTATAACCGACACGTTCCCTCCGCACGGCAACCCTCGGAGCTTCCGCCCATGGCCTACAAGGATTTGCAGGAATTTTTGCGCGTTCTCGAAAAACGGGGCGCCTTGCGACGCATCGCCGCGCCGCTCGACCCGTATCTGGAAATCGCGGCGGTCACCGATCGGGTGTCCAAGGCCGTGGGGCCGGCCCTCGTGTTCGACCGCCCCAAAGGGGCGCGCTTCCCGGTGGTCACCAACGTCTTCGGCTCCTTTCCCCGCATCCAGCTCGCCCTCGGTTGCGAGGATCTGAACACGCTCGGCAAACGCATCGGGGACGCCCTGGAGCTGGACGCACCGGAGGGCCTGCTGGACAAGCTCAAGCTCCTGCCCAAGCTGGCCAAAATGGCCGGCATCTTTCCGAAGACCCTGGCCCGCGGCTGCTGCCAGGACGTCGTGCTGACCGGCGACGCGGTGGATCTCTCCATCATGCCGGTGCTCACCACCTGGCCCGGCGACGCCGGCCCGTTCATCACCCTCCCGGTGGTGGTGACCCGCGATCCGGTGACCGGCAAACGCAACGTCGGCATGTACCGAATGCAGGTCTTCGATAGGCGCACCACCGGCATGCACTGGCACCGCCACAAGGGCGGCGCCGCCCACTATGCCCGGGCCGAGGCGCGCGGCGAGCGCCTGCCCGTGGCCGTGGCCATCGGCCCGGACCCGGCCTGCACCTACGCCGCCACGGCCCCCCTGCCCGACGACATCGACGAATTCCTCTTCGCCGGCTTCCTGCGTCAGGCCCCGGTGGAGCTGGTACGTTGTGCCACCGTCGACCTGGAGGTACCGGCCACCAGCCAGTTCGTGCTGGAAGGCTATGTCGAGCCGGGCGAACGCCGCCGGGAGGGCCCCTTCGGCGACCATACGGGCTACTATTCCCTGGCCGACGACTATCCGGTCTTCCACGTGACGGCCCTCACCCACCGCGCCGACGCCGTCTATCCGGCCACCCTGGTCGGGCCGCCGCCCATGGAGGACTGCTACCTGGGCAAGGCGACCGAACGGCTCTTTTTACCGCTCATCAAGAAGCAGCTTCCCGAAATCGTCGACCTCTCCCTGCCGCTGGAAGGCGTGTTCCACAACTTCTGCTTCGTTTCGATCAACAAGCGCTACCCCGGCCAGACCCGCAAGATCATGTATGCCATCTGGGGCCTGGGCCAGATGATGTTCACCAAGGCGATCGTGGTCGTCGACGCCGAGGTGAACGTGCAAAACACGTCCGAAGTGCTCTGGCGGCTCGGCAACAACGTCGATCCCCGCCGCGACGTCGTCATCGTGGACGGCCCCCTGGACGCCCTGGACCACGCCTCGGCCACGCCCTATTACGGCGGCAAGATCGGCATCGACGCCACGAAAAAGGGCCCTGAGGACGGCCACCTGCGGGAATGGCCGGACGCCCTGGCCGTGGACGCCGCCACCAAGGCCAGAATCGACGCCATATGGGGCGAGCTAGGGCTCTAGTCGCGCCCGGAACGGCAAAGCCCCGGCAGAGGTCCCCTGCCGCCGCGCCCATGGAGAGGATGATGATGCCCGAAGCCGAAACCCGCTGTCCCTGGTGCGGCGATATCCCGATATACGTACGCTACCACGACGAGGAATGGGGCGTACCGCTCCATGACGACCGGGCGTTTTTTGAACTGCTGGTACTGGAAGGGGCCCAGGCCGGGCTGTCCTGGCTCACGATCCTCAAGCGCCGCGACGGCTATCGCGAGGCCTATGAAGGATTTTCCCCGGAACGGGTGGCCGCCTTCGACGCGGACAAGCTGGCCGCCCTGACGGCCGATGCCCGCATCATCCGCAACCGGCGCAAGATTGCCGCCTCGGTTGCCAACGCCCGGACGTTCCTGGACATCGTCGCGGCCTTCGGCTCGTTTGACGCCTATGTGTGGCGCTTCGTGGACGGCGAGCCCATCGTCGGCAGCTGGGAGGACATTCGCCAAATCCCGGCCCAAACGCCCGTGGCCGAGCGCCTCAGCCGGGACCTCAAGACCCGGGGCATGCGCTTCGTCGGGCCAACCATCTGTTACGCCTTTCTCCAGTCGGCGGGACTGGTCAACGACCACCTGCGCGGCTGCTTCCGCTTCCGGGAACTGACCGGCGCCGTCTGACGGCCCGGCACGATGAGGAGTCCACCATGCCCCGACGCATCATCTTGGCCGCCACCGGCGCCAGCGGCATGCCCTATGCCGTGCGGCTCGCCCAAGTCCTGGCCGCCACCCCCGGCCTCGAACTGCACCTGATACTTTCCGACGCCGCGCAAACGGTGCTGGCCCTCGAATCCGACGTCACGGCGGCAGAACTTACCGCCCTGGCCGCCCGCAGCTACGCACCGTCGGCCCTAGACGCCGGCCCGGCCAGCGGCTCCTGGCACCACGACGGCATGGTCGTCTGCCCCTGCTCCATGGCCAGTCTGGCCGCCATCGCCCACGGCCTCGGCACCAACCTCATCCACCGGGCGGCCGACGTCAGCCTCAAGGAACGACGCCGGTTGGTGCTCGTCCCCCGGGAGACGCCGCTCTCCACCATCCACCTTGCCAACATGCTGACGGCCGCCCAGGCCGGCGCCGTCATCCTGCCGCCGTCGCCCGGCTTCTACCACCGGCCGGCCGGCATCGACGACCTCATCGACTTCGTGGTCGCCCGGGTGCTCGACGCCCTGGGCGTCGAGCACCGGCTCCTGCGCGGCTGGAAAGAAGAGGAAGAATAAGAAACGACAAAGATGCCTCCGGACCCCTCGCACCGAAGGTTGTTATTATGGTCCCCGCGCTGGGGCATGGGGTTATGCGTAGGCACGATAGCCCCAGGACAGGGAGTCTGGGGGGAATGATTCCCCCCAACGGGTCCAGGGCAGCGCCCTGGTCTTATCCCTTCGCCAGGGCCGCACGCACGGCGGCGGCCCGGCGCGGGCCGAGGCCGGCCTTTTCCTGGAGCGCCTCCACCGTGGCCTCACGCATGGTCTCGACCGAACCGAAGGCCTCCCACAGCCGTTTGGCCGTCTTGGGTCCCACGCCGGGGAGTTCCAGCACGGCGCTGGCGAGTCCCTGCTTGTTGCGGACGCGCCGCTGGCGGCCGATGGAAAATTCGTGGACCGCGTCCCGCACCCGTTGGAGGAACAGCAGCTCCGGCGAACCGGGTTTTATGGCCAGGGGATTTTTGCGGCCCGGGACGAAGATCACGTCTTCCATCTCGTTTTGGGAACGCCGTTCGCCCTTGGCGATGGACGCCAGGGCAAAGGCCCCGGCCGCACCGGCCTCGGCCAGGGCGCGTTCCACGGCCGCGAGCTGCCCCTTGCCGCCGTCGATCAGCAGCAGATCCGGCCAGGGCGGCCCGGCGGCGGCCCGCTTGGCGGCAAAGGCGGCCAACGACAGATAGTCGTCGGAAGTACCCTCCAGCTCCGGGAAGGCGTAGGCCCGATACTCGCGTTTTTTCGGCTCACCGTCCTCGAACACCACCCTGCCGACCCGCACGCCGCGACCGCCCAGGTGGGACACGTCCACGGCCTCGATCCGGGAAAGACCCGGCAGGCCGAGCTTGCGGGCCAGGACCGGCAGCACGTCGGCCGTGGCGGCCTTGGCCGCCTCCTCGGCGGCCCGTCGGGCGTTGACCGCCGCCAGCTCCAGGAGTTTGCGCTCCTCCCGCCCCCGGGGCGCGCCGAAGCGCAAGGCCGCCCCGCGCCGTTCCTCCAGGATGGCGGCCAGCAGGCGACCGTCCGCCTCGTCCTCGGCGCCGGCCCCCTCGGCCAGGCCCTCGGGCACCACCAACCGGGGGGGAATGAAGCTCTCCGGCCGGTAGAACTGGAGCAAGGCGCTGCCGGCCGCCCAGTCGGCCTCGGAGGCCTCCAGGCCCGCGAAAAAAAAGGTTTTGCGGTCAAGCAGGCGGCCCTGGCGCACGAACAGCAGGCACAGCCCCACGCCCTGGTCGGTCACCGCCCAATTGACCACGTCCAGGTCCACGAGCCTGGTCAGGACGGTGGCCTGCCCTTCCACGGTCTTGCGCATGGCCCGCAGCAGATCGCGCAGCTCGGCCGCCCGCTCGAAGTCCAACGCCTCGGCAGCCGCCTCCATGTCCTTTTGAACGCCGCGCAGCACCTCGGCCGAGCGGCCGGTCAAAAAAGCCTCCACACGCTTCACCAGCTCGGCGTAGGCGGCGGCATCCACGGCCCGCACGCACGGGGCCAGGCATTGGCCGATGCTGTGATAGAGGCAGGGACGCACCCGGTTGACCAGGGCCCGATCGCTGCATTTGCGCAACGGGAAGACGCGTCCCAGCTCCTTCCAGGTGCTGCGGGCGGCCGCCGCCGAGGTGAACGGTCCGAAGTAGGCCGCCCCGTCCCGCTCCACCCGGCGGGTGAAGGTGAGGCGCGGATAGACGTGGCTGCGGTCGAGCTTGAAAAGAATGTAGTTTTTGTCGTCCTTGAGGACGATATTGTAGCGCGGCCGGTGCTTCTTGATGAGGCTCGATTCGAGGAGCAGCGCCTCCTTTTCCGAGGCGGTGAGCAGCACCTCCACGGTCTCGATCCGGGCGACCAGGGCCGCCGTCTTGACCGTATGCCCGGCGTCGCCCCGGAAATAGGAGGAGAGCCGGGACCGGAGGCTTTTGGCCTTGCCGACGTAGAGAATCTTCCCCTTGGCGTTCTTCATGAGATAGACGCCCGGCGAGGCGGGGAAGTTTTGCGGGTCAAAGGCGTACATAGGCTGGCAGCCTAGCCTGGAGACCGGCCGGACTCAAGGCCCCGGGGCCCTTTGTCCGCCCGTTTGGCGCGCCATTCCTTGCCCTTGCAAAAAGAGGCGTGTACGAAAGCCGTCATGCGCACGTCACGTCCCAAGCGGGTTGCGATCATCGGATCGGGGACCTGCGATGCGGCCGTCTGCCGGACGGCCCGGACCCTGGGCGGCCTTCTGGCCCGACGAGGCTTCACCGTCGTGTGCGGTGGCCTGTCCGGCGTCATGGCGGCCGCCTGCCAGGGCGCCAAGGAGGCCGGCGGCATGACCATCGGCATCCTGCCCGGCGAGGATCCGGCGGCGGCCAATGCCTATATCGACGTGCCCATCGTGACGGGTCTGGGTATCGCCCGCAACGTCTTGGTGGTACGAAACGGCGATGTGGTGGCGGCGGTGGCCGGCGCGGCCGGCACCCTGTCCGAAATCGGCATCGCCCTCAAACTCGGCCGGCCGGTGGTGGCCATCGGCACCTACGCCACGCTTCCGGGTGTGATTCCCGCCGCCACCCCGGAAGAGGCCGCCGCTAGACTCGACGCCCTGGCCGGCGGGGAAAACGGAGTCGCACGCTAATGGAATTATTATGGGCGCCCTGGCGCATGGACTATATTCTCGGACCCAAGCCCGATGCCTGCGTGTTCTGCCTGCCCGAGGACACCAGCGGCGACCGGGACCGGTTGGTGCTGGCCCGGGGCCGGCACTCGTTCGTCATCATGAACAAGTTCCCCTACAACAACGGCCACCTCATGGTCACGCCCTTCCGCCACGTGAGCAGCCTGTCCGCCCTGTCCACCGAAGAAAGCGTCGAGTTGACCCGCGGGCTGACCTTTTGTACGGAAGTGTTGCAGAAGGCGATGCATCCCCAGGGCATCAATATCGGACTCAATCTCGGTGAGGCGGCCGGGGCCGGCATCGCCGCCCATCTGCACTACCAGATCGTCCCCCGCTGGAACGGCGACTCCTCGTTCATGGCCGTTTTCGGTGAAACGCGGGTCATACCGCAGTTGCTCGCTTCGACCTATGACCAACTCGCACCCAACTTCAAGGATTACTGCGCAACCGTGACGTCGTGACAAGGAGGCTTCCATGCGTTTCGTCAAAGTTCTGATCCTGTTGGTCTTCTTCTTTGTCTGCATGCTCTTTTTCGTGCAGAACACCACGACGTTGGAGGCCCCCCTGGTGCTGAAGCTCAGCGCCTTCGGATTCTCCGCCGAAACGCCGGGCGCGCCCTTCTACGTCGTGCTGCTGCTGGCCTTCGTGGTGGGAGGACTTTTCGCGAGCATCTATTTTCTGTGTGAAAAGATCCGGCTGTCCGCCCAGATTCGCAAGCTGAACGGCAAGGTCAAGAGCCTGGAGCAGCAGTTGGCGTCGGTCGCCTCCGCCGCCATGCCCATGTCGGGATTTACGGCGTCGACGACATCTGCCGGCACCCCGGCAGCGGGTTCGGCCGACGAATCCGACGAGCATCAGGGAGCCTAGGCCGCGCACGGCGACCCGACCATGGGGGAAATCAAAATGACCCCCATGCTGGAACAGTATCTGCGCGTCAAGGGCGAGTACCCGGACGCGCTGCTGTTCTACCGCATGGGCGATTTTTACGAGATGTTCTTCGAGGACGCCGTCACGGCCTCGCGGGAACTGCAGCTTGCCCTCACGTCACGCAATCGGGATGCGGCCACGCCCATCCCCATGTGCGGCGTTCCCCACCACGCCGCCGACACCTATCTGGCCCAGCTTCTGGAAAAGGGCTTCAAGGTCGCCGTGTGCGACCAGATGGAAGACCCGAAGCTGGCCAAGGGCTTGGTCAAACGGGCCGTCACCCGGGTGCTCACCCCGGGCACGGCCGTGGAGGACGGCAACCTCCGGGCCAAGGAACACAACTTCCTGGCCGCCCTCTACGCCGATCCCGAGGAAAAAGCCGGCGGCCTGGCCTGGATCGACTTTTCCACGGGCGAATGGTCCGGCCTGTTCGCCAGGGACCAGGCCAGGCTGTGGCAGTGGGCCGTCAAAATCCGCCCACGCGAACTTTTGCTGCCGGACGGTGTCGAACCGCCCCGTGACTTCGCCACCCAGGGCATCCGCATCAGCCACCTGCCGGCCAAGCCCCATTTCGAATTCGCCGGCGGCCGGGACAAGGTGCTGGCCGCCCAGGGCGTGGCCGACCTCGACGCCCTGGACGTGGGCGACAAGCCCCAGCTCGTGCGGACCATGGGGGCGCTCCTTACCTACCTGGCCGCCACCCAGAAGCACGACCTCGGCCACCTCTCGCCCTTCCGGCCGGTTAACCTCGGTCGGCACATGCTCCTCGACGAGGTGACCGAGCGCAATCTGGAAATTTTCCGCCGCCTGGACGGCGGCCGGGGACCGGGCACCCTGTGGCATGTGCTGGACAGGACCATGACGCCCATGGGCGGCCGGCTCCTGGAATCCATGCTGCACCAGCCCTGGCTCGAGCCGGCCCCGATCCTGGATACCCAGGAGGCCGTGGCCTTTTTCGCGGCCGACGAAGAGACCCGCACCACCGTCCGGCAGCTCCTCGACAGCGTCTACGACCTGGAACGACTGGCCACCCGCATTTTTCTCAATCGGGCCTCACCCAAGGATTTCACGGCGTTGCGCCAATCCCTGGCCTACCTGCCCACCTTGCGCCAGACCCTGGCCGCCGTCGCCGAACCGCCCAAGGCCATCGCCGCCATCCTGGCCGGCTGGGACGACGTGGGCGACATCCGGGACCTGCTCGACCGGGCCCTGGTGGATTCCCCGCCGCCGCTCGTCACCGAAGGCGGGCTCTTCCGACCGGGGTACCGTCCCGAGCTGGACGAGCTGCTGGACCTTTCCGAACACGGCGAACGGATGCTCAAGGCCCTGCTCGGCCGGGAACAGGAAAGCAACAACCTGCCCAAGCTCAAGCTCGGCTACAATCGCGTCTTCGGCTACTATTTCGAGCTGTCCCGGGCCGGGGGCACGCCGCCCGCCCACTTCGAGCGCCGGCAGACCCTGGCCAACTGCGAACGCTACGTCACGGCCTCCCTCAAGGAATTGGAGGAAAAGCTTCTGGCCGCCGGCGAAAAGCGCAAGGCCCTCGAATACAAATTGTTCCTCGCCTTGCGCGAAGAGGTGGCCGCCGCCCGGGACCGGATCATGGACGTGGCCGGCCGGGCCGCCAACATCGACGTCTGGCAAGGGCTGGCCGAAGCCGCCGTCGAAGGCGACTGGACCCGTCCCGAAATACGGCAGGACCTGGACATCCGCATCCGGGCCGGCCGCCATCCGGTGGTGGAGGCGGTGCTCGGCGTCGGCAACTACATTCCCAATGACGTCACCCTGACCGACGACGCCAAGGTGCTGCTCATCACCGGCCCCAACATGGCCGGCAAATCCACGGTCCTGCGCCAGACCGCGCTGATCGCCATCATGGCCCAGATCGGCTCCTTCGTGCCGGCGACCGAGGCGTCCATCGGCCTGGTGGACCGGGTGTTCTGCCGGGTGGGGGCCACCGACAACCTGGCCCAGGGGCAGTCCACCTTCATGGTGGAGATGATGGAGACGGCCCGCATCCTGCGCCAGGCCGGACGCCGCAGCCTGGTCATCCTGGACGAAATCGGCCGGGGCACCGCCACCTTCGACGGCTTGGCCCTGGCCTGGGCCGTGGTCGAAGATCTGGCCGGCCGCGACGAGGGCCTCGGCATCCGCACGCTGTTCGCCACCCACTACCACGAGCTGACCGCCCTGGAAGGCCGGCTGCCGGGACTGCGCAATTACAATATCGCGGTCAAGGAATGGAAGGGCGACATCATTTTTCTGCGCCGTCTCCTCCCCGGACCGGCCGACCGCAGCTACGGCGTGGAGGTGGCCAAGCTGGCCGGCGTGCCGCGCCATGTGGTCAAGCGGGCCCGGGAAATCCTCGAAGCCCTGGAGCGCAGCCGCGATCCCGGCAAGGAGGGCCCGGTGGCCCGGGAACTGGGTCAACCCATCCTGCCCGGCCTGCTGGCCGCCCAGCCGGCCACGGCATCGCCGACGCCGGCGTCCCACCCTGTTCTTGACGAACTCGCGCACCTCGAACTAGACCGAATTACCCCCATTGAGGCCCTGACGCTGCTTGCCGCGTGGAAACGCCGTCTCGGCTCGGGGGAATAGCAGCGCACGACGCCTCCGGCGTCCGGGGACGCAGCGGTCAATACGGTCCCCGGACAGGGGGATCGGGGCCTCCCGTCCACGAACTGTCAGCCGAGCAAGGAGTTCCGACATATGCATCACTTTACCTACCGAGGCGGCGAACTCTTCGCCGAGGACGTGCCGGTGACCCAATTGGCCGCCACCTACGGCACGCCGCTCTATATCTACACCGCCGCCACCCTGCGCCGGCACTTCGAGGCTTTTGATTCGGCCTTCAACGGTCTGCCCCATCTGACCTGTTTCTCCGTGAAGGCCAATTCCAATCTGGCCGTGCTCAAGACCCTGGGGGCCATGGGGGCGGGGCTGGACATCGTTTCCGGCGGCGAGCTCTACCGCGGCCTGGCCGCCGGCGTGGACCCGGCCAAGATCGTCTATTCCGGCGTGGGCAAACGGGCCGACGAACTGGAGCAGGCGCTCTCCTCCGGCATCCTGATGATCAACGTCGAGTCGGTGGGCGAACTCGAACAGGTCAATGCCGTGGCCACCCGGCTGGGCAAGACCGCGCGCGTCAGCTTGCGCATCAATCCCGACGTCGATCCCAAGACGCATCCCTACATTTCCACCGGGATGCAGAAAAACAAGTTCGGCCTGGACATGGACAGCGCCCTGGCCGCCTACGGCCGGGCCAAGGAGCTGCCGGGCATCGAGCCCATGGGCATCGACTGCCACATCGGTTCCCAGCTCACCACCATCGCCCCCTTCCTGGAAGCCCTGGAAAAGATCCTGACCTTCCGGGAAAAGCTCTCGGCTATGGGTATCGAAACGCGCTATCTCGACCTCGGCGGTGGTCTGGGCATCCAATACGACGAGGAGGAGCCGCCCCATCCCGCCGAATTCGGCAAGGCCCTGGCCGACCGGCTGAAGAACCTGCCCATCACGCTGATCCTCGAACCCGGCCGGGTCATCGTCGGCAACGCCGGCATCCTGGTCACCCGGGTGGTCTATACCAAGACGACGCCGACCAAGCATTTCGTCATCGTGGACGCGGCCATGAACGACCTGATCCGGCCCTGCCTGTACGGGTCCTACCACGCCATCCGGGAAGTCCGGCCGGCCGGCCGCGAGCCCCTGGTCGTGGATGTGGTGGGCCCCATCTGCGAGTCGAGCGACTTCCTGGCCAAGGACCGGAAACTGCCCACCGTGACCCAAGGCGAGCTGCTGGCCGTCTACTCGGCCGGCGCCTACGGCTTCACCATGGCCTCCAACTACAACTCCCGGCCTCGGCCGGCCGAACTCCTCGTGGACGGCGACAAGATCATCGTCGCCCGCCGGCGCGAGACCTACGAGGACCTCGTCGCGTTGGAGCGCTAGGAAGGATGAGGCTGGGAGCGACGCCTTCGGCAGCCGAGGGGAATGCCTCCCTCGGTCGTGCGACGGTGTCGCCCCCGACCGCCACAGGCGCGCGCCTTGACCGAGTGATACCCCTGACGTAGTATAAAGGCTGGAGGTCTCTCGTGAATCCCGCCTTGCCATTATTCCTGACATTACAAATCGTCTTTTGCGGCGACAGTCTCACCCGGGGTTGGGAAGTCTACAACCTCCTCAATCAGCCGAAAAAAGTCTTCATCAATGGTGTGGATTCCTGCACCAGCGCGGACATCCTGGCCCGCATCGAACCGATAGCCGCCCGAAAGCCCCACAAGATCTTTTTGATGATCGGCATCAACGAAATCAAGGCCCAGAACCGCATCATCGACAATTACGACAAGATCATCAAAAAGATTCAAGAGCTTTCGCCCGATACCCTCATCTACGTCCAAAGCATCCTGCCCACCCGTACGCAGAAAATCGACAATGCCGACATCATGGCCACCAATGCCCGCTTGAAGGCCCTGTGCGCCCGACAGAACCAATTCGTCCATTTCCTGGATATCTACGCCCCCTTCCTGGCCGATGACGGCAAACTCGGCCCCAACTTCACCGACGACGGCATCCATCTCACGAAAAACGCCTATTCCCTCTGGAAAAAGCTCATCTCCAGCCAGATGTAACGCCGGCCGGCCTCCCGGCACACCCACCGACACCGGATCGACACCCACTGTTGCGCTCCCCGTCACGACAGGCCCGGCCGCCTCGGTCACAGTGGCGCCGCTGGGACAGCACCGTCCCGAAGGAGTTGCCGTATGGGTGAAAAAACCGCCTTGCCCTATCCCCAGGGACCAATGCTGACATACGACGTCGCCGTGATGCTGGAAGCCATCGCCGCCGATCTGCGCCAACGCACGCTGGCGGCCTCGGAGGAAAACATCCCGGTATCCATCACCTTGCCGGCCATGGCCAAACTCGAAATCGGCTTCAAGCAGAAAATCCGGCCGGACAAGACCAAACAAAAACTCGCCATCGAAATCACCTGGAAGGAGCATCGCTCCCCGGCGGAAACCGAAACGGCCGGCCAGGAGCCGCCCTCGGCGCCGGATGCGGCCCCGGACGGCCCCACCGCGGCCTAGATGCCCCGCACGCTTTTCACAACGCCTGGCCAGGCATTGTGAAGACACGGCTCACCCTCCCCCGTCCAGCCGTCGGTGTCCGTCCTGCCCGTCTCCGGCACCGACGGCTGGCTTTTTTCAAGGACCGCCGCCCGCAAGGGAGCGGTCCGGCCACGGCAGACGCTTGCCTGGAGGGGACGCCCCTGCTACAGCGACGGCAGACTTCTCGCCGGAAGCGCGTCTTCCGGCCGATGACAGCGCGCCATGGCCGAATCCGTTTTTCTACGACACCTGGCCGGATATGACGAACCGGCACTGACCGCCGCCGTGACGGCGTTGCTCGACGCCGCCGCGCCGTCCCTGCCTCCCGGCGCCCGGGTGCTGGTCAAGCCGAATCTGGTCGCCCCCCGCAACATGGGCCTTTCCTGCACCACGCCGGCCGTGGTCCGGGCGGTCTGCCGCCATCTGCTGCGACGGGGAACGCGGGTCGTCGTGGGCGACTCCCCGGCCTTCGGCACGGGCCGAATCATGGCCGCACTTTCCGGCCTCAGCGAGGCGTTGGCCGATCTGCCCGTCACGGTGACGGACCTCGGCGCGGCCACAGCCGTACCCCTGTCCTACGGCGGGTCCATCGGCGTCTCCCGCACCGCCTTGACGGTCGATCGGATCGTGAGCGTGCCCCGGCTTAAATGCCATGACCAGATGGGGCTTTCCGCCGGCGTCAAGAACCTGTTCGGCTGCGTGGTCGGCTTCCGCAAGTCCTTGGCCCATCAGCGTTTCGGCAACTCGGGCGACCGCTTCGCCCGGATGATCCTGGACGTCCGGGCCGCGCTGCCGCCGGTGACGACGCTCCTCGACGGCATCGTGGCCATGCACCGGCACGGGCCGACCAACGGCGCGCCCTACGCCCTGGGGCTTTTGGCCGCCGCCGCCAATCCGGTGGCCCTGGACACGGCCGTCTTCACCTTGTTGGGACTCGCGCCCGAACAGGTGCCCTTGTGGCGCACCGCCCGCGCCCTGGGGCTGCCGGGGTCCGATCCCTCCGCAATCGTCTACCCCATGGAACCGCCGACACGCTTCGACGTCGCCGGCTTCGTCGCCCCGGGCGCGCACGCCCCCATCGCCTTCGCCCCCACGCGCTTCCTCACCGGCCGCCTCAAAAGCCTGCTCACCCGGCTGCGCCGGCGTTGACACGCCGCCAAAGCCGGCTACCTTCTCGCTCCATGCAGACGCGCGCGCGATGCCGCCACGTGGTGGCCGGCCAGGTCCAAGGCGTGGGCTTTCGTCCCTTTGTCTATCGACTGGCCCGGGAACTGAACCTGACCGGATTTGTCCGCAATACCCCGGAAGGGGTCCGCATCGAAGTGGAGGGTGACCCCGAGGCCGTGGCCGCCTTCGGTCGCCGGCTGCCGGCCGAGATTCCGCCCATGGCCGTCATCGTCCGCCACGAACAGACGGATCTGCCCCCGGCCGGAGACACGGACTTTACCATCGACACCAGCATCGCGGGCCCGAGCCACGAGGTGCTCATCAGTCCCGACATCGCCACCTGCCCGGACTGCCTGGCCGACCTGCGCGACCCGGCCGGTCGCCGCTACCGCTATCCCTTCACCAACTGCACCAACTGCGGCCCGCGCTACACCATCACCCAAAGCATCCCCTACGACCGGGCCGCCACCTCCATGGCCTGCTTTTCCCTGTGCCCGGACTGCGCCGCCGAATACGCCGATCCGGCCGACCGGCGCTTCCACGCCCAGCCCAACGCCTGCCCGGTCTGCGGTCCTGAGGTCTGGCTGACCGACGCCGCCGGCCGACGGCTGGCCACCGGTCAGGAAGCCGTCGAAAGGCTCGCCCGGGAGCTGATCGCCGGCCGGATTGCCGCCATCAAGGGCCTGGGAGGCTTTCATCTGAGCTGCGACGCCACCGCCGAAGCCGCCGTGGCGGCCTTACGCCAGCGCAAGCACCGGCCGTCCAAGCCGCTGGCCGTCATGGTCCCGGACCTCGAAAGCACCCAGCGCCTCGGCCGGGTAAGCCCGGCCGCCCGGGCGCTGCTCACGGGCCCGCGCCGGCCCATCACCCTGCTGCGGACCGTTGCCGGCGTCCTGGCGCCGAATATCGCCCCCGACACCGACGAAATTGGGATCATGCTTCCCTACACGCCGCTCCACTACCTGCTGCTCGACGCCTGCGCCGCATTCCTGCCGGCCGGGCGGCCGGCCGCCCTGGTCATGACCTCGGGCAATGTCGGCGGCGATCCCATCTGCCTGGGCAATCGCGAGGCCTTGGCCCGCTTGGGCGGCATCGCGGACCTGTTCCTGCTCCACAACCGCGACATTCTCATCCGCACCGACGATTCCGTGGCCCGGCCCATGGACGAGGACGCGCCCTGGACCGGGCGGCCGGACGTCATGTTGTTGCGCCGCGCCCGGGGCTATGTCCCCTCGCCGGTGCCCCTGGCCCAGGCCGGACCGCCGGTGGTCGGCCTGGGGCCGCATCTCAAGGCCACCGTCTGCCTGACCAAGGGACGGCTCGCCTTCCCCAGCCAGCATATCGGCGACCTGGCCAATCTGGCCGTCTTCGGCTTCTACAGGGAGACACTGGACCATCTGCTGGACGTCCTGCGCGTGTCGCCGGTGGCCTGCGTGGCCGATCTGCACCCGGAATATCTGAGCACCCGCTTCGCCCTGGAGCAGACGCGCTGGCCGGTGCTGCGCCTGCAACACCATGTGGCCCACATCCAGGCCGTCTTGGCCGAGCACGGCATCACGGAACCGACCCTGGGCCTGGCCCTGGACGGCACGGGCCTCGGCGAGGACGGCACGATCTGGGGCGGTGAGGCCCTGCTCGTCGATCCCGGACGGAGCCACGTCCGGCTGGCCCATCTGGCCCCGGTGCGGCTTCCCGGCGGCGACGCGGCCATACGGGAGCCCTGGCGCATGGGCCAGGCCTACCTGGCCGCCCTGGGATACGGCGAACCATCGACGGCCTGGCCCTGGCTGGCCGGTCGGGAACAGGCCAGCCGGCTGGTCGGCCAGATGCTCTCCCGGGGACTCAACAGCCCGGTCACCACCAGCTGCGGCCGGCTGTTCGACGCCGTGGCCGCCCTGCTGGGCCTGTGCCCGGTCATCGACTACGAGGGCCAGGCGGCCATCCGGCTGGAACACGCCCAGGACCTGGCGGAAACCGGCGCCTATGCCTGCCCGCTCGATACCGGCCGCGAACCGGCCGTGCTCGACACCCTGGCCCTGTTCGACCAGATCCGGGCCGACCGGGAACGCGGCGCAAGCGTCGGCCGCATGGCCCGGCGCTTCCATCTGGGCCTCATCGCCGGGCTGACGGCCCTGGCCGGGCGTCTGGCACGGCAAACGGGCTGCCGCCAGGTGGCCTTAAGCGGCGGGGTCATGCAAAACCGCACCCTGGCCAGCCGGCTGCCCGTCGCCCTGGAGCGAGCCGGACTGACGCCGCTCTGCCATCGCTTCCTTCCGGCCAACGACGCCTGCGTGAGCCTGGGGCAGGCGGCCTACGGCACCCTCGTGGCCGGCCGCTGAAACATTTTTGTCAGACAGCGAAAATTCCATTTGACAGGGGGAAGACAGGCCCCTTAGGGTACAGCTAACACGTATTCTATATTTTTCGTGATTCTTCATGCTGCGCACAGGCTGTGTCCATTTCCCCTCAAGGGGCCGGGCGTCCCCCGGCCGCCTTGCCGACGTCCCTTGCACCATCTTTTCCGCCAGCCCCCCTTCCGGCTTCACGAAAAACATCGTTCGCACGTTGTCATCCATGGCGTATCCTGTATTGCCCCCCAACATATTCCCTCAAAACGAAAAAGTAACGCCTTATCGCGAACAGAAAATCTACTATCCGAATAGCCACACTCTATTGTACCTATAATTAGTAGCAGGCTAGCAGTAATTTTCTACAATTATCATTTTTTATCTTGACAATGTCGTGGAACTATATTTATGTTTGAATAAACATAGTTGGTAAACATAGTACTATGTTTCGCAAAAATAATTCTTATGACGGATAATCCGAAAATTACGGCATTCCATAGTATATGGTTGTTGACAAAAGAGAGAGGATTCTCGCACCATATCGAAAAATTTCTGCCGTTTCTCTTCCGCCGTTGAAGTCGTGGAGAAACCCATGTTCCGCGATGACAGGGCAACGAGAGCAATCCATAAGGGCGAAGTACTGGTTTTGGAGGCGTTATGACTGAAGACACGACCATGAACCTTTCAACCCGTTTCGACGAGGCGTTCGATCGCATCAAAAAAGCCACCGGCATGCGTACGCAAGTCGAGATAGCCAAGCTCCTGGACATCCGCCAATCCAGTATTTCCGATGCCAAACGGCGGCAGTCCGTTCCGGATAGCTGGCTCATCAAGCTTTTCCAGATCTACAACCTCAACCCCAACTGGCTGCTGGAGGGCGAAGCGCCCCAATTCCTCGGCGAGGGACGCGGCGGTGCCATGCTGGTCCATGAATCCGGCGAGCTCTACGGGCGCAAGCCCAAGCATTACTCCGTGCCGGTCGCCGCCATGGCCCTGCCGGAGGGACCGGACACGCCCTGGCGGGAAATCTCCACGGAAACCCTGACCGTGCCCGAACAGTTCTACCGCCCGTCCCTGCTGGTCGTGCGCATGGAGGAATCCGACATGGAGCCCACCATCCGCCGCGGCGCCTATGTCGGCATCGACCGGGACCGCAAGGTCATCCGCTCCGGCGCCCTGTACGCCATCGACATGCCCGTCGAGGGACTGGTCATCAAACGCATCCTGCACGACACGGAACATACCCGGCTGATTTTACACGCGGAAAATCAGTCCCACACTGATCAGATCCTTCCCGCCGAAAGTGCCGGCGACCGGGTAATCGGTCGCGTCGCCTGGGTTTTCCAAGAAATATAGGAAAACAACATGGGCGCGGGGAGCCGCACATCCCGACGCGCCATATCCCCGATCCGGAATCCGGGCCGCAGAGGCGGACGGAGTCCGGGTCGGGTCTCTCAAATGTGCGTCAGGACACGCCGAACGCATTGACGCAACCGGGAAAACCTTTTATAAGAAATTATTAATTATATTAATTGAATGCTTGTATTATAAACACATCGATATCCTGGATCGCACCTACACGTCGCATATAAGGAGGCTGCGTGAAACCGGATACCTTTGAAAACGCTTACGGAAGAATCAGAGCCGCTACCCGCACCAGGACCCAGACCGAAGTCGCCAAGCTGCTCGGCATCAAACAGTCCAGCATCTCCGACGCCAAGAAAAAGAATACCATCCCTGACGGTTGGCTCATCACCCTCTATCGGGCCTGCGGTCTCGAACCGGACTGGGTACTCTACGGCCAGGAGCCCGTCTCTCGCTGGGAAGGCGGCCCGATTCCGGCCGGCGTCTGCGAGGAAAGCGCCGCCTACGTTGCGCCCCCCAACCGCGCCACCGTCTACGCCATGACCCGTACGGCCCCGGAATCCGGTTCCTGGGCTCGGGAAAGCCTGGAAAGCATCCCGCTGCCCGAATCCCTCCACCGTCCCGACCTGCTCGTGGTCAAAATGGATAACGCCAGCATGGAGCCGGGCATCCGCCGCGATGCCCTCGTCGGCATCGACTGCGCCGAAGCGCCACTCCGCAGCGGCGAAATCTATGCCCTGGACATGCCGGGCGAGGGCCTCATCATCAAACGCGTCGTCCGGGATCTGGAAAACCAGCGGCTGCTCCTCGTCTCCGACAACGCCAGCCACCAGACGCAGTCGCTCCCCCTGGACAATCCCGGAGTCGGCATTGTCGGCAAGGCCGTTTGGGTTATCCAGGACATCTGACCGCCATCGCTCCCCTTCCTTGCGCACCCTGCCGTCGCAGGAGGGTGTGTCGCGTCGTTATCAATTTATAAATAAATATTTATACACGAATAAAAGGCACGTATCCTTGTCCCATTCGTTGGAGTTTTCATGGGACACGATACCCACCAATTGTTGCGCGAACGCCTGAATCGGGCCCTGGACGTCATGATGCGCGGGGAAAGCGGCTTTTCCCTCTCCCCGCCCCTCCTGGACGACGCCACGGACGAAGGCAGTCTTCGGGAATGGATCCTACGCCACCATGCCCGATACGGCCTCGATCCGCTCTGGATCCTGACCGGCATCGGCCCGGCGCCCGAAGGAACTGCCGCCCCGTCCCGGGCCTCGGTCCCGGTGTACGCCATGTCCGCCATCGATCCGCGAAGCGGTCTGTGGCGGCCGGAAGTGGTGGAGCGCATTCCCTTCGGCCCCGAACTCATCGGCCGGGACCAGTTCGTCATCCGCATGGAGGACCGCTCCATGGAGCCCCGTATCCATTGCGGCGCCTACCTGATCGTGGACCCGAACCAAGCCCGGCTCCCGGAAAAGACGGCCGCCGACCCTTCCGCGCTGCCGGATGGCCGCATCTTCGCCCTGGCCCTGCCCGGAGAGGGACTGGTCGTGCGCATGGCCCACGTGGAAACCGCCATGGAGCGGGTGGTGCTCACGGCCCTGGCCGAAAGCACGCCGACGATCGCCATCGCCCGAGCGGCCGCCGTCCGGTTGGTGAAGGGACGAGTGGTCCGGCTGGCCCAAAGCCTGTAGCGGCGCCACCCTCCAAAAAAACTGGGGAGACAGCCACGTCCGGAGGAACCCTGGCCGGACGCGGCAGCGCCGTTAGTCCCGGTCGTAGCGGCGTTGCCGCGGATCGAAGCAATAGTGGCAGCCGGGCGGCAGGAACCAGCGGATCAACAGCAGGCCGGCCGCGAACCCGCCGATATGGGCCCAGAAGGCCACGCCCTCCGGCTGGCCGGCGCTGACCGCCCCGGAAAGCCCGGACAGCAGCTGCACCGCGAACCAGATGCCGAGGAAGACGATGGCCGGCAGCTCCACGATCCACGGGAAGATCAGAATCGGAATCAGGGTGACCACCCGGGCTCGGGGAAAAAGCCGGAAGTAGGCCCCCATCACCCCGGCAATCGCCCCCGAGGCCCCGATCACCGGTACGGTGGAACGCCAGTTGAAAAGGATATGCACCCCGACGGCCAACACCCCGCACAGGGTGTAAAAGACGGCAAAACGAAACGACCCCAGGGCCTCTTCGACATTATCGGCAAAAATCCACAGCACCCACATGTTGAGCAGGAAATGCAGCCAGCCGCCATGCAGGAACATGTAGGTGACAAAGGCCTCGTAGCCGCCCTCGGGAAAGCCCACGGCCGCGGCGAAGGCCGCATTGGTATACCGGGCCGGGACCACGCCGTAGATGTAGGTCAGTTCCAGCAAGGCCCGATCGGGCAACAGCTTCTCGTAGAGGAAGAACAGGGCGCACAGGACCACCACGGTCCAGGTGACCAGGGGACGCCGTGAACGCGGCACGTTGTCGCGCAGCGGAATCATCCGTCGCTCCCGAGGTAATGCCGCTTCGCCAGGGCGGCCAGACGGGCCCGGGCGTCGGCCCGTCGCTCCCCGGCCAGGGCCGCGAGCACCCGGTCGGCCACCGCGGCCAAGGCATCCAGGTCGCCGGCATTGTCCACGACATAGCGGCAGCGGGCGAGCTTTTTTTCCTCGGTCCATTGCCAGCCGTCCATCTCGTCCATCAGGGCCTCGGACCAGCCCCGGCCGGCCAGACGGGTCCGGCGCACCGCCGGATCGCACCGCACGCCGATGACCGCGTCCACGTCCTGTCCCGCGTCCCAGCCCGCCTCCAACAGCAGCGGCGTCTCGGCAAAAGCAACCCGGTCGGCGGCATGCTCGGCGAAAAAGGCCTCCAGCCGGCCCCGGACCAGGGGATGGATGAGTTCCATGACCTCGTAGCGGATATGGTCGCTGTGTCGCATGGCGGCCAGCAACCAGGCCTTGTCCACGCCGCCCTCGGCCGTGAGCGCCACGTCACCGAAGCGCCGGGACAGCATGTGGGCGCCGTCCCCGCCCGGCGCGTACAACGCGGCCACCACGGCGTCGGCGTTGAAGGTCGGGAAACCGGCCGCGGCGAAAAAGCCCAACAGGGCCGATTTGCCGCAGCCCGGCATGCCGACCAGGCCCACCCGTTGCCGGCGACGGCCGAGCCGCACCACCAGCCGCCAGAAATCCCGCGGCAGCGGACAGCGGAAGGTCATATCCCGGCCGGTCTGGGGATGGGGAAACGACAAGGTCCAGGCATGGAGCATCTGCCGGCCGGCCAAGCGGGACACCGCCCCGCCCTGCCGTCGCCATTCGGCCTGCTGCCGTGGGCCGTACACGGTGTCGCCCACCACCGGATGGCCGAGGCTGGCCAGATGCACCCGGATCTGATGGGTACGGCCGGTGGCGATGGTCACTTCCAAAAGGCTGGCCCGCCCGTCCGGCGCGGTCCAGACGCGGCGATAGGTGCTCAAGGCCGTCCGGCCACCCTTGGCCACCACCGCCATCTTGGTGGGATTGTCCGGATCGCGGCCGATGGGTAGGCGGATGACATCCTCGTCCTTGTCCGGGCGGCCGTGGACCAGGGCCAGGTACGTCTTGTGGGCCTGGCGGGAGGCAAAGGCCTCGGCCAGGGACAACCGGGCCGGCTCGGTCAGGGCCACCACCAGAAGGCCGCTCGTGTCCTTGTCCAGCCGGTGGACGATGCCCGGCCGCGAGCCGGAAAGTTCCCGCAGCTGGGGGAAATGGAACACCAGCCGATTGACCAGGGTACCGTCCGGCAGCCCCGGCGCGGGATGCACCGTCAATGCCGGCGGCTTATCGAGCACCACCAGGCTGTCGTCCCGGTAGAGCACGGTCAGGGGCGCATTCTCGGGGATGATGGCCTCGGTAAAATTCGGCAGGGACAGCGACAAGCGCTCGCCGCCACGCAGCTTGTAGCCCGGCTTGGTGCAGACCTGGCCGTTGAGCCGCGCGCCGCCCCCGGCGATGGCCTCGCGGACATGGGCCCGGGAGACCTCGGCGTCGCTTAAGCGTGTCACCCAAAACACATCAAGCCGCATACCGGCCGATTGTCCGGCATCCGGCTCGAAAACCGCTTCATAATCGTCGTTCACAGTCGCTTGTCTCATGTTGGAGAAGCACTAAATTTCGTAAAAATGTGACGTGATAGACGCAACGGCGCGGGCGCGTTAAAGCCGTTACGACATTGGCATACGGTGTTTTCCCATCCCATGCCACCCATTACCAGGAGTCTTCCATGCAGGCAGCCGTCATCGACCACGGAACCATACGTCTCGAACAAAGGCCTCGCCCGACCGCCGGACCGCATCAAGCGCTGATCCGGGTGCGTCTGGCCGGCATCTGCAACACGGACCTCGAGCTGTTGCGGGGATACATGGATTTTTCCGGCATCCCGGGACATGAATTCGTCGGTCATGTGGTGGAGGCCCCCAGCGATCCCGAACTGGTCGGCGCCCGGGTGACCGGCGAAATCAATATCGGCTGCGGCGCCTGCCCCACCTGCCTGACCGACGGCCCCCGCCACTGCCCGAAGCGGCATACGCTCGGCATCGACGGCTGGGACGGCGCCTTTGCCGAATACCTCGTCCTGCCCGCGGCCAACCTGCATGTCATCCCCGACGGGGTATCCGACATGGAGGCGGTCTTTGTCGAGCCCCTGGCCGCCGCCCTGGAGCCGAGCCAGCAACTGCATTTGACCGCCCGCCAGTCGGTGCTGGTGCTCGGGGACGGCAAGCTCGGCATCCTGACCGCCTGTGCCCTCCACTACCTGGTGCCGGGACTGATCCTGGCCGGACACCACGCCCACAAGCTCTCCATCGCGGCGGCCCAGGGAGTGACGATCCGGCTGGCCGCCGACCCGCTCGAACTGCTCCGGGAATGCGGCCGGTTCGACGTGGTCATCGAGGCCACGGGGCGGTCCTCCGGTCTGTCCTGCGCCCTGGACCTGGTCCGACCGGAAGGCGTGGTGGTCGCCAAAACCACCGTGGCCGACAAAATCGCCATCGACATGGCCAAGGTGGTGGTCAACGAAATTCACTTGGTCGGCTCGCGGTGCGGCGATTTCAAGCTGGCCATGGCCTATCTGCGCGACGGTCTGGTGGATGTCATGCCACTGGTCGAAATCATCCGCCCCTTCGGGGAATGCGCGGACGCCATGCGGGTGGCCTCCCAGCCCGACAGCATGAAGGTGCTGCTGCAACTGCCCCGCAACTGAGGGCCGGGAGCGATGGACGCTTAGCGCGACGGCGGCGTCAGGCGCAGGATCGTGTAGCCGAGCAGCCCGGCCACGGTCGACGCGGCCAAAATGGCCACCTTGGCCTCGGTCTCGAAAACGGGCTGTCCAGCAAAGGCCAGGGCGGCCATGAAGATCGACATGGTAAAGCCGATACCGGCCAGGCAGGACACACCGTAAAAATGGATGAGCCGCGTGCCGGCCGGCAGAGCGGAAAGGCCCAGCCGAAACATGGTGAAGCTGGCCAGAAAGACGCCAATCTGCTTGCCGACGACCAGCCCCAGAAGCACGCCCAGGGACACGGGATCGACAAAGGCCCCCGCCGGTCCGGACAGACGCACGCCGGCGTTGGCCAGGGCGAACAGCGGCATCACGCCATAGGCCACATAGGGGTGCAAGGCCTGCTCGATGCGCTGGAGGGGCGTCGTGGCCAGCAGCCCCACCTTCCGCATGCCGTCGATGGCGGCCTGCTTTTCCCGATCCACCCGGATGTCATCTTGCGGGGACGCCGCAAAGCGTTCCAGATGGTTTCGGGCCCGCGCCAAGAAATCCCCCGAGGGGATGCGAGGCCGCGCCGGAATGGCCATGGCCGCCAACACGCCGGCCACGGTGGCGTGCACGCCGGAACCGAGGAAGGCCAGCCACAGGGCGACGCCGCACAGGGCGTAAAAAACCGGATGGCGCGCCCCGACGACATTGAGCAGCAGCATGAAGCAAAAGATTCCCCCGGCCGTGCCCAACCAGAAAAAGGAAATATCCCCACTGTAGAACAGGGCGATCATCAACACAGCGCCGATGTCGTCGACAATAGCCACCGCCGCCAGAAAGACCTTGAGGCCGGTCGGCACCCGGCTGCCGAGCAACGACAGGATGCCCAGGGCAAAGGCGATGTCCGTGGCCATGGGAATGCCCCAGCCGACCTGACCGGGCGTCCCCCGGGTCAAGAACAGGAACAGCAGCGCCGGCACGGCCATGCCGCCGACGGCGGCCACCACCGGCAGCAGTGCCTGGCGCAGGGAATTGAGTTCCCCGACCAGGATCTCCCGCTTGATTTCCAGGCCCACCATGAAAAAGAAAACGACCATGAGCCCGTCGTTGATCCAATGGCCCAGCGACAGGGCCAGGGACGTACCGCCGATTTGCAGGGTCACCGGCGTCGCCCACAAGGCGACGTAGCTCCCGGCCCAGGGCGAATTGGCCCATAGCAGAGCGACGACGGCGCTGGCCACAAGCAACAGCCCGCCGGAAGACTCCACCTGGCTGAAGCGAACAAACGGGACCAGGGCCTGCTCCCAAAGGCGCCCCTTGTACCGGCCGGGAAACATCATCCTCACCTCCTGTGCGCGACTATGGCGATACCGGCTCTCTAGCATAGCCTGCACAAGAAGGCCACCGGACCGGCGAAAGATCACCGCACCGGTGTGCCGCCGCAACGGGAAGGCGGCCTAGAGGGTTTCGTCGTTACGCAACTCCTCGATGAGGTCGACCAGCACATGGGTCTGTTCGCCCACCAGCCCCACCGCCGAGGCCGAGGCCTCCATGGCCCGGCCGGTCTCCTCGGAGACCTCGTTGACCGCAGCGATGGAATGCTCGATGGCCTCGCTGGCCGCCGACTGTTCCTCGGAGGCGGCGGCAATGGCGTTGACCTGGTCGGACGCCTCCTCGACCAGCTGGACGATGGCGGAAAGGGCCTGGCCCGACTGGCCGGCCAGGTCCGTGGCCTGTTCGATGACCGCCACGGCCTCCCGCACGCCGGAAGCGCTTTTTTGAGTGCCGTTCTGAATACCGCGGATGGCCTGTCCGACCTCGGCCGTGGCGGCCATGGTCTTTTCGGCCAACTTGCGCACCTCGTCGGCCACCACGGCAAAGCCGCGCCCGGCCTCGCCGGCCCGGGCCGCCTCGATGGCGGCGTTTAAGGCCAGCAGATTCGTCTGATCGGCAATATCGGAAATGACGCCGAGAATGCGGCCGATACCTTCGGCCTGGGTGCCGAGGTCGGCCATATCCCGGGAAAGGGCCACGGCCCGCTCCCGGGCCTGGCCGATGCCGTCCACGGCCTGGCGCACCACGGCCGCGCCCTCCACGGCCTTGTCCCGGGCGGACGAAGCCGTATCCGAGGCCTGGGAGGCGTTCTTGGCCACATCCAGCACCGTGGCGCTCATCTGGCTCATGGAGGAGACGGTGCCGGCCAGCCGGTCGGACTGATCGGCCGCGCCCTTGGTGGCCTGCTCCACGTGACCGGCCAGCTCGGTGGCCGCATCGGTCAGCACGCCGACCAAGCGGTCGAGCTTGTCGGCCGCCACCAGCTCCCCCTCCCGTCGGGCCGACTCGGCGGCCTGGCGCAGGGTCTCGGCCTCGGCCATGGCCTGCCGGGCCCTTTCGGCCTCGTGCGCGGCATCCTCGCCCGTCCGGACGGCCGTGGCGATATGCTCCCGCAAGGCGTCCACCATGCGGTGCAAGGCGTCGGCCAGTTCGCCGATCTCGTCGCCGCGGGTGATGTCGAAACGATAGTCCAAATCGCCGTCGGCCACGGCCCGGGCGAAGGCCACGCCCTGCTTGAGGGGCCGGACGATGGACAGGGTAACGGCCAAACCCAAGAGCAGGGAGGCCACCACGCACGCGGCGGCGACCGAAAGCTGTGCCAGCCCCCAGACATGTGCCCGGCGCAGGGCGTTCGCCGCCAGGATGTCGGCCTGCTGGCGGCTGCGGTCAAGCAGGGTGTTGAGGGACGCGGAGGCCTTGCGCATGAAAATCATGGAGGTGCCGATCGACAGGGTCAAGGCGTTGCTGCGCTTGTTCTGGGCCACCAGCTGCATGACCTGTTCGTTGGTCTTGCGCCACTGGGCCAGGGACGCCTTGAAGGCCTTCCAGTCGGCCGTATCGGCGGCGCTCGCCCAGGGCACGCCGTCCACCAGGGCCTCGCCGGCCGCCACCAGGGACAGGCCGTTTTCCAGATTGGCCTTTTCTCGCTCAAGAGCCTTGGAATTGGCCAGCTCGGGCACCAGGATGGTCCGCTCGGCCGACTGGGCGGCGAGCAAACCCTCCTTGACCATGCCGAGCCCGGTCACACAGGGCAGAGTCGTTTTCACCACGTCGGACAAGGCGCCGCCGGTTTCCCGGATGCTGCCGTAACCGATGACGCCGATCAGCAACGTGACCAGCGCGGTCAGACCGACGACGCCGAAAAGTTTGGCGCTGACTTTCAAATGGCCCATGCAAACGTCTCCTTGTGACAAAAGGACACAACGGGAGCAGGTGGACAGATGTGACGTCTTTGTCACTCTTCCCACGGAATGCATCGGGTATGGTCTCGATTCGCAGTGATGTCAACGGAGTACCCCGATGGACGCAAAATGTCCGGGGACTATGTCGGAAAAATAAATTTTCGTGATTGTAAAAAAACGTTATACAGCAGATGCGCCCGTTACGGCAGATCGCACCTACTCCAACGGAGGCTCCGGCAGGGCGTCGCCGCGCTTTTTGGCATCGAGGAACTCCAGAAAAGCCCGTCCCTCGGGGAAATCAGGATTGAGGCGCATGGCCTGTCCCAGCATGACGCGGGAACTTTTGATCCGACCCTTTTCATAGAGGGTCCTGGCCATGTTGTAGAGCAGATGCTCATCGGTCTTGCAAAGGCGATAGGCGCGAATATAATAGGACATCGCCTCGTCATACATGCCGAGCTTGCGCATCTGGATGCCGAAATTGTTAAACAGATGCTTGTGCTCCGGAGCGAAAGCGGCCTCGATCCGCATGATCTTCCGGAACACGATGTCGGCGTTCTGCTTTTCCTGGCGGTCAAGATAGGTGAGGCCCAGGCCGAACGTCGCCCGCACATGGTCCTCGCTTTGCCGCAACACGTTCTGATAGGCCAGTTCCGCCGAAAAGAGCTCCTGGCGCAGGCGGTGCTTGTCCGCCGTGGCCAGATCCTCCTCCACCCGGCGCATGACGGGCACCACCTTATTGAGGTAGATGGACGGCTCCGGCAGATAATCGGCCAGCAGACGTTCCCGGGGAATGATGCGCGTCGGACCGGAGGGGATAAAGACCCGGTTGAGGCGCTGGATGGTCACCCGTCCCGGCTCCCGCTCCTCGGCGAAGACGAAAAGTCGCTGGGAGAGGGCCCGACCGCCCACCTTTCTCCCCAAAAAACGGGCGGCATCCACGGAAAAGACGCCCTTGATGGGTTTGACCGGTGCGTCGCGGGACGGGGATCGAGGTGGAGTTTCAACCATAGATGGTGCAGCCTGGCTGCCGGTACTTGTAGCCCGCGACCGCGGTCTTGGGCAAGACGTTCGGACGGCCCGACCGCCGGAGAGATGCTACATTGACAGGTTTTTTCCCCGGCGCCTATATCCATGGAGCGCGATAAGGCCGACCGGAGGCCGCGACCGCCGGTCGGACGGCCGCCGCAAGGATAGGAACGACCGCATGCAAATCGACGAATATCCCATTCTGCTGGAGCAGCTTTGTCCGGGGCTGTTCATCCGCATCGATACCCCCGGACTGTCCCATCCGTTTCCGGCCAAGGGATTCAAAATCGGCGGCGAGGCGGACATCGCCAAAATCCGGGGCTTGGGCCTGGACCACGTGCTGTGCGTGCCGGACAAATCCGACCGGCTGCCCATTCCCATCGACGAACTCGAAAAGCGCAGCCACAAAAGCCAAAAAGGCCCTTGGACCGCCGCCCGCACGCCGGTCTCCGCCGAGCTTTCGAGCCTCAAGCGCGAGACCATCGAACGCAACAAGGAACGCATCGAGCGGTTCGCCGCCTGCGAGCGCCGCTACGAAAAGGCCATGGACCAAGTGGTCGAGGCCATCAAGATGGTCAGCTCGCCCAACGCCGAGGTCATGAAGGCCGCCGGCGAGGTGGTGGGGCCGATGGCGGAAACCTTCCTGTCGGACCTCGACGTTCTGATCAACGTCATGACCACCAAGATGCGCGAGGAGGCCCGGCACTATCATGCCTTGAACGTGGCCGTGCTCTCCATGATGCTGGCCACGGAAATGGGCTTCGCCCGGCGGGATATCGAGGAAGTGGGGCTGGGCGCCCTGTTCCACGACATCGGCAAGGGCCGCGTGCCCATCCAGCGCTTCACCAAGGGCAGCGTGGCCGTCATGAACCGGGTGCTCAAGGAATACTACATGGAGCACCCGAAGATCGGCGCCAAGATGCTGGCCGCCGTGCCGGGCTTTCCCCCGGCCGCCCAGATGCTGGTCCTCCAGCACCACGAGCTGCTGGACGGTTCGGGCTTCCCCGCCCACCTGACGGGCGATGCTATCGCGCCGGGGGCCCGGGTGGCCGGAGTGGCCAACGCCTACGACCGGTTCTGCAACGGCCGGGAGGGCTCCCACCCCACCCCCCACGAGGCCATGAAGGCCCTGTACAAACGCCGCGGCAAGCTCGATCCCCGGGCCGTCACCCTCTTTATCCGCAAGCTCGGCATCTATCCGCCCGGCAGTCTGGTCGAACTTTCCAACGGCATGCAGGGCATGGTGGTCACGGCCAGCATGCGCGACTCCATGCGCCCGAGCGTCAAGGTCTACCACCCGGACATTCCCAAGCGCGAGGCCCTCATCATCGACCTCGGCATCGAAACCGAACTGACCGTGGCCAAGGCCCTGGCGATCTCGGATCTTCTTCCCGAGGTCTTCCAATACCTCAACCCCGGCAAACAGGTTTCCTACTATGTGGACGCCGTCCCCCGCGCCTGACGGCCGTCCGTTCCCGTCGACCCACCGGAGGCGCCCATGACCAGACCAGGATCGCCGGCCCGCCTGCTCATGCGGACCCTGCGCACGGGCCTGTCCCAACCGCCGGGCTCCGACCTTTCCCCGCTGTTGCCCCTGGCCCGGCAGGCCCTGGCCTTCATCGACCGGGAAGCCGCCGACGATCCGGCCACGGCCGGCGAGGCCTCCGATCTGGCCTTTCTCCTGGCCGCCCTGCTGGAAGCCGGCGACGATGCCTTCCGGCGGCAGGCCTTCGGCCTGCTGTTTAGACTGGGCGTCGAGGGCGAGGTCCTGGCCGTGGTCCATCTGGAAAAAATGCCCGAGGACCAGGCCCTGGCCGTCCTGGCCGGGCTGACCGAGGAAGAAAGCCTTCTGTTCGCCAACGCCTTTTTCCGCCGCCCCCGAACCAACCGGCCCCGAACCGAGGCCTTCGGCCTGACCGCCCTGGCCGAGGCGGTGGAAAAAGCGCCGGACGAACTGCTCATCCTGCTCGACCTGCTGGCCAATCGCCACGAATACCCGGCCCTGCCCCTGCGCAACGCCCTGGTGCGCGGCCGGCTCGGCATGTGGCTCACGCGCCTGCTCCAGATGGACCTCACGGCCGAACAGACGCGCTACATGGCCCGGGTGGCCGGCCGGCTGCGCGATCCCGGCCTGGCCGAACGGCTGGCCATCCGGCTCGGCGACCTGGACGAATTGTCGGCCGAGTCCGTGTGCCAGGCCCTGACCGAAACCCCGGGGCTCAACGCCGCCGTGGTCAGCCCGCCACTCTCGGTCCTGGCCGAACAGGCGACGGAACCGTCGCTCATGGCCGCGGCCCTGACCGCCCTGGGCCACTGCGACGAGGCGGCGGCCGCGGCCGCCACCGCCGCCCGGCTGGCGCGCCAGCCCGAACACCTGCCGACCCTGGCGCCGGTGATGGCCCGCTTGTCCCTGTCCGGATTCGGCGCCTGCCTGCGGGCCCTGCCGCCGGAAAACCGCCGGGACGCCCTCGGCGCGGTCTATATCTTCCTGGCCGCTGCCCTGCCCGAGCGCCTCCGGGCCGCCGGCCAGGCGGTCTGTGCCGCCGGAGCCCATCCGGCCGACGTGCAGCAGGCCTTTTTGGCCGACCTCACGGAGCGGACCCGCACCATCGCGGTCGCCGCCCCCCCGCCACCTCCGCCGGCACCGCCCGAGGCCAAGGACGAAAGCGCGAACCTCTGGAAACGGGTCAGGAATCTGGTGACCGCGCCGGGAAGCGCCGGGGACGATGCCGCCGCCAGGGCCCTGCGCCAGGAACTGGCCGGAGGCGGCCACTGGCAAGATCGGCAGATCCTGTGGAAGACCCTGGACGGCGCCAGCCTCAACGGCGTGAACCTGCTCCGGTCGAGCCTCAAGGCGGTGAGCCTGACCCAGGCGACCCTGGTCGAAACCGCATTCACCGACTGCCAGTTCAGCGACGTCAATTTCGAGCAGTCCCGCTTGGAACGGGTCAGCTTCCACCGCTGCCGTTTCCACAATTGCCGCTTCGCCCAGGCCGTGTTCGACACGGTCGGCTTCACGGACTGCGAACTGCGGCTGTGCGCCTTCGACGGCCTGTCTGCCCGAAAGATGACCTGGACCGCCGTGGACGCCATGGAATGCGATTTTTTCATGGCCGATCTGACCGACGTCTTCCTCGACCAGGTGCGGTTCCGGGCCGTCAGCCTGGTGCGGGCCGCGGGGCACGGTCTGGCGATCCGAGGCGCGCTCTTTTCCGACTGCCTGTTCGAAATGGCCGCGCTGCCCGGGACCCGGATGAAGAGCATCCGCACCGAGGGCTGCTATTTCGCCGGCTCCCGGTTTTCCGGGACGACGGACGAACCGGATATCCTCGGCGCCATGGCCAAGGGCGAAGCCCGAGCCATGGCCGAGGCCGGGGAAGGCCCGCCCCTGCCCGGCGTCCTGGCCGGCGGCGCGGGCCTGCGGCTGGTGGCCGCCACCGTGGACGCCCTGCTTTTTTCCCGCGACATCCGGCATCGTCGTCTGGCCATGCTGGCCAACAACAAACGCCGGTTGGCCTGGGCCAGGAACCGGCTGGGACCGGAGCGGGCGCGATTCGTCGACATGCTGCCCGGATTGATCCAGGCCAACCGCGTCCGGGAGGCCGACGACATCCGGCCGGCCCCGCCGGCCCGGGTGTTCGGCTACGCGCCCGACCTGCCCACGGCCCGCCATCTGGCCAGACAGTGCGGCCAGCCCGCCCAGGCCCTGCTGGCCACGCCGGGCGACGCCCTGGCCGTCGACGCCGTCTACACCATCGGCAGCGTCGGCACCGTGGCCCAGACCGGAGCCTCGGACCTCGATATTTGGGTCTGCCTGGACGCCGCCTCCGCCAACCGGCCCGACCGACCGGCCTTCGAGGCAAAGCTCGAGGCCATCAGCCGGCAGGCCGACCGGGAACTGGGGCTGGAAATCCACTTTTTCGTCATGACCGCCCAGGACATCCGGGACAACGTCTTCGGCTATTCCCCGGACGAAGGCTACGGCTCGGCCCAGGGCTGCCTGCTCAAGGAGGAATTCTACCGCACCGCCCTCATCCTCTGCGGCCGCAAGCCGGCCTGGTGGTACGCCCCGCCCGGAATCGCCCCGGAGGGCTACGCCCGGGCCATGGCCGGGCTGGCCCGAGCTGACCCCGAGGCGGCCGCGGACAGCCTGGACTTCGGCTGCGTGGATGCCATCGCCGGCGACGCCTTCCTGGGGGCCTCGCTGTGGATGATCGTCAAATCCTTAACCAGCCCGTTCAAGTCCGTCATCAAATTCGGCCTGCTGGAAAAATACGCCGCCGAAGGAGGGAAGCCGGCCCTGCTGTGCGAAACCCTCAAGAAGCATATTCTCACCCGGCAGGGGGGCATGTGGCGTTGCGACCCCTATGCCTTGCTGTTCAGCGAGGTCAGCCGCCACTACCGGGAGCGGGAAAGCACCGGCGTCCTGGAGCTCCTGCGCCAAGCCTTCCTCCAAAAGACCGGCCTCGATCCCTGCGAGGACTACCGCACCCGGACCGGCCGGGCCATCCTGGACCATTTTTTCCCCTATGCCCCACCGGCCGGCAACTGCCCGCCCCCGCCCCAGCGGGAGGCCCCGGCCATCGACGACGGCTTTACCCAAAGCGTGGCCTTAAGCGACGCCATCACCACCTATCTGTTGCGGGCCTACGAACGCCTCAAGGCGCGCGGCTCGGCCCTGGCCGACGCCGGAGGCCTGTCCGAACGCGACCAGACCATGCTCTCACGCCGCATCGCGGCCAGCTTCGCCCAGCGGGTCGGCAAGATCATGCGCCTGCCGTTCATCCGGCCGGACCACGACTTCTTCGAATCCCTGGAAGTGAGTGCCGAGGAACTCCGCACCCGGGACAAGGAAACGGTCTTCACGGTCCAGGGCGAATCGGCCGGCCCCGACCGCAAGACCCGGCAGAAGACGACCGTGCGCCAGGACGCCTCGATCATCCGCCTGGCGGCCTGGCTGGTGGCCAACGAACTCTACCGGCCGGGGCAATACCTCCAGGCGGGGAGCCTGCCCGCACCGCTGGCCCTGCCCGACGTGACCGGCCTGCTCGAAACCCTGCATGACCTGTTTCCGCCCGAGTCCACCTTTTCGCCGCCGCTCTCCTGGGGGCTTTCGCCCGAGCACATCACCGCCGCCCTGGTGGTGGTCAATTTCCTGGCCCCCCGGGAGGAAAAGCAGACGGTCAGCGCCGATGTGCTCTACGCCACCACCTGGGGCGAGCTGTTCCATGTGGAGCGCCATACCGACCTGGACCTGCTCGCCCATTCGCCGCCCGTCTTCCTGACCGAAAAACTCGGCCTGCCCCTGGACCCGCACCTGCGGCTGGCCATCTACGCCCCACCCCGCTCCCAATGCCAGCTCGCCCGCGCCGCCCGCCAGGACTGACCCGGACAAACCGGCGCCCGCCATTGACGCCGATACCGCCCGCTCCTAGCATCCGGCCATGACCCGGGGCGTTCCTCCCCTTCTGCCGTGGCAGCCGTGTCTGCTGGCCGCCATCGCCGGTCTGTTGGCCTTTCGCTTTCCCTGGGCGGCCGTTACCGGCCTGGGGCTCCTGGCGTTGTTCCCCCGGCCGGCGCCGGGACGTCCCCGATGGCGCTTCCTGGTCGCCGCCTTCGGGCTCGGCTGGGCCATGGCCTGGTTGGCCATGCCCGCGCCGCCGACCGATCTGCCGGGGTGCCTGGCCGCGGGCAAACCGCTGGCCGTCAGCGGCCGGCTCCAACGTGTCGAGGCCCGACCGGAAGGCCGTGTGTCCTGCATCGTGACGGACGTGCGCCTCGGCGGCCCGTCCGGCGACCGGACGCCGTTTCCGGGCCGGCTGGGCCTGACGCTCGACGCCGTGCCCTTTCGGCCGGTGGCCGGTGACACCATCGCCGTCACGGCCAAGGTGCGGCCGGTGCGCAGCTTCGCCGACCCCGGCGTGACGGATTTCACCTTCGTGCGCCGCCTGGACGGCATCTTCTACCGCACCTACGCTAGGGGCGACCGGGGGGATTTCCGGCTGACGGCGGCGAGTCCGGACCGACTGGCCAGGGGCCGGGAATGGCTGCGCCGCCTGACGGCACGCGCCCTGGCCCCGCCACCCACGGCCGATGCGGCCGACAGGGCCGGACGGGCCATGGTGACGGCGCTCATTTTCGGCGAGACCGCGGATTTTTCCGCAGCGGACCTCGATCTGGTGCGCCGGGCCTCGCTCACCCACACCCTGGCCCTGTCCGGCATGAACATCGCCTACGTGGCCGCCCTGGGCTTCGCCCTGGTCTGGCTGGTCGGCCGGGTACGGCCGACGCTGTTCCTGCGTCTGCCCCGCCCCTACCTGGCCCTGATCGCCACCGTCCCGCTGGTCGCGGGCTATTGCTGGCTCGGCGGCTACTCGCCGTCGCTCTACCGGGCCGTCTGGATGTTCGTCGGCGGCGGGCTGTTGCTGTTTTTCGGCCGCCACCTGCCCCTGTTCGACGCCCTGTTTTTCGCCCTGGCCGTCATGCTCGCCGTCTCGCCCCTGGCCGTCTACGACGCCAGATTGCAGCTTTCCGCCCTGGCCGTGGCCGGCATCGGACTCTTCTGGCCGCCGTTCATGGCCCTGGCCAACAGCCTGCGCCTGCCCCGCCCCCTCCGGACGGTCGTCCTGTCCGTCCTCGGCATCCTCTGGACGAGCCTGTGCGCCGAGGCGGCCGTGCTGCCGGTCATCGTGCGGCTTTTCGGCGAATGGAACTGCAACCCCTGGATCAACGTGGCCTGGCTGCCGCTGTTGGGGTTCGTGGTCACGCCCATGGCCCTGGTCGGCCAGATGCTGCTGCCGCTGCCGCTTTGCTCCGGTCTCGGCGCGGGCCTTCTGCTCGGGGCCGCCTGGCTGTGCGCCGGACTCATGCGAGCCCTGGCCTGGATGGACGCCCGGGGGCTTCTGCTGTCCATGGCCGTGCTGCGGCCGGCCTGGCCCGAACTCCTCGGCTGCTTCGGGCTCCTGGCCTGCCTGGCCCTGGTCGCGGCCGGCCGGAAACGTCCCCTGGCGGCCATGCTGGCCAGCCTGGCCCTGCTCATGGGACCGGGGCTCTGCCGGGCCCTGTCCGACAGCCGGGAGACCGTCCGGCTCACCGTCCTCGACGTCGGCCAGGGGCAAGCCGTGGTGGTATCCCTCCCCGGCGGCCGGCGCCTTCTGGTGGACGGCGGCGGCCTGCCCGGCGCCTATGACGTCGGACGGGCCGTGGTCGGGGCCGCCCTGACCGACAACCGGCCGCCCCGGCTGTCCCTGGCCATGGCCAGCCACCCCCATGCCGACCACGTGAAGGGACTCGTCTCCATCCTGCAACGCTTCGCCATCGGCGCCTACGACGACAACGGCGGCGTTCCGGAAGGCGAACTGGCCGCCCCCATCCAAGCGGCCCTGGATGGCCGGCACATCCGACACACCGCCCTCGAAGCCGGCGACCGTCTGGAGCTCGGTGACGGCCTGCGGTTGGACGTCCTACATCCCGGACCGGCGGACGACCGTTCGGGCAACAACGGCTCGCTGGTGTTGCGGCTCACCTGGAACGGCCGGGGGCTGGCGGTCATCCCCGGCGATGCCGAACGCGGCGTGCTCCACCGGCTGGCCGACGGAAACGCGCCGCTGACGGCGGCGGTGCTGGTCCTGCCCCACCACGGCTCGTCCTCCAGCCTGTCGCGCACCTTCCACGCCGCCGTGAGCCCCGAACTGGCCATCGCCAGTTGCGGCAGTTGGCGGCGCTATCCGTCGGCCAAGGTGGTGGAAAGCCTGTCCCGATTCCACTGCCCGGTCTACGCCACCAACCGCGACGGCGCGGTGACCGTGCGCTTCGACGGCCCACAGGCGCCGCCCGAAGTGGAGACGATTCGTTCCGATCGGGAAAGCGAAAAGACGGATTAGTCGGCGGGCCGACCGGCCAGCCAGGCGTCGAACATGGCGGCGTAGGCGTCTTCCAGGGACCGGGCCAGGCCGGCCGTGTCGCCCAAGGGCGAACGGCGCATCGCATCGCGCTGGGCGACGCGCATGGCCTGCCGTTCCGCCACCTGCCCGGCCAGCCGGACGGCCTTGGCCACGTAGTCGTCGGCATCGGCGGCGATCCATTCCGGCCGGCCGAGCCCGGTCAGGATCGAAGCGCCCATCCGCCGGATCATGCCGGTTCCGGCCAGGGTGATGACCGGCACGCCCATCCAGAGGGCGTCGCAGGTGGTGGTCACGCCGCAATGTCCGCCGACCGGGTCCAGGGCGATGTCCAGGCAGTCATACAGGGCCATATGCTCGGCCCAGCCGGCCTCTCGGCCCGTCAGATGCAGCCGGGCCGGTTCCACGCCCTGTTCGGCGAAAATCCGCAGCCACTGCTCCCGGATGGCTGGCGAGTCGAAGGCCGCCGCCTTGAGCAGCAAATGCCCTTGCCGGCATTCCCGCAGCACCGCGCCCCACAAAGCGACGGTCGCCGCCGTGAGCTTGCTCAACTTGTTGAAGCTGCCGAACCAGATCCGGCCGGCCGGGTCCGGCTTCCAGGCCGGCTCGGGCGCGTCGAACACGGGATGGTAGGCGACCCAGACCCGGGGAAGGCGCCAGACTTTTTCGCTGAAATCCCCGTCCGCGCCCGGCGGAACCACCGTGGCGTCGCTGATGAGGTAATCCATGGCGGCCAGGCCGGTGCTGGCGAAATAACCGAGATAGTGCGCCTGGACCGGCGCGGCCCGGCGGGCGAAGACCGGCAGACGGTTGCCGCCGGTGTGACCGGCCAAGTCCACCAGGACGTCGATGCCGTCCCGGCGGATACGCTCGACGGCCGCGGCGTCGTCGCACCCGGCCAGGTCCACCCAATGGTCCGCCCCGTCGCGGAGCCGGGCGGTGACGGCATCCGTCCGCGGACTGGCGGCATAGGCAAAGACCTCGCAGCGTTGGCGGTCATGGCCGGCGAACAGCGCCTCCAAAAAGGCGCACACGGCGTGCTGCCGAAAATCGCCGGAGACATAGCCGATCCGCAGCGGCCGGTCCTCCCCGGCGCAGCGCCGGAACACGGTGGCCGCCGCAGCCTGGCGGTCTTTGTCGGGCAGGGCGATGCGGTCCCATTCCCGGGCCCGAGCCAGATAGGTTTCGGGCGACACGCGGCCGCAATGCCCCATGGCGAACAGCAGATTGCTCGCGGCCTCGGCCGAGTCCGGCCGCAAGGCCAGCGCCCGTTCGTAGCGGGAGATGGCCTCCTCGGATCGGCCGAGCGCCTGGAGGGCGTTGCCCAGGTTGTTGTGCACCTCGGCCACGTTGGGCTTGACGTCCAGGGCCCGGGCGTACTGGGCCACGGCTTCGAGCAGCCGGTCGCTGTCCTTCAAGGCATTGCCCAGGTTGTTCAAGGCCTCGGCATGATAGGGCTCCAGCTCCAGCAGCCGCATATAGCAGGCGATGGCCTCGCTCGTCCGGCCCTGGACGGCCAGGGCGACGCCCAGGTTGTTGTGCGCCTCAAGGTAATCCGGGTCGAGGGAAAGCGCCCGGCGATAGCGCTCCTCGGCCTCGGGCAACCGGCCGAGGGACTGCAACACGTTGCCCATGGCATTGCAGGTCGAGGCGTCGTCCGGCCGCAGCTCCAGGGCCGCCGCATAACAGTCCAGGGCCTCCTCGGACCGGCCAAGCACCCGAAGGGCGTTGCCCACGTTGACGTGCAGCCCGGCGTCCCCGGGCCGGCATTCCAGGGCCCGGCGGTAGCTGGCCACCGCCTCGTCGGTCCGGCCGAGTTCCTTGAGGGCCGTTCCCAGGTTGCTGTAGGCCTCGGCATAGTCCGGCGCCAGTTCCAGGGCCCGGCGATAGCTGGCCACCGCCTCGCCCGGTCGGCCCAGCCCCTGCAGAGCGTTGCCCAGGTTGTTGTGGACCTCCGGGGCGTCCGGCCGGCCGGCCAGGGCCTGCCGGTAATGCTCCACGGCCTCGCCCGGTCGGTCGAGGTCCTGCAGGGCGTTGCCCAGGTTGCTGTGCGCCTCGACGTAGTCCGGCCGCAAGGCCAGGGCCCGGCGGTAATACTTGACCGCCTCGTCCAGGCTGCCGATGGCCTGATAGGCGTTGCCCAGGTTGTTGCTGGCTTCAGGAAAATCGGGCTTGACGGCCAGGGCCCGCAGGAAGTGCTGCACGGCCTCGTGCAACCGGCCCAGCCGCTGCAAGGCGGTGCCCAGATTGTTGTGGACCTCGGGGAAGTCCGGCTTGGCGGCCAGGGCCCGGCGGTACAGGGGCACAGCCTCGGCCAGCCGCCCCGCCGCCAACAGCACGTTGCCAAGGGCGGCAGCGGCTTCCGGGTCCTGCGGCGCCCGGCGCAGGGCCTGGGCCAGGCAGGAGGCGGCCTCCTCCGGCCGTTCCAGCCGGACCAGGCTTTCGCCCAGCACCTTCCAGGCAAAGGCGTCCTCGGGGCTGGCGGCCACCGTCGCCCGGGCCATGGCCTCGGCGGCGGCGTAGCGGCCCGCCGTCAAGGCATCGGCCAGGGCCTGCCGCTCCGGCGGCAAACCGGCCCCTGACCGCGCTGCGGCCATGGCCGCCAGCCGGTCCGAAAGCCGGTCCGCGACCGCCGCATCGAGGCCGGTCGAGCGGGCTTCGGCCAGGATCTGACCGGCCGCCGCCGGCCCGTGCGCCTCCTGCACGGCGAACAGATAGCTCAACCAGTACTTTTCGGCGTCAGGCCGGGTCGCCAAGGCGGTCTTGAAAAACGGCAGCCCGACGTCGGGACGGCCGGCCTGTACGGCCAACAGGCCCATGTTATGATTGGCGGCCGGATGCGTCGGCTGCAACTTGAGGATGGCCAGATAGAAGCGTTCCGCGTCCCGCAGCCGCCCGGCCTCCTGCAGGGCGGTGCCCCGGCGCAGGGCCTCGGCTATGGTCATTTGCTGGGATCCCAATCGTGCCCTCCCGGGCCGCTCCGGCAGGCGGCGACTACAGCAGCCAATTATAGAGCAGGGTCACCGGCGGCCCGATGATCACCCCCAGAGCGCCCGTCACGGCCAGCAGCAACAGCAGGAAAAAGCCCCAGCGGCCGAACGACATATAGCGCCAGGCCATCCGCGGCGGCAGGAAAAAGGCCAGGATGTTGCTGCCATCCAAGGGCGGCACCGGCAGCAGATTGAAAATGCCCAGGGCCAGATTGACCGACACCCCGGCCCCGCACATGTAGACCACCGGTTCGAGCACCCGATAGGCCAGCGTTCCGGGCACGACGCCGCCGGCCGTCGCCTCCAGGAGGCGCAGCAGCAGGGCGAAGCCCAGGGCCAGCAGGAAATTCATGAGCGGTCCGGCCAGGGCCACCAGCATCATGTCGCGCCGGGGCTTGCGGAAATAGCGAGGATCCACCGGCACCGGCTTGGCCCAGCCGATCATGCGCGTCACCACGAAGGCCAACACGCCGAGCACATCCAGGTGCTTTAAGGGGTTGATGGTCAGCCGGCCGGCCAGCCGCGCCGTGGGATCGCCAAGCAGATTGGCCACATAGCCGTGGGCCACCTCGTGAAACGTGATGGCCACCAGGACGGGAACCGCCAGCAAAGCGATTTCCTGGATCATGCGAGAAATTTCTGGAGACATGGGCAAGGCGGCTAGCATGAACCGACTGCCCAGGCAAGGCATTCGCGCCGGCCGGCACGGCCCGAGCGACCGCGTTCCCGGTCGGCTGGCCGGTGCGGCGCACCGGCCAGCGCCTTCAGGCGGCCCTAATCCCGCCCGTTGCGGGCCATTTCCATGGCCAGGGCCACCTTGGCCTTGAGTTCGCCCAAGTCCACGGATTTGACCACGTAATAATCCGCCGCGATGGATTTCAGGTCGTGCTGGAAACTGTCGTAGGCGGTGCTCAAAATGACCGGAATGGCCTGGTCCTTGCCCCGGATCTCCTGGAGCAGGTCCAGCCCCGACTTGTTGGAGCCCAATTTGATGTCCAGGACCACCACGTCGGGGGCGACACGCTCCATCAGCGGCAAGATGGGTTCCTCGCCGTTCGAGGTGACCACCTCGTAGCCCTCGCTTTCCAGTTCCTCCTGATAGAGCATCCGAATATGCTTTTCGTCGTCGACGACCAAAATCTTCCCGCTCATCCTGCGCTCCTTAAGGATACAACCACGCATGCATCCTCACCATGAGCGTATGATCAAAAAACACCGTGGGGTCAACTCTTTTCCCCGACGGCCTCGCTTGATTCCCTACCGACCAGGGGGTATATCGCATCGCATGATTACCGTGACCATCGTACCTGAGGGGCGGATACTGACCTTCCCGAAAATCCGCACCGTCCTGCAATTGCTTGAGCAACTCGACCTGCGGGTGAATGATGCCCTGATCATCCGCGGCGACGAGCTCTTGACCCCCGACCGCCGACTGGACGACGGTGACCAAATCACTGTCCGGCCGGTGATCTCCCGGGGCTGATCCGACCGATGGGACCGGGAAAGACCGCGCCGAGCCCGGCCGCCAAAGACCGCTTCCCTCCATCCAGGAGCCACCACGCATGAAGTGCAAACGTTGCGGCGCGCTGGCCGCCGTCAAACTTCCCAGCCACCACGCCGGCTTTTGCCCGGACTGTTTCAAGCTCTATTGCCAACGACAGGTGGAAACAGCCATCCGCCGCCACCGGATGATCCTTCCGGGAGACAAGGTGCTCGTGGCCGTTTCGGGCGGCAAGGATTCCCTGGCCCTGCTCCGTCTCCTGGCCGACCTCGGCCATGACGTGGCGGGCCTGCACATCCACCTGGGCATCCCCGGCGTGTCCGATCCCGTCTGCGAGGCCACCGAAGCCTTCTGCCGCAGCAACGGCTTTCCCCTGTACGTGGTGCGCCTGGAAGAGGAAGGCCTGGCCATCCCCCGGGTCAAGGCAGCCATCAAACGGCCCATCTGCGCCGTATGCGGCAAAATCAAACGCCACTATTTCAACCGGTTCGCCTACGAACACGGCTTTGACGCCCTGGCCACCGGCCACAACCTGGACGACGAGGTGGCCCGGTTGTTCGCCAATGTCCTGCGCTGGGATGCCACCTATCTGGGCGGCCAGGGGCCGGCGCTGCCGGGTGAGGGAAAATTCGTCCGCAAGATCAAGCCGCTCTACCGGCTGACCGAATTCGAAACGGCGGCCCTGTGCTTCCTGCGAGGCATCGAGCACTGGCAGGCCGCCTGTCCCTACAGCGCCGGTGCCAGCTTCACCGGCCACAAGGCCCTGTTCCGGGATCTGGAATACCGCAGCCCCGGCCAAAAGCTGTCCTTCTACGAAGCCTTCCTGGAAAAGGGCAAACCCTTCTTCGCCGCCACCACCGCCAGCGACCGCGCCGAACTGCACGCCTGCCGGGAATGCGGCTACCCTTCGTCCGTCGCCCTGTGCAGCGTCTGCCGCATCAAAGGCCAAGTGGCCGGGAAAAAAAAAGAAAAACGAGAAAATGCCTCCGGCGGCCGGGGGGAATGATTCCCCCCGGACTCCCTCATTTGGGGGCAGGCCGAGGCACTCGTGCAGGATGGTCCCCACGAGAGGGGCCGCAGAGCGCCCTGGCGCTGCAGGTTTGGGAGAGGCAGCGCCCCTCCCAACATTGCTACCGCGTCAGGGCCTTTCCCAAAACATCCAAAAATTCCGAAAGCATGACCGGTGTAATATCGCCCATATGGGCGATACGGAAGATCGGACGCTTGCCCTGGGCTTCCAGGTCCTGATTGATCTTGGCGTAGCCCGGATCGAACAGGTAGCCGTGGGCGCGCATGACCTCCTTGACGGCCTTGAGGTCGGCGAAGGTCATGCCCTCGGGCACCGCGGCCGTGGTCACCGTGGGCGAACGGTAGCCCTCCTGGGCGAAGAGGTCGAAGCCGGGCAGGGCCTGCACGAAGTCCCAGGCCATCTGCCGCATGGTCTCGTGGCGGGCGAACCGGGCGGGGATGCCCTCCTGGCGTACGATGTATTCGAGCTGGACGTACATCTGGTTACCCAGCGTGCCGTTCGGCGTGGACTGGGTCTGATAGTGGGCGGCCCGGTCGAGATGCTTGAGGATATCGCCGGCGTGCCCCTTGCCGGTCACGTGCCGGGCCTTTTCCACGGCCGCGGGGCTGACGAAACCGATGCCGAACCCGGCCGGCAGGCCCAGGGACTTCTGGGTGGCCGTGCAGTACATGTCGCAGCCGGCGGCGATATGGGTCGGCGCGCCGCCGAAAATGCTCACGCCGTCCACGATGGCCAGGGCGCCAGCAGCCTTGATGACGCGGCACAGGGCGGCCACGTCGTTGACCACGCCGGTCGAGGTCTCATTGTGGGTCAGGGCCACCACCGACGGCTTGTGCTCGGCCAAGGCCGCTTCCAGGGCGGCGATCGACACGGCCTGGCCGGCGGGAAAACCCACGCGGACAGCCTTCTTGCCGTTGGCCACGGACATGGAATGCCACAGATCGCCGAAGGCCCCCACGGACAGGTGGAGCACGGTTTCGCCGTCGGCCACCAGGGAGCGGACGGCCGCCTCCATGGCCGTGGAGCCGGAGCCGAGGAACAGGATGGTGCGGTAGTCGGCCGGCAGGTCGGCGATAAGGGCCAAGTCCTCGAAAATCGGTTTGAAGCGCTTGGCGTTTTCGGCGTCGCGGTGGCCGAATTCGGGCCAGGTGCCGGCGGCGCGCACTTGCGGACGGAGATAGGTGGGACCGGTGATGAAAAGCTTCAGGTCGGCAAAAGGCGTATTCGGCATGACGCAACTCCCCTCAAACGTACGAAGGGCGTCACCCTACGGCAAAACCGAGTGCCCAGCAATCGGTCCCACCAGCCCTCTCCGGGCATGAAATCTGCAGTTTCACGGGAAGTCGGCAAAAAAATCGCTTGAGGGAGACCGCCCTATGCGCCGCATCCTCGTTCTTTCCCTGCTCGGCCTGCTTGTGGCCGCCTGCGCGCCCGTCGCCGACGGCGAGCTGTACCGCCTCAATCAAAAAAAGCAGGACATCGCCACCCACATGGAAGACCGGCAGGATTTTCGCACCGAACGGCAACATCTGCCGTCCTTTCTCCTGCCCTGAGCCGCCGGATCACGATGCGAGGCTCCCCTTCCAGGGGAAGGGAAGCATCGTACGTGAACGGCCGCGTGGGGCCGGCGTTCAGGAAACGGTTTTTTCGGAGTCCGAAGGCGTAGGGACGTCTGCCCCGGTGTCGCCGGTTGGCTCGGCCGTGGAATCAAGGGTTGCCGTGTCGTCGGTGGCAGTTTCGGTGCCGCGCATGGCCTTGCGCTGGCGCTTCTCTTCTTTTTTCTTCTTTTTCGCCAATTCCTTGGACCGTTTGGCATAAGTATACGCGTTTTTGGCCACTGCTCCTCCTGGGGGGTGTTTTCAAAAAACGGCTCTCGGCGCGCCACGGCGCGCGCGTTCCCGGGGCGGACATCGTCCGAGAAAGATACCGGCAAAATGAAGTGACTCGGCTTTTCCCTATCCCAACACCGAGCAGAGGAGAAGGAAAATCTGACAAAAAAACCGGATCGGACCAGCCCTCCCCACCGCGAACCAGCCCGCTTTTTTCTGAAATATGTTGTCACATCGAATGATATATATTACGCGCAACAAATCTCCTATACTAACGAGACCGTACATCGACGCGCTCACATACCATCCGGAGAAAAAGCATGGTGTGCCTGTACCCCAACCGCCCGTCGGACGATCGGCTGGCGGCTTTCCCCCAAGCCCTGATCGAAGCCGCCAGGGGTTGGCGATCAAAGATGGATGCGTTGTTGCGTCCCAACGGCCTGACCAGCGCCATGGGCACGGTTCTCGCCTGCCTGGCCGCCGCACCGCAGCCGCTCTCCCAGCGGGAACTGGCCCAGGCCGTCGGCGTGGAGGGCCCCACCCTGGTCCGCCTGCTCGACCGGCTGGAGGGCGGCGGCTTCGCCAAACGGGTGGCCGATCCCCAAAACCGCCGCATCAACCGCGTGCAATTGACCCAAAAGGCGACGACCTGTTTCGCCACCCTGCTCCGGGTCGAGGGGAAACTGCGGGACACGCTGCTGCACGACATTCCCCAAGCGGATATTGCCACGGCCCAGAAGGTGCTGCTGACCATCTGCGACCGACTCTAGGATGGCCTTCCGGCGAATTTTCCGAAGATGTCGTCGGTTCCGCCGACCGCGGCGCACCCCACCGAAAACCCGGGGCGACGCCGCAATCGGCCAAGAGACCGGCTCAGCCCACCGGCAGGATGGTGCGGCCGTAGGTCTCGTTGAGCACTTCGGCCACGGCCTGATAGCAGGCGCTGGTGCCGCAAACGATGCCTTCATAGCCGGCGATGCGGCCGATCAACGCCGATTCCGTCCAGGCATGGGCGGCCAGCAAGCCGAAAAGGAGGGTCAGGGTCCCGAAGACGACCTTCGAGGCGGTATGGCCGCCCAGGGTGGCCAGGAACATGAACAAGGTGAACCCGCCCCAGGCGAGCAGGTAGCAACCCATGAAGCCCTCGGGCGCGACGTCCGACCAGCCGAGCTTGGGCATCAGCAAAATGCCCACCAGGGAGAGCCAGAAGCAGCCATAGCTCGTAAAGGCCGTCAGGCCGAAGGTATTGCCTTTCTTGAACTCCATAAGGCCGGCCAGGATCTGGGCCAAGCCGCCGTAGAACATGCCCATGGCCAGGACCATGGAGCCCAGCGGATAGAAGCCGGCGTTGTGGATGTTGAGCAGCACGGTGGTCATGCCGAAGCCCATGAGTCCCAACGGTGCGGGATTCGCCAATTTGCCTTCCATAGAGAACCTTCCTTCAAGGAGATACAGGTTACGCCTCGCGTCCCGCCGCAGGACCTCTCGGCCTTCTTCCGCGAAGCCTGTATGGGGCCTGACGCACTCTGTAAAGGCTTGACGCATCTTAAAAAACATGGCGTATCCGCCGGTTCTTTCGGTCGCCGCGCCCGGATCGGGGAACGCGGCCCGCGCCGCCTGCAATCGAAGCAACCGTCTCCCCTGCGCGCGCCAAAAAAAGCGGACGCGCCGACCGAGCCGACGCGTCCGCGACAGGATGCTTGCAACCGTTCGCGCTAGAAGCCCTGGCGGGCGATGAAGCCGGCCAGATCGGCCACGCGGCAGGAATAGCCCCACTCGTTGTCGTACCAGGACAGCACCTTGGCCATGTCGCCGCCCTGAACCGTGGTGTACTCGGCATCCACGATGCTCGACCGGGGATCGCCCTTGAAATCCGAGGACACGAGCGGCTTCTCGGTAACGCCCAGGATTCCGGCCAACGGCCCGTCAGCCGCCGCCTTGAGGGCGGCCCGCAGCCCCTCGGTGGTGGTCGGCTTTTCGAGCTGGGCCACGAAATCCACCAAGGAGACGGTCGGAGTGGGCACCCGCACGCTTAAGCCCGAGAACTTGCCGTCCAGCTCCGGGATGACCAGGGCCACGGCCTTGGCCGCGCCGGTGGAGGTGGGGATCATGTTGCAGGCCGCCGCCCGGGCCCGGCGCAGGTCCTTGTGGGGCAAGTCCAGGATGCGCTGGTCGTTGGTGTAGGAATGGATGGTGGTCATGACGCCCTTGACGATACCGAAGGCCTCATGAATGACCTTGGCCACCGGGGCCAGGCAGTTGGTGGTGCAGGAGGCGTTGGAGATGATGTGGTGCTTTTTCGGATCGTAGCGGTGCTCATTGACGCCGAGCACCACGGTCAGGTCCTCTTCCTTGGCCGGAGCGGAAATGATGACCTTCTTGGCGCCGGCGTCCAGGTGCGCCTTGCACTTGGGGCCGGTGCGGAAGACACCGGTGGATTCGATGACCACATCCACCCCCAGGTCGCCCCAGGGGAGCTTGGCCGGATCGCGCTCGGCGAAATTCTTGATGCGCCAGCCGCCCACGACCATGATGTCGCCCTCGACGGCGGCCTCCACGGGAAGTTTGCCGTAGCTGGTGTCGTAACTCAAAAGGTGGGCGTTGGTCGCCACGTCGAACAAGTCATTGATGGCCACGACCTCCATCGTGTCCGCATGCTGTTCGAGCATGGATTTGCAAACCTGGCGACCGATGCGGCCGAAACCGTTGATGGCGATACGAAACTTCGACATGACTGTGGCTCCTGCTCTTCGTGGGAAGTATACCCAGTTGCGGCGGACGACGGCGCGGCGGGCGTGCGCAACCACGCGGGCACGTTTCCTGATACGACGCCCTCCCGCGCAAGCGCGCGCGGCCGCCGCATCCCCCTCTGCCCCTGCTCTCCAGGCAAAAAAACGACCGTTTTTCCCGCTCTGCGTCCACCTGACGGGTCTCTCGCCGCCTGCCGGACGTCGGACCACCCGTCCGTCGGCCCCGACGACGTCGCGCTCCTGGCCTCAAAAAAAGGCATTCCACGGCATCATACGTCTTTTTTTCAAAATGAAAAGCCCTTCCGCAAGGCATCCTGCGGCCTCTAACGGCGCGAAGCCAGGTCGAAAACGCGCACCCGCCGACCAACCGGCGTACCCGCCCCCCGTTCCGCTTCCGGCCGTTTTGCCGTAGGTTTGTCGCGTCGGCCCATCCGCCGACGTGCACCCCAACCGCGAGGCTTGCCCATGCGTGTGCTTCCCGTCGTGCTGCTGGCCGCCCTGCTGGCGTCCGCCTGGCCGGTCCGGGCCGAGGAAATCGGCTGCGTCACCACCGAATGGAAACTGCTCGGCGCCAACCACAAGGTCTGCGTCAACGCCTTTACCGACCCGGAAATCCCCTGCGTCACCTGCTACATGAGCCAGGCCCGCACCGGCGGCGTATCCGGGGCCGTGGGCCTGGCCGAGGACCCGTCCGAATTTTCCCTGGACTGCCGGCAGACCTGCCCCGTCACCCTGCCCCCAAAGCTCGACACGAGAAGGAAGGTCTTCTCGGAAGGCACCTCGGTCCTTTTCAAGGACACCCAGGTCACCCGCTTCTTCGACAAGAAGCGCAACGCCCTGATCTACCTGGCCATCAGCCGCAAGATCGTCTCCGGCTCGCCCAAGAATTCCATCTCCACGGTGGTGATTCGCTAACGGCCGGAGAAAGATGCCTCCGGCGGCCGGGGGGAATGATTTCCCCCGGACTCCCTCGCCTGGGAAGGGAAAAGGGCCTGGACGAAGGCGCGCCTCTGTCTGTACGTTGCCGGACCGATTGTTTCCGGGAAGGATATGCCATGAAAACGATTCCGGCGTCCGCCGTGGAGAACGCCGTGGCCGCCATGTGCGTCACGGCCAACCGGGAATTGCCCGCCGATGTCCGGGCCGCCCTGGAAAAGGCCCTGGCCGCCGAAAGCGCCCCGGCCGGGCGGGAGGTGCTGCGGCAGCTTCTGGAAAATGCCGACATGGCCCGGGAAACCGGCCTGCCCCTGTGCCAGGACTGCGGCCTGGCCGTTTTTTTCGTGACGGTCGGCGAGGACGTCCGCCTCGAGGGAGGCAGCCTCGGCCAGGCCATCACCGACGGCATGGTGCGGGGCTACGCGGAAGGCTCCCTGCGCAAATCCGTCTGCGATCCCTTTACGCGCCACAATACCGGCAACAACGCCCCGGCCGTCATCCACTACGACCTCGTGCCCGGGGACACGCTCGCCATCCGCATGATGGCCAAGGGCGGCGGCGCGGAAAACATGTCGCGGGTGACCATGCTGGCCCCGGCCGACGGCTGGCCGGGCATCAAGGATTTCGTGGTCCGCCGGGTGGCCGAGGCCGGCCCCAACCCCTGCCCGCCCGTCATCGTCGGCGTGGGCATCGGCGGCACCTTCGAGCTGGCGGCCATCAACGCCAAAAAGGCCCTGTTTCGCCCCCTGGACGACCGCCACGCCGATCCGGCCGTCGCCGCCCTGGAGGACGAGCTGCTCACGGCCATCAACGGCCTCGGCATCGGCCCGATGGGCCTCGGCGGCGACACCACCTGCCTGGCCGTCAAGCTGCGGGTCGCCCCCTGCCACCTGGCCAGCCTGCCCCTGGCCGTCAATATCCAGTGCCACAGCGCCCGCCACCGGGAGGTCCAGTTCTGATGGCCACCTATCATCTGCGCGCGCCCCTTGACGACGCCACCGTCGAAAAACTCCGCAGCGGCGACATTGTGTTTTTGTCCGGCCGCGTCTACACAGCCAGGGATGCCGCCCACAAACGGCTGGTGGAAGCCCTCGACCGGGGGGAGGCTCCGCCCTTCGACCTGCGCGGCGCCCTCATCTATTATGTGGGCCCCTCGCCGGCGCCGCCGGGATTTCCCATCGGCGCGGCCGGCCCCACCACCAGCTACCGCATGGACGCCTACGCCCCCCGGCTGTACGCCCTGGGGCTCAAGGCCTCCATCGGCAAGGGGCGGCGCAACGAAGCCGTCAAGGCGGCCCTGGCCCGGTACAAGGGCGTCTATCTGGGCGCCACCGGCGGCGCCGGCGCCCTGCTCGCGAGGCGCATCACCGAGGCCCGCGTCATCGCCTACGAGGACCTCGGCCCCGAGGCCATCCGCGAGCTGACCGTCCGCGACTTCCCGACCCTGGTCATCAATGACTGCCACGGCGGGGAGCTCTACGCGACGCCCCGTATCGATTAAGATAATGCGCCCGCGCGCGGCGCAAAGGAGGACGGATGCCAAACCGAATCCTGCGCAAACGGGTCCTCATCCCCGGAGCCACATCCGAACTGGTCCTCGAGGCCCCGCAGATCGCGGCCAAGGCCCAGCCGGGGAATTTCGTCATCCTCCGCGTCTGGGAAGACGGGGAGCGCATCCCCCTGACCATCGCCGACGCCGATCCCGAGGCCGGCACCATCACCCTGGTCTATCTCATCATGGGCAAGACGACGGCCCATCTGGACACGCTTACGACCGGCGATTCCGTCCGCGACCTGTGCGGCCCGCTCGGCCGGCCCACCGACATCCGCAAGCTCGACGGCCCGGTCATCTGCGTCGGCGGCGGCACCGGCATCGCCGCCATGCACCACATTGCCAAGGGCCATCACCGCATCGGCAACCGCGTCATCCCCATCATCGGTGCCCGCTGCGAGGATCTGCTGCTGTTTCGCGAGGAACTCCGCTCGTTTTGCCCGGACCTGCTCGTCTGCACCAATGACGGCAGCTGCGGCCGGCAAGGCCTGGTCACCGACCTCCTGACCGAACAGCTCCGGGCGGACACGACCGTCGCCGAGGTGGTGGCCGTGGGGCCGGTGCCCATGATGCGGGCCGTGGCGGCCGTAACCAAGCCGTTCGGCGTCAAGACCACGGTCAGCCTCAACTCGATCATGGTGGACGGCATCGGCATGTGCGGCGCCTGCCGGGTGACGGTCGGCGGCGAGACGAAATTCGCCTGCGTGGACGGCCCGGAATTCGACGGGCAGCTCGTGGACTTCGACGAGCTGGCCGCCCGGCTCACCGCCTACAAGGATCAGGAACGCCTTTCCTTCGAGGAGTTTAAGAAAAGCCATGTCTGCACCTGCTCCCGGTAAAAAGGCCAAGGTCCCCCGCACCCCCATGCCCGAACAGCCGGCGCGCGAGCGTGCCGGCAATTTCCAGGAAGTGGCCCTGGGCTACACCCCGGAAATGGCCGCCGCCGAGGCCAGCCGGTGCCTGCAATGCAAGGACCCGGGCTGCCGCCGGGGCTGTCCGGTGGAAATCGACATTCCGGCGTTCATCGGCCGTTTGGCGGCCGGCGACCTCGACGGCGCCTACGCCGTCATCCGCCAGACCAATTCCCTGCCGGCGGTCTGCGGCCGGGTCTGCCCCCAGGAACACCAGTGCGAGGGTTCGTGCGTCCTGGGCAAGAAGGGCGACCCCGTGGCCATCGGCCGGCTGGAACGCTTCGTGGCCGACACGTACATGGCCAAATCGGCCTGCGAGACCGTCACCGGCGCGCCCGCCTGTCCCATGACCCGCGAGGACGTGCGGGTGGCCTGCATCGGTTCCGGTCCGTCCAGCCTGACCTGCGCCGGCTACCTGGCCGGACGCGGCATTGCCGTCACGGTGTTCGAGGCCCTGCACGAACTCGGCGGCGTGTTGGTCTACGGCATTCCGGAATTCCGGCTGCCCAAGGCCGTGGTGCGCCGGGAAATCCAGGCCATGCGGGACCTCGGCGTCGAATTTCGCACCAACTGGGTGGCCGGCAAGACCGTGACCGTGCCCGAACTTTTGGCCGGCGGCTACCAGGCCGTCTTCATCGGCGTCGGGGCCGGGCTGCCGCGCTTTCTCGGCATCCCGGGCGAGAACCTAATCGGCGTCTTTTCCGCCAACGAATATCTGACCCGGGTCAACCTGGGCCGGGCCTACGCCTTTCCGGCCGCCGACACGCCCTGCTACCGGGGCAAACGGGTGGTGGTCTTCGGCGGCGGCAACGTGGCCATGGACTCGGCCCGCACCGCTCTGCGCCTGGGCGCCGACAAGGTCACCCTGGCCTACCGCCGCTCGGAAAAGGAAATGCCCTGCCGCCGCGAGGAACTGCACCACGCCAAGGAAGAAGGCCTGGACATCCTGTGCCTGAACGCGCCCGTGGAGTGCATCGGCGATGCAACCGGCCGGCTTACCCGCATCGTGCTCCAGAAGATGCGGCTCGGCGACCCCGACGCCTCGGGCCGGTGCGCGCCCATCGCCTGCGAGGGCGAGACCTGCTCCATCGAGGCCGACATGGCCGTCGTGGCCGTCGGCACCGGCGCCAATCCGCTCATCAGCCAGTCCACCCCGGGGCTCGAAACCTATCGCCGCGGCTATATCGTGGCCGACCCGACCACCGGCGCCACCTCGATCCCGGGCGTCTATGCCGGCGGCGACATCGTTACCGGCGCGGCCACGGTCATCTCGGCCATGGGGGCCGGCCGCCGGGCCGGCAAGGCCATCGCCGAAAAACTTCTCGGCCCGGACGCCCCGGCCGATGCCGCCGCAAACGCGGTGCATCCCGCCGCCGACTGACGCTTTCATCCCGCAACAAAGGAAACCGCTTCATGGCACTGTTCACCAAGGAAGAAGCCCTGCACTACCATGCCGCCTGGCGCGCGGGGAAACTCGAAGTCGTTCCCATCAAGCCCTGCCGCAACCAAAAGGACCTGTCCCTGGCCTATTCGCCCGGCGTGGCCGAGGCCTGTCTGGCCATCAAGGACAATCCGGCCCTGGCCCGCACCTACACCAACCGGGGCAACCTGGTCGGCGTGGTCTCCAACGGCACGGCGGTCCTGGGACTCGGTAACATCGGCCCCCTGGCCGGCAAGCCGGTCATGGAGGGCAAGGGCGTCCTGTTCAAAATCTTCGCCGACATCGACGTCTACGACATCAACCTGAACGCCAAGACGCCCGAGCAGGTGATCGAGACCGTCAAATGCCTGGCCCCGACCTTCGGCGCCATCAACCTGGAAGACATCAAGGCACCGGAATGCTTCGAGATCGAAGCACGGCTCATCGAGGCCCTGGACATCCCGGTCTTCCACGACGACCAGCACGGCACGGCCATCATTTCCGGGGCGGGTATCCTCAACGCCGTGGAAATCTCCGGCAAGCGCATCGAGGACCTCAAGGTGGTGGTCTCGGGGGCCGGGGCCGCCGCCATCGCCTGTTCCAAGTTCTACGTGTCCCTGGGCGTCGATCCGGCCAACATCGCCATGTTCGACTCCAAGGGCCACATCAACACGGCCCGCACGGACCTGCATCCGAGCAAGGCCCAGTTTGCCCAGAAAAAGCCCTTCGCCAGCCTCGGCGAGGCCTTGCGCGGGGCCGACGTCTTTCTCGGCCTGTCCACCAAGGGCCTGGTCACCCAGGACATGGTCAAAAGCATGGCGCCGCATCCCATCATCTTCGCCATGGCCAATCCCGACCCGGAAATCACCTATGACGACGCCAAGGCGGCCCGCCCCGACGTCATCATGGGCACGGGCCGGTCGGACTTCCCCAACCAGGTCAACAACGTCTCGGGCTTCCCCTTCATCTTCCGGGGCACCCTCGACGTCGGAGCCACCGCGATCAACGACACCATGAAGCTGGCCGCAGCCAAGGCCCTGGCCGCCCTGGCCAGGGAGCCGGTGCCGACGGAAGTCCTGGACATGTACGGGGAAAAGGCCCTCTCCTTCGGCATGGACTACGTCATCCCCAAGGCCTTGGACTTCCGCATGCTCGAATGGGAAGCCCCGGCCGTGGCCAAGGCGGCCATGGAGACGGGCGTGGCCTCGTGGGACATCGACCTCACCGGGTACGCGACGGACCTGCGCCAGCGTCTCGACGCCTCCCACAAACGCATCGAAACGTATCTCACGTCCTACGGACTGGATTTCTGAATAAATCGCCTGCACGACGGGGCGCGATGCGGCCGAGCCGGGCGGTAGCGCCCCGAATTTGCCCCCAGGGGCTTGCAAAGCATGGGGAATCGGATCATAGAGTAGGGGCAATCTGCCTTCGAACCTGAACCCGGGAGGTAACCCCATGGCCCGACGACTCTTGATCGCGTTTATTGCGGGGGCATTGCTGCTTTGCTCCGCGACGGCCTTTGCCAAGAAAAAGCCCGTCTCCAAAACGGCTGCCATCAGCGTTGAATACGCCAAGGCCGTCGAATTGGTGAACCACCGCCACTGGAACGCCGCCATTACCAGTCTCACGGCCGTGATCGACAATCCCGACACGCCCAAGGACATGCTGCCGTTCGCCTACACCAACCGCGGCACCTGCTACGCCAACAAGAAAATGCCCGAACGGGCCCTGGAAGACCTGACCAAGGCCATCGAGCTGAAGCCGGACTACACCGCCGCCTACTATAACCGGGCGCGTATTCTGGCCATGTTGAACAAGCACCCCGAGGCCGTGGCCGATCTGACCAAGGCCATCGACATCACCAAGGAAGGCACCATCAAGGCTATCTATTACAAGAACAGAGGCCTCAGCTACGGCGCCATGGGCAAGCTCGACGAAGCCAAGGCCGACTTCAAGATGGCCAAGCAAATCGACCCCAGCGTCAAGATCCCCATGCACTACAAGCCGTTGTTGCAGCAGTAGCCTGATAGCGCTTCTTTTTTTGGGAAAGGCCCCGGCAGGGGCCTTTTTTTATGCGCGGACGCCGCCGGAAGCGCCCGGCCAAGGGGGGCGCGGGACGTCCTTCAGGGCACGCCGTGCCCCAGGGGCGGCACCGGGCTTTCCGTCTCCAGCTCGATCAACCCCAATTTGGCGGCGTAATGGACCAGCTCGGCCAGATTCTTGAGATTGAGCTTGCCGAAGATGTTGGCCCGGTGGTTTTCCACGGTCTTGCGGGAAATGTAGAGGGCGGCGGCGATGTCCGACACGTTTTGCCCCTCGGCCAGAAGGCGCAGGATCTGCTGCTCCCGCCGGGTCAGGGAACCGTAGGCCGGGTCCTGGGCATGGGCGCGGCGCTGGGCGTATTTGCCGAGCATGAGCAGGACCTGGGGGGCCAGGGCCGTATCCAGGTAGCGCTCGCCCCGGGCGACGGCGGACAGTCCTTCCAGCAGATGCGAGGCCGCCGATTCCTTGACGATGTAGCCCATGGCCCCGGTCCGGAAGCTCTCGGCGATGCAGTCGATGCGATCGTGCATGCTGACCACCAGCACCCGGGGCGGCTCCGGCCCGGCCAACAGCCGCTTGAGCACCTCCAGGCCGCTGGCGTCGGGCAGGGAAAGATCGAGCAGCACGATGTCCGGCCGCATGTCCCCGGCCAGGCGGACGGCCTCGGCGGCGGTCCCGGCCTCGCCGGCCACCTGGAAATCCGCGCAGCCCCCGATGATGGCCTTGAGCCCCTCGCGGAACAGCGGATGATCGTCGACGACCAGCACCCGACACATGCGCCTCACCCCTCCCTGGCCAAGGGAACTTCCGCCACGATGCTCGTACCCTGGCCCGGTTTGGAGCGGATGCGCAGCGTCCCGCCGAGCAGCCGCACCCGTTCGCCCATGCTCCACAGTCCCATATGCTTGGCGGCCAGCGCCTCGGGAAGCCGCGTTTCCGGCACGAAGCCCCGGCCGTTGTCCCGCACCCGTACGATCAGATTGGGATACGAGGCCACAAGCCGCACGGTCACGCAGGTGGCCGCGGCGTGGCGGCAGGCGTTGGCCAAGGCCTCCTGGACCACCCGGAACACGTTGATGTCCGTCTCGAAATTCCGGCTCCCGGCCTCCAGGCCGTCGGCGTAGCACTCCACGACGAGCCCGTGCCGGGCGGCGTAATCCTGGCACAGCCGGTTGACCGTCTCGGCCAGACCGAGTTGGGCCAGGGCCGGCGGCAGCAGGTCGTAGGACAGGTCCCGCAGGCTGGCGATACTCTGTCCCAGGCCGGCGCCCAGCTCCCGGACCGTGGCCGCCAGGGCCCGGGGATCGGCCGACCGGCCGGATTCCAGCCGACCGGCCAGGGCATCCAAGGCCAAACGCAGCCCGGAAAGGTCCTGGGCCGCGCCGTCGTGCAGTTCCCGGGCGATGCGCTGGCGCTCCGCCTCCTGGGCCCGGATCAGCTCCCGGGACAGCTCGCGCAACCGCTCCCCGGCTTTGCGGGCGGCCACGATGCGGCCCAGATGATCGGCCACGGCGTTGAGCAGATGCCGTTCCTCGGCCAGAAACGGCCCCTCGTCGCAGGGCGGACGCGCTTCCAGATAGGCGATTTCGATCTCGCCCGCCGGTTCGCCGTCCACCAACACGGGGCTGGTCTGCCGGCTGACCGGCCGGCCTCCCCGGTGGCTTCGGGCCTCGCGGCCGTCCACCGACACCCGAGCCCGGGCGATTTCCGGATACTGCCAGGCCCGGACCAGGATGGCGGCCACGCCCGAAAGCAGCGCATCCGGCGCCAAGTCGTGGCGCTGGGACAGCCGCGTAATGGCGTAGAGGCAATCCAGCTCCTTGACCCGCTCGCGCAAGGCAGCCAGGGTCCGGGCGTATTCCAGGTCCGACGGCGGCCCCGTCGCCGGTCCGGTCGTGTCACATTCCGTTGCCGACATGCTTCGGGTCATAGCCGGTTGCCGCATGCTTGTCAGCCGAACCGACTTCGCCCCCGGGCTCCCGTGCCAGGAACCCGGGGGCATCCTGCCGATTCCCCTACCCCTTCAGGATCCGTCGGGCGATGTCGTCCTGGGCCTCGGAGACGAAGGGAATGCCGGTTTCCCGTGCGGTTTCCCGGTTGCAGGCCACGACGTCCTGGGGAGAGATGGCGGCGGAGGAGAAGCGGCGCGCCCCGGCCATCAACTGCTGCACGCCGGCCCCCAACTTGTCCATGAGGGTGCAGGTAGCCACGGCCCCGTAGGGGATATGGGCCATCTCCGCGTCGCCCAGCCGCTGGCGCAGGTTGTGCCAGGCGCCGAAGATCTTTTCGGGCTCCGTGCCCAGGGCCGACACCGTGGCCGGCAAGGTGGCCCAGTTGCCCTGGACCGTCTCCCGGCGCTCGGGATGGAGGGCGCCCTCGATATTGGCCCCCAAAAAGCCGGGGATCATGAGCGCCCGGCCCATGCAGACCAGCTTGGCGAACGGCGCGCCCAGGGCCAGGGCCTTGAAGATGTGGTCCTCGCGGGCAAAGCCGCCGGCCAGGGCCATGTCCACCACCGGCCGGCCGGAAGCGGCTACGATGGCGGCGTACTCCCGGGCCTTGGCGTGGAGCAGGATCGAGGGCACGCCCCAACTCTCCATCATGTTCCAGGGGCTCATGCCGGTGCCGCCGCCGGCCCCGTCGATGGTGAGCAGGTCCAGACCGGCCTCGGAGGCGTAGGCGATGGCCATGGCCAGGGCTTCCATACCGTAGGCGCCGGTCTTGAGCGAAATGCGCCGATAGCCGAGCCGGCGCAGCTCCGCCACCGTGGCCAGGAACCGTTCCCGGACCTCGGCTTCGCTCGAAGCGTCGGTAAATCCCAGCCGGCTGTGCCGGGCGAAGGCGGTGAGCGCTCCGGCCTCGAAGGCCGCCCGCACCTCGGGCAGTTCCGGGTCCGGATCCACCAGGTAGCCGCGTTTTTTGAGGAACAGGGCATAATCGAGGCTGCCGACCTTGATCTCCCCGCCGATGTCCTTGGCCCCCTGCCCCCATTTGAGTTCGATCATCACGTCGTCGCCGTACTTGTCGATCACATAGGCGCCCACACCGTTGCGGGCGTCCTCGACGTTGAGCTGGACAATGATGGCCCCGTAGCCGTCATAGTAGCGCCGATAGGTCTCGACCCGCCGGTCCAGTTCCGGAGCGACGGTGACGTGGCCGTTTTCCATGACGGCCCGGCGGTCCACCGCCACGACGTTCTCCCCGACGACGATGGGGATGCCGGACAGGGCACAGCCGATGGCGAAGGAATCCCAATACTTGGCCGCGATAAAGGTCGAACCCAAGGCGCCGGTCATGAGCGGCAGCCGGGCCCGGATCGGATGCTCGCGGCCGAACGTCGTCTCCAGGCTGACATTGGTGAACAGGCAGTCGTCGGCGCTGTCGGACAGCGTCCCGGTCAGGCCGGTGGCGCCATAAAGATAGCCCTGGATGCGCAGGGCCTCATACGACACCCCGACGTGGCCGTTATTGCCGCTGCCGGCCGTGATGGCACCGAAATCCCGCGGATAGAGCATGGCCCGACCGGCCAGGCTCGCCATCCAGGTCTCGCACCGACCCTGGCAATCGGCCCGGCACAGGCTGCACAGGCCGGACTCCACCGTTGTTCCGCGATTGGCTGACCCGAGGACATCATTGTTTTTCAGGTGGCTGTTCATGGCGGCTCCTTGTCATCACCGGCGGGATTCCGGCGAAGTTGTGATTTTTCGATGCGTTGCAAAGAAACAGCGCTGGGGTTTTACCACAGGAGCCGTCCCGGGCGTCGATAGGGAGAACGCTGCTTTTTCCGGGATCGTTTTCCGGGAAAACCGGGATATTTTCCCGATATGAAAACGGGAGTTCCGCCATTCCCAAGCCGCGCCGTTTGTCTATGCTGGCCGTGGAGGAAGGATCGGCATGCCCCTTGGGAAACATCGCGAAGGCGCCTCCCGGCTGGGACAGGGCCGTTGGCGCCTGGCCCTGCCGGGATCGGACGTCCGGGACTCCCGGGCGCTCTATCTGGTCGAGGACTCCAGCGCCTGCCTGCTGGCCTCGGTCAGGGGACGCCATCTGCGCGTCCGACTTTGGGGAGAGCTGACCGGTCCGACCGTTCTCAACCTGGGGGACTGCCTAGTCCGGGCCATGGCCGAAGGCATGGAACGCATCACCCTGTATCTGGGCGAACGGAAAAGCGTGCCGCTCGAAGCGGTGAACCTCATGGAAAGCTTCGGCCGCCAGATGATGCGCGGCAACGCGTCCTGTCAGTGTAGCATCCGCGGCACGGGGGCGGGAATCGACGCCCTGACCCTGGCCTTCACCACCCGACGGTAACAGACCGCGCCGCCCTCCAAACCAGCGTCCATCGCATCGCACCCATGACGGAAACCATCCTTCTCTGGAGCATCCTCGTTGTCCTGGCCCTGGTCTCGGCCCAGGCCGTGCGGCACAGCCGTCGGGCCAGGCGGAGCCGCCTGCCGGATCGTTTCGATTTCGACCTGTACAAATCCCGCGAGATTACGCAGCGCGGCGTCTTCGACAAGACAAAGTGGCAGTAACGACCGCGACGTCGCCGTCCGCTGCCCCGCAGCCCGGTGGAGGAGGCGACACGCGTGTCGGAGAATGGAGGACCGTATTGCCCGACGCTCTGCATGGTGCTATGCAACGACATATTTTCAAAAGTCTTTGTCCGCATCACACCATGCCGCCTTCTTCCGGGAGTCCTTCATGGTCCATGACACCGACGACGCCATGCCTCCGGCCACGGACAGCCGTCTGCCGTTCCCGGTGGTCGCCATCGGCGCCTCGGCCGGCGGTCTGCCGGCGCTCTCGAGTCTGCTCGAATCCCTCCCCGCCTCGATCCATGCCGCCTTCGTCGTCGTCCTGCATGGCTCCCCGAGCGCCCCAAGCCAGCTCGCCGCCGTCCTCGCTTCGCTGTCGCAGCTTCCCGTCAAGGAGCTTACCGGCCTGGAACCGGCCGCCCCAGGGGTCATCCACGTCCTGCCGCCCGGCCATGACGTGACGATCGAGGCCGGCCAGCTCGTCCTGACCGCGCCTGAGACCGACATCCCCCGCCGTCCCGTGGACCGTTTTCTGCTCTCCCTGGCCCGGGACCAGGGACCGGGAGGCGTGGCCGTCATCCTGTCCGGAACCGGCGCCGACGGCGCCCGGGGCGTGCGCGAACTCCACGCCGCCGGCGGCCTGGTCATCGTGCAGGCCCCCCCATCGGCCGAACACGGCGGCAGGCCGCGTTACGCCATCCAGACGGGCCTGGCCGACATCGTCCTCCCCGTCGAAGGCATCGGCCCCTACCTGGTCTCCACCCTGCCGGTGCTGGACCACGGCCACGGCAGCGTCCCCGACAACCAGCAAACCCTGGACCGCGCCGTGGCCATCATGGCCGAACATACCGGCCACGACTTTTCCGGCTACAAACAGAGCACGATCCTGCGCCGCATGCACAAGCGCATGTTGCTGTCGCACACGGCCGATCCGGCCGCCTATGTGGCCCTGCTGGAGCGCGATCCCGGGGAACGCACCCGGTTCTTCCACGACCTGCTGATCGGCGTCACGGCCTTCTTCCGGGACCCGCCGGCCTTCAAGGCCTTCAATCAGGCCCTGCCCGCCATGCTTGCCCTGCGTCCCGGCGAGGACGTCCGCGTCTGGGTGGCCGGCTGCTCCACCGGCGAGGAAGCCTATTCCGTGGCCATGTTGCTGACCGAGCACATGCGCACGGCGCCCCAGCCCCGGCCGATCAAGATCTTCGCCACCGACATCGATCCCGACGCCCTGGAGACGGCCCGCAAGGGCATCTATGACACCTGCGTGGCCGAGGAAATCAGCCCGGAGCGCCGCAACGCCAATTTCCGCTGCGACAGCATCGCCTGCACCGTCCTGCCGCAACTGCGCGAAAACATCGTGTTCGCCCGCCACGACCTGCTGCGCGACCCGCCCTTTTTGGGCATGGACGGCATCATCTGCCGCAATTTTCTCATCTATCTCACCCCGGAGATTCAGACCAAGGTCCTCTCGATCTTTTCTCACGCCCTGCGCCCGGGAGGTCTGCTGCTGCTCGGGCCGGCCGAAACCATCGGCCCCCATACCGGCCTGTTCGAGGTCGTGGACAAAAAATGGCGCCTGTTCCGGCGAAAAAGCGCGCCGGCCACCCTGCCGCCCGACCTGCCCGCCCGGTTCTCCCGGATGGCCCGCTGCGATCTCGACCTGCCCTGGCGGCGGGTCATCTCCGACACGCCGGACCCGGAGGGGCTGACCGAATCCCTGCTGCTCAAACGCTACGCCCATCCGGCCGCCCTGCTCGACTCCGAAGGCAACGTCCTGCGCCTGTCCGGCGACGTCCGCCCCTACCTGGAGCTGCCCGAAGGCGCGCCGAGCCTGTCCATCCACAAGCTGGCACGAAAGACCCTGCGACCACGTCTGCGCAAGGCCATGCAGGCCGCCCTGGACGAGGGGAAGGAACAGGCCAGCGGCCCCATACGGCTGGAAGGCGAGGACGGCGAACAAATCCGGCTCGTGGTGTCGCCGGTCCTGGATGCGGCCGGCAAGGCGGCCTTTCTGCTGGTCATTTTCGAATCCCTGGACCGCCCCGCGACCGAACCCACGCCGGCCTGCCAGGAGTCCCTGGAGGAAAACGCCCTGATCTCCCGCTACGAGGCCGAACTGGAGCGGGCCAACGATCAGTTGCAAACGGCAGTGGAGAATTACGAGACCCTCAACGAGGAGCTCAAGGCCTCCAACGAGGAACTCCTCAGCATGAACGAGGAGCTCCAGTCCTCCAACGAGGAAATGGACGCCTCCCGGGAGGAGTTGCAGTCCTTAAACGAGGAGCTGACCACCTTAAACGGCGAGTTGCAGGGCAAGGTCGATGCCCTGGCCAAGGCCCAGGCCTTCGTGGAAAACCTGCTGGCCGCCACCAACCTGGCCACGGTGGTCCTGGACCAGTCCCTCCGGGTGGTGCGGTACACGCCGGCCGCCCTGAGTCTGTTCCATTTCGTGCCCACCGACCAGGGGCGGCTGCTGGAGGAGATCAAGACCACCTTTCCGGCCGACAATCTCGTGCCGGACTGCCGGCGGACCCTGGACGGCGGCCAGATCGTGGAGCGGGACATCCGGGTCCAAAGCGGCGACTGGTACCTGGAACGGGCCTATCCCTACCGCGATCCCACCGACGAGGTGGCGGGCGTCGTCCTGACCTTCGCCCAGGTGACCCAACTCAAGGAAGCCGAAGAGGTCCTGGCCCGGGGCAAGGAGGAACTGGAAAGCCTGGTGGCCAGCCGCACCGAGGAGCTGGCGGAAAAGGTCCGGCTGCTCGACCTGGCCAACGTCATGGTTCGGGACATGCAGTCCCGCATCACACTGTGGACCACCGGCGCCGAGCTGCTCTACGGCTGGACCAGGGAAGAGGCCCTGGGCCAAGTGTCCTACAGCCTCATGCATACGGTCTTTCCCGAGCCCTACGAGCACATCCTCGAAACCCTGCTCCGGGAAGGCCGCTGGTCCGGCCACACCCGCCAGTACACCAAGGACGGCCGGGAAATCCACGTGGCCACCCTGTGGCAGCTCAATTACGACGCCTCGGGCAAACCCATCTCCATCCTGGAGGTCGGCAACGACGTCACCCGGTGCAGCCGGCTGGAAGTCCAGGCCAACCGCTGGAGCCAGGTCTTCGTCTCCGCCGGCTTCGGCTTGGCCCATGTCAGCGTGCCGGACAACATGTTTCTGGAGGTCAATCCCGCCTTCGCCCGGCAGCGCGGCTACCGGCCGGAGGAGCTGGCCGGGACCTCGCTTTTCACCATCTATCCGCCGGAACTGCGCGAATCCGTGCAAAAATCCGTGACCCGCATCGACGCCATGGGCCACGGCATGTTCGAGAGCGAACATGTCCGCAAGGACGGCAGCCGCTTCCCGGTGGTCGTCGAGGTCACCACGCTCAAGGATGCCGCCGGCCGGCCGACCAGCCGGGTCTCCTACGCCCTGGACATCAGCGAACGCAAAAAGGTCGAGGCGGCCCTGCGCGACATGGCCCGGTTCCCCAGCGAGAACCCGAGTCCGGTGGTCCGGGTGGGTCGGGACCTGCGGGTGATGGAAGCCAATCCAGCCAGCGGCCCCTTCCTCACGGCCCTGGGCAGCGGCCCCGGCCGGCCGGCCCCGGCCGCCTTCGCGGCCTGCCTGGCCGAAGCCCTGGCCTCCGGGACGACCAAGCATTTTGAGGCCGAATGCAACGGCCGGACCTTCGCCCTGACCGCCTGTCCGGTGCAGGAACGCGATTACGTCAACATCTACGGGATGGACGTGACGGCCCGCAAAGCTATCGAACGGGCCCTGGCCGACAGCGAGGCGAAATACCACTCGCTTTTCAACAGGATGGAGGAAGGGGTGTGCCTGCTGGAGATGGTCCGCAACGCCTCGGGCAAGCCCGTGGACTATCGGATCCTCGACATCAATCCGGCCTGCGAGGCCATCCTCGACATTTCCCGACACCAGGCCGTAGGCGAACTCGTTACGCACCTGTTCGGCTGCGACACCCCGCCCGACCTCGAAATCTATACCCGGGTGGTGGACAAGCACGAATCCGTCCTGTTCGAGAGCTGCTTCCCGTCCCAAGCCAAACTGCTGCGCGTCTCGGCCTTTTCCAACCAGCCCAACCGGTTCGCCGTGGTCTTCGCCGACGTGACCGAGGGCAAGCGCGCCGAGGAGGCCCTGCGCAAAAGCGAGGAGCGGCTGCGCCTGGTCGTGGACACCGCGCCGGACGCCATCATCATCCAGGCCGGCGGGCGCTTCGTCTCCCTCAATACCGGAGCCCTCCGGCTGTTCGGCGTGGATGCCCCCACCGAGCTGCTCGGCGAGCCTGTCCTCGAGCACATCCACCCCAAGGACCGGGACGGTATCGCCAAGCGTATCCGCCAGATCAACACGGAACGGTGCTTCCTGCCGCCGACGACGGTCGTCTACCTGCGCCGGGACGGCAGCAGCGTGCCGGTGGAGGCGGTGTCCGCACCCTTTGACTACCAGGGCCAACCGGCCAGCCTGGTGTTCGCCCGGGATATTTCCGAACGCCTGCGGGCCGAGGTGGAAAAACGCAAGGAACGGGAACAGGCCGCCGCCGTGGCCCGGGTGCGCGACGCCTATATCTCCAACCGGCCGACCCGGGAAATCTTCGACGCAGCCTTAACCGAAATCCTCCGAGCCACCGGCAGCCAATACGGCTACATCGCCAAACTGCGCACGGACGACGCCGGCCGCCAGTATCAGCAATGCCTGGCCATCTCCGACATCTCCTGGGACGAGCCCACCCGCGCCTTCTACAAGGCCAATGCGCCCCACGGCTTGACGTTCTATGCCATGGACGGCCTCAACGCCGCGGCCATCGTGGAGCAGCGGCCGATCATCGCCAACGATCCGGTCCATGACGCCCATATTTCCGGCCGGCTGCCGGCCGGCCACCCGGCCCTGAGCAGCTTCCTCGGCCTCCCCCTGTTCCACGGCCGGGAATGCGTGGGCTCCATCGGCGTGGCCAACCGGGAAGACGGCTATGATGCGCGCGTCATCGCCGCCATCGGGCCGTTGCTCGACGCCTGCGCCCAGATCATCGAGCGGCTGCGGGCCGAGCGCCGGCTGATCGAAGCCAAACAGGCGGCCGAGGCGGCCAACCGGGCCAAGACCGAATTTCTGGCCAACATGAGCCACGAAATCCGCACGCCCTTAAACGGCATCCTGGGCATGCTCCAACTCGTGCTCACCACCGAACTCGACAGCGAACAAGCGGACTACGTGGAACACGCCATCGTCTCCTCCAAGCGGCTGACGCGGCTGCTGTCCGACATCCTGGACCTGTCCATGGTCGAATCCGGCCGCCTGTCCATCCGGGCGGCCGACTGCTCCACGGACGATCTGCGTAACGCCGTCATGGACCTGTTCGCCATGCCGGCCCGAAGCAAGGGCCTGGAGCTGTCGTTTGCCCTCGACCCGGCCATGCCCGCCGTCATCCATGCCGACGAGGCCCGGTTGCGCCAGATTCTCTTCAATCTGGTCGGCAACGCCGTCAAATTCACGGACCGCGGTTCGGTGACGATCTCCATGGGCCCCATCGCCTCCGGCCAAAACGCCGCCCCACGCATGCTCATCGTGGTGGCCGATACCGGCATCGGCATCCCGGACGCCCAGCAAAAGGCCGTCTTTGAGCCGTTCAGCCAGGTGGAAGGCAGCTACGTGCGCCGGTTCGGCGGCGCCGGCCTCGGCCTCTCCATCGTGCGCCGGCTGGTCCGGCTCATGGACGGGGAACTGGCGGTGGAAAGCACCGAGGGCCAGGGCACGACCATGTACGTCTCCCTGCCCTTGCTGTCCGCCGTCACGCCGCCCGAACCTCCCGCGGCCAGCGCCGCCCGCACGAGCGACGCCGGTCTGTCGCTGCTGCTGGCCGAAGACGACGCCGTCAGCATGCTCGCCTCCCGCCGGATGCTGGAAAAGGCCGGGCACCACGTGGACGTGGCGGAAAACGGCAGCCGCGTCCTGGAACTGCTGGCCGACCACGATTACGATTGCATCCTCATGGACGTGCAGATGCCGACCATGGACGGCGTGGAGGCCACCCGGGCCATCCGCACCCGACCGGACATGGCGGCCAAGTCGACGACGCCCATCATTGCCATGACCGCCTACGCCATGACCGGGGACCGGGAAAAATTCCTGGCCGCCGGCATGAACGGCTACGTGGGCAAACCCGTGGACCTCGAGGAATTGCAGAAGTCCATCGCCCAGGTGGTCGAGGCCCGAAAAAAGGAGGCGGCCGGCGACCCAAAGGCGTAAGGCCCCGGACGCCGGCTCGCGCGCGACTTACCGACGCCGGGCGTTAACGCACTGCGCGACCTCGGCCATGATGCTCATGGCGATCACGGCCGGGGTTTTGCCGCCCAGGGGGAGGCCGATGGGCGTGTGGACGCGGGCCACATCCGCTTCGCCAAACCCCTCCCGGCGCAGCCGGTCCATCCGGCCCCGACCGTCGGCCTTCGAGGCCATCATGCCCACGTAGCCGGCCCCCGTCCGCAGGGCTTGGGCCAGGGCCGTCGGGTCGTAGGCATGGCCCCGGGTGGCCACCACGATGGAGGCATCCTCCCCCACGTTCCGACCCGCGAAACACTCGTGAAACTCCGGCACCACCAGGACCTCGGCGGCGGTCGGAAAGCGCTGCCGATTGGCGTACTCCGGATCGGCGTCCACGACCACGGCGCGAAATCCGGCCAACGGCGCCAGTTCGGCCACCAGCCGGCAGACCAGGCCGGCCCCCAGCAGATAGAGCGGCGGCAGCGGCCGATAGGGATCGAGGAGGTAACGCCCCCCCTCGGCCTCAAGGAGCGTCAGCCCGGCCAGGTCCGGCGCCCGGCGTCCGGCCTCGGCCCGCACCGTCTCGGGCAGGGGATCGCCCAGGTGCCGGCCGTCCGCCAAGAGCAGACTGTGGCCGAAGGCGCGCCCGCCCTCGCCGAGACGGATGACGACCAGTCCGGGCCGGCCCCCAGCCAGGGACTCCCGGCAGGCCTCCCACAGCGGCAGGTTCGCCGGCTCCAGACGATCCAACAGCAGACCGACAATGCCCCCATAGATGTCCGCGGCCTCGCCCGTCAGGTCCCCAAGCGGCGCGGACTCGAAGAAGGCCGGCAACGGTCCGGCCAGGCCGGCCGCCGCCCGCGCTTCCAGCAGCCCGTGCTCGGCCGTATCCAGGACGCGCCCGTCCGGCGCCAGCAGCAGCCGGTAATCCCTGCCGTCCCGGGTGACGGCCGTGGCCGTCACCACCGCCCGGCCCGAGCGCAGCTCGGCCAAAACGCGGTCCACCCCGACGGTCTTGTTCCACAGTGCGTTATCGTGCGTCAGATTACTCATGTCCCCTTCCCATACGGGCAGCCCGAAACGACTCCCCCGTTTCCTACAACAACCTTATATTTTTCATAAAACATCACACGCTTCTTCGTCAATCCGCAGCCTCGCCGGCCGGACGCTTGACAGACCGTCCCGGGCGTCATTAAATTATCATTAGTTTGATCGATTTTATTTACATAAACACGCATTCCCCGCGCCCGCCCGCCGCGCGCCGCGCGGGAGGCAGGGCGAAGCCCGGGAGGCGGCCATGGCCGTGATTCATTCGGTGTGCATCAGCAAGCGCAAAGGCGAACGCAAGGTGGCGGTACCCGCCGTCACCCTGGTGGCGGATTTCGGCGTCGAGCACGACGCCCATGCCGGCTCGGGCCGACAGGTCAGCCTGCTCGCCCTGGAAGGCGTGGAGCGGATGCGCGAAAAGCTCGCCACCATCGTCCCCGGCGATTTTGCCGAAAACCTGACCGTGGCGGGCTTAAACGAGCTTCGCCTCGCCCCGGGCGACCGCATCCGGGTCGGGGAAAGCGCCCTGCTCGAAGTCACGCAAATAGGCAAGGAGTGCCATGGCCACGCCTGCGCCATCATGCGGGCCGTCGGCACCTGCGTCATGCCCAAGGAAGGCGTCTTCGCCAAGGTGCTGCTCGGCGGTCCCGTCAAGCCGGGCGATGCCGTGGCTCGGGCGTAAGCGGCAGCAAAAGCGGCCTCCGGCGGCCGGGGAGAGGCAAAGCCCCTCCCCGGTCAGCGAAAGCCTAAAACATCCGTTGCACGCCCATGGGGTCCTTGAACTCCTGTTCGGGCCTGTCGGGCAGCTTCTTCGCCCCGCGGTCGTTGAGGTACTTGGCCAGTTCCAGATCGACCCGGGCCGGCACATCGACCCCGGCCTTGGCCAAAATCTGACGCAAATACCCCTCGGCCTTGGCGGCGAAGGCGACGGCATCGCCCAGGATACGCAGGGCCTCGGTGGGATTATGAAAACCCATGGAGTTTTCCGCGCCGACGAACAGGCTGCGATAAAACGCCTCTTCGTAGTATTCCTTGGCCTTGTCGTAGAGGGCCTGGTCGAAGGTCTTGCCCTCCTCCCGCAGCTTGTGCACGGCCTCGAACAGCTTGGCCGTGGTGGCGGTGGCGTAGCCGGCCCGGATTCCCAGGGAGGCGGTGCGGTCCTGGATGGCGATGACCTGCTCCCGAAGCCAGGCGGCCGTTTCGGTATGGCACTGCATGCAGGCCTTCATGTCGTTTTTGAGCGGGCTCATGCCCCGATGGTCCGCGACCGTGTGCAGGCCGATGCGGGTATAGGGCATGTGGCAGTCGGCGCAGGCCACGCCGAGGTCGCGGAACTTTTCCGGAATCCGGTCCAGCACCTCCTTGAAGGGCGTCCGGTAATAGGCTTCGCCGAGCTCCTTTTCCAGAAGCGGCGCATAGGGCGTCTTGCAGGTCAGGCAGACGCCGCCGGACTTCAGCCGCGAGGCATCGATGGCGACCTGATCGCGGAGCATGTGGGCGTGCCCTCGGGGCTCGTTGTATTCGACGCCGACCCCCCAGCCGTTAACCAGCAGGACCATGTAGGGAAATTCGGCCAGCTTGTCGTAGGTGATGCCGTCGGCGTCGAAGCCGCGTTTGTACTTGCTCTTGCCGGCCGGGTCCGGCTCCTCGGTCTTTTTCCAGAGTTCGAACTCCTCCGGGTAGACCTTGCCCCAGACGGCCGGGTCGATCTCGCCGTCCGGGATGGTCACGGTCTTGACGGGTTCGGGCTTGGGCGGCGAACAGGCGTAGGGCACGAACAAAAAGGCGGCAATCCCCACGGCCAAGAACAGCCGGCTCCGATTGCGAGCAGCACCGCCAACGCCCACTTCAGGCTTTTCGGCATCGATTCCCTCCTGCCTGCGGCGGCCCGGCGCACACGCCGGGGGAACGACCCGCCGGATTGCTCCAACAAGCAACCAGCCGCGTCAGCCCCAAGGCCGCCACGGCCCGTCGCGGCAGGGAGCCGAACGACGAAGGACCGCAACGGCCAAGACAACGGGGAGTCCACAAAACCTGAAGAGAATATCTCTACCCCATGCACCGGGGAATTGTCCGGGGGAAAACGCGAAAAAATGCAGTGTCGCTCGATCGACAGGACGTCGGCCGGATTCTTTTGAAAAAAAAGGCGGGATGCGCTAGCCTGACGGTGGCGTCAGCCGGCGCGGCCACCACGGCGAGGAGAAATGCGGATGTGGGTCACCCAAAAATGCCAATACGCCCTGCGGGCGCTTTTCGAACTGGCCAAACGCGAAAAGGAGGGCGTGGTCCGCTCGGCGGATATCGCCGCCAACCAGGCCATCCCCAAGCGCTTTCTGGAAGTCATCCTCCACCAGTTGCGCCAGGGCGGCTTCGTGGATTCCCAGCGCGGCAAGGAAGGCGGCTTTTTCCTCAGCCGGCCGGCGAACGAAATCACCGTCGGCGAAATCATCCGCTTCATCGACGGGCCGATCAACCCGGTGGACTGCCAGCTCAACAAACCGCGCGGCCGTTGCGGGCTGCAAGGGGGCTGCGTGTTTCTCAGTCTGTGGGACGAGGCGCGCACCGCTCTGGAACAGGTCTACGACACCAAGACGCTTCGGGACCTGGTGGACCGGGAGCAAGCCTCCCTGGCCGACCAGGCCCCGCAATACGTCATTTAGGCGCGCCGCGGCGCCGGGCTAGAACAGGGCGTTGAACAGATAGCCCACCAGCAGGATGCCGACCCCGACCACACCGATAAAGACCGCGATCAACCGCGGCTTCAAGACCTTGCGCAAGAGGATCGTCTCGGGCAGCGACAGGGCGATCACGGCCATCATGAAGGCCAGCACCGTGCCCAGGGCCGCACCCTTGCCGAGAAGCGCCTCCACCACCGGAACGATACCGGCCGCGTTGGAGTACATGGGGATGCCGAGCAGCACGGCCGCCGGCACCGACCACCAAGCCCCCTTGCCCATGATGGAGGCCAGAAAGCCCTCGGGGACGTAGCCGTGAATGGCCGCGCCCACGGCGATACCGATCACCACGTACAGCCAGACCCTGGCCATGATGTCCCGCACGGCCCGCCAGCCGATATCGATGCGGTCGGCCCAGGTCTGGTTGTCCGGCGGCACCATGGACGGATCGGTCCGAATCTCCCGCACCCAGTCCTCGACATACGGCTCCAGGTCGAGCCGGCCGAGCACCCAGCCCGAGATCATGGCCACCAGCAGGCCCGTCCCGAAATAGAGGGCCGCCACCTTCCAGCCGAGCAGGCCGTAAAGCAGGACCAGGGCGATTTCATTGACCATGGGCGCGGAGATGAGGAAGGAAAAGGTCACGCCCATGGGCACGCCGGCCGTAACGAAGCCGATGAACAGCGGCACGGCCGAACAGGAGCAAAACGGCGTCACCGTGCCGAGCAGGGCCGCCAGGACATTGCCGACGGCCTCCCGCCGGCCGGCCAGGATGCGGCGGGTGCGCTCGGCCGTAAAAAACGTCCGCAGGACGCCCACGCCGAAGACCACCAACAGCAGCAGCATCAGCACCTTGGGCGTATCGTACAGGAAAAACTCCGTCGCCGCGCCCAGATGGCTGCCGGAGGACAAACCAAAGACGCCATAGGTGAGCATCCGGGACAGGTCCGGCAAGAAACCGTAGACCAGCCACCAGATGACGAGGCCCGGGACCAGCAGCGCCACGGACCACCACAGCCGGCCCCTGGCCGTCCGGTCGCCGTCGGCAGCCGCTGCCGGCGACCGCATTCCACAACAAGACTTGCCTTCAAGCGGTTGCATAACATCTCCCCGTCTTGCCGGCCGGCAAGACGTTTCCCGTTCACCCGAGAATCAGGACCGTTCGGTGAAATACGGCGCCGCCGCCCGGACCACGGTCGACACCCGTTCCTCGGTCACCGGGCTCTCGCCCTTGGCCAAGCCCAAGTCCGCCAGGCAGACATGGCCGAAATCGGTAAAACCGGCCTCTTCAAGCGTCTTGCGAGCGCACTGCAAGGGGCACCCGTCGAGCGTCAGGATCGTGCTTGCCGCCTCGGTACTTTTGACGATACCGCTGACCCGACCGCCGATGCCGGCCAGGCAAAACATCTTGGCCACGCCCGAGGCGTTCAGGCTCCGGGCGGCCTTGTCCGTCAGTTCCCCGACGTCAGCCGCGCCGGAGCAGGAAAACACCAGTTGCAACGACCCGGAACAACAACACTGCGACGATTTCGTTTCCGCCACGATACACTTCCTTTCGCGTGCGCCCTTCTTTGGGGACCGAAGGCCGAGCCGGCTCCTTGCCGACTCGCCGCGCCACCGGGGCCCTGGCAGCACCACATATTTTCTATTTGGCAAAATAGCCAAATAATGCCCCCATGTCAACCCCTCCCGGGCACGAACCCGAGCGCGACGCCGTTTCCAAACGGTCCCGCAGCGAAAAAAGCTTAGGCTGCGGCCGGGCGGCGCATGGTGCGGGCGGCGGCCACCCCGCGCAGAGTCACCGCGCCGACGACCAGCGCCCCACCCGCCATGGCCCAGGGCCCGGGCAGTTCCCCCTGGCCGATGGCCACCCACACGGGGTTGCACAGCGGCTCCAGGGTGAGCACCAGCATGGCCGGCACCGCCGCCACCCGCCGGATGCACCAGACATAGAGGATCAGCGAGGCCCCCTGCTGGATCAGTCCCAGATAGCCCAGCCCCAGCCAGTCGCCGGCCGTACCGGGCGGACCGGCCACCAGGAACGGCAGACCGACTAAGGCGGTCAGCCCATGGCCCAGGACGATGGCGGCAAGCGGCGAGTCCTCCCGACCGGCCCGCATGGCCAGCATGAAGCCGGCATAGGCCAGCCCGGTGCCCACGGCCAGAATGTTTCCCCACCAGCCCGAAGGCGACAACCCGTCCAGAAAAAAGAGTACCATGCCGGCAAGGGTCACGCCGATCGCCAGCCAGTCGGCCCGGCACGTTCGCTCGCCGAGTACGGCCGGGGCCAGAAGGGCCACGTAGATCGGGGCGGTATAGGCCAGCAGGATGGCGTTGGCGGCGGTGGTGAGCTTGGTGGCGGCCACGTTGGACAGGAGCATGGCCGCATAGCAGCAGGCCGCGCCCACCTTGGCCGGATGGAGACGGAAATCGAGCTGCCGGAAAAACACCGCCAGCAAAAAAAGGCCGGCCACCAGTCCCCGGCCGCCGGCGATGGCCATGGGCGACAGGGCCACGGCCTTAATGGCCACGCCGCCGGTGCTCCAGAGAAGGGCGGTGGCGGCCAGCCCCCAGAGCGCCGGACGCCGCGCCGACGGGCAGTCCCGAAGGCCGCCGGGGTTGCGTGTTTGGGCATGAAGCCGTAACATTGCGGCATGATGGTCGAAAGGCTGCCGGCTGGCAAGCGTCCGGCCCGGGATGGATCCATGTTCGAAGCGGAAATCAAATACATTGCCACCGGACCGGTGCGCCTCCCCGACACGCCGTGCCGCAGCACCGTCTACACGGACGTCTATTTCGACCGACCGGACGGTTCGCTGTCCGCTGCGGACCGCGAGCTGCGCCTACGCCGGACGGAGGGGCGAACGCTGCTCACGGCCAAGCTCCCGCCCTTCGACCGGGCCAGCCGGTCCAAGGAGGAATGGGAAACCGCCGTAGCCGACGGCGACATCCTGGAGGCGATCCTCACCCACCTCGGCTTTGTCCGGCGGGTGGCCTTCACCAAGCGCTGTCGTCTCTTTTGCGACACCGCCCAGGGGTTGGACCTGACCGTCACCGTGGTCACTGTGGACTTCGCCCCGGAAATCTTCATCGAAATCGAACACCTGGCCGCGGACCGGGAAGCGGGTCTGGCCGCCCTGCCCATCATCCGGGACTATGCCGCCCGTCTCGGCCTGCACGTCACCTGCCCGGACGACTATACCGACCGCTGCCTGGCCGCCCGCACCGCCACGGCACGTCACGGAGCCTGATCGCCATGCCCGTCTCCCCCACCTTGGTCCCCTATCTGGCCGCCAGCGACGTCATCGACCACCAGCATCCGTCGGTCGCGGCCAAGGCCGCCTCCCTGGCCGTCGGCCTGGTGACGGAAACGGCCGTGGCCGAAGCCTGTTTTCTGTTCGTGCGCGACGCCATCCGCCACAGCGCGGACTCCCGGCAAAATCCCGTCACCTGCGCCGCTTCCGAGGTCTTGGCCCATGGCACCGGCTTCTGCTACGCCAAGGCCCATCTGCTGGTCGCCCTGCTGCGGGCCAATGGCCTGCCGGCCGGACTCTGCTACCAACGGCTGGTGCTCGCCCCCGGAAGCGACCGCTTTTGCCTGCACGGTCTGGCCGCCGTCCATCTTTCGGATTTCGGCTGGTACCGGATCGATCCCCGGGGCAACAAGCCCGGGGTGGATGCCCGGTTCGATCCGCCCCGCGAGTATCCGGCCTTTCCCCTTCGCGCCCCCGGCGAAGCCGATCTGCCCGGCATTTTGACGGAGCCGCTGCCCGAAGTGCTGGCGGCCCTGCGCCGGTACGCCACCTGGGACGCCCTGCTCGCCCATCTTCCGGACCGCCCCGTCCCGACCGACGCCTAGCGCCTTCCGCTCGCCTCGCCGCCGTGGGACAAATTGGGACGACAAATTTGTCGCTCGGGACTTCTTTTTTGCACGGGACCGTGTCCGCCCCGCCCGGCGCCGCGTGCGACGGCACCCAGCATCAAAAATAATTCAAAATATATCAATATGTTATTTAAATAACCATCTTTTTCACAAAGACAGAATGTACATTGCACGAAAATTGCTTATCCCTTTTATATAGCCTGACGGGTCCCCACGATACGGGGAAAAACATGAAAGGAGGCCGCCATGGAATCGGCATTGACCCTGCGCAAGTCCGCTCCCCCCGAGTTATCCGAAAACGGCTTCATCCGTCATGTCTCCGTTCTCGAAGTGGAAATCGGCCACGGCGCCCTTTCCACCATGCGTAAGGCCATGAAGGAAGTCGCCGCCCAGACCGGCATGGACTACGCCGACATCATGCACGGCTTAAGCGGCCACATGTACTGGGTCGAGGCCACCGGCGCCCTGCTGTGCGTCATCCCGCTGCCCGACGACGATCTCTATCTGGAAATTCCCGAGGACTTCTGGCGCATTCGTGAACTGAGCCAGGCCACCCACTAGCGCACCGGGCCGTTCGTCCCGTCCCCGGCGGACGGCCCGCTCCTTGCCGGAAAGCCGGATGTGCGGCATACTGACCCAGCGGCTTTTTCGAGCCTGCCGTTCGTTGTGTCGCCGAGAACCGCCGATTTTCCTGGAACGGAGCATGGTGTCGCATATCCCGGACTTCCCCAAGGCCCTCTTCGAGGAGCTCGAAACCGAAAAGCTCCAGCACCGCTTTCTGGAATCGCTCATGGAATTCCAGAACGTGGACCGCGGCTCGCTTTGGGTCAAACGCCCGGACGGCTACCACTGCATCGAGGCCATGGGGCCCCAAAGCGACCATATCAAGGATCTCGTCCTGCCCCAGGACAAGCCGAGCATCGTCGGCTGGGTCATCGAACACGGCGAAATGACCATCGCCGAGCCGGGCAAGGACAAGCGCCATTTCAAGGAAGCCGAATCGGACCTCGACATCAAGTCCACGCTGATCCTGTGCTATCCGCTGGTGCTCAAAAACGGCGTCGTCTACGGCGCGGTGGAAATCATCGACACCGCCCACGGCGGCAGCCGCCTCAACCTGACCCGGGAATATCTCGAACTGCTGGAAGAATTCGTCGCCATCGGGGCCATCGCCCTAGGCAACGCCCTGACCTTCGCCGACCAGAAAAAGGAAACCCAACATCTCAAGAAACTCTTGAACGAAATCAAGGGGCCCACCCCGCTGATCGGCAAGAGCGCCGCCTTCCTGGCCGCCCTGGACACGGCCCAGAACTACGCCCGGACGGATTTTCCCGTCTGCCTCACCGGCGAATCCGGCACCGGCAAGGAACTGTTCGCCCGGGAGATTCACCGCAGCAGCTCCCGGAGAAACGGTCCCTTCCTCGTCCAAAACGTGTCGGCCATCCCGGACACGCTCCTCGAATCGGAACTCTTCGGCTACCGGAAAGGCGCCTTCACCGGCGCGGACAAGGACAAGATCGGCCTGTTCGAAGCCGGCAACGGCGGCACGGTCTTCCTCGACGAAATCGGGGACATGCCCCTCGCCCTGCAAGCCCGCCTCCTGCGCGTGCTCCAGGAAAACGAAGTCAAGCCGCTCGGCTCCACCGAAACCCGAACCGTGGACGTGCGGGTCATCTCCGCCACCAACCGCGACCTCGGCCAGGCCATCGCCGACGGGACCTTCCGCGAAGACCTCTTTTACCGCCTCAACGTCCTGCCCCTCCAGCTGCCGCCGCTGCGGGAACGCGCCGAGGACATCCCGGAGCTGCTCGACTACTTCCTCAAACGCGACGCCGCCCGGCTCGGCCTCCCGGCCAAAGCGCTCTCCCCGGCCGCCGGCTGCGCCCTGCGCGAACGGCCCTTCAAGGGCAATGTCCGGGAGATGGAAAACCTCGTGCGCTACCTGCTGGCCACGGTGGGCGGACCGGTCATCGACGTGGGCGACATTCCCCCGCCGCCCGAGGCCGCCGAACCACGCCCCGACAAGGCCCCGGATGCCCCGACGCCCGCTGCCGCCGACCAAGGTCCGCCCGACCTGACGGGCTATACCTGGGACGACCTCGAACGCACCTACGCCCTGTCCCTGCTGGAAAAATGCAAATGGAACGTCACCAAGGCCGCCAAACAGGCCGGCGTCAACCGCTCCACCTTCGACTCCCGACTGCGCAAGCTGGGAATCAGCAAAGCGTAGCCTCCGGCGGCCAGGGAAGCATTCCCCCAGCCCCCTGCCTCACAACGGACATTTTCGCGCACCCTTCGCGGCCGCCCAAACGGCAAGCGTCTTCGATTGCCGTTTGGGCGGCCGCGCACTGAGGGGTCCGGGGGCATCATGCCCCCGGCCGCCGGAGGCCTCTTCGTCGTTTTTCGCTACAGCGAAAAGCGCCAGGCACAAGCGCAATCGGGCTGGGTAACTTCGGGCGGGCAGGACAGGCAGGTCACGCGGATGGCCGGATCGACGCCGGCGGCGAAGGCGGTGTATTCGACGGACCCGCCGGACTGGCAGGGATAGGGCGGCAGCCCCTGGCGCTCCCGGGAGCACTGCACCCGGCAGGAGAGAATGCGGTAGACGAAGGAATCGGGCGTTTCCTCGACGATGTCCCAGGTATTGACGTGGGCGACCAGCCGGGCGGCCAGGGCCGCGCGCAGGGCCGGCAGCCCGCCATGCTCGGGCAGGCCGAGCACGGCCCGGGCCCGGACGCCCTCGTAGCGTCCCAGCCGCAGCCAACAACTGTCGTTGATCCGCTTGGCGTCATGCATGCCGCGGCTGTCCTCGACCTTGCGGAACCACACGCCGTCCGCGGCCAGCCAGGACACGGACAAGGCCTTGAGCAGCTCTTCCAGTCGCTCGGCGCCCAGCCCGGCCACCAGATCGGTCAGCGGCCGCTCCAGGCCGAGGGCCCGTTCCACGCGCTTGGTCAGCAAGGGGATGAAGGCGTCGCCGGCCTGGGACTCCAGGTCGATGGCCGCTTCGGGGCCGAGCTGATGGGCGGTTTCGGACAACCACAGCCCGTAATGGACGGCGATTTGCCGGACGGCTTCCACGACCTGCCGGGCCAGAAACGCTTCCTTTGGGGATTCGTCCATCAGGCCGTCGCCCCCATGTAGAGCAGCACGACATAGACCACCAGGCTGGCGATGACGAAACGGCGAAGCGAGCGCACGAACTGCTGGCGTTTGTCCCGCAGGAAGGAGGCCATACCTTCCCGCTCCGCAGGCCGGTCCCGCATATGCGGCAGACGGTCGATATAGTAGTCGAGGTAGGAGCGTTCGGAAAGCAGCAGCAAATAGATCCGCGGCCGAAAGTACATGCGGTAGTAGAACAGGAACAGCAAAAAATAACAGATGAAAAGCATGAGGGCATAGCGCAGGCTGAGCATCCGGTCCATCCTTCTCGGTTTGCGGCGCGTCGGGCGCCAGCTCGGCCGTTATCTGTCCCACACTTCGCCCCCGAACTCAAGGCCGGCTTGAAACCGGGGGGAATGTGGCCCATGATGTCCGGACGTCACCGGACGCACACGCCAGCAACACGGCCTGCCGCCTGGCGGCGGCTTGGAGGAGTCATGACCAGGGCCGACGCGTTTTGGCTTTACCTCGCCACCCTTGGCCCTATCGGCCGTCTTCCCGCAGCCCCGGGCACCTTCGGCTCGGCCGTCGCCGTGGTGCTGGCGCCGTTTGTCCTGCTGCCCCTGCCGCTCCCCTGGCGGGTAGCACTGCTGGTGGCGCTGTTTTATGTCGGAGCCCTGGCCGCCGGCCGAGCCGAACGCCTGTTCGGGCAAAAGGATCCCGGCCAAGTGGTGATCGACGAGGTGCTGGGCCAATGGCTGACCCTGCTGCCCCTGGCATCACCCGATCTCCCGGAACTGGCGGCCGGGTTCGTCCTGTTCCGCCTGTTTGACATCACCAAGCTGCCGCCGATCCACGCCTCGGAACGCTGGCTGCCGGGCGGCTACGGCGTGATGATCGACGACGTCCTGGCCGGCGTCTACGCCGGGGTGTTGCTCGCCCTCCTGCACTGGCTGCGCTAGGCCTCCGGGCACCCAGCCGCCGTCCCGTTGTCGGGCCGCGCCACGATCATAAGGTCCTCGCCAAGGGACGTCACGCCCAAAAACCGCAGCTTGGCCGCGTCCTTCATGTGCGGAACGGTCATCCCGGAAAAGGCCGGAACGCCCTGGGCGTCGGCCAGGAGCTTGGGCGCGCAAAAGACCACCAGCTCGTCCATGAGGCCGTAGGCCAGAAGCGAGCCGGCCAATGCCCCCCCGCCTTCGCACAGCAGGCTGTAGACGTGCCCTTCCTCGCGCAGCCTGGTCAGGCCCCGGCCGATATCCAGGACGCCGTCCACTTCGGGAAGGCCCCAAACCCGTACGCCGCGCGCAACCAGGGCGGCGGCCGCCGCGGAGGCCTCGCCCGCCGCGTCGGTCAAAAAAATGAGCTGTTCGGGCCGGTCGCGCAGCACGGTACACGGCGCGTCCGCCGCAGGCAGTTGCCGAGTGAGGACCACGGCCAGCGGCTGGGGATTGGCGGCCAGGGGCCCCTCCACCTGACGATGGGTCAAGGCCGGATTGTCGGCCCGGAAGGTTTCCCCGCCGATCAGCACGGCCTGCACGCAGGCCCGCATGGCGTACACCTGCCGCCGGGAGGCCTCCCCGCTCACCCAGCGGGCGTCGCCGCTCCGGGTGGCGATGCGCCCGTCCAGGGTCATGGCCAGCTTGAGCGTCACGAACGGTCGATCGCACGTCTTCCAGACGGTAAAATCGGCGTTGGCGTCACGACATTCCCGCTCCAGAACGCCCACCTCCACGTCCAGGCCGTGCTGGCGCAGGAAGTCCGCGCCGCCGCCCAGCACGTCGGGATTGGGGTCCAGGCAGCCGATGACCACGCGCCGCACCCCGGCTTCGAGGATAGCCCGGGTGCAGGGCGGGGTCTTGCCGAAATGGTTGCAGGGCTCAAGGCTCACGTACATGGTGCAGCCGGCCGGATCGACGCCCTTGGCCTCGGCGTCGCGCAGGCACTCCACCTCGGCATGGGGACCGCCGTAGACCTTGTGCCAGCCCTCGGCCACGAGGCGGCCGTCCCGGACCAGCACCGCCCCGACCCGAGGGTTGGGCGCGGCAAAGCCCCGGCCGCGTTCGGCCAGTTCCAGGGCCCGGGCCATGAAGTCCACGTCAGCACCCATAGTCGCCCTCCAGCAGTTCGAAGCCGATGCCGGCCTCGGCGATCATTTCGACCGCCAGGGGATCGGGATAGCCCTGGCTGAAAAAGATGTGACGGACCTGGCAGTTGATGAGCATCTTGGTGCAGATCAGGCACGGCTGGGTAGTGCAGTAGATGTCCGCACCGGTCAGGGCCACGCCGTGGATGGCGCACTGGATGATGACGTTTTGCTCGGCGTGCAGCCCCCGGCAGAGCTCATGGCGCTCGCCCGAGGGAATACCCATCTTTTCGCGCAGGCAGCCGATGTCCAGGCAGTGCGCGGTGCCGGCCGGAGAGCCGTTGTAACCCGTGGCCAGGATGCGGCGGTCCTTGACGGCCACGGCGCCGACCTTGCGACGCAGACAGGTGCTGCGCTCGGACACCAGGTAGGCGATGCGCATGAAATAGTCGGGCCAGGGCATACGCTTGTCCATGACGAAACCTCCAGGAGGCGGGAAACACTCCAACAGACGCTTCGGCGGCACGTTGGCGCGTTCCCCCAAAAACGTCACGCTCCCGCGCAACACGCGGACGGCGCGTTCGGAAGGCCAGAGAGTGGACCAAGGACCCGGCCGGCGTCAAGGCATGCCGGGTCGCCCGGACGACGCCACCGCGCGGAAGGAAAAAAATCTTGGAAGAGGCGCGGCTCCCGTGGCATGATGCCTGAACTCCGTGTTTCGCGAGCGGGGCCCCATCATCCCTTCCGAAGGAGACACGCATGGCTGCCCGATATTCCATGAAACAAAACTTGCTGCTCTTTAGCGGCGCCGCCGTCTGCGCTTTGGCCGTCAACCTGGTGCTCTTCGTCGTCTACGCCGGCAAGACGACGCAGGACATCAGCCATGTCATTCATGTGGACAGCGCCATGAGCATTCTGTTGCACGAAATGTGGGCCGACGGCTTGCAGACGGAACAGGCCTTGCGCAACGTCATGTTCAATCCCGGCGACACCAAGGCCATGAACAACTACGACAAGGCCGACCGTGACTTCATCGCCGCCAACGACAAGGCCCTGGCCCTGGCCGACGACGGCGCCCGGCCGGTGCTCAGCGCCATCAAGGAACAATGGTCGGCCATCGGCGGCGTCAAGGAAGAAATCCGCCAGCTGGCCATCGCCGGCCAGCCGAAACAGGCCGTCGAAACGCTCAATTCCCGGGAAACGCCCCTGTGGCGCGACATCAAGGGCAAAATCCTCACGCTCAACGCGGCGCAGCAGGAGCAGTTCGCCGCCGCCTTCGCCAACCATCAACAGGCTGCGGCCCTGGGCCGGACCATCGTCATCGGCGTGGCTCTCTGCTGCATCATCGCCCTGCTCGCGTACGGCTTCTCCCTCAACAGGGCGATTTCCCGTCCCCTGGCGGCCATGATCGCCTATTCCCGCCAGATTGCCGACGGCGATTTCTCGGCCAGCATCACCGGCGCCTTCGCCTCGGAATTCGAGAATCTCAAGAGCCACCTGCTGCGCATGACCGAAGCCCTGAAAAAAAACCTGGGTTTCAGCCGGAGCGTCATGCGGGGCTTCCGCCAGCCCTTCCTGACCATGGACATGGACTCCCGGGTCACCTTCATCAACCGGCACGCCCTGGCCCTTCTGGACATCACCGGTTCGCCGGAGGACTTCATCGACAAACCGGGCGGCCTGTTCTTCTACGGCGACGCCAGCAAAGAAACGACCCTCGGCCGGCTGGTCGCCTCCGGCCAGCCCGACGCCTCCACGGACGAGACCCTGACCTCGCGCACCGGCCGCCAGGTCCAGGTCCGGGCCGACCGCTGCCGGCTGGTCGATCTCGAAGGGAACGTCATCGGCGGCATCGCCACCTATCTGGATTTGACCGCCATCAAGGAGAGCCAGGCCCTGGCCGTGGCCAAGGCCCAGGCCATCGAACAGGCGGCCAAGGAGACCGGCGACATCGCGACCGGGCTGCTGGACTTCATCGAACGCCTGTCCCAGCGGATCAGCCAAGTGGCCACCGGGGCCGCCGAACAACGCGAGCGCACCGAACAGGCCGCCAGTGTCATGGAGGACCTGCAACACGCCGTGGAAACGGTGGCCAAGAGTGCGGAAACCGCCTCCCAGGAGGCGGTCAATACCGAGGAAAAGGCCCAAAAGGGCGCCGAGGTCGTCGATCGCTCCATGGAGGCCATCCGCCAGGTGGCCAAGGCGGCCAACGACCTGGGCACCAACATGACCCAGCTCGGCCAGCAGTCCGACTCCATCGGCGCGGTCATCGAGGTGATCGGAGACATCGCCGACCAGACGAATCTGCTGGCCTTAAACGCCGCCATCGAGGCCGCCCGGGCCGGCGAGGCCGGACGCGGCTTCGCCGTGGTGGCCGACGAGGTCAGAAAGCTCGCCGAAAAGACCATGAACGCCACCAAGGAGGTCGGCGACAACATCCGGGGCATCCAGGACGCGGCCACCCGCAGCGTCACCCGGATGCGGGAGGCGACCGCCACCATCGACGAGGCCACCAAGCTGGCCGGCGCCTCCGGCGAAGCCCTGCATGAGATTGTGCGCATGGCCCAAAAAACCGCCGCCAGTTCCCGGGAAATCGTCACCGTCTCCCAGGAGCAGACGAAGACGGCCCAGGAAATCGCGGCCTCGGCCGGCGAGGTGCAGCGCATCGCCGACCAGACCGATGACGGCATGCGTCAGGCCGCCACGGATGTGGAACAACTCACCCGCATGGCCGGCTCCCTCGACGGGCTGGTCAAACGGTTAGGCAGCTAGGCCGGGAAAGGACAGGAGCGGCGCCTCCGGGGGAACGGACGCCAACGGGCGTCCGTTTCGAGGCGTGTGCGGCGTGGGGCGTTTCGGGGAAGATCGGGAGGGGGCACCCCCTCCCGATCCGTTTGATCGTGCTACCAGGCGAACAGCGGGAAACCCTTGGCGAAGCGTTCCACGTCCTTGCGGATTTCCTCAAGGCGGCTGGGATGCTCCCGGGCCATGACGGCCGCGTCGATCCAGTCCACCACCCGCTCGATATCGGCCTCGACCATGCCCCGGGTGGTCAGCGCCGGGGTGCCGATGCGCACGCCGGAGGTGACGAACGGCGAGCGCGTCTCGAAGGGCACCGTGTTCTTGTTGACGGTGATGCCGGCCACATCCAGGGCGTGTTCCGCGTCCTTGCCGGTCACGTCCTTGTTGGTCAGATCGACCAGGACGAGGTGGTTGTCGGTGCCGCCCGAAACCAGGTCGTACCCGTGGGCCAAAAGCCCCTCGGCCAGGGTCTGGCAGTTCTTGATGACCTGGCCCTGATAGGTCTTGAAGGTGGGCTTCAAGGCCTCGCCGAAGGCCACGGCCTTGGCCGCGATGACGTGCATGAGCGGCCCGCCCTGGATGCCGGGAAAAATCTGGGAGTTGAGCGCCTTCCCGTTCTCCTCGGACGACAGGATGAGCCCGCCGCGCGGCCCGCGCAGGGTCTTGTGCGTGGTCGAGGTGGTGTAGTGGGCGTAGGGGATGGGCGAAGGATGGTAGCCGGTGGCCACCAGACCGGCGATATGGGCCATGTCCACCACCAGCTTGGCGCCGACCTCGTCGGCGATTTCCCGGAAGCGCTTGAAGTCGATCAGCCGCGGATAGGCGCTGGCCCCGGCCATGATGACCGCGGGCTTGTGCTCCTTGGCCAACCGCTCCACTTCCTCGTAGTCGATGGTGCCGGTTTCCTTTTTCACATGGTAGGAAACGATGTTGTAGAGGCGGCCCGAAAAGTTGACCGGCGAACCGTGGGTGAGGTGGCCGCCGTGGGAAAGATCCATGCCGAGGAGGGTATCGCCGGGCTTCATGGCGGCGAAATAGACGGCCATGTTGGCCTGGGAGCCGGAATGGGGCTGGACGTTGGCGTAGCCGGCCCCGAACAGGGTCTTGACCCGATCCCGGGCCAGATCCTCGACGATATCGACATATTCGCAGCCGCCGTAATACCGCTTGCCGGGATAGCCCTCGGCGTACTTGTGGGTGAGCACGCTTCCCTGGGCCTGGCGCACGGCCGTGGACACGAAGTTTTCCGAGGCGATCATCTCGAGCTTGCCGACCTGGCGCTCGATTTCCAGACAGATGGCCCGCCCGACTTCCGGATCGGCGATCAGCAATTCTTCCATGGAGCTCACCCTCTCAAGCGTTCGGGGGGAGACTCGCGTCGAGCATCCCCCCGTTTGTGATTCGTGCTCGGGCCAGCGCCCGTCAGAACAGGCTTCAGGCGCCAAAGGCCTTGTACAAGATACAGGCGTTGGTGCCGCCGAAACCGAACGAGTTACTCAGCACATTGCCGACGCGGGCTTTCCTGGCGACATTGGGCACATAGTCCAAATCGCAGACCGGATCGGGATGCTCCAGGTTGATGGTGGGCGGAATGATGCCCTCGTTGATGGTCATGATGCTCATGACCGACTCGATACCGCCGGCCGCGCCCAGACAATGCCCGATCATGGACTTGTTGGAGGTGACGGGCACCTGGTAGGCGTGCTCGCCCAACACGACCTTGATGGCCTTGGTCTCACAGCTGTCGTTCAAGGACGTGGACGTGCCGTGGGCGTTGATGTGGGCCACCTCGGACGGGTCCATGCCGGCTTCGCGGATGGCGGCCCGCATGGCCAGCACCATGCCCTCCCCGTCCTCGGGCGGAGCGGTCATGTGGAAGGCGTCCCCCGACGCGCCGAACCCGACCACTTCGGCCAGGATATGGGCGCCGCGCGCGGTGGCGTGCTCCAGGGATTCGAGCAGCAGCAGACCGCAGCCCTCGCCGACGACAAAGCCGTCCCGGGTCGCGTCGAAGGGACGCGACGCCGTGGCCGGGTCGTCATTGCGGGTGGATAGGGCCTTGAGGGCATTGAAACCGCCGACGGCCAGGGGAGAAATCGTCGATTCCACCCCGCCGCAAATGGCGGCCACGGCCCGTCCGAGCTTGATATCGGAATAGGCCGTCCCGATGGCATGGGTGCCCGAGGCGCAAGCCGAGGTGGTGCACAGGTTCGGCCCCTTGGCGCCGATGGCGATGGACACCTGCCCGCCGGCCATATTGGCGATCATGGTCGGGATAAAAAAGGGCGATATCCGGGACGGCCCCTGCTCCAGCAGCTTGGAATGGGTGGCTTCGAGGGTTTCGAGACCGCCCAGACCGCAGCCGATAATCACGCCGACGCGGTCCGCCTCGTCCGGGGCGACCCGATACCCTGCGTTCTCCATGAGCATCATGGCGGCGCTCACGGCGAAGATGGTAAAACGGTCCAGGCGCTTGGCCAGCTTGTGCGAAACGAAGGGCTTCTCATCGAAGTCCTTGACCTCGCAGGCAAAACGCGTGTCAAAGGCCGAAGCGTCGAATCGTGTGATGGGGGCCGCGCCAGAGACGCCGGCGACCAGATTCGTCCAGCTTGTGGCCAGGTCGTTGCCGATGGGGGTAATGGCCGAAAGGCCTGTGACGACTACCCTATTCAAAGTCATAGTGCATCCGTCCGGGGAGAGGGGCGGGGGTGCACTGCCGCCCCGACTCCGACTGGGCGTTTCAGGTTATTCGCCCTTTTTCGTTTCGATAAAGGAAATAGCGTCCTGGACCTTCTGCAGCTTCTGCGCGTCCTCATCGGAAATCTCCACGCCGAATTCCTCTTCCATGGCCATGATAAGCTCGGTCAGGTCCAGGGAATCCGCACCCAGATCATCGACGAACGTCGCTTCGGGCTTCACTTCGCCGGCATCCACGCCGAGCTGATCCACAATGATCTCTTTGACTTTCTCCGCGACAGACATAAGTCCCTCCAAGTAATGGCCGTATTGTTTTTTGCTACAGGTACATGCCGCCATTGATGCCGAGCACCTGCCCGGTGACGGAGGCGGCCTCGTCGCTCGCGAGATAGCTCACGGCGGCGGCGATCTCCTCCGGGGCGCTGGCGCGCCCAAGCGGAATGCGCGCGGCTAACGACGTCTTGACGGCGTCGGGCAGCACGGCGGTCATGTCGGTTTCGACGAATCCCGGCGCCACGGCATTGACCGTGATATTGCGCGGGGCCAGCTCCAGGGCCGCCGCCTTGGTCAGGCCGATGAGCCCGGCCTTGGCGGCCGCGTAGTTGGCCTGACCGGCATTGCCGGCCTGACCGACCACCGAGGAAATATTGACGATGCGGCCGGATCGCCGCTTCATCATGATCTTGGCGGCCTCACGCAGGCAGGTAAAGGCGCCGATCAAATTGACCCGGATGACGGCGGCGAAATCCTCGTCCTTCATCCGCACGAGCAGGCCGTCGCGGGTGATGCCGGCGTTGTTGACCAACACGTGCAGGTCGCTCCCCTTCAGGTGCTCGGCAAAAAACGCCGTCACGGCCAGGGGATCGCCGCTGTCGAGGGCAACGGCCCGGGCCGATCCGCCGGCGGCGACGATGGCGTCCACCACGGCGGCCGCCGCTTCAGGCTTGCTCACATACGTGATGATGACGTCGAAACCGTCCCGGGCCAGCCGCGTGGCCGTGGCCGCGCCGATGCCTCGAGAGCCGCCCGTGACCAGGGCCGTACGCATACAGGTGCTCCTTGTCGCATGCCGGGACGCATCCCGGTCCGCGCTGACGGATACTTCTTTCCCAAAGGACGGGGGAATGGCTCTCCCCACACGCCGGGTCACGCAATTTCCTAGCCGAAACGGCCGGCAACATCAAATGCGTTTTCCCGTCGGCCCATCATCACAGGCCGGTCGACAACAAAAAAAACCGCTCCCGACTCCCGGGCGGCGCGCCGACCGGAGGCCAGACGGCAACGGCTTCAAAACTGGAGCAGGGAAGCGCCCCAGGTAAAACCACCGCCAAAGGCAACCAGCAGCACCTTGGCGCCCGGCAGGATGCGGCCGGTGCTCTTGGCTTCGGCCAGGGCGATGCCCACGCTCGATGCCGAGGAATTGCCATAGCGGTCGATGGTGATGACGCACTGTCCTTCAGGGATCGACAACTTCTTGGCGACCGCGTCGATAATGCGCAAATTGGCCTGATGCGGCACCAGCAGATCGATGTCGGCCGTGGTGACGCCGCTGGCCTCGAGCACTTCCTCGCACACGCCCACCATGCTGCGCACGGCGTTCTTGAAGACTTCCTGGCCGGCCATCTGCACGAAAAAGGTCTCGTCCACCGTGTCGCCCAGCTTCAGGGGCGCGGCCGAACCGCCGCCCTTGACCGTCAGCAGGTGCCCAAGCGAACCGTCGCTGTGGATGCGGGCGTCCACGATATGCGCCTGATCCGGTCCCGGCTCCCCGGTGATGACCATCGCGCCGGCCCCGTCGCCGAACAGCACGCACGTGGCCCGATCGGCCCAATTGGTCCGCGAGGTCAGCACCTCGGCGGCGCACAGCAGGACCTTGGCCTCGGGATGCAGCGCCACGATGGCCCGTGCCGTCTCCAGGCCGTACAGGAAGCCCGAACAGGCCGCGTTGACGTCCTGGGCGAATTTGCCCCGGATACCGAGTTTTTCCTCGAGCAGGCAGGCCGCCGGCGGACAGTAGTAGTCCGGCGTCAAGGTATAGAGCAGGATATGGGTCAGCGCATCGGCTTCCATACCCGCGTCGGCCAGCGCCGCCGTGGCGGCGTGCAGGGCCAGATCGCTGGTCGCCTCGCCCGGAGCGGCGATGTGGCGTTCCTTGATGCCCGTCCGTGTCGTTATCCATTCGTCCGAGGTATCGACCATCCGCTCCAGATCGGCGTTGGTCAGGATGCGCTCGGGAACGTAATACCCCAGGCCGCGAATATAAGCGTTGTTCTTCATGGATCCGATAGGAAAGAGTCAGCGTTGTTCGTGAACGGCCTGGCGGTTTCCCCCGGCCACATCAATATTTTCGGCCACAGCCGCCGAGAGGTGGGTGTTGGCCTCCATCTCGACGAAGCGAGCGGCCATGCGCACGGCGCTCGACATTGCCTTGCTGTTGGACGCGCCATGACAGATCAGGCAGCTGCCCTTCAGCCCGAGCAGGGGCGCCCCGCCGTATTCGGCGTAATCCACCAGCCGGGAAAACCGCTTGAGGGCGTTTAAGGCCAGCATGGTGCCGATCTTGCCGAAAAAGCCGCGCCGCATCTCTCCCTTGAGCAACCGACCGAGTGACGTGGCCAGGCCCTCGGCCTGCTTGACCACCACATTGCCGACGAAACCGTCGCAAACCACGACGTCCACGTTGCCGGCAAACAGGTCCCGGCCCTCGATGTTGCCCACGAAGTTGAGGGAGCTTTGCCGCAACAGCTCGAAGGCTTCCTTGACGGCGTGGTTCCCCTTGCCCGGTTCCTCGCCGTTGGACAGCAGCGCCACCTTGGGGTTGACCCGGCCGAGCATGGTCTTGGCCAGGACCGAGGCCATGATGCCGAACTGGAGCAGGTGGAACGGCTTGCAGTCCACGTTGGCCCCCACATCGATGATGATGCAGTGGGAATGCTCCGTCGGCATGAAGGTGGCCAGGGCCGGCCGGTCCACGCCCGACACCCGGCCGATGGTGAACATGGCGCAGGCCAGAGTGGCGCCGGAGTGGCCGGCGGAAATGACGCCGTCGGCCTCACCGTCGCGGACCAGATTGCAAGCCACCTGAATGGAGGAATCCTTCTTGCGGCGCAGGGCCTCGGAAGGTTTTTCCTCCATCTCCACGACCTGAGAGGCATGGACGATGGAAACCGGCAGCCCCTTGGCATCCATACGGGCCAAGTGCTCCCGGATGACGCTTTCATCGCCGACAAGGGTAATGGCGGCCCGACCGGTCCGGGCGGCGTGCAAGGCGCCGGGGATGACCACCTGGGGACCGAAGTCCCCGCCCATGGCATCCACGGCGATTCGGGGAATCTTATTCGGCATCTTCCTTCCGGAGCATCTGGCGACCGTTGTAGGTGCCGCAACTCGGGCAGACACGATGGGGCAGCATGGGCTCGCCGCAGGAGCACAGCACGACGTTGGGCACGGCCACCTTGTCGTGGGAGCGACGCATGCCTTTGCGGGACTTGGAGATTTTTCTATTAGGAACGGCCATGGCGATTACCTCGCGGGGTTGAAGTCTTCATCAGTTACAAACGCGCGGCCGGCAGGCGGTATCGCTAATTCGCGCCGCGCGGCGCCTTGAGCGTCTTGAAGACGGCCATACGGGGGTCGCCTTCCTCGTCGGAACAGCCGCACGGACCGTTCCGCAAATTCGCACCGCACCGGGGGCACAGCCCCGGGCAGTTTTCGTCACACAGGGGTTTGACCGGCAGGGCCAGCAGGAATTGTTCCCACAGAAGGCCGCCCACGTCCAGCTCCACCACCTTGCCCCGGCGGCGCAGCAGTCCGGGTTCCACGGAATCCTCGCCTTCCAGGGGAATATCCTCGAACAGTTCGAAGGAACTGTCCACCGCCACCCGGGTGTCGTCGGCGCACCGGTCGCACGGCGTGATGATCGCGCCGGTGATATGCCCCCGCAGGAGCACGCCACGACCCTGAGGGGCAACGGACAGCGTGGCGGAAAGCGGCGTGCCGGCATCCTCCACGCGATACGGCATGCCGAATTCCGCGATCGGCCCGGTCCAGATCGTCGGTTCGGAAAACGAAAATTCCCGGCCGGTTGCCGGGATGTCGGTGATATCGAGCCATAATTCGGACATGGTTGCCTCGCGAAGTGAAGATTGCTAGACGGTGCGTGGCTCCTTGTCAAGAAAAAGCTTGCCAAGAGGCCTGATCCCATGTACCTGATAACATTCTTTGCGTCACCGTGAAATTGCGCGGTGGTTTCATGGGACCGGAACTTTTTCCCGGGCAATGGCGGCCTGGGCGAACCATAGATGTTCGGGAGGAATCGAAGATGGCCAAAGTCTGCGACTGCTGCGGCAAGAAGCCCCAGGTTGGCAACAACGTCAGCCACGCCCACAACAAGACCAAGCGTCGTTTCTCGCCCAATCTGGTGAAGGTTCGGGCCGAGCTGCCCTCCGGCGAAGTGACCACGCTCACCGTGTGCACCCGCTGCCTGCGCTCCGGCGCCGTGACCAAGCCGACCGTCAAGAACGCCTAGCGTTCCGAGCGAAGGACGTCTCTTTTATGGACGACCCGCCCCGGCGGGTCGTCCTTTTTTTGTCCGCGTTCGCGCCCGCCCCGCCCCAGCCCGGAAAATCCTGCCCCCCCGCGTGAGACTGCCGCAGCCCCGCCGGGCGCCGTTTTCCCGTCACCCGCCAGTCTCCCGACAGGGGTCACATACCCGTTTTTTTCAAAACACGTGTCTGTTCGCGGCTAAAACTTACCGCAAACCAACCGATAAGGAACGTGACGGCCCGAAGGCGGCAACGCGACGGAACGAACGAAAAGAAAGGTACGCTTTTTGCTTAGCAGGAAACGTATGGCGGCAATGCTCCCCCGAGGTGATCCCTATGAAGCGCTTACGCAACTATCTGCAACACCGGCTGAATCCCGTGCACATGTACTGCCGGCTCATGGATTTCGGCGTGGCCAAGGAACGGGCCCGGCGGATGTGCTCCGTGTACGAACGCTTCATTTACCGAAATTTGCTGTTTCCTTTTGCCTCCTAACCGCATGCTCGTGACCGGTTTCCCCGGTTCGCTCCGTCATATCCCCGCCCCCGCGCCCGTCCATCCCCATGGGTACCGCTTCCGGACCATGGGGCATTTTTTGTGCTTTTTCGCAACCGCGATGACCATTTTCGTAACCGCCGGTTGAGCCTGCGACCGGGAAAGCGTAGAAGGCTCCTTGCCGTCAACAAGGAGCATACCATGGCCGACCGTGCGCTGTGCCTGGACATCGGATCCGGCACGCAGGATGTTTTTTACGCCTTGCCCGATCTCGAAGCCGAAAACTGTCCGAAATTCGTCCTGCCGACGCCGGCCCGACTGGTAGCCAAGCGGCTGGCGGAGCTGACCGCCGCCGGCCGGTCCGTCTACCTGGCCGGCCGCAACATGGGCGGCGGCTTCTTCAAGGCCTTCCGAGCCCATCTCAAGGCCGGCCTGCCCATTGCCCTCCATCCCGACGCCGTTTGGGCCCTGACCGACGATCCCGAACGCCTGGCCGCCACCACCGCCGCCGTCATCACCCCCCGCCGGCCGGCCGGCTACGCCACCATCTTTCTCGGCGACTTCGACCCGGGCTTCTGGCGCGCCTTTCTGGCCGCGGCCGGCCTGCCCGAACCCGACGTGGTCGTGGCCGCCGCCCAGGACCACGGGCTGCATCCCGGCAAAAGCAGCCGCATCGGCCGCTTCGCCCTGTGGGAACGCTTTCTGCTCCAGGCCGGCGGCCATCCCGAAGGCCTAGTCTACGAGACGCCGCCCGAGGAGTTGACCCGGCTGGCCGTGCTCCAGGCCTCCATCGGCGGCGGACCGGTGGCCGACACGGCGGCCGCCGCCATCCTCGGCGCCCTGACCGATCCGGTCGTGGCCGCCCGCTCCCGGGAAACGGGTGTCATGCTCGTCAACGTGGGCAACAGCCACCTGGTGGCCGCCCTGCTCTTCCGCGGCCGCATCCACGGCATCTACGAACACCACACCGGCATTCTCTCCGCCGAGGAGACCTGGGCCGACCTCGCCCGCTTCCGTCGGGGCAGCCTACCCGGCCAGGAGGTCTTCGACCGGGGCGGCCACGGCTGCCTCACCCTGGACCTGCCGCCCGCGGCGGGCATCTTCCCCTATACCTCGGTCATCGGGCCCAAACGCGCCTTTCTCAAGGACTTCGACGTGGACTTCCCCAGCCCCGGCGGCGACATGATGCTCACCGGCTGCTTCGGCCTCGTCCACTGGCTGCGCACCCAAAAGGCGTAAGCGCCGGGGCGCCGCCCTGCCCCCCCCCTGCCCTAGGGGCTTCCTGACGTCCACGACCGATCGTCGCCTGGGTCCCGTGAGACGCAACCTTCGGGGCGAGGGAGTCCGGGGGGCATCATGCCCCCCGGCCGCCGGAGGCATCTTCTCCCAACGCCGTCCGGGCCGTGGCCAGGGCATTGAGGGCGGCCGGGAAGCCGGCGTACGCGGCCATCTGAACAAGCGTCTCCACGATCTGTTCCCGGCTGACGCCGACCTGCCGGGCCGCCTTGATATGGACGGCCAGTTGCGGCGCCATGGTCCCCCGGGCGGCCGCCGCCGCGATCATGGCGATTTCCTTGTGGGCCGGCGGCAGCACGTTGCGGGAAATGACGTCGCCGTAGGAAAAGTCCAGGATAAAATCGGCCATGTCCGGGGCGATGTCGGCCAAGGCATCGAGCACGTGCTGGCCGGCCTGCCGACTGCTGGCGTCGAGCGCGGCCAGCCCGCGCCGACGACGATCCGTCTCGTCCGGGGCGTGGGCCGCTGGCGGCGTGACGGTCACCGCCTTGGCGGCGAAGACCTGTCGGGCGCAGGCAAGGGCGTTGAGCCCCGCCGGAAAGCCGGCGAACACGGTGGTTATGTAGATGATCTCGACGATCGCCTCCGGCGTGAGCCCGGCGGTGAGCCCGGCCTCGATATGGAAGGCCAGTTGCGGCGCGGCGTTTCCCAGGGCGGTCAGGGCGGCGATGGTGGCCGTCTGGCGCAGCTCCGGGGCCAGCCCCGGCCGGGTGAAAATGTCGCCATACCCGAATTCCACGACAAAGCGCCCCATATCCGGGGCGATGTCGGCCAGGGCATCCTGCACGGCCTGGGCCTTGTCCGGCGCCAGGGCGGAAAGCGCCGCCCATCCTCGCTGATACCGTTCGTTCATAGCCATTCCTCCTCTGTGGTTTCCGCCAACGTAGACAGACCGTATCCATATGTGAAATACTTATTTACATCTTTATTGAGACGAAAAGAGTATTGATCGATGGAACTGCGCGATTGCCGGTGTTTTTTGGCGGTGGCCGAGGAACTGCATTTCGGCCGGGCGGCGGCGCGGCTCGGCATGGCCCAGCCGCCGCTCAGCCAGCGCATCAAGGCGCTGGAGGAGGCGCTCGGGACGCGGCTTTTCGACCGGACCAGCCGGTCGGTGACGCTGACCCCGGCGGGAGAGGCCTTCGGGCACGAAGCCCGTATGTTGCTGGAACTGGCCGCCAAAGCCGAACAAACGGCCCGGCGCGTCGGTCAGGGCCTCGCCGGCCGGTTGACGGTGGGCTGCGTCAATCCGGCCATGGACGCCTTCCTGGCCGCCGGGCTGGCCGCCTTCCGCGCGTCCGCGCCGGACGTGGAGCTGACGCTTCGGGAACTGTCCACCCGCGAACAGATGGCCGCCCTGGTCGCCGGCCACCTCGACCTCGGCTTCGTGCGCGACGCCGGTCAGGCCATGCCCGGGGCATACCGCACCGTCATTTCCCGGGAGCCCTACATCGCCGCCCTGCCGTCCGGCCATCCCCTGGCCCGGAGCCGGCGCATCCCCCTCGCCGCGCTCGACGGCCAGACCATGGTCATGCCGCCGCGCGGCTCGCTGCCGCGCCTGCGGGACGCCATGACCGCCGCCCTCTCCCAGGCCGGGGCCGTGCCCGTGGTCGTGCAGGAAGCCGCCTCGAAATTCACGACCCTGTCCCTGGTGGCGGCCGGCATGGGGCTGGCCCTGCTGCCGGCCTCGGTACGGGTGTGGCAACGGGCCGGCGTGGTGTTCCGCGCTCTCGACGGAGCCTTGCCGGAGGTGGTGCTGAGCGCCGTCCGGCCGAAAGGCCGCCGGCACCCGGCAGCGGCGCGATTGATCGCCTTTGCCCGGGACGCGGCGACCGGCCGGCTTGCCAGCGCCGGCCGGCAGGTGTAGCGGGCTTGCATGGACGATATCCTCGATCGCGCGGGAACCATCTGCTGGGCCGTCCTGGACAGACTGGGCGCCTTCCTGCTGCAGGCCCTGGACGCGGCCGGCCGCACGGCCGTCAAGCTCCTCGCCGCCCTGGCGGACATGGTGAACCGGTTCGCCGCCTGGCTCGCCGCCCTGTCGCTGCGGGTCTCCATCCCGGCGGCCCTGCTTCTGATCGCCCTGACCGTGGCCTATCTTTTCCGCCAACGCCTGTATGACCGGGTGCTGGTCTACCATCTGGTCTGGCTGCAAAAGCAGGGATTTTCCCGGCATGTCTTCCGGATCTGCCGGGGGGCCCAGCGGGAGACCCGACAGGCCATGGCCCGGCCGGTGCCCCTGCCCGGACGCTTTGGCGCCATCGCCCTCTACGAGGTGCATCCCGACCGCTACGCCGTGGCGTTCGGTCCGGACGGCGAGACCGTCGAGGATCTGCGCTTCTATCGGCGCGATCTGCGGACGGGCCTGGCCGCCCTGGCCGACGACGTCACGGCCTATTATCGGGCCAACGTCCGGCTGCTGCGGGCCGATTCGGAACTGCGCGCCCTGTTCGACGACCTCGATGCCAGGGACCCCGACTTCGCGGCCGCCCGCCCGGCCCTGCCCGGCGAGGTCAAGCCCCACACGGGCGGGATCACCCTGCCCAGCCGCCGCGCGGACCGGGAGCGGCTGTCGGTCTGAGTCGCCGGCTCAAGGCATGGTGTTGGCCCGGCTGACGCAGTTGAAGTAGCGCGAGGAACATTGCCGATAGCAAATCGTGCGCATGGTTCCGTGGCTGTGGGCGTTGCACCCGTTGTTGCAGGCGATCTGCTGCTGATTGCAGCGGTTGACGGCGTGGATCCGGCGTTTGTCGTCCGTCCGGCCGCGCGGCGGGGTCACGGAAGCCGGCGGCAGGATGATGGACCCGGGCGGCGCCACCACGCTGCCGGGCGGCAGGGGATGGCGCGACGGTTTCCGTTTGATCTGCCCGCCGGGTTTGGTGGCGTCAGGTTTCCCGGGCCCGGTCGGCGCGGCCGGTTCCCGCACGGTCGGTGCGGCCGGCTGCGACGCGGCTGGCGCCGCCGGAATGGCCGGGGCGGCCGTGGCGGCCCGGGGCGGCGAGGTGGTGGAACCGGGGGAGGCCGTGCGGCTATCACGGAAAATGGACTGCGCCTGGGCGGGCACGGTCAGCATCGCCACCAGGAGCAACGGCAGACATGTTCGCAGCAGAATCACGAATTTTTCCTCCACTGTCACGCAACTACCATCTACGCATCACTATTTGACATTCGTAGCATAAGTTGAAAAAAAACACAGCCTGTGTCCGGGAGGACCGGTTCAGGCCGGCAACAAGGATATCCGATGGATGAGGCCCTGTGCAAGGCGGCCCGGCTGCTACGGAACGCGCGACATGCCTTCGCGCTGACCGGCGCCGGACTGTCGGTGGCCAGCGGCATACCGGACTTTCGCAGTCCGGGCGGCCTGTGGTCGCGCCATGATCCCATGGAGGTGGCCACGGCCGAAGCCCTGCGCTTCGCCCCGAGGCGGGTCTGGGAATTCCTTGTGGACGCCCTGGCAACCTTACGGCAGGCCAAGCCCAATCCGGGGCACGTGGCCCTGGCCAGGCTGGAACGGGAGGGCCGGCTGGAGGCGGTGGTCACGCAAAACATCGACGGCCTGCATCAGACGGCCGGCTCGCGCCACGTCATCGAATTCCACGGCGGCATCGGGCGCTACTACTGCATGGGCTGCGGTCGGGAATACGATCCTGCCCTGGCCTACCGTCTCACCTCCCGGGACATCCCCTGGCTGTGCGATGCCTGCGGCCAAATGGTGCGGCCGGACATCGTTTTCTTCGGCGAAGGTATTCCCCTTGACGCCCTCAACAAAAGCGATCAATTGGCCTTGGCCGCAGACGTGATCGTGGTGGCGGGCACCTCAGGGGAGGTAGCCCCGGCCAATCATCTTCCCGAAGCGGTAAAAGCCAGGGGTGGCGTCATTGTGGAAATCAATCTTACGGAAAGCACCTTCAGCGACCTGGCCGACGTGCGCATTGTCGCGCCGGCGGAAGAGGCCCTGCCCGTTCTGGCGGATCTGGTGCTTTCCCAACCTCTGACACGGTAAACGGGTGGTGCAGTATGGACGCGCTTTCGCCACATGCCGGCTTCTGGGCCATGATTGCCAATGCCACACCGACGGTTATCTTCGTGCTGTGTCTTTTGGCTTCCATGTCCCTCGGCTGCTGGAGCATTATTTTCGTCAAGCTTTTCACGTTGACCAGCGCCAGGAAAGATACCTTCCGGGACTACAACCGGTTTCAGGAAGCGGATTCCCTGCGGTCGGCCATGCGGGCCCTGGGCGAATCCCGCCAGTCGCCAGCCTTTTTCGTCGGCAGGATGGCCTTCGAGGAACTGATGCGCATGGAGCAGGCCGATATCGACCCTGCGGAAAAGGGACACGTGGCCATGGATAACATCCGCCGGGTCCTCCGCCAGGGCGTCAGCCAGGAACTGGCCAAGCTCTCAAAATCCCTACCGTTTTTGGCAACCTGCGCCAACGCCACGCCGTTTATCGGCCTGTTCGGCACGGTCTGGGGCATCATGCATTCCTTCCACACCATCGGCCTGATGCAATCGGCCGCCCTGGCCGCCGTGGCCCCGGGCATTTCCGAAGCCCTGGTCGCTACGGCCATCGGTCTGGCCGTGGCCATCCCGGCGGTGCTCGCCTACAACTTCTTCCTGGGCTACGTGCAATCCATCGAGGGAGAGCTCGTCAACTTCGCCGGTGCCTTCCTCAACCGCATCCAGCGCGAAGTGAGCTGGGCTCCCCAGGAAACCCGGTCGCCCCGTGAGGCCCCGGTCCGCCGCGGCAGCAGCTATTCCTCGGAGAGGATCTAAGCTATGGCGGGCCGTTTCTTATCCGAGGTGAACGTCACGCCCTTCGTGGACGTGATGCTCGTTTTGTTGATTATCTTTATGGTCACCGCCCCCATGATGACCCAGGGGCTCCAGGTCGATCTGCCCCAGACCCGGGCCGTCAGCGTTCTTCCCAAGGAAAACGAAAGCGTCGTGCTCACGGTCAAGGCCGATGGCTCCCTGTATCTGGACAAATACCAGGTGGAACTGACCGATCTGGGCGGCCAGGTGCAGCAGCTGGTCACCAACCAGCACAAGCAGCTCTTTCTGCGGGCCGACCAGGCCGTGCCCTACGGCACGGTGGTCAAGGTCATGGGCGTGGTCAAGGCGGCCGGCGTGGATAAGCTCGGCGTCGTCGCCGAAGAGGAAAAACCGGGAGCTTCCGCCGGCGGAGCCAAAAAGTAAGGATCGGGCGCGGGTCCTCCGCGCCCACCAAACGAGTTCCCATGCGTGTCCTTGGCTGGATTTTCTCCATCTTTCTGCACCTGACGGTGGTGCTGGCAAGCCTGCTTTTCGTGCACATGGAGCCGGTGAAGTTCAACCTCAATGTCCCGGTCTACGAAGTGGACCTGGTCAACTTGGGGGGACTTCCCGGTCTGCCGCCGGGGCAACCCGGCCTGCCGCCCGGCCCCAAGGGCCCCGGCGACCGGCCGCAGCCCGGCCCCCTCGAACCCGCCGGTGAGGGCAACGGCCCCGCCACCGAGATTCCCGCCGACCAGCAAAAGGCCCCGGGCAAGCCCGGCGAGCCCGCACCGGCCGCCGCGCGAACACCGGAACCCAAGCCCGAATCCGAACCGGAATCGGAAGCCGAGCCCAAGTCCAAGCCGCTTTTCAACGACGAGGCCAAAAAGATCGAGGACGCCAAAAAGGCCGCCGAAGCCAAGAAGGCCGCGGAGATCAAAAAAGTCGAAGAGGCCAAGAAAGCGGCCGAGATCAAGAAGGCCGAGGAAGTCAAAAAGGCCGCCGAACTCAAAAAGGTGGAGCTGGAGAAAAAGGCCGCCGAAGCCAAAAAGGCTGCGGAAGCCAAGAAAGCCGAAGAGGCTAAAAAGGCGGAAGAGGCCAAGAAGGCGGCCGAGGCGAAAAAAGCCGAGGACGCCAAAAAGGCCGCCGAAGCCAAGAAGGCCGAAGAAGCCAAAAAGGCCGCTGCGGCCAAGGCGGAAAAGGAAACCCTGGCCAAGGCCCTCAAGGACGCCAAGGCCAAGGCCGGCCACGGCCGCGGCGGTGACGCCGTCGCCAAGGCCCTGGCCGACGCCAAGCGGGCGGCCTCCGGGGGTTCCGGCAGCGGCGGCGACGCCGTGTCCAAGGCCCTGGCCGATGCCAAGCGGGCGGCCGGCCGCGGGGGCGGCGGTTCCGGCGCCGGCGGCGGCTACGGCGGCGTCGGTCCCGGTGGCGGAGGCGGCGGCGGTGGTGGCGGCGGTGGTGGCGGCAGTACCGCCCTGGCCGTCTACGCCCAGATCGTCAACAAGGTCGTCAAACAGAATTGGCGATTTCCCCAAATGGTGAGCAAACAGCGCATCACCGCCACGGTGGAATTGCGTATAGACAAAACGGGCCGTATATTGGAATACAAGCTGGTACGAGCTTCGGGACAGCCCAATTATGACGCGTCGGCCCTGAAGGCCGTAGCCGAAACCGGAAATCTGCCGGCGCCGCCGCCGGGGCTTTCCACATTGCAGCTCAACTTCAACTCGCAGGAACTCTCGGGAAGATGACCATGCGTATGCAGAAGCGAATCATAGGCTTTTTCGTCGGGGCGGCGTTCGCCCTGCTCTTGCTGTGCCAGGGCACGGCCCGGGCCCAGGAGGCTTCCCTGTCCGTGGACATTCAGGGACCGGGGCAGGCCAAAATGAATCTGGTGATGGCCCATCCCTTCGCCGGCGGCGGACAGCAATCTCCGGCCGAAAAACTCCAGGACCTCATCAACAAGGATTTGCAGTTCCTGCCGTTTTTGCAGGTCGTGCCGCCCTCGCGCATTCCCGGACAGGTCAACGGCCCCACGGCGGACCAGATCGACTTCCGGCCGTTCAGTCTGGCCAAGGTCGATGTCCTGGTCACCTCGTCCTGGACGCCCGGCGGGAACCTGGGCAACGTGGAACTCCGGGCCTACGAGGTCTATTCCCAAAAAGTTTTGGTGGGCAAGGGCTATGACAGCGTGACCGACGCCCAGTTGCCCGACATTGCCGATCGGTTCTGCATGGAACTGATGGCCAAACTGACGGGCCAAGGCGGCTTCTTCAACTCCCAGATCGCCTTCGTCAAGGAAACCGGCCCGAAAAACAGCGAAATATGGGTGGTCAAACCCATGGGCCGGGGGCTGTCGCGGATCACCAACTACAACGGCCTGGGCATGGCGATGAGCCCGGCCTGGTCCGCCGACGGTCGCAAGATCGCCTTCACCCTGATCGGGTCGCGTTCCCATTACCTGGGCATCTGGTCCGGCGGCGGCAAACCGCAGGTCTACACCCTGCCCTCCACCAACGTGGTGAGCCCCCACTTCCTGCCCAGCGGCCAGATCGCCGTCAGCATGATCATACACAACAAGCAAGACATCTACCTGCTCGGCAGCAACCACCAGCCGGAACGTGTGCTGGCCAACAATCCCGGCATCAACGTCTCCCCGTCCTTCGACGCGTCGGGCCGGGTCATGGCCTACGTCAACGACGGCTCCGGCAGCCCCAATATTTACATCAAGGAAGGCGGCGGCAGCGGGCGGCGCATCACCAGCTCCGGCTACAACACCAATCCGTGCGTGAGCCCGGACGGCAAGCTGGTGGCCTACACCAGGCAGCTGGGCGGCGCCCACAAGGTCTTCGTCTACGACCTGACCAGCGGTCAGGAAACCCAGGTGACATCGGGCGGCGGTTCGGATGAGAATCCGTCCTTCTCCCCGGACAGCTACTTTATTGCCTTTAGTTCCACCCGTAGTGGGCAACGCAAGATCTATGTGACGACCCGCCATGGCGCGCCGCCCGTGATGGTGCCCACCGGGAATGGTCCGGCCAGAATGCCGGCCTGGGGGCCGTTGCCCCAATAGGAGGTTCAGGCAACATGGCTTTCTTGTAATGTGCTAACGCTACCCGGCCGCATGCGCAAAAGAGCAAAGCGGCGCCGCGAGAATCCCGCGGAATGCCGGAAAGATGGCTGTTGCTTTTTATTGCGGGAAGCGTAAAGGGTGGGCCGGTTCCGGATAGTGCTTTCATCTGCACCCGAGAACACGGCCGCGGGCAGGGCCCATTGATTATCGACATGCCCATGCAGGTAATTGAGGAGGAGAAAAAAAATGCGTTCAAGAATCGTGACCTTGGTTGTTGTGGTGTTGATGCTGTCCTTGGCCGGCTTCGGCTGCGCCAAGAAGGGTGCCGGCGCGGGGGCCGGCAACGGTTCCAGCTGGGAAGATCAGGAACGGGCTCGCTTGGAGCAGGAACGCGCGCTGCGTGAGAAAATGGGTCAGGCCGCCAATGAGTTGGCTCAGATGGTCCATTTCGCTTTCAACAGCTCCAACCTGACTGCCGAATCCCGTCAGATCCTGACCCGCAAGGCCGAGATCATGCGGCAGTTCCCGCAGATCAAGGTTGTTGTGGAAGGCAACTGCGACCAGCGTGGTACCTCTGAATACAACTTGGCCCTGGGCGAACGCCGTGCCCAGGCTGCGGCTCAGTACCTGAGCAATCTGGGCATCCCGTCGGATCGCCTCTCCACCGTGAGCTACGGCAAGGAGCGTCCGCTGGATCCGGGACACAGCCAGGCGGCCTACGCCAAGAACCGTCGTGACGAATTTCGCGCCACGTACTAGTGATGCCCCGCCCCTGCGCGGTATGACATCGATTTCGGCATGAAACGGCCGTCGGGTTCGCCCGGCGGCCGTTTTTTTGCGCCGTCAACATCCGTGCGACAATGCCTGTTGGCCACCGCGCCGGCAGGCCCCGACGCCGCGCTCACCTTGCCGGCAGCTCCCCCCTGCCCTACACTGGCTGCACTGCCGCGCCTCACGGCAGACAGACAACACCCAACGCCTCTCGGGTTTCCAAAGGGCAAGGCCCTTTGGCCGCCGGAGGCATCGTCGACGGCAACCTTCGCATCGGCAGCGATCAGCCGCGCCCGAGGGGGAACCATGACCGCATTGGCAGCATTTCTTCATGATTGGACCGACGATCCGCACGGCGTCAAAAAGGCCTTTGCCCACCTGCGCCAGGTGCTGGAGCATCTCGACGGCCTGACCGTCACCTTCGTGCCCCGGCCGCCGATCACCTACAGCCTGCGCGGCGTCCCCACCTCCGGCGAACGGCCGGTCGCCGTCATGATCGACGTCACCAGCCTTGACGACCAGCGTTTTCTGTCCGTCTGCTTCTACGCCGATACCGTCACCGACCCCGAAGAGCGCGGTGACGTCATCCCCGGCGGTCTTTTCAGCCAGGATGCCCGCTGTTTCGATCTTGATTCGGATGCTGCCGAGGATGTCGGCTATGTGGAGACGCGGCTGCGCGAGGCGGCCGCCGCTTTCGCCCGGTAGGGCGATCTAGCCGGGTTGGTAGAAATCGCCGGTGCCGGCGGCCTCGTCCAGCGAAAAGGCATCACGCAGATGCCGCACCGCAGGCCGACCGTCCCCGCGCACCAGGACGGTCACCACGTCAAACCGGCAGGGCCGCTCCCACCAGCCGCGCTCGGACAGAAAGGCCGCCGCGGCCCGAACGATCCGGCCGCGCTTGGTGACGGTCACCGCCTGGTCCGGCCGGGCCAGGCTGCCCGGTCCCCGCGTCTTGACCTCGACAAAGACCACCGTCTCCCCATCCAGGCAGATGACATCGACCTCCCCGTCCCGGGTGGCATAATTGCGGATCACGATGGCATAGCCCTTGGCGGACAGCAGCGCCTCGGCCGCATCCTCGCCCGCCTGCCCCAAGGCCAAATGGGGTGCACGCCGGGCGTTCATGCGAACGCCTCCGGCCGCCCCAAACGACGTCCTCGGAACGTACTGGGGGGAATCATTCCCCCCAGGCCCCCTGAATAGAGGAGACTGGGAGAGATAGACGGGAGCATGAGGTTGGATAGTATACCAATGTTATATCGACTTTGTTTTTAGCCTTGATAGACGCTTCATCCATAGACGCCAAGGAGGGATTTTCCCATTTCCATCTTCAAGGCTGTGTCCTTGAGCCACTGATCGAATTCTTCGTCCGCCGTAAAGCCAATGACTTGTCTTTCTTGCCGGCCATGGCATCACCTCGTGCATAGGAATCGGTTACCGGCCGGGCAGATCGAGCTGCCGGCAGGCGTCCGGCAGCACCCCCCGGAAGGTCAAGCGGTGCAGCGGACACGGCCCCAGCCGGCGCAAGGCCGCCAGATGCGCGGCCACGCCGTAGCCCTTGTGCGCCTCGAAACCGTAGCCGGGATACCGCCGGGCCAGGATGGTCATCAACCGGTCCCGGGCCGTCTTGGCCACGATGGAAGCGGCCGAAATGGCCGGCACGCTCAAGTCGCCGCCCACCACGGTTTCCTGGCGCGGCGATACGGCCAGGCCGTCCAAAAAGGCCGTCGGAATACGCTGGTTGCCGTCGATGCGCAGCAGTGTCGGAAGCAAGCCGAGATGGCGCACCGCCCGGGCCATGGCGGCCAGGCTGGCGCGAAGGATGTTGATGCGGTCGATCTCGGTCGGCCAGGCAAAGCCGACCGCCCAGGCCACGGCCTGCCGCTTGATCTGCGGCGCCAGCCGTTCCCGCTTGGCCGGCGAGAGTTTCTTGGAATCGGTGAGACCGGGCAGCTCGTAGGCTTCGGGCAGGATCACCGCCGCCGCCGCCACCGGCCCGGCCAGGCAGCCTCGGCCGGCCTCATCCAATCCGGCCATCATGCGGCGCACCGCCCGAAACACAAAAAGCCGCGTCTGCCCGGCTGCCACACGGGCAGCAGGCAGACGACGGCGAAGAAGGGATTCCCCGGGACATCCACGGCGACGCCGTGGCCTAGTCCCAGGCAGTCTTGGTCTTGATGCGGGCAGCCTTGCCGCGCAGCGCGCGCAGGTAGTACAGCCGGCTGCGGCGCACCTTGCCCTGGGACACCACCTCGACCCGCTCGATGAACGGAGAGTGCATGGGGAACACCCGCTCCACGCCCACGCCGTCGGACACCTTGCGCACGGTGAAGGTGGAATTCACCCCGCCCCGACGCAACCGGAGCACCGCTCCCTGGAAGACCTGAATGCGTTCCTTTTCACCTTCAAGGATGCGCAGATACACCTTGATGGTGTCGCCGGGACGAAACGCCGGCATATCCAGGCGCAGCTGCTCCCGTTCGATGGCATTGATCACGTTCATGACACTTTCTCCTCGCTAAGCCGCCGGACGTGCCGCGCCCGAAAGGCCTTGGAATGTCGGTTGTCGCCGCCGGGCGCCTACAACGCGTCGCCAAGCAGCCTGTCGGTGAGGATGCCGGCCGCAGCCCGCACCGAAAGATGGTTATACTCCGAAAACGGCCGCAAGGGCGGCAAGATGCCGTCGGCCCGGGCCAACACGTCCTCGGCCAGCCCATGTCCGGTGCCCAGGACGACCAGCACCGGCCTGGCCGCAATAACCTCCCGCGCCGCCTGAAACGACAGCGTGGCCGGTCCCCTGGCGCTGGTGGCCAGCAGTGCCGCCGGCTGTCCATGATCCGCCGACACGGCAGCCAGGGCCGCATCCAGGTTCTCGTGCAGCCGCACCAGGGACAAGGCCTCGGCCCGATCCGGGTTGGCCCTGCGCCCCGGTCCCGTACGCCAATGCGCCACAATGCGCTCGGCCAGGGTCAATTGGTCCCGAAGCGGGCTGACCACTTCGAACCCGCCCAGGCCATAGGTACGGGAAACGCGCGCTATATCGTGAATATCAAGGTTTGTCAAAGAAACCGTGCCGACACGGCCATCCTTCAGGAGCACCGGGCCGTGCACCAGTCCGATATGCATGGTCCGCCCGGGACGCCGTCGCGGCTTCGCCCGCAAAAAGTCCGCGTCCTCCTCGCGAAGGCAGGTGGCGTCGAACAGGTCGGGACGCCGGGCCAGCGTCGTCTCCAGGGAACGCCGCCGCCGCCAGTCGGCAATGGCCGCATGGTTTCCGCCCAACAGCTCGGGCGGCACGGGCAGGTCCTCGAACACCTCGGGCCGGGTGTACTGCGGATATTCGAGCAGCCCGGCGGAAAAGCTCTCCTCGTCGGCCGAGGCCTCCTTGCCCATGAACCCCGGCACCAGCCGGGCCACCGCCTCCATCAGGCAGGTGGCGGCCGATTCGCCGCCGGACAGCACGAAATCACCCAGCGACACCGGCGTGATGTCGAAAAGATCGAAAATCCGGGCGTCAATGCCCTCGTAGCGGCCGCAAATCAGGGTGAGCGCGTCCTCGCCCGCCAGTTCGGCCGCCAGCCGCTGGTCGAACCGCCGGCCGGCCGGCGAAAGCATGAGCAGCTTGCCCGGACGCGGCAGCGACCGCAAGGCGGCACACAGGGTCGGCAGGCCCATGACCATGCCCGGCCCGCCACCGTAAGGCCGGTCGTCCACGGTATGGTGCTTGTCCGTGGCAAAATCCCGGGGGTTGACCCGATCCACCGTCACCAGGCCGGACGCCAAGGCCTTGGCCAACAGCCCGCACGACAGGAAGGAATCAAAAAATTCCGGAAAGATGCTCAGAAGCGTAAACTGCACCAGATGCCTCCGGCGGCCGGGGGGAATCATTCCCCCCGGGCCCCCTGAGCGAGGGGCATGTTTCCCACCATGCGTTCCCCGCCGAAATTTCCCCTTGCGGCGCTTCGCCGCTGGCCCATCCGCCTGACACCTTCCCGCGCCCCCATCGAGGGGGTCCGGGGGGCATCATGCCCCTCGGCGGGTCCAGGGCAGCGCCCTGGAGAGGTCTGGAGCAGCGCCCCAGTCTGATGTCGTTGCCCCTGCCCGGCCCTACTCCTCGACCTGGTACAGCTCGAGCAACCCGGGCGGCGGGTCGATGACGACGCATCCGGCCTCGATATCGACGTGCGGCACGAACTGCGGCGTGGCCGGGAAAAGGATTTCCCGGCCTGTGGCGTCGCGGATGCGCCAGAGTTCGCCGCCGCCGGTGTCCTGAACGTCCTCGATGACACCGAGGTCGGGGGCGTCGGCGGCAGCACCGGCCAAACGCACGCGCACCCCAATCAGTTCGTCGAGGTAGATATCGTCGGGAGCGGCCGGAGGCAGATCGTCGCGGAGCACGCAGACGGCCAGGCCGCGCAAGGTTTCGGCGGCAGTGCGATCGGGCACGCCATCGAAGGTGATGAGAAAGCGGCCCTTATGTTCCCGGACGGCGCGCACGACGTAGTCGCGGCCGCGTTCGGGCCGATCCGGCGGCGCGAGACGCAGGCGCGCGCCCGGTGCGAAATACGAAGGGGAGTCGGCATAGCTGTCGATGCTGAGCTCCCCTCGGATGCCATGGGGACGGATCACGTCACCCACGATGATATAGCGATTTGCGGCCATGGTAACGGCAGGTCATAGGCGGCGCAGGCCGATCGCGCCGATCAGGGTTATTCGAGGATCTCCAGAACGGAACGTTTCCGGGCCTTGGTCGAAGCGGCGCCAAGGATGGTACGCATGGCCCGAGCGGTACGACCCTGTTTGCCGATCACCTTGCCCAGGTCCTCCTTGGCCACCTTGAGTTCAATGACCGAGGTCTGTTCGCCCTCTATTTCGGACACCTGCACAGCATCGGGGTTATCGACCAGGGATTTCGCCACGTATTCGATCAAGTCCTTCAACATAGGCACCTCCCAGTGACCGTAAGAGCAAGCGAAGGACTTCCGCTTCCGCTTTCCGTTCCACGGTCCCCGAGCCGTACCCGGGGACGGACGCGGCGGCGTTGCGACGTTCCGGTTGGGCCCCTCTCACGAGGAAGCGGGCTTGGCCGGAGCTAGACGCCAGCCTTCTGCAGCAGGGCGCGCACGGTATCGGACGGCTTGGCCCCGAGAGCCAGCCACGACCGCACTTTTTCACTATCCACTTTTATTTCGGCCGGGTCAACCATCGGATTGTAGTAGCCAAGGTAATCCTTGGCCCGACCGTCGCGGCGCTTGGCGGAGTCCATGGCGACGATACGATAAAACGGACACTTCTTGCTGCCCATACGGGTCAGCCGCAGTTTCATGGCCATAACAATTCCCCTTTCGCTCGAAAGACGACGTTGTGGAAATTCCGCCACCCCGACGGGTTAGCGTTTTTTCCGTTTTTTCCGCTTTTCCTTTTTCTTCTTGGCGGCCTTGGCTTTCGCCGCGGCGCTCATGCCGGGCATTCCCGGCGGCATCTTGGGCATGGAGGGCAGGCCCTTGCCGCCCATCATGCGTTGCATCATCTTTTGCATCTGGCTGAAATTTTTGAGCAGCTGGCTCACTTCCACCACGGTCGTGCCGGAGCCCCGGGCGATGCGTTCCCGACGGCTGGTCGTAATGAGCTTGGGCGTGTTCCGTTCGGCCCTGGTCATGGAGTTGATGATGGCCTCGACCCGGGTCATCTCCTTCTCCGGCATCTCGACCTCGCCGAGTTGCTTGCGCACCTGGGACATGCCCGGAATGAGCTTCATGAGGCCTTCCAGGGAGCCGAGCTTCTTGACCCGGCGCATCTGGATACGGAAATCCTCCAGGGTGAACTGGGCCTTGCGGAGCTTGCGCTCCATGTCCGCGGCTTCCTCGGCGTCGACGTCGGTTTGCGCCTTCTCGATCAGGGTCAGGATATCACCCATGCCGAGGATGCGGGAGGCCACCCGATCCGGGTGGAAGATCTCCAGGTCCGCCGTTTTCTCGCCGGTGCCGACCAGCTTGATGGCCTTGCCCGTGACCTGGCGCACGGAAAGCGCCGCGCCGCCCCGGGCGTCGCCGTCCATCTTGGTCAGCACGATGCCGGTGACATCCAGCCGCTCGTTGAAGGCGGCGGCCACGGTCACGGCGTCCTGACCGGTCATGGCGTCGGCCACGAACAAGATTTCGCCGGGCTTGGTGGCGGTCTTGATGGCCACCAACTCGTCCATCAGGGTCTCGTCGATATGCAGCCGGCCGGCGGTGTCGAGGAGCACCACATCGTGGCCGGAGCGCTCGGCCTCGGCCACGGCCGCCGAGCAGATGTCCACGGGATTCTGGTCCGGCGTGGAGGGGAACGCGGCGATATCGAGCTGGGACGCCAGCTTATGGAGTTGGTCGATGGCCGCCGGTCGGTACACGTCGGCCGGGACCAGATAGGGCTTGCGCTTGTGTTCGCGCCGCAGCATGAGCGCCAGCTTGGCGGCGGTGGTGGTCTTGCCCGAGCCTTGCAGGCCGACGAGCATGATGACGGCCGGCTTGCCCGCGAGGTCCAGGGTCTGGGCCTGGCCGCCCAGCAGTTCGATCAGCTCGTCATGGACGATCTTGACCACCTGCTGGCCGGGGGTCAGGCTCTTGAGCACGTCCTGGCCCATGGCCCGCTCGCGGACCCGCTCGACGAACTCCTTGACGACCTTGAAATTGACGTCGGCCTCCAGAAGGGCCAACCGCACCTCGCGGAGGGCCTCCTGGACGTTATCCTCGGTCAGCCGGGCATGACCCCGGATTTTACGGAAGACGTCGTCGAGTCTGTCGGTGAGGCTGTCGAACATGATCCTGGAGCACCTCGGTTGATGGCAAAGTTTGTCTTCATAGCCGGCGCGCGTCCAGGCGTCAAGATGGCCGTCCCTGGCCCGGCAGTAAAAAGGCCCCGCCCTTGGCAGGGCGGGGCCTTGATGTCAGAACCGACCGCGTCGTCTACCAGTTGTTGCGACGGGGACCGGAAGAGCGACGCTCCTGCGCCTCGTTGACGCGCAGATCGCGACCGCCGAAGGCCTTACCGTTCAAGGCCTCCATGGCGGAAGTGGCACCTTCCTCGTTCATCTCCACGAAACCGAAGCCGCGCAGGCGGCCGGTCTCACGATCAACGATCAGATTGACGGACTGCACTTCACCGTAAGGGGAGAACAGATCACGCACTTCGTCTTCGTTGGTGGAAAACGGAAGATTGCCGACATAGAGTTTCTTAGACATAGACTACAGCTCCAGACTGTTTTGGCTATTTCTTCGATCGTCGGGAGCTTAAGCGCTTGCCAAGATCCAAGGACGGGGGAAAAAATTGAGCCGGTGAATGAATGCGTGGTGGATACGCTTAGGCGCGGCCCGTGTCAACAAATTTTTATGCCAAAAGATGGATCAGCCAGGACCAGTCGTGGCCCTGGAGAATATCCGTATCGCGCAACACCAGTCGCGCGCGCAGGGCCGCCTCGCGTTGCGCCTGATCCGTCAGCCCGTAATACGGCAGCATATGCCAGAAAGCCCGGCGCTGGGCCGCTGCCGGCAAGGGCAACACGTCTCCGGGCCGGCTGATGACCGGCTGCTCGCCAGGCCGGCAGGGCCGGTCGAAGACCACGAACTCACGGCAGGCCAGAGGCCGCACGGCATAGGCGGCACAGGCCTCCTCCACCAGGAACGGACAATCCATGGACTCCCGGGCCGTGGCGAGGGCACGGCGCACGCTCCGGCGGCGGCGGCCCCGGCTGTGCCGGTAGACGAACCAGGTCAGTCCCAGCACTTCCAGGGACGAGGCGGGAATGGGCTGGCGGCAGCAGGCGGTGCAACCGGCCCGGCAGGCCGGCCGGCGGCCCGAAGCCGCTACGGCCGCGGCCAGTCCCGCGTCCAACGCCGCGTAGGCGTCGAGCAACAGCGGCAACCATGCCTCCCGGGCCTCGTCTTCAGGAAAGGCGACCCGAAACGCGGAGCCTGCCGTCACCCTGCCTCCCGCTTGCGCCGTGGCCCCGATCCCGCCGACCGGGGCCGTTTTTCCCGCAGAGACGCTCCCTAGCCGCGGCGCGCCTTGGCGAACCCGGCCTCGGACCGGGCAATGACCGCCTCGTCCACGCAAAAGGCCAACCGGAAATACCCCGGCATGCCGAAGCCCCGGCCCGGCACGGCCAGGACGAATTCCTTGGCCAACCGGTCCAGGAAGACCAGCTCGTCGGGATCGGGCGACTTGGGGAAGAAGTAGAAGGCGCCCCGGGGCATGAAGAACTCGTAGCCGGTGCGACGCAGCACGCCGGCCATGGCCGCGCGCCGCCGCTCGTAGATGGAGCGGTCCACGCCCTGGCCCAGGGCCTTGAGCAGAATCGACTGGCCCAACGCCGGGGCGTTGACGAAGCCGAGGATGCGGTTGGCGAACACCATGCCGGCCACCAGCTTCTGCCGGTCGGGCATCTCCGGCGACACCGCCACGAACCCCACCCGCTCGCCCGGCAGGGACAGGTTCTTCGAGAACGAGCCGATGACCAGGCTATAGGGATAGAGCGGCAGCACCGACGGCACGTCCACCCCATCATAGGTCAGGAAGCGGTACGGCTCGTCGGCCAACAGGAAGATCGGCCGGTCGCGGCCCGCGTTCTTGCGTTCGAGCATGGCGGCCAAGGCGGCCAGGGTGTCCCGGCTGTAGACCTGGCCGGTGGGGTTGTTCGGCGAATTGATCATGACCGCCCGGGTGCGGTCGGTGATGGCCGCCTCCATGGCCGGAATATCCAGGTCGAAGGTGTCCGGCACGGTCGGGATGGCCTTGAGCACGCCGCCGTAGTTGCCGGCGTAAAAGGCGTATTCCACGAAATAGGGCGAGGGGCAGATGACCTCGTCGCCCGGATTGAGCACGGACCGGAAAAACACGTTGATGCCGCCGGCCGCGCCGCAGGTCAGGAGTACGTCACCGGCCTCGAGAGGCACGCCCTGCTCCTTGGTGAGATGGGCGGCCAGGGCGGCCCGCACCTCGGGATAGCCGGGGTTGGGCATGTAGCCCAGGGCAAAGGGCCGGTCCATCTTCCCGGCCAGATCGGCCAGGCATTCCCCCACCACCGCCGGCGGCGGCAGATCGGGGTTGCCCAGGGAAAAATCGCACACGGCCTCGTCGCCGTACTGCTTTTTCAGCTCAAGTCCCTGTTCGAATATCTTGCGGATCCAGGCCCCGCCCGACAGGAACGTCTCGATTTGCTCGGTGACCAGCTTCACGACCCACTCCTTTTTTATGTCCGTTTCGTTTCGCACCAAAGAAGCCGGGATGCAACAGCCCGGGCGTCCGACAGGCACCGCCCGGCCGCGGGCGCGTCCTATAATAACGGTTCCCTCTTGCCGTGTTTTCGCCTATGTTGATCGTCTTCCGGCGTTCCCAGCCGAAAATTGCTGCAAAAGAGAATCCCTATGACTGAGGCGAAAAAGCCTGAAATTTTAGCCCCCGCGGGCGATCCTTCCTCGTTTTTGGCGGCCGTGGCCGCCGGCGCCGACGCCGTGTACGCCGGGCTCAAGAGTTTTTCCGCCCGGATGCTGGCGCGCAACTTTTCCTTCGCCGAACTGGCCGCCCTGGCCGAGCTAGCCCGCGCCCGAAACGTCCGCACCTACGTGGCCGTCAACACCCTGATGACCCCAGGCGAGGCCGACCAGGCCGGCCAGCTCATCGCCCGCCTGGCCGCGGACGTCGGTCCCGACGCCCTGATCGTCCAGGACCTGGGCGTGGCCGCCGTGGCCCGGCAGGCGGGCTTTCAAGGCGAGCTCCACCTGTCCACCCTGGCCTGCGTGTCCCATCCTTTGGGCTTAAAGGCCCTGCCGGCCCTCGGCATCAGCCGGGTGGTCCTGCCCCGGGAGCTTTCCGTCGACGAAATGCGCGACATGGCCGAGGCCGCCCCGGAGGGGCTGTCCCTGGAGGCCTTCGTCCACGGCGCCCTCTGCTACAACGTGTCGGGCCGCTGTTACTGGAGCAGCTTTCTCGGCGGCAAATCCGGTCTGCGCGGCCGGTGCGTCCAGCCCTGCCGCCGCCTCTACGAGCATCGCGGCGTCAAGGGCCGCTATTTCTCCTGCCTGGACTTGAGCCTCGACGTCCTGACCAAGGCCCTGCTCACCATTCCGGGAATCACGGCCTGGAAGATCGAAGGCCGCAAGAAGGGCCCCCACTACGTCTACTATACCGTGGCCGCCTACCGGCTGCTGTGCGACGCCCCGGACGACACGTCGGCCAAGAAGATGGCGGCCAGCTACCTGGAACAGGCCCTGGGCCGGTCCGTCACCAACTACAATTTTCTGCCCCAGCGGCCGAAAAACCCCGTCGACACCAAGGAGCGCACCGGCTCGGGCCTGCCCGCCGGCAAGATCAGCCGCGGCCTCAAGTACGGGCAGTGGAACCTGTCCGCCCGGGTGGCCCTGCTGCCCGGCGACCTCCTGCGGGTGGGCTGCGAGGACGAAGGCGGCCACCGCATCGTCAAGGTGACCCGACCCGTGCCCAAGGGCGGCCGGCTGACCCTGACCTTCGACCCCGCCTCCCGGCCGGAGTCCGGCGCCCCGGTCTTCCTGATCGACCGTCGGGAACCGGAACTGCTGGAGAAGCTCCGGCCCCTGGAAATGGCCCTGGACGCCATCGCCGACCGGGAACCCTCCCCCATCACCTTTACGGCCACCATGCCCAAGCCCTGCCGCCCCGGCCGCCAGGAACCCCTCACCATCGGCGTGTGGCGGCATCCGGACATGCACAAGGAAAAGAACGCCTTCGGCGTGTGGGTCTCCACCAAGCGGGCGCAAAACCTGCCGCTCGGCCGGGCGGCCAAGGTCTGGTGGTGGCTGCCGCCGGTCATCTGGCCCGACGAGGAAAGCGAATTCGTGAGCCTGATCGCGGCCATCGTCTACCGCGGCGGCAAGAAGTTCGTCCTGAACGCCCCCTGGCAGATCGGCCTCTTCCCGGACAAGGCCAAGGGCGTGGAATACTGGGCCGGCCCCTTCTGCAACATCGCCAACCCGCTGGCCCTGGCCGAACTGGCCAAAATGGGCTTTGCCGGGGCCGTCGTGTCGCCGGAACTCTCCGGCCAGGACATCCTGGCCCTGCCGTCCCACTCGCCCCTGCCCCTGGGGCTGGTGGCCCAGGGGGCTTGGCCCCTCGGCCTGTCCCGGGCGCTCTCGGGCGAGGTCAAGACCTGCCAGCCGCTCGTCAGTCCCAAGGAGGAAGGCCTGTGGGCGGTCAAGTACGACCGTACCTACTGGATCTACCCCAACTGGGAAGTGGATCTGCTCCAGTATAGGGAAGCGTTGGTCAAGGCCGGCTACGGCCTGTTCGTGGACCTGCGAGAGCCCCTGCCCCGGGACGTCCCGCGCCGGGGACGCTCCAGCCGCTTCAACTGGGAGGTCGGACTCCTCTGATGGCCAGGCGCACGCCCAAACTCTACATCGCCATGGTGGGCCTGCCGGCCATGGGCAAGTCCACCGTCGCGGCCAAGATCAAGGAGAACCTGGAAAAGGACGACATCCGGGTCGGCATCTTCAACAACGGCGACGTGCGCCGCCGCATCATCCCCCAGAACACCTCCCAGGCCTCGTTCTACGATCCGGACAACGCCGAGGCCGTGGCCCTGCGCGAACACATCGCCGCCGTCAACATCGCCGAGGCCAAGGCCTTCCTGTCGGCCGACGGCGAAATCGCCATTCTCGACGCCGCCAACGTCTCCCGCAAACGCCGGGACACCCTACGCCAGCGCCTGACCAACTATCCGATCCTGTTCGTCGAATGCGTCAACGACGACCCGGAGCTTCTGGCCCTGTCCGTGGCCCGCAAGACCAAACTGCCGGAATTTTCCCAGCAGGACCCCGAGGCGGCCCGCGTCAGCTTCGAGCAGCGCATCGACTACTACCGCTACATCTACGACCCCACGGACGACGCCCGGGAGCTGGTGCGCCTGGACACCTTAAACAACCGCATCCTGGCCGAGCGCATCTCGGTCGCGCTGCCCTACTACGGCCGCATCCGCGACCTGCTCGTGTCGGATTGGATCAAAAACCTCTTCCTGGTGCGCCACGGCGAGAGCGCATACAACCTGGAAAATCGCATGGGCGGCGACGCCGGTCTCACCGAAAAGGGGCGCAACCAGGCCTGGGCCCTGTCCCGCCACTTCATCGGCACCCCCCTGCCCTACATCTTCACCAGCACCCGCCGCCGCACCCTGGAAATGGCCGAACCGCTCCTGGAGATGCGCAAGGGCCAGACCACCCACCACGCCTTCAAGGAATTCGACGAGATCGACGTGGGCGCCTGCGACGGCATGACCTACAGCGAGATGGAGCAGCAGCGGCCGGACCTTTTCGCCGCCCGAGCCGCCAACAAATACGACTTCGTCTATCCCGGCGGCGAGGGCTACACCACCATGGCCGCCCGGGTCTACCGCGGCGTCAAGAAGGCCATCTACTTAAGCGGCAATTCCGAATACATCATGATTATCGGCCACCAGGCGGTCAACCGCATGATCCTGTCGGCCTTCCTCTTCCGCCGGGCCGAGGACGTCCCCTACATCTTCATCCCCCAGGACAAGTACTTCCATATCGTCTCCACCCAGACGAAAAAGCTCTTCGAACTGCGCAAATTCTAAAGCGCCTGCCGCCAACCGCCTCCGCGCCCTCCCCCGATCCGTGTGACCGGTCGGTGTCCATTCCGCACCTCTCGTGTCCACGAACTGGACATGCACAGATAGCATGTCCAGTTCGTGGACACTTTTCGCATCAGCCGATGGCAAAGGCCATTATCGCTAGCCGCTGCATTAATTTGTCTTTTTAATATTTTCCGTTTCACAGCAAGAGTGGTCGGATTCTTGCTAGTTGCCATTGCAACGGCATAGTTACGGGGCTGCGAACACATAACGCAGTGTCACGGATCCCTGCGCAACCATGCCGGTATACTGTGGTGTGCCGGAGATTTATAGTATTGCCAACCGTCAACGACCGGAGGTTATCATGACAAATTGGGAAAAAAAGATCGACATCAACAAAATTTTTCTGCTGCAACCTACCCGGCCGACCACCTACTTCGGTGTCGGAGCCATAAATAAAGTCGATGACATTCTGGACAACATGGTCAAGCAGGGCATCAAGAAGATTCTGGTCGTCACGGATGCGATCGCCTACAAGGCCAGCGGCGCTTGGGCCGCCGTGGAGCCCGCCCTCAACAAGCACGTCGCCTGGAAGCACTATGACAAAGTGCGCCCCAATCCGACCTACACCAACTGCGAAGAAGCCGCGAGCATGGGCACGGACTTCGGCGCCCAGGCCATTCTGGCTATCGGCGGCGGCAGCTCCATCGACACCGCCAAGACGGCCGCCGTGCTCATGAAGCACCCCGGCAAGAAGGCCGTGGAATTCTATGAAAAGGGCGAGCCCATTACCGGCGCCGTGCCGATCATCCTCATCAACACCTCCCACGGCACCGGTTCGGAATGCGACTCCTTCGCCGTGGCCCAGTCCGACGGCGAGGACAAGCCCTGCATCGTTTCGCCGCAGATCTACTCGACCTACACCATCGAGGACCCGGCGCTGACGGCGACCATGCCTACCAAGCAGACCATCTCCACCTCCATCGATGCCGTGAACCACGCCCTGGAAGCCGCCACCACCATCCTGACCCATCCGTACTCCATCGGGCTGGCCCGGGACGCCATCCGTCTGGTCGCCACCTACCTGCCCACGGCCATCGTGGAGCCGAGCAACCTGACGGCCCGGTACTGGCTGCTGTACGCCTCGGCCATCGCCGGCATCAGCTTCGACCTGGGCTTCCTGCACATCACCCACTCGATGGAACACGCCATGAGCACCTTGAACGTCAAGGTGACCCACGGCGACGGCCTGGGCATCCTCATGCCGGCCATGGTCAAGGAAATCTATCCGGCCGTGCCCGAAGTGATCGCCGACCTGTTCTCGCCCATCATCCCGGGTCTCAAGGGCGTTCCGAACGAAACCGACTTCGTCGTGGACAGCCTCAGAACCTGGTGCCGGTGCGTCGGTCAGTCCACCAGCATGGCCGGCGTCTTCTCCGAGGCCGATATCCCGGCCCTGGTCAAGACCACCATGTCCTCCTCCGTGTCCAAGGTGCTGCTGCCGCTCGCGCCCATCAAAGTGGACGCCTCCGTGGTGGAACGCATCTTCCGCAATTCCCTGTAACGCGCCCAGCCGGGGGCGGACTTCGGTCCGCCCCCTTTTGCCGCCGCAACCCGAGCCGTTCCCATGGCCCAACCCGAGAGGACTATCATGCAACACCCCACGCGCATCGTCTGGACGTTGATCGCGGTTCTGCTGCTGCCGCGTCTGGCCATGGCCAACAGCCCGCGGGACTATATACCGCTCGATCCGGGCACCGTCTTCATGGCACTCTATTACGACCACTACTTCGGTCACGACCTCTACAGCAAAGGTAAACGGATCAGCGGCGGCGCCGATCTCTATAGCAACGTCGGCATCTTTCGTGGCGTCTACTACACCACACTCGGCCCCTTCACCATCGATCCGCAGGTCATCTTTCCCTTCGGCAACGCCAACCTGACCAACCACGATTCCGGCGGCGTCGGCGACCTCACCGTTGCCTCGACCATCTGGCTTCTCAATGACAAGGCAAACAAATTTTTCTTCGCCTACACCCCGTTCCTGACCGCCCCCACCGGCCAGTACGACCGGGACAGCATCGTCAATTTCGGCACCAATCGCTGGACCACCAAGCACGAGCTGTGCGTGGGCAAGGGATTCGGCAACTTTTGGTTGGAACTTTCCGGCTACGTGCAGTTCAATTTCGACAATACCAACGCACTGGGGATCTACAACAACCGGGTGACCTCGGCCCAGGATCCCTACTTCGGCGCGGAAGGCCATCTCAGCTACAGCTTCACCCCGGCCTTCTTCGGCTCCTTCGACTACATCTACCTCTACGGCGGCGAAACCAAGCTCGACGGCGTGCGGCAAAAAGACTGGGCCGATACCCATACCGTGGGCCTCAGCTTCGCCTACATGCTCAATCCCCATACCCAGATCATGATCAACGGCAAGACCGATGCCGGTGTGGTCAACGGCATCATGAAGCATTCCTTCGGCGCTCGCCTCGGATTCGTTTTTTAGAAGAATGCCTCCGGCGGCCGGGAGCGGTGTGACCTCTCCCGGACCTCACCCACCGGAGGCATCCTGCTTCCGGCTTCCTCGCACCCCATAATTCCAAGAAAAATCCCCCGCACCGAGATCGGGGCGCAGTGAAAACGCCCCCAGGCAGGAGTCTGGGGGGAAGGCTTTCCCCCGGTAGGGAAGGGCCAGGGCGGGGCGTTGCCCCTCCCTGGCCGCCGGCGGCCTCTTATTTCTCCACCGCGGCGGCAGCGCGGGCGCGACGTTTTTCCTCACGGACCTTGGTCAGGCAGGAGATGCCTTCGCCCTTGCGGGCCGTGACGAAACACGCGTTGTCGCTGACGCAGGCCGACGGCGCCCGGTCGCCGTACTGCCAGCGGGCGATCAGCCCGGGTTCGCGGATCAACGGTCGGGACAGGGACACCATATCGGCCGTCCCGGAAGCGACGAGCCCTTCGGCCGTCTCGATGGAGCGGATGCCGCCGACCAGGATGACGGGGATGGCCAGGGCGGCCTTCATGGCGGCGGCCGTTTCGCGGTACCAGGCCTCGCCCTGGGGGATGGGAAAGTTGCCGGCCCGAATGGCTGTCCGGGGAAAGGAATCGAGGGTGCCGCCGGAAACTTCCACGGCATCCAGGCCGGCGTCCGCCAGCCAGCGGGCGACCTGGAGGGACTCCTCCCGGGAAAAGCCGCCCTCCGTAAAATCCTCGCTGTTGATCTTGGCCAGGACCGGGTAGTCATTGCCGACCCGCCCCCGAATAGCGTCGAGCACTTCCAGAAGCAGCCGGGCCCGATTCTCCAGGGAACCGCCGTAGGCGCCGGTGCGGCGATTGGTCAGGGGCGACAGGAACTGGCTCAGGCCGTAGCCGTGGGCGGCATGGATCTGGACGCCGTCCGCCCCGGCGTCCCGGCACAGGGATGCCGCCGCTCCGAAGGCCGCCTCCAGGTGGGCCAAGTCATCGGGCGTCATCTCCCGGCAGGGCGCGGCCTTGGGATCGTCGACGACCGACGGCCCGATGCTGGGCTCCCCGGTCAACGCCGGGGTGGCCCGACAGCCGGCATGGGCCAATTGCACGACGAACCGGCCGCCGGCGGCGTGCACGGCCCGGGCCAGCCGGGCGATTCCGGGTTCCATGGCCGGGCCATGGACGCCGAGCTGCCAGGGGCCGGCCTGGCCCCGTTTTTCCACATAGGCGTGGCTGGAAATGACCAAACCCACCCCGCCTGCCGCCAGCGCCGCCATGACAGCCTCCAGCTTGGGCGTGGCCCGGCCGTCCGGTTCGGCCATCCCCTCCCAGGTCGCCGAACGCACGAACCGGTTCCGCACGGTCATGCCATTGATGGTGATCGGATCGAAAACTCCCACGACCTCTCCTCCTCCTGGCGTCCGGCGGAACCCCACCGGCACCGCAGCCGTCGGGATACCCCGACGCGCCACCCGTTGCCCGTCGAAAACGCCGTTTCCGTTCTCTCCTGCTGCGCGCTCCTCAGTCCGCCGATTCGAACCGGCCCAGAAACCGTTCCAGATCGTTGGGGTCGCCCTCCCGGTAATCCTCGGGATAGAGGAGCGCGCCCATGAAAAAAACACTCTCCAGGGACTGGGCCATGTCGGCCCGAGAAGCCATGTCCTCCAGACCGGCGACAAAGGCCCGGACGTCCGGCGCCGCCGGATCGGGCAGCATGGCGGCCGCCTCGTCGGGCAAGGCCGCCAGCAGCCGGCACTTTTCGGTCAGGGCGGCCCGATGGCCGGCCACATCGCCCCGTTCCCGCAAGGCGGCCAGGGCTTCCGCCTCCAGAGCACGCACCCGCCGGGCCGTCCGGGTCGCCGTCGACAAGGCCGCCGCAGGGATACGATCGTGCGCCATACGCCTCCCTCGCCCCAGCCCGCCAGTCTGCCAGGCGCGATTCAGGGCGTCTTCCCTTCTAGCAAAAGACGGTGGGAGAAACCAGCATGACGCGGCCCCAGTTGGCGGTCCGGGAAAAACACGCTATTTCTTCAAGCTCCGCCCGGCAGCGGATACGGCCGTACAGTGAAAGGACGCCATGATGCAGGATACCCCCACGGACGCCACGTTCCCCCCCCTGCCCGCATCGGAAGGCGGCGCGGAATTTTCCGGCCGGCCCACCGGCTTGGCGGGCCGCCTGTGCTTCGACCGGGGGGATTACGCACTGCTGCGCATCGTCAACGACGTGCTTTCCCGCCAGGGCTCCAGCAGCCTGCGTCGCCTGCTGACCCCCTATCTGCATCCCCACGGCATCAAGGAAATGGCCGCCTCCAAGGGCCTGCGCATCGCCTACGCCACCGTCCACCTGCTCGGCTCCCTGGAAATCGGCCGGGCCAAGGACCGTCTGACCGCCCTGCGTTCGCTTCGCGACGAGGTGATGGCCACGGCCGAATCCGGCTTGGAAAAAAACACCGCCCGGGTGCTGCTCCAGATCATGAAGGAGCTGGTGCGGTCCCGGGACAATCCCCGCCGGCAACTGGAGCTGGCCCACGATTTCCGGACGGCCGTGCCGGGCCGCCCCCGGGAAATACGCCGCTTGCTGGACGAATACCATCTTTTGGAAATGCCCGAGGCCTGGAACCAGATGGCCTTCGACGACCACGTCCACGACGCCAACACCAAGGGGCGCAAATCGCCCACCCATCTCATCATGGACGCCTGGATCAAGGGCATCCGGCGGCTCACCGTCATCCACTACCATTTCGTGCGCCGGGAAACGGCCGCCGAGCTGCTGGAGGCGGCCGCCATCATGGACATCAACGTCCATATCGGCATCGAGTGCCCGGCCCGGCACCAGGGGCGGCCCGTCAAGATCATCTGGACGCCGTGCGGCATCCGCCAGCCCAAGGATTTCGCGGATTTTCTGGCCACGCCCGATGTTCGGGAATTCATGCGCCAGGGCTTCGAGTTGTCGCTACGCCGCCAGCGCACGGTCCTGGCCCTGCTTGCCGCCTTCAACACCCGGCATCGCCCGGAACTCAACGCCCGCTACGGCCTGTCCCTGCCGCCGCTCGACCCCGAGGAATTTCTGGCCTTCGTGGGCGCGGGCCAAGCCAGTGTCCAGCATCTGGCCCGCTATATCCACGCCTGCCTCCGGCCGCTGCTCGACCGGGAGGACGCCCCCCTGCTCGACGGTCCGGCGGACCCGGAGGTCCTGGCCCGCTGCCTGGCCCGACGCGACGCCCTGGACACCGAGGCCCTGCTCGATACCTACCTCTCCCGCGAGGCCAACCCGGACCTCCCGGCCGAGGACGCGGCGTCCCCCGGGAAGGACCTGCCCGAGCGGCTGACCGTGAGTCCGGAGGCCCTGGCCGGCCGGATCATGCGCCTGCACCGCCTCAACCGCATCACCCTGGTGGCGGCCGAGCTGACCACCCTGGAGGTGCTCTCCATCCTGGCGGCCTGCCGGGGGAGCATCACCACCCTGGAAGTCTTCAACCTGCGCATCTACGAGGAGACGGACCGGGATACCGGCGAGATCCTGCAACTCCTCTCGGTACTCAACGCCGGCAACGTCGTGGCCCTCAAGCGCCTCATCCATCGGCTGGCCGACCGGCTGGAGGCGGAGGGTGGCACACCGGAGCAGGTGGCGGCGGCGCGCGCCCTCGGCCAGGACATTGCGCTGCTGACCGCCGCCTACCGCAAGCGGCCGCTGGCCGCCCGCATCGGCACCGACTCCACGGGCCAGTCCACCCGCCACCATGGCATGGGCCTGGTGGTACGCGACACCTTGTCCCCCCGGGCCCAGCGCCATCTGGCCAGATCCTTGCGCCCCGATCCCGAAGGCCGGCCCAGCCAGCGCCGCAGCATTCCGGTGGGCGTCACGGTGACGCCGGAAATCCAGGCCCTGTCCGAGGAATACGCCTCGCCCCTGTCGACCGGCCTGTTGCGGCGCCTGCGCGAGCTGCCCGGGCTGCGCCTGGCCGGCTACCGCCGCCGGCTGGAATGGCTGGGCCGACGCTACTACAAGGCCAGGCCCGAAACCGCCAACATCTTCACCCTGGGGGGCATCCACCCGACGGCCGGCGCCCGGTTCCTGGCCGAGCGGCGCCATCCCCGCCACCGCTCCTGCCTGGCCTGGCGCACGCTGAACGGCACGGTCAAAAACGCCCTCAAAATCCTGGCCGGCTTCGCCGTGGCCGCCGTGTCGTTCGCGGCGGTCAATTCCTGGTGGGTGCTGGCCTGGCTGGGGCCGTTTCTCTGGTTCGGCATCACCGGACTGCGCAACGTGATCCAGTCGGCCCTGGGCTGCGGCGGTCTCCGGCACAGTCCGCTCCTCTCCTGGAAGGATTTCGTCAGCATCAGCCGATTGTCCGATTCCCTGCTCTTTACCGGCCTGTCGGTGCCGCTCCTCGACATCCTGGTCAAGACCGTGCTCATGGGGGACTACCTCGGCATCACCACCACGACCGATCCCCTGGCTCTCTACACGGCCATGGCCGTAGCCAACGGCATCTATCTGGCCTCGCACAACCTCTACCGGGGCCTGCCCCGGGCGGCGGCCGTGGGCAACCTCTTCCGCACGGTGCTGTCCATTCCCCTGGCCCTCGGCCTCAACGCCCTGCTCGCCTGGATCCTGCGACTGGACGGCGTGGCCGCCCCCGAAGCCGCCCTCCAGCCCTTCGCGGCCATCGTCTCGAAATTCGCCTCGGACTGCGTGGCCGCCGTCATCGAGGGCCTGGCCGACCGCAACCGGTTCGTGGCCATGCGCCTCAAGGACTACCAAGCCAAATTCAAGCAGCTCTTCGACGCCTACAGCCAGCTCGAAATGCGCTTTCCCCAGCAGGATGCCGCCCGGCTTCTGGAAACGCCCAAGACCCTCATGGCCAATCTCCAGGCCGAAAAAGAGGATCTCGACAACATCCTCATCGTTAACGCCTTGGATTTGCTGTATTTCTGGATGTACCAGCCCCGGGCGCGCACGGTCCTGGAACGGGCGGTACGGGCCATGTCCGTGGAGGAACGGCGGGTGTTTCTGCTCTCGCAGTACGTGCTGTTGCGGGAAAAGGAGATCAGCCGTCTTTTTATCGACGGCCTGGTGGGCAGAAAATTCGGCCGGGCCCTGTCGTTCTACCTGAGCCACGCCCGGCGCTACCTGGAAGACATCCGGCGGCTGGTGCGCACGCATCCGGCCGTGGAGGCCTTGAGCCTGGAAAATTCCCTCATGTCCGGGGACAGCGCCCGCCCCGGCGCCTGACGGCCTACCGCATCCTTCCCTGCCGCCGGTCGCCCGGCAAAGGCCCGGCGGCAGGGGGAAGGTGCGGTGGCTTACGCCGAAGCCGATTCCGTGCCCGAAAGGGCTTGGGAAATGATGCCGGAAGCCGACTCCAGGGCGGACGATGTCCCACCCGACCGGGAGTAGCCTTGTAGGCTCGCGCTGCCGGAGCTTGTGCCCACCAGGGCGGACATGCTCCCGGTGGAGGCGGCGCTGGAAAAACGCGCCGCCAGATCGGACAGGGAGCTTGCCGTCTCCGTATCCGATCCCTTGGCCGCCTCGCTCAGCTTGCCGGAGATGTTCCGGGCCACTTCCTTGAACGTGTCCGGATCGGCGCTTTGCAGGTTCCCGAGCTGTTGCAGCAGCGACCCGCCGGAGGAAACGCTGGTCTCGTCGCTGCCGCCGGTGGAGAGCTTTCCGGTCGAGAGCCCCGAGGAACCCGACATGTAGTTGGACGCCGCCGTGACGCTCCCCGACGACGAGCCGGTCAAAAGATTGGCCGAATCCGTCTTGTAATTGAGGCTGATCAGATCCATGACTGCACTCCTTTGTTGGTATGCAAAAGGATCAACCTCGTGCTTATCGGACAGAAATCCATGGTGTTTATACCCCAACAATCAAATAAAATCCATGTAACCATTTTACTTTTTTTACGTCACCCCGGTGAATATAACCTATCACCCTGCCAAATACAGGTCTTTTCTTGTCGCCTTCGTGTCCGTATCTTGCAAAATACAGATAAAATACACCAGAAAAAATTTCCTTGTCCCCGAAAAACAATGCAAGGAATGTGCGCTTTTCTTCTTTTCCAGAAAATATTTTCCATAGTGCAATACAAAAGCCGGGCCGGAACCCGTTGGTCCCGACCCGGCCTGCAAACCGTGCGTTGGCTGCCTAGAACATCTGTTTGAGCAAATCTTCGCCCTTGCCAAGCGGTGCATTGGGATCGCTGAAAAGCGCCCGCTCCTGCTCCTCGTCGCCCTGCAAGGTGGAGGGACCCTTTTCCGTCCCTTCCTTAAACGGCATGGGGACGCCGTCCACCGTGCCCATGACGATGCCCGGCGGCCGGGAAAAATCTTCCACCGGATAATCGTCTTCCACCACCTTCCGGTAGGACAGCCAGATGGGCAAGGCGGCCCGGCTGCCGGTCTCGCCCCGGCCCATGGGCTTGGGCTGGTCGAAGCCGACGTAGCAGCCGGTCAGCAGGTAGGGGGAAAAGCCCATGAACCAGGCGTCCTGGAAGTCGTTGGTGGTACCGGTCTTGCCGGCCAGCGGCCGGCCGAGGACCTTGGCCGCCGCGCCGGTCCCGGCCCGGACCACTTCCTTGAGCAGACAGGCCATGATGTAGGCCGTCTGCGGTGACAGGACCTGCTTGACCTCGGGCTTGTTGTTGAACACGTCCTCGCCCCAGGGACTCTTGACGTCGAGGATGAAGCGGGGATTGATGATGGAGCCGTCCCGGGCAAAGGCGGAATAGGCACGGATCATGTCGAGGAGGTTCACGGCCACCGCCCCGAGGCTGACCGGCAGATACGGCACGAATTCGCCGCGCAGTCCCAGCGCCCTGGCCCGCTCCACGATTTTCTTCATGCCCACCTGCTGGGCGATCCGAACCGTGACGAGGTTCTTGGACTTGGCCAGGGCCGCCCGCACGGTCATGGGGCCGCTGTAGTCGCCCTCGTAGTTGCCGGGCGACCAGACCTGGCCGCTCCAGGGATCGCGGTAGGAAAACGGGGCGTCCTCCACCACCGTGGCCGGGGTCAGGCCGTTGTCCATGGCCGTGGAATAGACGATGGGCTTAAAGGAGGAACCGGGCTGGCGGAAGGCCTGGGTGGCCCGGTTGAACTGGCTTTTTTCAAAGGAAAAACCGCCCACGCAGGCCAGCACGTCGCCGGTGCGCGGGTCCATGGAGACGATGGCCCCCTCGATGCGCGGCTCCAGCTCCATGGCCAGCTTCCACATGGCGCGGGTCGACTTGACCGGCGCGACCGGGGCCGAAGCCGACGCCTTGCCCTTGCGGCCGGCCGGAGTCGGCGCGGCCTTGGCGGCGGTCTTGGCCGTATCGGGGGCCTCGGCCGGCGCGTTCTTGTCCGGCGCGGCCAGCACCGAGGTCCACACCACGTCGCCGACCTCCACCCGGCCCTTGGCCCAATTGAGCTCCTTGTCGGCGATGAACCCCTGTTTGTTGCCGAACCGGACCACCGCGCCCTGGGAGGACACCTCCGTGACCAGGGCCTTCAACCAGTGGCCGGGCGTCATCAAGGCCTCGGGCACGCCGCTGTGCTCGAAAAAGTCGGCGTACTTGTCCTTGCTGAGCTTCTCCAGGGTGGGCTTGTAGCCGCGACGCCGCTCCGAGGCCACCAACCCCATGCGCAGCGCCCGTTCGGCCGCCTCCTGATGCTTGAGGTCCACGGCCGTATAGACGTGCAGGCCGCCGTTGTAGACCTGATCCTCGCCGAAGCGGGCGATCAGCTCCCGGCGCACCTCTTCCATGTAAAACGGCGCCACCTCCCACGACGGGTCCGGCATGCTCTTGAACACGAGCGGTTCGGCCACGGCCTCGTCGTACTGGGCCTGGGTGATCCAGCCCTGGGCCAGCATCCGGCCGAGCACGTAGCGCTGCCGGTTTTTGGCCGCCGTGAAGTCCCGGAACGGGCTGTAGCGGGTGGGCGCCTGGGGCAGACCGGCCAGCAGGGCCGACTGGGCGATGGAGAGCTGGCCGACGTGCACGCCGAAATAGGTGCGGGCCGCGGCTTCCACGCCGTAGGCCCGGGAGCCCAGGTAAATCTGGTTCAGGTAGATGGTGAGAATTTCGTCCTTGGTCAGATATTTTTCCAGGCGATAGGCCAGGATGGCTTCCCGGATCTTGCGCTTATAGCTCTTTTCCGAGGACAGGAGCAGCCGCTTGATGATCTGCTGGGTGATGGTGGAGCCGCCCTGCTTGATGCCGCCGCTTTGCAGGTTCTTGAGCATGGCCCGGAAGATGGCCGAAAGGTCCACGCCCTCGTGCTGGTAGAAGGTGGAATCCTCGGCGGCCAGGAAGGCCTTGGGCAGATAGGACGGCATCTCCGACAGCGTCACCAGGAAGCGCTTTTCGGAATACAGGTAGCCGAGCACCTGGTTGTCCCGGGTGTAGATGGTCGTGACCAGGGGCGGCCGATAGTCGGTGATCTTGCGAAAGCTCGGCAGATCGCTCGAAGCCCAGTAGTAGAGGCCGACCAGGCCGGCCAGGCCCGTAAAGGCGCCGACGACAAAGAGGAGGATGAGCAGGACAAGCAGCTTTTTCACGTAAGGGATCTCGCTCGGAAGGGAGTGACACAGGGCATATCCGCCGCGGGGGCAAGTCCCCAGGCCAGACGCAACCTGCCGTGGAGGTCGAGGATTGCAGTCGTGGTGCATTCGAGCAGCGACAGCATGTCCGCCAGGTCCCGCCCCTCGCGCTTGGCCAGGCACCCTGCCGAAGGCAGCAGCGTCACCCGGGTTTCCACGGCCCAAAACGGAAAGAGGCGGCAATAATACGGACGCAGCGGCCTTGGCAAGAGACAACCGGCCGCGCGCAGGAACAGACAGCGTCCCCGGTCGTTACAGGACAGACGGGCATGGGTCTGGCCGTCAGGAAACAGCGTCTCCACCTGCCGCCGCTCGCCGGGGAACAGGCCGTACAGCCTGGACCGAAAGGCACCGGAATTGGGGCTCAAGGTAAACGCCCCCCGGTCGAGACCGAGGTAGTCCTCGATGTGCCGCCGCTCCATGGCGGAGACGGGGAACCAGTGTTCCTCGTTCCCCGGCGGCATGGTGCAACAGACGGGGCCGATGGCCGCACAACGATGGCACACGTCCGGTTCGCGGCCCTGCGTAGCAGGAGCGGGCCGGTTTCTGGCGTTCACATTGCCCTCCCGTCGACCGGACCACGCCATCCGGGCGTTCGCCTCGTCCAGCCGGTATGCCGTGGTTTCATAATCCCGGGGACGCGGGGCGTAAAGGGCGCCGCGTCGGCCGCCGTACCGCCGGCGGCGCGCCTAGCGAAGGAGTTTTTCCCGGGCAAGGTCGGTCAGAGCCAGGCGCCCGTTTTTTTCCCTGAGCAAATCCTGCTGGATGCATTCCTGCACCAGCGGTTCGACGAAGGAAAAATGTCTGGTCAGGGCCCGGGCGATATCCTCGTTGGTCGCCGGGGGATCGCAGGCACGCAGCACGTCCCGGGCCATCTGTGTCAGTGATCCGTCCGGCTTGATCGCCGCCTGGCTTTCATCGGCATCCACCAAATCGCGCCTCATGGAGTCTCCTTTTTCCAGTAATACCAATCGGCGCAGGCCGCACCACCGGCCTTGGCCCATTCGGCGGCCATGGCCTGCGTACGCGGCGGAGGGGCTAATACAGCCTCGCCCGGTTTCCAGCCGGCCGGGGTAGCTACGCCGTGGGCGTCAGTCGTCATCAGTGCCTGGACCAGGCGCAAAATTTCGCCAACATTCCGACCTGTTGTCATGGGATAGGCCATGGACGCCCGTACGATCTGCCTATCATCGATGACAAAGGTCACCCGGGAAGGTTCGGTACGCGACTCGGCCGGCATGAGCATGCCGTAGCTCCGGGCCATGTCCCCGGCGGTGTCGGCCACGAGCGGAAAATCAATGGCCACGCCGAACGTTTCTTCCAGGGCGCGCAACCAGGCGATATGGGAAAAGATGGAATCGACCGACAGGCCGAGCAACTCGCAATGCAGGCCGCGCAAGGCATCGGCGATGCCGGCGAAGGCAATCAACTCGCTGGCGCACACCGGCGTAAAATCGGCCGGATGGGAAAACAGCACCAGCCAACTTCCCCGAAAGTCCTCCAGCCGCAAAATGCCGTGCGTGGTTTCGACCTCGAAATCAGGAGCCTGCTCACCGATACGCGGCGGGCAGGCGACAGTGACGGGCTCGGTCATGGCGACTCCTTCCCGGTCGGGACATGTTGTCCTGACCCTAATTGGACAACCGTTTTATCGCCGCTTCACCTGCCGCCGTCAAGCCGTCCCCCCCCGCCAGCCCGCCTCAATGCCCGGCGCAGGGGTCGCCCGCAGCCAACCGATGGAGGAGCGCCGCCTTGATTTCGGCCATCTGCTCCGGGTCCTCCACCCGCCCGCCGAGGCCCCGCACGTAAAAGACGTCGCGCACCCGGCCGGCCGGGGTCATGACCTTGGCCAGATGCGTCTCCAGGTGCAGCTCGAAAAGCGTGCGGGCGATGTCGTAGAGCAGCCCCACCCGGTCGTCGCAGGCCACCTCGACCACCGTGTAGAGATCGGAAATGCGGTTGTCCACGGTCACCTCCGGCGGGGTCTTGGGCCCCCGGATCGTCTGGCCGCAGGCAAAGGCGCTGCGTTTTTGCGACAGCCGGTAGTCCAAAAAGAGCTTGCCGGAGAGCGTGTAGCGGATGGCCCGCAAAACCCGGGCGAACACCTCGTCGGCGTAGAGCACGTCCGGCGGATTGCCCGTCCGCAAGGTGACGATAGTCACGCCGTTGTCCCAGACGAACACGTCGGCGTCGTGGATGGACAGGTCGTGCAGGGCCAGCACGCCGGCCACGGTGGCGAACAGCGCCCGGACGTGGCGGGCCGCCACGGTGACGGCGAAACCGGTGCCGTCCTCCAAGGCGGCGTGGTGCAGCACGACCACGTCCCCCTCGCCCTTGCGGGAGGAACGCATGCGCCGGGTCTCGGCCTCGGCCGCGTCGAGTTCCGTCAGCAGATCCAGATGGGCCAGGATGTCCTCCGGCGACACGGCCACCAGATAGCGCGGCGGCATGGCCAGTACCGTCCGCTCCAAGGCCTCCGGCGGGAAGCGGTCCCGGGCCAGCTCCCGCAGCCGGTCGCGCGTTTCCAGCATGATGGCGGCGTCCCGGGTATCGAAGAGCCGCCCCTGGGCAATGGCCGCCCGCACCTTGTCGGCCAGCTCGAACACGAGGGATTCCTTCCAGCCCGTCCAGGCCTGGGGGCCGGTGGCCAACCCGTCGCACCGGGCGAGTACAATAAGCATGTCGAGCATTTCCACCGTGGCCACCCGGCCGGCCACGCCGGCCACCACGTCCGGATCGGCCAGATCCCGGCCCGTGGCCATGTCCGGCAGCAGCAAATGCTCGCGCACCAGGGCGCCGACGCCCCGCCGAGTCTCCAGGGGCGCGGACAGGCCGGCCAGCATGACCTCGGCCAGCTCACCGCCCTTCTCGGCATGGCCGCCGCCCAGGCCCTTGCCCACGTCGTGGAGCAACGCCCCCCAAAAGGCCCATTCCGGCCGGGGCAGACCGGCCAGCAACGCGGCATACCGGGGCGTGCCCTCGCGCCGGATGGCGGCCAGCAGCCGCACCGTCTCCAGGCTGTGCCGGCCCACCGGATGGACGTGGTAGAGATCGAAGCTCACCAGGTCGGCCACCCGGGCGAACTCCGGCAGCAAGGCCCCCAGGATGCCCGTCTCCAGCAAGGCGTCCAGGGCCAGGCCGTCGGCGTCCTCCATCATGATTGCGCCGAGCGCCTCGTAGATGGCCCGGCCGGTCCGGGGCGACACCCGGGCCAGATCGGCCAGGGGCCCGGCCAGGCAGCGCAAGCGGCAGAAGGTGGCGTGGGCCAGGGGTGCACCGCTGCGGGCCGCCTCGGCCAACAGCGGCCAGAGCCGTTCCATGGCCGCGGCATCGGACAGACCGTCGGCAAAACGCAGCCCTTCCGGGGCCGCTTCCACGCCCTCGGCCACCACGGCGGCCGGGGCCGTCAGGTCGAGCGCGCCGCAGGCACCGGCCAACAGCGGCCACATGGACTGCCGCAACGCCTTGATGGCGGCCATCCGATGGAGCAGCCGAGCCAAAAACCGCTCCACGCCCCGGCCGGCGGAGTCGTCGGTGAAGCCCAGGGCGGCGGCCAGGCGCTCCTGGAATTCGAAATAGAGCTTGTCGTTGGCCCGACCGGCCAGACGGTGGAGGTGGCAGCGCACGACCAGCAGGAAGCGGGTATCCTCGTCCAGAACCGCCAGTTCCGGGGCCAGGGCCGTCAGGTCGGCCCCCCGCGACCGGGCCAGCCGGACCAGCCAGCGCACCTGATGCCCGTCACGAAGCCCGCCCAGGCCGTTTTTGAGATTGGGTTCGAGCATGCCCCCGGCATCGCCGAAGTTGCGCCGTCGGACCTCGTTGCCGGCGGCCAGCCAAGCGACGAAACCGGCGGCGCCCGGCGCCAGGACCGCCTGTTCCAGGCGCGCGGACAGTTGCGCGGCCACGTCGGGGTCACCGGCCACGAAGCGCCTGTCCAGGAAGGTGGCCAGCACCTGCGGATCGTCCTTGGCCAGGGCGAGACACTCGTCGATGCTGCGGACCCCGTGCCCGAGTTCCTGGCCCAGGTCCCACAGGGGAAAAAAGAGAAACCGGGCCAGCTCCGGGGCGACTTCGGGCGTTTGGCCGGCAAAGACGAGCAGCACGTCGATGTCCGAGGCCGGGCACAGCTCCCGCCGGCCGTAGCCGCCGACGGCCACCAGGGCGAAGCCGGCATCGCCCCCCTCCCCGGCCTCCCGTTCGCCGAGCCGGTCCCGGAAATAACGGTCGTAGGCGTCGGCCAAGGCCGCCACATAGTCCACGCCCACCCGGCCGTCGGCCAAGGCCGCGTCCAGCAGGGCCCGTCCCTCCACCAGCACGGCCGCGCTTGCCGGCCGCATCGCCTCGGATGGCATATCTGACTCCAGGGCTTGGCAACAACAGACCGGGAAGGGACGCCCCGCAAGACGCCCTCCCCGGTCTGGTTTCGTTTTTCGCGTGCCGCCGGAGCCGGAAAGCCCGGGCGCCGGACAGCGTCTTACACAGCCGCGTTGCCGGTTTCGCCGGTGCGGATGCGGATGACCTCGTCCACGGTGGTGACGAAAATCTTGCCGTCACCGACTTCGCCGGTCTGGGCCGCGGCCTGGATGGTCCGGATGACCTCGTCGGCCAGGCCGTCCTCGATCACCAGCTCGATCTTCACCTTGGGCAGAAAATCCACCTGGTATTCGGCGCCGCGGTAGACTTCCGTATGGCCGCGTTGCCGGCCGAAGCCCTTGACCTCGGACACGGTCATGCCCTTGATGCCGATACCGGTAAGCTTTTCCTTGATCTCATCGAGCTTGTACGGCCGGGTGATGACTTCGATCTTCTTCATGGCGCGCTCCTTTCCCCACGTTAGAGCTGATAGCCGACTTCACTGTGCTGGGTAACGTCGAGGCCCTTGTTTTCATCCTCCTGACTTACCCGAACACCGACCATCACGTCTACGACCTTAAAAAGGATGAGCGACATGACGAAGCAGAAGCCCCAGGTGGCCACCACCGACACGAACTGAATCCACAGCTGACCGGGGTTGCCGTAGAACAGCCCGTTCGCCCCGAGCTCGTTGACCGCCTTGCTGGCGAAAAGCCCGGTGGCCAGGGCGCCGAAGGTGCCGCCCAGGCCGTGGATGCCGACCACGTCCAGCGAATCGTCGTACTTGAGCACACTCTTGAGCAACACGCCGCCGTAGCAGAGCCCGCCGGCGATGAGTCCCATCACGATGGCGGCCATCGGCCCGACGAAGCCGGCGGCCGGGGTGATGGCCACCAGACCGGCCAGGGCGCCCGAGGCCATGCCCAGGGTGGTGGGCTTGCCCCGATGCAGCCATTCCACCACGATCCAGCTCACGGCCGCGGCGGCGGCAGCCAGATGGGTGGTGACGAAGGCCGAGGCGGCCAGACCGTTGGCGGCCAGGGCGCTGCCGGCGTTGAAGCCGAACCAGCCGAACCAGAGCAGGGCCGCGCCCAGGATGGTCAACGGCAGGTTATGCGGAATAAAGGCCTGCTTGCCGTAGCCCTGACGCCGGCCCAGATACAGGGCCCCGGCCAGAGCCGAGGCGCCCGAGCTCATGTGGACCACGGCGCCGCCGGCGAAATCGAGGGCACCCATCTTGGCCATCCAGCCGCCGCCCCAGACCCAGTGGGCCATGGGACAGTAGACCAAAAGGATCCACAGCGAGGTGAAGAGCAGAAAGCCGGAAAATTTGATGCGCTCGGCAAAGGCGCCGGTGATGAGGGCCGGCGTGATGACGGCGAACATGCACTGGAAGATCATGAAGGCGAAGTGCGGAATATTGTCCACACCCGGCTTGGGCGCCACGCCAACATTATTGAGGAAAGCGAAATCCAGGTTGCCGATCAGGCCGCCGATGTCCCCGCTGAAGGACAGGCTGTAGGCCACCACGGCCCACAACAATGAGACGGTGCCGAGCAAAATGTAGGATTGCATAAGCGTACCAAGAATATTCTTGGCCCGGACCATGCCACCATAAAACAGCGCGACGCCCGGAGTCATCAGCATGACTAGGGCAGCCGAAATCAGCACGAATGCGGTATCCGCCGCGTTCATGGCATCCCCCTCTCGTGACGTTTTTGTACAGTCTACCCAAAACCAGCGCCGTGTCTCCGTCCGCTGCGGGCAAGGCGCGCCAGGCCTCTCTCCAAAGGCCCGGCCAGCGCCCGCAAAGCGGCACGGCGAACCCACTTCTAGACAGCAATTGACATTTTTGCAAGAGGAAATCGCCGTCTTGCTCCCCCCTCGGCCGCCCTGCCGCCCCGCCCCCCTGGTCGAAGCCCCGGCAATACGCTATACCGTTTACCTATGGGAAAAACCGCCCGGCCCCATTCGGCCGGCATCCGGCGTTTTCCCGAAAAGTCCGCCCGGAGCGACTGCCATGGACGCAACATCTCCTCCCGTACTGGTCATCGAAGACGACGCGGACGTGCGCCGCGGCATCAGCCTGTGGTTGACCGACGCCGGTTATACGGCCTTGGAAGCGGGCGACGGCCGGGAGGGCCTGGCCTGCATCCGGCGGGAGCATCCCGAGGCCGTGCTTCTCGACCTGCGCCTGCCCGTACTCGACGGTTTCGAAGTGCTGGCCGCCCTGTCCGGCGAGGAAAACGCCCCGCCGGTCATCGTCATTTCCGGCCAGGACGAGATCACCGGCGTGATCCGGGCCTTTCGGCTCGGCGCGGCGGATTATCTGGAAAAGCCCATCGTCAGCTTCGACCTGCTGGACCACGCCCTCAAGGCGGTCCTGGAACGGGTCCGGCTGGCCCGGGACGTGGCCAGGGCTCAAACCCGCTACCGCACCCTGGTGCACAACCTGCCGCTGCTCGTCTTCATGCTCCGGGCCGACCACGAACTGGAGTTCGTCAATCCGTGCGCTCAGGCCATGCTCGGCGACAGCCCGGAAGAGGCCATGGGCACGCCGGGCTGGTTTCTCTCCCGGGTCCACCCGGACGACCGGCCCCGGGTCCGGGACTGCCTCAAAAACGCCGAGGCCCAGGAGCGCAGCCAGGTGACGGAATGCCGCCTGCTGCACAAAAATGGCTCCACGGTCCAGGCCCTGCTGACGCTCATGCCGTCCGTGCCGTCGGAACCGGGATTTCCCGCCCTGCTGGAGGGCATCGTCGTGGACCTGACCGACCGGGTGGAGCTGGAACGCTTCGTGGTCCAGGAGGAAAAGCTCAAGACCCTCGGCGCCATCACGGCCGAAGTGGCCCACGAGATCCGCAATCCCCTCTTTTCCATCGCCGGCTTCGCCCACCGGCTGAAGGCCCGCCTGCCGGAAAGCCGGGAGCTCGACATCATCCTGGCCGAATCCCGCCGTCTGGAGGCCATTCTGGACAGAATCGGCAATTACCTGCACCCGGTGATCCCGCGTCCCCGGCTGTGTCCCCTAGCCCCCATCGTCACCACCGCCCTGGACTTCCTGGGTCCGGAACTGGCGGCCAAGGACGTCCAGGTGGTGTCCCGGCTGACCGAAAACCTGCCCGACGCCCGGCTGGACCCGGACCTGCTCTCCCAGGTGGTGTCGAGCCTGATCCGTTTCGCGGCCTCCCGGCTGTCGGGCGGCCAGACCGTGCGGCTCGAAACGGGCGTCAGCCATCGCTTCGTGCTCCTGGAAGTGCGTTTTCCCCAGCCCATCCCGATCAAGGAACCCGAGCTGCTCTTCCTCCCCTTCGAGGAGAAGGGCGAACGGATGGGGCTGCCCCTGGCCTCACGGCTGGTCAAGAACATGGGCGGTTCCCTGGCCTTCGACCAGACGGACGACGGCCAGGCGGTCTTCACCCTGCGCCTGCCTCTGGAAACGGATCTGGAACGGGGGAACGTCTGAGCGTGGAAGGTTGGATCGGCACGCTGGCAGCCCTGGCGCTCCCGTCCGAGCCGATCGTGATCGACGGCGGCGCCAACAAGGGCAACGTCACGGTCCGGCTGCTGGCCGCCCTGCCCCGGGCCCGGATCATGGCCTTCGAGCCCCAGCCCCGGCTGGCCCGCAAACTGGCCAAACGGTTCCGGGACGATCCCCGGGTGGCCGTCGTGGCCGCCGCCCTCGGCGAGGAAGCGGCCACCCTGCCGCTGACGGTCTTAAGCCGCCCCACCCTGTCCTCGCTGCTCCTCCCCACCGGCATCCGGGACAAGTACGCCGGCCAGGCCCTGCCCGTCACCGAAATCGTGGACGTGCCGGTGGTGCGCCTGGATACACGACTCGAACGGGCCGACATCATCAAGCTCGACGTCCAGGGCTACGAGCTGCCGGCCCTGCGCGGCGCGGCGGACCTTCTCCCCGGCGTTACGGCGGTGGTGGCCGAAACCGCCCGCTATCCGCTCTACGCCGGCCAGGCCCTGCTGCCGGAATTGGAAGCCTATCTGGCGGCATACGGCCTGGTGCTGCACGGCCTCTACGACTACTGCCGCGACGCCTCGGGCGCTATCGCCTCGGGCGACGCGCTCTTTCTCAGGAAATGAAGGGAGGGGAAACGGCGCGGGGCGTCATGCCCCGGAACGCCGGGACAGTCCCGTCAGGAGCCGGGCCGTGGTCGCCGCGCCGGAGAGGTCGATGGCGGCCGGCGGCGGCGGCGGACCGTCCAGGGCGGCCAGCAGGCGGTCGGCCAAGGCGGCCGGCGCGAGTTCGGCCGGTTCCACCAGGCCGAGAAGCCCCCGGTCCCGAAGGCGTTCGGCGCGCAGCCGCTGTTCCCGGTTCTGGTCGAACGGCGTCACCAGCGCCCGCGCGCCGGCCGCCAGCACATCCATCACCGTGTTATAGCCCGCCAGGCTGACCGAGAGATCGGCGGCGGCCAGAAGATCGACAAAGCCCGGGGCGAACCGGGCCACCCGGGCGTCTGGCAGGCCGGCTGCGGCCTGTTCCATGGCGGCATAGGCCGCAGCCGGCGCATAGGGGCCGGCAAAAATCCGCACGGCCGCCCGAGCCAGCCGCGGCTGCTCCCGGCAGGCGGCCAGCACGGCCAAGGGCACCTCGGAGCCGACCCGTCCCCCGCCGGCGCTGACCACGATCCAGGCGGCATCCTCGGCCACGCCGAATTCCCGGCGCACGGCCGCCCGCGTCCGTCCCGGCCGGCGGACCGGGGCCACGTAGCCGGTATAGCGCACCGGCACCGGAATATCGTCCAGCCGGGCAAAGGTTTCGGACAAGGGGAACAGCCGCGGATCGGCGTGGACGAGCACGGCGTCGAAAAACCGCCGCAATCGGTCGATGACCCGGGCTTCGTAGGCGGCCTGGTCCTTTTTCTCGACCAAAATGTCCCGCACGCCGCAAACGACCGCGCACGGCCCGAACCGGCCCTCCCGGATGGCGGTCAGGACCGGCGTCAGCTCGAACTCGAAGGCCTTGCGCCCGAACGGATAGAGCTCGACGAAAAAGACGTCCGGCCGCAGGGTTTCCAGGGTCTGCCACAGCCGCTGCCGGCGTTCGGCCTTGGCCTGCTCCAGGGCCTCGCCCGCCAGGGTCAGGGCGCCGAAATCCGCATCCATGGCCAGGGCCGGCAACCGGACCAGTCGCACACCCTCGGGCAGGGCTGCCGGCGAAGCCGGCCCGCCCGCGCACAGCAGTCGCTCATGGCCGGGGAGCGCCTCCAGGATGGCCAGGGTGCGCAGGAGATGCCCCATGCCGAGGACATGCTGGCAGTAGACGGCGATCTTCACGGGAAGGGGAAATCGAGGTCGAGCGTACCGGGCGACAACACGCCGTCCTGGCAGACGACCTGCTGCAACCGGTCGGGATCGAAGGCCGGCGCGTCGTCCGGCAGGAAGGACCGGCCGAGCAGATGGTTGAGCAGGGATTTGATGACGCCCTGGTGGGTCACGACCAGGACATTGCGCCCCGGGGCGGAACGGCTGGCGTCGAGCAGGGCGTGTTCGACCCGCATCCGGACATCGGCGCGGCTCTCGCCTCCGGGCGGCCGGAAGTCCCATCCCTGGGCCGCGGCGGCCTTGAGGGCCTCGGCCGGAATATCCCGCCAGTATTTGCCGGTCCAATCGCCGAACTGCTGTTCGCGCAGACGGCGTTCCACAGTAACCGGCAGCCGCAGATGCAAATTCAGCATGCCGGTGGTGGATTTGGCCCGCCCCAGATCGCTTGTCAGGATACGGGACAAATCCAGGGCATCCAGGCGCGGGGCCAGGGCCTCGATCTTGGCCGAACAATCCGGCACGAGTTCGCTGTCCCAATGGCCCTGAATGCGTTTTTCCAAATTCCAAAGCGTCGGTGCGTGGCGCAACAGATAATACACGGTTCGCGACATAGGTACTTCCTTGGAAAGAACGCCCTCTCCTATCGCAAAACACCGGAAAACGCACGCACGGACTTAGCCGCCCAGCCGGGACAAAAAGGTATCCATGTTGTCCACCACCGCCCGGCAGGCCTCGGCCAGGGACGGGGCAACGGCGCGCACGGCCCGGATGTCGCCGTTGGCGGCGGCCGCCTCGGCCCGGGCGGCCGCCGCCCGCATGGCTGCCGCTCCGAACATGGCCGCGTTGCCCTTGAGGGTATGGGCCACCCGTTCGCACACGGTCAAATCGCTGTCGCGCAAGGCGGTCTCCAGCGTCGCCAACTGCTGGGGCACCGAAATTTGGAATTCCCGGCCGACCCTGGCCATGAGCTCGCTACGGGCCCGGTGCGGTGCGGCCGCACCGGGTGCCGCCGACGCCTCGGCCGGCGGTGTCGGCTTCCGGCTCGCCGCGGTCCGGCCGCGTTTGGCCAGGGCCTGACGCACGGTGGCGAAAAAGTCCCGCTCGTCGATGGGCTTGGTGATGTAGCCGTCCAGGCCGGCGGCCAGAAAGCGCTCCCGTTCCTGGTCCATGGCGTAGGCGGACAGGCCGATCACCGGCAGCTCCGGATCGATGCCCGGCTCCCCGCCCCGGATGGCCCGGGTGGCGGTCAGGCCGTCCATGACCGGCATCTGGATGTCCATGAGCACCACATCGACCGGATTGGTGGCCAAATAGTCCAGGGCAGCCCGGCCGTCGTCGGCCGTGACCACGGTATGCCCCCGGCTGGCCAGCAGATCCTCGGCGAACATCCGGTTGACCCGGTTGTCCTCGACCAAAAGGATGCGGAGCGGCGGCAAGGTGGCGTCGCCCGCCTCCACGTCGGCCGGCCGACTGACCGGGATGGCGAAGCGCACTTCCTCGAAGGGGCACAGGAGGTAAAAAACGCTCCCCGCGCCGGGCTGGCTTTCCAGGGACAGGGAACCGCCCATCAGGCCGGCCAGACGCCGGCAGATGGCCAGGCCCAGACCGGTGCCGGACTGTCGCCGGGTCAGGCTGCCGTCCACCTGGGTGAAGCTGTCGAAAATGGTGGCCTGCTGGTCCTCGGGGATGCCCAGCCCGGTATCGGTCACGCAGAAGCGCAGCATGACCCGGGTACCGGTCGCTTCCGGCTGACCGACGGTCTCCAGGGCGGCCGTGACCGTCACCCCGCCCTTCTCGGTGTACTTGACCGCGTTATTGACCAGATTGCGCAGGATCTGGCGCAGGCGCAGACCGTCGCCCCGCACGACGCGCGGCAGCCCGGGATCGCAATCCAGCGTAAGCTCCAGGCCCTTGTCCCGGGCCAGCACCTCCTGCTCCCTGATGACGGCCTCCAGGCAGCGCATGAGGTCGAAGGGCTCGGCCTTGATCTCCATGCGGCCGGCCTCGATCTTGGAGTAGTCCAAAATGTCGTTGATGATGGAAAGCAGGGTCGCGGCCGATTCCTCCACCACGGTCAGCCGCTCGCGCTGCCGGGACTCCAGGCTGTCGTGCAGCATGAGCTGGACGTAGCCGAGCACGGCATTGAGGGGCGTGCGGATCTCGTGGCTCATGTTGGCCAGAAAGGCCCCCTTGGCCTGGCTGCCGGCCTCGGCCAGCTCCAAAGCGGCGGCCAGCTCGGACTCCAACTTCTTGCGGGCCGTCACGTCGCGCACGATCTCGGTCACCCCGCTCACGGCACCGTCCTCGGCGAACAGCGGATAGCTGTAAATCTCCAGCCAGCCGACGGCCTCGTCGCCGTCCAGCTTGGGCACCGAGCAGATGGCCAGCTTGCCCGTGCTGAGCGTATGATGGAACGGGCACTTGGCGCTGGGGGAGGGCTGGCTGCGAAAGGCCGCATGGCACTTCTGCCCTTCCGGCTCGCCATGTTTCGCGTAGAGCATGCGCATGGCCTTGTTGGCCTTGAGCACGGTCATGTCCGGGCCCAACACGCAGATGCCGTCCTGGATGGCATTGAGCACGGACTCCAGAAAGAGCGTGCTGCGCCGCAACTCGACCTCGATGCGCTGGCGTTCGGCCACTTCGGCCGTCAGCCGACTGTTGGCCTCGCGCAGTTCCTCGGCGTGCCGGGCCAGGCCCGCCTCCAAGTCGCTGCGGATTCTGGTGGCCGCCACCTCGGCCTGCTTGCGTTCGGTGATGTCGAGGGCGATGCCGATGATGCCGGCCACGTTGCCGTCCCCGTCGCGGAAAAGGGAATTGCGCAACAGCACATGCCGTTGCCCGATGGCGGTCTCCAGGCTGGTCTCATAGAACTGCCGGCCGCCGCGGTGGATCAGCTCCCGATCCTTTCCGATATGGACCGCCGCCTGCTCCGCCGGCAGGACAGCGTAGTCGTCATGCCCGATCACCTGCTCGCGGGGCATGCCGAGCAGGCTCTCGAAGGCCTTGTTGCAGCCCTGGAAGCGACCATTGGCATCCTTGTAGTAGACCGGGGCCGGCATGGCCTCCAACAGCGTCTGGGCGAACAGGCACTGGGCCCGCAACCGTTCCTCGGCCCGCTTGCGGCCGGTGATGTCGCGCCCCACGGCCTGGTATTCCAACAGCCGACCGGCGGCGTCGAAAATGGCCCGGCAGGTCCAGCGCTGCCAGCGCAACCGCCCGTCCGGGCGGAGCACCCGGAATTCGAACCCGGTGGTGGGCCGCTCCCGGGTCAGGGCACCCAGCCGGTTGGCCACCCGGATGCGGTCCTCTTCCGGCACGTCGGGCTGAAAATTCTTGGCGACGCAATCCTCGGGGGTGGTGCCCCAGTAGCGGGCAAAGGCGGCGTTGGCCAAAATCAGCCGCCCCTCGGGACTGTAGCGGCAGATCAGTTCGGTCTGGTGCTCGACGATGGAACGGTAGCTCTCCTCGTTGAGCAGGCCGGCGCCCGGGGCGTCGCCGCCTTCCGCGTCGGCGCAGGCCCCCTCCAGATGGGTCGGCGCCCCCACCTCGTCCCGGACCGCCCGCACGATGCAGGAAATCCTGGACGAGGTTCCGTCCTGATGAAAGACGCGGGACTCGAAGGAAACGGCCTGGGGACTCGACAGGGCCCGAATCAGAAGCTCCCGCCGTTCCGGCAGGTCCAGGCGCAGGGGGTGCACGATCTGCCGGCCCCGGTTCAAGAAGGTATCCGCGCTGTCGAACCCGACCAGCCGGGCCAGGGTGGCGTTGGCGGTCAGCAGGCGGCCGTCCAGGTCCATCCGAAAAAGGCCCTGGGGCGCATTGTCGTAGAGATCGCGGTAGAAGGCGGCCTCTTCCCGATGCCGGACGTCCTCGACCTCGGCGCAGGCCTCGACCAGGACCTTGACGATATCGGTCCAGGTGAGCAGGCCCAACAAAAACCCGGCGGCGGCCGTCACGGCCAACCGCCCCCCGCCCTGGCCGTCCATGCCGCCGAGGGCCGCATCCAACCCCATCTGCGGCGAAACGGCCACCACCGGCGCCCGCATGCACTCGCCCAGCCGGAGGTTTCGCAACGGGCGCTCCCGGGCCAGAAGCTCCATGGCGTCCCGGGCCGTGAACAGACCCTGCGGCTTGTCCGCCGCATCCACCACCACGACGCTGCCCACCGTCGCTCGGGCCATGCGGCCGAGCACCGTGGTCGCCATCTCCTCGGACCGGGCGGTCACCACCGTCCGGGTCATGGCCTCGGCCACGGTCCGGCCGGCCAATTCGTCGCCGCCGCCGTAGGCCCGGGCCACATGGGACGGTGCCAGCACGCCCACGGTCATGCCCTTGACGTCCACCACGGCCAGACGCCGCGACGGCGCGGCCAGCACATGCCGCAAGGCGGCCGGCAGCAGTTCGGCGTCCGGGGCCACGGCCACCGGGTCCATGATATCGCGTACGGCCAAATGGGTGGTCTGCTCCGCGTGCCGGGCCAGCAGCCGGGACAGGCCCCGGCTGGTGATCACGCCCAGCGGGCGGCCGCCGTCAAGGACCAGGCCCTCGCTGGCCTGGGCTTCGAGGAGGGTCCGGGCCGCGGCGGCCGCCGTGGTCCAGAGCCCCAGGGTCAACGGGCGAGTGGGGGGCAAATCGCGTAGGGGTGTCTCACTCAAACTGGCCATCTGCTGGCTCCAATCCGATCCGGCGCGCCTACGACACCCCGCAGCCCGGATCGGATGTGCAAAACAGTTCAATAAATCTATATGAACAACAAGATACGGCTACCACAAAATTTTCCGCCGCGCCAGGGAGAATTTCACGCCTCCCCGGCCAGGGTCGCCAGGGTTTCCGCCATCAGCCGGTAGGTGTTCGCCCGGTCATGGCACTGGCGCACATAGGCCTCGGCCGCCTCGCCCATGGCCCGGCGGCGGACCTTGTCGTCCAACAGCCACACCAGGGCCCGGCGATACGCCTCGGCATCCTCGGGCGGCGTAAGCAGACCGGTCCGGCCGTGGCGCACCACTTCGGGCACGCCGCCATCGGCAAAGGCCACCACCGGCAAGCCGGCGGCCTGGGCCTCCAGGTAGACCATGCCGAGGGACTCGTGGAGGCCCGGGAAGGCGAACACGTCCCCGGCCCCCAGGACCGCGCCCAGGGACTGCCGGGGGACCAGCCCCAAAAAGCGATGGCAGCCGGGCAGTTCCGCGGCGGCCAGGGCGGTCAGCCGCTCCCGGGTCTCGCCGTCCCCGGCCACGACTAGAAAAAAACGCCGGCCCTCCCGGTAGAGTTCGCCCAGCTGCTCCAGCAGGAACACCAGGCTGCGCGTCTTGACGTCGTCGCGGAACATGGCGGCCGTGACCACCACCGGCTCGTCGGTCACGCCCCACTGCCGGCGCAGCTCGCGTCTGGCCCGGCCGTCAAAGGCGAACATGCCGGGATCGATGCCCGGCACCACGTAGGCCAACCGCTCCTCGGGCACGATCCGCCGCAGGTTCTCCAGATCGAGCCGGCGGTTGGAAAAGACCAGCTGGGCCTGGGTCAGGGCCGCCCGGTTACAGAGGTAGCCGATCCGGGTCTTGAGGGCCCGCTTGGGCCTGGTGGAATAGATGCCCTGGAAGATCACGTAGGGGATGCCCAGTTCCCGGGCCACGTAGGGACCGATGACGTCCGGCGACTTGTAATAGGTGTGGTAGGTGAGCCACAGGGTCACCCGGGCCCGGCTGGCCTCCTCCAGGGCCCGGCGGCGTTCGCCCAGGGCCGCAAACCACAGCGAGGGCCGCGACGAGAACCAGCGGGAACGGAAGCGGCTTGGCACCGTCAGATGCAGGCCCTGCTCGGTCAGGGTCGCGGCCAGTTCCTGGCCGATGGTGCGATCCCCGGAAGGATTGGGATGGTCGAGAGGTTTGAGCGGCGCGTAGAGGGCGATGCTCATGACCGCCCCCCGACCACGACCGGCGCGAACCGACCGGCCGGCGCCCCGGCATGGTGAGCGAAAATGGCGGCCAGCCGGCGGATGTTGGCCGTGTTGTCGAAATCCCGGGCCACGGCCTCCCGCCCCGCCGCCACCAGCCGCCGCCGCAAGGCCCCGTCGGTGACCAGCCGCAGCAGATTGTCGGCCAGGCGTTCGGGCTCGTCGGGCGGGCAGGTCAGGGCCGTCACGCCATCGACGGCCAACTCCGGCAGGGCCGAGACGTCGGTGGCCGCCACGGGCAACCCCATGGCCATGGCCTCGACCAGCACGTTGGGCACGCCGTCCCGGTCGCCGTTGGCCAGGACCCGGCAGCCGAGGGCGAAGGCGTCGGCCCGCGCATAGAGTTTCCGCACACGCTCATGGGCCAGGGCGCCGTGGAACCGGACCTGATCGGTCAGGCCCAGCCGGGCCACCCGGGCCTCCAAGGCGGCCCGCTCCTCGCCCTCCCCCACCACATCCAGGCTGCACGGGATGCCCCGCCGGATCAGGACGGCCAGGGCGTCCAGCACCGTATCCAGGCCCTTCTTGGCCGTCAGCCGGGCCACGGAGAGAAAACGATACGGCGGCGTCGGCTCGGGCCGCCGGCCGTCCGGGCGGAACAACCCCAAATCGATGCCGTGGTACACGGCAAAAATCGGCGTGCCGTTTGGCGAGAGGCGGGTCAGATAGCAGCGATTGGCCTCGGTGCAGGTGACGACGAAGGCGGCCTGGCCGATCTTCTCGGCCAGCCGGGCCGGGTCCTGGGTCCAAACGTCCTTGGCGTGGCCGGTAAAGCTGAAGGGCAGCCCGCTGATGATCCCGGCGTAGAGGGCCACCGAGGTCGGGGAATGGGCGAAATGGGCGTGCAAATGGGCCGGTTCGCCCGGCCGCAGGGCCCGGCGGACCAGATAGCCGGCCTGGAGCAGGTGCTTGAGCGTGGCCAGGCGCTTGGTCCGGCGCAACTGCCCGACCATGCGGCGCACGGCCCGGCAGTAGTTGCGGGGCGCGGCCCAAAAAGCCCGGACGTTCTCATAGAGCAGCACCGGCAGATGGGGCAGAATGCGCTCGGGCAGGTAGACGACCTCGGCCCGGATGCGCGCCACCGAGGCGTGGCAGAAGTCCTCCCGGGGACGGCGCATGGACACGATGCGCACCCGGAAGCCCGACTGCTCCAGCAAGGCGATTTCGTTGGAAATAAACGTCTCGGACAGGCGGGGGTAGCCCTTGAGGATCATCACCAGCACCGGGGCCCCGGCCGGGGGCAGGTCCCCGCGTGTCGCATTGGCTGTCGTCTTGCCGTCCATGATCGCGCACGCACTCCCCAACAATGTCTTCCCCCGATCCAGGAGGCGCGGGGCAAGGCCCCGTTTGCGGTTTTCTCCCCTACTCGACGATCGGCAGACAGGCCGGATCGGGCCGGGCGCCCGGCCGGGTCGGGTCGGGACGGCACAAATCCTGCCGAAACGCGGCCACCCGCTCGGAAATAACCGACAGCCCGGAAAACGGAAAGCGGGCCATGGCCTGGCGGTAGGGCTCCGGCGCGTCGAGCAGGCGATCCAGCCGCTGCCGCAGCGTTGCCGGAGACAGTTCGGCCCAGGGCAGGAATTCGACCAGCCCCTGGCGGCAAAACATCTCGGCCCGGATGCGCTGCTCCAGGCGCGGCGTTTCCCGGGGCACCACCAGCGACGGCCGGCCCTGGCACAGGATTTCGCACACGGTATTGTAGCCGCCCATGGTCACCACGGCGTCGGACAGGCCGATCAAGGTCTCCATCCGCCGATAGAAATGGTAGAAGCGCACCCGCAGCTGCGCGGCCCGGCGGGCGATCTCCTCGCGCCGGGGGCGAGGCATGAAGGGACCGGAGACCAAAATGCTCCGGTACGCCGGCGGGTCGTCCGCCTCCAGCATCCGCAGATAGGCGTCCATGAGCGGATAACCGTCGCCCCCGCCGCCGGTGGTCACCAGCACCAGCCGGTCGCAGGGATTGAGCCGCTCCTCGCGCTGGGCCCGGGCGACGGCCGCAGCGGCCGGGGCGCGGCGGGGGATGTAGCCCGTGAACACCATCTTGGCGCTGATATTGTCCGGAATGGCATACTGCTGGATGGGATCGTAAAACTGCTGGTCGCCGTAGACCCAAATTTCCGCGTAATAGCGTTCGAGGACCTCGTAGACGCCCTTGTCGCGCCAGTCCCGGATGGTGGAGGCCGCGTCGTCCATGATGTCACGCAGGCCCAGAATGGTCCGGGTGCGGGGCAGCCGGCGTTTGAGCCACTTGAGCGTGGGGATCACCTCGCGCTTGAGGCCCATGGGCGCCTTGTCCACAATGAAGAGGTGGGGCTGGAAGGCCTTGGCCGTGGCCACGATAATGTTGCGGCGGATGTTTAAGGCGTGGCGGGCGTTGATCTTGATGGACAGCGGCAGGTATTCCTCATTGGTCTTCTTGATCATGCCCGGGATGCGCACGAAATCCACGCCGTCGGGAATCTCGAAGCGCCCGGCCAGGGACGATCCGGTCAGGATGAGGATATTGACCCCGCGTTGGCGCAGATGGTCGGCGATGGCCATGGTCCGGCGCAGATGTCCCAGACCATAGGTGTCGTGGGAATACATCAGGATATTGTAGATGCCGGGCTGGGTCATGCCGGAATCAGGGAACGTCGATGCCGAGTTTGCGGTATTCGTTCAGCTTGTTGCGCAGGGTCCGCACGGAAATGCCGAGGAGCTGGGCAGCCTGGGTCCGGTTGCCCTCGGTCTGGTCCAGACTTTTCATGATCATGTGCCGTTCCATGACCTCCAGGGGCAGCACGTTGCCCTGATCGGTCAGCTCCGGCACGGCGGCGGCCGGCGCGGCGGCCGGTGCGGTGCCGGTCGACGTCTCCTCGTCCAGCCCGGCCAGACTGTCCGGCCAGGCATCGGGATCGAGCAGGAAATGGGCCACGGCGATGGGACCGTTGCCGGCCAGCAGCACGGCCCGTTCCATGAGATTTTGCAGCTCGCGCACGTTGCCCGGCCAGTCGTAGCCCAGAAGCCACTGCCGGGCCTCGTCGGAAAAGGCCAACGGCGGCAGGTTGTAGGCCTTGCGGAAGCGGTCCACAAAAAACCGGGCCAACAGCAGGATGTCGTCGCCGCGTTCGCGCAGGGACGGCAGTTTGAGGGGAATGACGTTCAAGCGATAGTAGAGGTCCTGCCGGAACTTGCCCTCGGCCACGGCGTCATCGAGCTTGCGGTTGGTGGTGGCCAGCACCCTAACGTCCACCCGCACGGTCTCGACGCCCCCCACCCGGTCGAATTCGCTCTCCTGGAGCACGCGCAAGAGCTTGGCCTGGAGCCCCAGGTCCATCTCGGAAATTTCGTCGAGCAGGATGGTGCCGCCCTGGGCCAGTTCGAACTTGCCGAGCTTGCGGGCGATGGCCCCGGTGAAGGCCCCCTTCTCGTGGCCGAACAGCTCCGATTCCAGAAGATGCTCGGGCAGGGCGGCGCAGTTGATGGCGATAAACGGCCCCTCGGCCCGATCCGAGGTGGCGTGCAGGTAGCGGGCGAACATTTCCTTGCCGGTGCCGGATTCGCCGGAAATGAGCACCGTGGCCTTGGAGCGGGCCACCTGCCGGGCCAGGGCCAACACCCGTTTGATCAGCGGGTGCTCGCCCACGATGGCGAAGCCCTTGCCGGTGACGTCCCGATGGGCGGCCGCCGCCGGCGCGGGCTGGGGCGGCGCCGGTGCGGGCGCGACCGGCAGGACGGCCTGGATCTTCTCCCAGGACAGGGGTTCGAGCCAATAGTCCTTGGCGCCGGCCCCCAAAAACTGGGCGGCCTCATTGGCCGAACCGCGGTCGGTAAAGACGATGACGGGAGGGAACTCCGGGTCCTTGGCCGCCTCGGCCAGCAGGGACTGGGCCGCGTACGGGCCGATTTTGACCTGGGAAAAGATGACGCAGGGACGCGCCTTGCGCACGGCCGCCATGGCGGCGACCAGGGAGTCGGCAATGCCGGCCGTAACCCCGGCCTCCTTGAGGAAGGGGAAGAGCTGCGTCACCGCCTGGGCCGGGGCGACGAAAAGTATGGTCTTTTCCGCCATCGCCGCCCTTTTAGCCCCAAGCGGGACGGTTTTCAATCCATCGAAGAGAAAATAATAAATATTCCACTGCCAAGGCGAAAGAGACTCCCGCGGCGTAACCCTGGCCGTCCCCCAACCGACGCCGTCGCCAGGGGTGACCCCGGACGCCGATCAGCCCCCCAGATAGGCGCGCTTCACCTCGGGATCATTGCGCAATTCCTCGGCCGTCCCGGAAATTTTGATCTCGCCGGTATCCAGGACATACCCCCGATGGGCGAAGGACAGGGCCACCTTGGCATTCTGTTCGATCAACAGAATGGTCAGGCCTTCCTCGTTCAATTTCTTGAGGGTGCGGAACATTTCGTACATCAAAAGCGGCGCCAGGCCCATGGACGGCTCGTCGAGCAGGAGAAAATCGCAGCCCGTCATGATGGCCCGGCCCACGGCCAGCATCTGCTGTTCGCCGCCGGACAGGGATTCGCTGCGCTGGCGCCGGCGCTCGGACAGACGCGGGAACAGCGACAGCACCCGGTCCAAATCGCGGCGCACGGTCACCTCGCCGTCGCTGCGGGCGTAGGTGGCGAGCTTCAGGTTTTCCATGACGGTCAGGTTGCCGAAAATGCGCCGCCCTTCCGGCGAAAGGTCCATGTGGAGCTTGCGCACCAGATCGTGCGGCTCCATGCCGAGGACGGATCGGCCTTCATAGAGGATGTCCCCTTCCACCACCTTGGGCGCTTCCGGGGGCGGCAGGCGCATGATGGAAAGCAGCGTCGTGGTCTTGCCCGCGCCGTTGGCCCCGATCAGGGACACGATCTCCCCCCGCTCCACGTAAAAGGAGATGCCGTGCAGGGCCTCGATATTGCCGTACTTGACCCGGAGGTTTTCTACGGAGAGCAGCATCAGATTGTCTCGTCTCCCAGGTAGGCTTTGATGACGTCGGGATTGTTCTGGATCTGTGTGGGCGTCCCCTCGGCGATGGTGGCCCCGAAATCGATGACCTTGATCCAGGAACACAGGCTCATGACCACGTCCATCTGGTGTTCGATCATCCAGATGGCCAGGTCGAACTCCTCGTGGATGGCGGCGATGTTCTTGATGAGCCCGTCCACGTCGGCGGAATTGAGGCCGGCCGCCGGCTCGTCGAGCATGAGCAGGTCCGGCTTGATGGACAGCGCCCGGGCGATTTCCACCATGCGCTGCACGCCGTAGGGCAGGTTTTTGGGCAGCTCGTGGGCCACCTCGGCCAGCCCCAGGGTTTCAAGCACCTGCATGGCGTGATCCTCGATCTCGCGCTCCCGCCGCATGTAGCGCGGCGTGCGCAAAAAGCAGTCCAGCAGGCCGTAGCCCAGGGCGTGGTGCTGGGCGATGCGGATGTTGTCGAGCACGGTCATGTCGAACCAGAGGCGGATGTTCTGAAAGGTGCGGGCGATGCCCCGGGAGGTGACTTCGTGGGGCTTTTTGCCCTTGATGGAGCGCCCCTTGAACAGGATTTCGCCCCGGGTCGGCTTGTAGAAGCCGCTGACCAGGTTGAAGACCGTGGTCTTGCCCGCGCCGTTGGGGCCGATCAAGGCGGCGAGCTCGCCCTTCTCCAGGGACACGGAGAACTCCGACACGGCGCACAGCCCGCCGAAGTACTGGGTCATGTCGGTTACTTCCAAAAGCGCCACGGCCTACCCCTTGAACGTATAGAATTTACGGAGTCCCGGGAAGATATCGACCAGCTCGCGCCGACCCATGATGCCCTCGGGCCGGAACTGCATCAACAGCACCAGCAAGAGCGGGATCACCACCCACTTGATGATCTGCAACGGTCGCAGGGCCTCCATCAAAAGCGTCATGGCCACGGCGGCGATGACCGAGCCGGACAGCGAGCCCATGCCGCCCATGTAGACCATGACCATCACTTCGGTGGACTTGAGGATGGTGAACGAGCCCGGGTTCACATAGCCCAGGATATGGGCGAACAGCCCGCCGGCCAGGCCGGCCAGGCCGCAGGACACCATAAACGCGACGAGCTTCACCCGGTTGGTGTTGACGCTCATGATCTCGGCCGCGATCTCATCCTGGCTGATGGCGTCCACGCCCTTGCCGAAGGTGGAATAGATGAAGCGGCGGATGAGCCACACGGAAAAGACCGTCCCGAGGAACACCCAGATCATGATCCAGGGCAGATGGATCGTATTCTCCATGGCGTCCATGACGCGGCCCATGCCCATAAAGCCCCGGGCCCCGCCGATGATGCCGATATTCTCGATGGTGGACTTGACGATGTAGCTGGCGGCGATGGTGATGATGGCCAGGTAGTCGCCCCGGGTCTTGAACGACGGGATGGCCACCAAAAGTCCCACCAGCGCGGCGGCCAGGCCGCCGATCAACAGCACCACCGGGAACAGCCAGACCGCGAAGGCCGGACCGAGCAGCGGCGCCCCGAAGGTGGAACTCTTGGCGAAAAGGGCCACGGACAGCACCGAGGAGACATAGGCCCCCACGGCCATGAACCCGGCATGGCCGCAGGAGAACTCACCCATGTTGCCGTTGATGATGTTGAGACTCGACGACATGATGATGTTGACGCCCATGAACATGATCACCGACTGCCAGTAGATGTTCAGTTCCCCGGACATCGCCCCCCACAGCAGCGCGGCGAAAAGGATGGCCAGCAAGGCGGGAACGGTCAGACGCTTCATGCGATATCCCCCTGGCTGGTCCTAAATTTTGGTCCGCTGGGCCACACCGAAAAGCCCGGTCGGACGGATGGACAAAATCAGGAGCAAAATGGTGAAGGCGATAAGGTCCCGAAACGTGGACGGGAAGAAGGCCACCACCATGATCTCCACGAACCCCAAAAGGAAGCCGCCGGCAAAGGCGCCCGGAATGGAGCCGATGCCGCCGACCACGGCGGCGATGAAGGCCTTCCAACCGATCAGCGCCCCCATGTAGGGATCGAGCACCGGATAGGTCATGGCGAAAAAGAGTCCGGCCAGCCCGGCGAAGGCCGAGCCGAGCACGAAGGTGAAAACGATGACCGTATCGACCGGGATGCCCATCAGGGGGACGGCGAAGCGGTCATAGGAAATGGCCCGCATGGCCATGCCGATCTTGGTCCGGTTGACCACGATCTGGAGCAGGAGAAAGGACAGGATGGCCACGCCGATGACCGTGAGCTTCATGTTGGTGACGACCACCCCCCCAATGTGGAAGACCTTGGTGGAGATGAGGGTCGGGAAGCTGCGCCGGCTGGCGCCGAGCAGGGCCAGGTTGCCGTTTTCCAGGATCAGGCCGCACATCAGGGCGGTGATGACCACGTAGAGGCGGTTGACGCCCTTGCGCCGCAGCGGCCGGTAGGCCACCCGTTCGAGGGTCACGCCGACCACGGCGGTCAGCAGCATGGTCAGCGGCACGGCCAGGGCCAGCACCATCCAGCCCGGCAAGCCCCCGATCAGGCCGTATTTGCCCAGGAAAAACGAGCAGACGAAAAAGGCGATGTAGGCGCCCACCATGAAAATATCGCCGTGGGCGAAGTTGATGAGCATCAGGACGCCGTAGACCAGACAGTAGCCCAGGGCGATGAGCGAATAAAAGCTCCCCCACTGCAGGGCGTTCAAGACGTTTTGTATGAGGCTCTGGAGCAACGTTCATCCCCCCTTGGCATAACACGGGTGAGGCCGGCCCGGGCGCAACGTCCCGGGCCGGACCGAAACAAGCTATGCCGAACGGCTAGGGGCACACGGACCGGAAGAAGCCGAACTTTCCGGCCTGATCGATCTTGACCACCACGGCGCACTTGATGGGGTTGTGGTCGCCGGTGGCCGGATAGGACAGATCGCCGGTGATGCCGTGGAACTGGGTGATGCCGGACATGGCCTTCATGAGGGCCTCGCGGTCCTTGGCCATGTCGCCGGACAGCTTGCCCATGGACTGGATGGCCTGGAGCACCAGGTTGGTGCCGTCCCAGGTCAGCGCGGCCACGTCGTCAGGCGTCTTCTTGTAGGTCTTGGTGTACTCGTCGATGAATTCCTTGGTCTTGCCCTTGGCGCCGGCGGCGGCGTAGTGGGTCACGAAGTAGTAGCCCTTGCAATCGTCGCCGCACAGGCCCATCAGGTCGCCGGAGCCCCAAGAATCGCTGCCCAGAAGCGGCTTGTCGAAGCCCATGGCCTTGGCCTGCTTCACGATCAGCGGCACCTCGTTGTAGTACTGGGGCACGAACAGCACGTCAGGGTTGGCCTTGACGATGTTGGTGAGCTGGGCGGAAAAATCCACGTCCTTGGTGGTGAAGGTCTCGAAGGCCACCACCGAACCGGGACCGTGCATCTTCTCGAAGGCGGCCTTGAAGTCCTCGGCCAAGCCCTTGGGATAGTCGGAGGCGATGTCGTAGAGCACGGCGGCCTTCTTGGCCTTGAGCTCCTCGGTGGCGAACTTGGCGGCCACCGGGCCCTGGAAGGTATCCATGAAGCAGCCCCGGAAGACAAAGGGCCGATCCTTGGTGGTGTTGGGGTTGGTGGACCAGGGGGCCATCATCGGGGTCTTGAGGTCGTTGGAGGCCTCGCCGGCGGGCACGGCCTGCTTGCTGGACTGCGGGCCGACGATGGCCAGGACGTCATCCTCGGTGATGAGCTTTCTGGCGGTGGACAGCGCCGATTCGGCCTTGGACTCGTTGTCCTCGTAGATGAAATCCAACTGGTAGGTCTTGTCTCCCACCTTCAGGCCGCCGGCATCATTGATCTTCTTTTTCAGCATCTCGGCGGCGTTCTTCGTCGATTCGCCAAGGTCCGGAACGTCCCCCGTCAGTGGGATGTTAAACCCCAATTTGATGGTATCGGTCGCCCGGGCCGGCACAGCCAAGCCAAGGATCAGAAATAGGGCCAAAAGCCAGGACCTTTTCATGGAGGCCTCCTCTTTGCAGTCAATTTCAGGCACTTACACGAGGACGTTAGGATAGGTGTGGATACCCCAACTTGTCCGTAAAAGGAAGCCCCTAGAAAAAAGAAAAACAATTTTGTGAAAAGTCGGCGGCCCGCAGTCACGGTCCGGGCCGCCGACCGTCCGGCGGACTAGGCCAGGGCCGCGGCAAGCGGCTGACAGGGCAGGTCCAGGGCCTCGGCCACGCCGGGAAACGTCACCCGCCCCCGATAGGTGTTGAGCCCCAGGGCCAGGGCCGGATCGGCCCGCAGGGCGTCCAGGCCGCGCTCGGCCAGGGCGAGGACATAGGGCAGGGTCTGGTTGCACAGGGCGAAGGTGGAGGTGCGGGGCACGGCGCCGGGCATGTTGGCCACGCCGTAATGGACCACGCCGTCGATGACATAGGTGGGATCGGCGTGGGTGGTGGGCTTGCTCGTCTCCACGCAGCCGCCCTGATCCACGGCCACGTCCACGATCACCGAGCCCTCCTTCATGGTGGCGAGCATGTCGCGGGTGACCAGGTGCGGCGTCTTGGCCCCGGGGATGAGCACCGCCCCGATCAGCAGATCGGCGTAGGTCACGGCCTTGCGGACATGGGCCTCGCTGCTGGTGAGCGTCACGATGCGGCCCTGGTAGATATCGTCAAGGTACTGCAATCGCGCGTGATTGATGTCGATGACCGTGACCTGGGCGCCCATGCCCACGGCGATCCGGGCCGCGTTGGAGCCGACCACCCCGGCTCCGAGGACGACCACCGAGCCCGGGGACACGCCCGGCACCCCGCCCAGCAGCACGCCCCGGCCGCCCTGGGTTTCCTCCAAGGCGTGGGCCCCGACCTGGGGGGCCATGCGGCCGGCCACCTCACTCATGGGGACGAGCAGCGGCAAGGTGCTGTCGGGAAGCTGCACGGTCTCGTAGCCGATGCCGGTGGTGCCGGAGGCCAGCAGTGCCTCGGTCAGGGCCCGGTCGGCGGCCAGGTGGAGATAGGTAAAAAGCAGCAGGTCCGGGCGCAAATAGCGATATTCCGAGGCGATGGGTTCCTTGACCTTGACCACCAGCTCGGCGCCCCAGGCCGCGGCGGCGTCCACGAGCTTGGCCCCGGCGGCGGCGAACTGCCCGTCGGGGATGCCCGAGCCGATCCCGGCCCCGGCCTCCACCAGCACGGTATGCCCGCGCCGGGAGAGGGTCTCCACGGCGCCGGCAGTCAAGGCCACCCGATTTTCCAGTGTTTTGATCTCCTTGGGAATGCCAATGATCATGACGGTCACCTCATGGCGCGCATAAAAGTTGGGCTTCCCTTCGGCCAGGGCGCGCTCGAAGCCGGGGCGCGCTCGAAAAAGCAGGCTTCTTGTAAACGATCCTGCGGACTATAACAATATTGTTCGAATATTCTTTGGCCCGGGAGGACTGGTCTCCCATACCGTTCTGGGTTATGGGCCATTCCCCGGCGATTACCCGCCGAGAGTCCAGCAAAAGGAACGCCTGCCCATGTCCGTTACCGCCCGGCTTCGCATCACCTGTCCCGACCGCCCCGGCATCGTCTCGGCCGTCACCACCTTCCTTTACAACCACGGGGCCAACATCATCGATCTGGACCAGCATTCGACGGACCCGCAGGGCGGCACGTTTTTTATGCGCCTGGAGTTCCACTCGCCCACCATGGACGTCTCCCGCAGCGCCCTGGAGGCGGACTTCGGCGAGGTGGTCGGTCGGCCCTTCGCCATGGATTGGCGGATGTCCTACGCCGACGAGCCCAAGCGGCTGGTACTGTTCGTGTCGCGCTACGACCATTGCCTGATGGAGCTCTTGTGGCGGTTCGCCAGAAAGGAACTGCCCTGCGAGATCGGCATGGTCATCAGCAACCACGACGATCTTCGGGCCAGCGTCGAGAACTTCGGCGTGCCCTTCGAGCACGTGCCGGTGGGCGACGGCGGCATGGCCGAGGCCGAAGCCCGGATGACGGCGCTTTTGGGCGACAACACCGATCTGATCGTGCTCGCCCGGTACATGCGGATTTTGTCGGCGGACTTTCTGGCCCCCTACGAGAACCGGGTCATCAACATCCACCATTCGTTCCTGCCGGCCTTCATCGGGGCGGACCCCTACCGCCAGGCCTACGAGCGGGGCGTCAAGCTCATCGGGGCCACGGCCCACTACGTGACGGCCGACCTCGATGCCGGCCCCATCATCGAGCAGGACACGGCCCGGGTGACCCACCGCTTCACCGTGGCCGACCTCAAGGCCACCGGCAGCGAGCTGGAACGCACGGTCCTGGCCCGGGCCGTCACCTGGCACCTGGAGGACCGGGTCATCGTCTTCGGCAACAAGACCGTGGTCTTCAAGTAGCCCGGCCGGCCGACGACGAAACGGCGCCCCCCGCCTCCGCGGCGGCGGACTGTTCGGCCGCCTTGTGCAGCTTGGCGGCGATGGCGAAGGCGGGATTGATGGCCAGGGACCGGGCGGCCGCCTGGACGGCCGCCGGATAGTCGCCCAGCTCGTAATAGACCCGCCCCAGATTGAAGAGCAGGTTTTCGTCGGCCTCGGACACGGCCAGCGCCTTTTCGTAGTAGGCCTTGGCCATGTCCAGCAGTCCGCCCTTGCGCATGCGGATGCCGAACTCGTTAAACAGGAATTTGTTCTCCGGCCCGAAGGCCAGGTCCACGGACATGATCTTGGAAAAGATTTCCTTGGCGTCGTCCAGCTTGCCGGCGGAAAGATAGGTATTGCCCAGGCCGAAGATGGCCCGCATGTTTTCGGCGTCGAATTCCAGGGCCTTGCGGAAGCACTTCTCGGCCTTGTCCTGCCGCCCGGCTTCCAGATGCTTTTCGGCCTTCTCCAGCTGGTTCTCCATCTCCTCCAGCCGCGGTTTGACCTGATTGTAGTAGATCAGGGGTTCGAGCTTGTATTTTTCCAAAAACTCGGTGTCCGTCACCGGCGTCTTCTCGCCGCTCGGCACGTTGTGGGCGTTGAGCGCCTGGACCACGATCCCCTTTTCCGGCTCCCTGACGGCGTAGTAGTACAGGACCCGTTCACCCTCACGGGTCGTGCCACCGATGCCGGCCTTATACGATTCCCGTAATGAAACAGCTACTTGAAAATGATCCGTCGCGACTTTATCACCCATGCGCCCCTCCACAACCGACGAACTTCGGGCTCGGTGGCAACCCTATCACATCGCGACCCGGGGTGCATCCCCCCGGGATGTTACACATGCTCCGCCCCGAACTGTACCCGGGGCGAAGCGGAGTCCTTGTGCCAACCGGTCACCTCAAAAAGATTTTTTTCGTGACAGGTAAGAAAAAGACGTATTTCTCTTGCCACTTCTTGAAAAGCGCGCTAGGGGTGCACCATGTCCGCTCAAAGCCGTGACGACTTCCCGCCTTTGCCGCTGGATTTTCCACCCGGCCTTTGCGCGAGATGACTCGCTTGTGGAGTCTTACGAGAGTGCGCGCCGACTATAGCATACCTCTGCCTTGCAGGAACCGACGGATGCACTCCGACTATTGGGCCATTCCGGTCGTCAGACCGATGGGATCGTCCTGGGGAGGAGCGTAGCCGGCGGTTTTTTTTCGGACCTCCGTACACGCTCAATGTTGTGTTGACGTTAACCGTTTGGGAGTCCGTGTCTCATGTCCAAGAACATCTATGTTGGCAACCTGCCTTTCCGCACCACTGAGGAAAGTGTCCACGACCTGTTCGCCCAGTACGGCGAGGTCCAATCCGTCAAACTGATTTCCGACCGCGAGACGGGCAAGCCCCGCGGCTTCGGTTTCGTGGAGATGGATGACGACGCCGCCGCCGACGAGGCCATCAAGTCGTTGGACGGGACCGAGTTCGAGGGCCGCAGCCTCAAAGTCAATGAGGCCAAGCCCCGCGCTCCGCGTCCGGCGCGCCGTCCGGCCTGGTAGACCGGCCCGCTGATCCTTTTTCCCTTCAGCGCCCTTTTCCCACCCGGGACAAGGGCGCTGGAGTTTTTGTACCGCTGTCGCGCCCGCCGCGAAACGGTCCGCGTGAAAGCGCGGTCCGCATCCCCGTCCGCCCTCGTCGGCGGGAGGCGCCGCGCGGCGTAGCGTCCCGACCGGCCGGTTCCCTCGGGAGCCCGAACGGTGCGGCGTTTCCGCCTCCTGGCGTGCAGGGAGGCGGGAGGCGCCTCATGCGAACCTCGACCCCCCGGAGAGACTGGCATGCGCGTCACCTCGCTCATTCTCGGCGCCGGCCCGGCCGGCCTCGGCGCCGCCCATCGCCTGGCCGAACTCGGCGCCAACGATTTCCTCGTCCTCGAACGGGCCGACGCGGTCGGCGGCCTAGCCGCCAGCTTCACCGACACGTCCGGCTTCACCTGGGACGTGGGCGGCCATGTGGTTTTCTCCCATTACCCGGCCTTCGACCGTCTCCTCGACGACCTGCTCGGCAGCGACGTGCTGCACCACCAGCGCGAATCGTGGATTCGGGTGGCCGGCACCTTCGTGCCCTATCCCTTCCAGAACAACATCCGCCGCCTGCCCCCGGCGCTGGCCTGGGAATGCATCGAGGGCCTGCTGGACGCCGGAGCGGCCACCGCCCGGGGCGACCTGCCGAAGCCGGCCAATTTCCGGGAATGGATCGACCGGGTCTTCGGGCCGGGCATCGCCCGGTTGTTCATGATCCCCTACAATTTCAAGGTCTGGGCCCATCCGGCCGAACTCATGTCCAGCGCCTGGATCGGGGAACGGGTGTCGGTGGTGGACGCCAAGCGGGTCATCAAGAACCTCGTGCTCGGCCGCGACGATGTGGCCTGGGGGCCCAACAACACCTTTTCCTTTCCCCTGCACGGCGGCACCGGGGAAATCTACCGTCGCCTGGCCGCCCGCTTCGCCGACCGGGTCCGGTGCCACAGCCCGGTCGTCCGGGTGGACCCCGAAGCCAAGACCGTCCGCACCGCCGACGGCCAGGACATCGGCTACAGCCACCTGCTCTCCACCGTGCCCATCGACATCCTGGTCGGGGAGCTGCTGACCGCGGCCAGCCCGGCCATGCGCAAGGCGGCCGGGAAGCTCCGGCACAACGGCGCCGTCATTCACGGCCTGGCCTTCACGGGGGCGCCGCCCGATCCGCGCTGCTGGATGTATTTTCCGGAGGACGACTGCCCCTTCTATCGGGTGACCAATTTTCACAACTATTCGCCCAACAACACCCCGGACCCCGAAAACGGGCGGGCGCGCCAGCGGGCGCTCATGTGCGAGACCTCCTTTTCCGCCTTCAAGCCGGAGGACCGGGGCAGCCTGCTCCAACGCACCCTCGACGGCCTGGCCGCCACCACCCTGATCGATCCGGCGGAGAAGGACCGGCCCGCCAGCGTCTGGGAGCGCCAGGTGGATTACGCCTACCCCGTTCCCGGCCTGGAGCGCGACGCCGCCCTGGCCGTGCTCCAGCCGGCGCTCATGGCCTGGGACATCTTTTCCCGGGGCCGCTTCGGCGGCTTCAAATACGAGGTGGGCAACATGGACCATTCCTTCATGCAGGGCGTCGAATGGGCCGATCGGGTGGTCCGGGGCCGGCCGGAGACCATCTACACCGTGCCCGGGGCCACGTCAGCCGGTTGACGCGGCCGGTCCGATTTGGAACACCTGCCGGCCAAGGGAGGGAATCCGCCTTCCCGGCCAACAAGGAGCACAACGTCATCGTGAACCAGTGCACGCTGCGGGATGTCTTTACCGCCAGGCGGGAACGGCTGCGGCAGCGGCTCGACGACATGGGGCTGCCGGCCCTGCTCGTCTCCCTCGCCGCCAACCGTTTCTATCTCTCCGGCTTCGAACTGCATGACCCCCAGTGCAACGAATCGGCCGGCTATCTCTGCGTGACCCCCAACGGCCCGGACGTGCTGTTGACCGACGCCCGCTACCGGGACGCCGCCCTGCGCCTCTGGCCCGCCGAGGACCTGTGCATCTACGGCGTCAACCGTTTCGCCGCCATGGCCGCCTTCCTCAAAAGCCGCGGCGTGGACCGGCTGGCCTTCGAGGCGAGCAGCCTCGCCTTCGATACCTACGCCCGGCTGGCCGAACATATCCGGCTCGAACCGGCCCACCGCGTCGTGGAGCCGTTGCGCCTCGTCAAGGACGACCGGGAAATCGCCGCCATGCGGCGCTCCGCCGCCATCAACCACGCGGTCATGGCCAGCCTCCCCGACCTGCTGCTCCCCGGCCGCAGCGAAGCCCAGGCCGCCTGGGAGATCGAAAAATGCTTCCGGGACCACGGCGCGTCCGAGCTGGCCTTCGCGCCCATCGTGGCCGTCGACGCCAACGCCGCCCTGCCCCATGCCATTCCCGGCGACACGGTCATCACCGAAAACTGCATGGTGCTGGTGGACGTCGGCGGGCGCGCCGACGCCTACTGCTCGGACCAGACGCGCACCCTCTGGGTGGGCAACCATCCGACGGACCGGTTCCGGATCATGCTCGACCAGGTCCAGCGGGCCCAGTCCGCCGCCCTGGCCGGCCTGCGTCCGGGGCTGCCCTTCCGCGAGGCCCACGCCCTGGCCCACAACCTCTTCGCCCGGGAGGGCGTGGCCGAATATTTCACCCATTCCCTGGGCCACGGCGTCGGCCTGGAGACCCACGAGGGTCCCAGCCTCAATCCGGCCTCCGAGGGCGTGCTCGCCCCGGGCATGGTGGTCACGGTGGAACCGGGCCTCTATTATTCCGGCTGGGGCGGCGCCCGCTGGGAGCACATGGCCCTCATCACGGCCGACGGCTGCGAGACGCTATGAGTCGCAAACGTCGGCGGCCGTCCCGCCCCTATGCGCCGCCGGCGGTCTCCGACCGCCTGTACGTCCGGCTGGAGCCCCGCCACGTGGCCCTGCTGACCTTTCTGCTGCAGGCCCGGGACCATCTGGCCCTGCCCACGGTGGTGGACCGGTTCGCGGCCGTGGTCCGGCTGGTGTTCTGCCCGGACGCCCGGGAAGAGGTGGAGGCGTTTCTTGTGGATGTGACCGATGCCTGTCCGGAGGCCACCGTGTGTTTCCGTCCGCCGTCACGCTTTGTCCTTGCGTCCGCGCCCAACCGTGCTATAGCCGAGGCGTGAGAGGAGATCCGTTCCGGCTCCTGACAACCCCGCAACATGTGGATACTCGTATGGCCTCTCTGCCTTACGCCGACGCGCCGCTCCCGCCGCGCATCCTCCTGGCGGACGACAATCCGGACAACGCGGCCCTGATCGCACTGTTTCTGGAGGGGGCTCCCTATCGTCTGGAAAAGGCCGCCAACGGACGCCAAGCCGTGGAGCGCCATTTCGCCGCGCCCTACGATCTGATTTTCATGGATCTGGAGATGCCCGGGATGGACGGCTACGAAGCCACCCGGGCCATCCGGGCTCGGGAACGCGAGGAAGGACGTCCCGCCGTCCCCATCCTGGCCCTGACCGCCCACGCCCTGACCGAGCACCGCGAGCGTTGCCGCCAGGCCGGCTTCACCGCCTTTCTGGTCAAACCGGTGCGCCGGGCCTCCATACTGACCGCCCTGGCCGAGCACCTCGGCCCACCGACCGAGGCCTCCCGGCCGTCCGCGCCCGAACCCACGGCGGCGGCCGCCCCGGACCGCGAGCGGCTGCGGTCGATCCTGCCGATTTTCTGCAACACCTGCGAGGAATCCCTGGCCGCGGTCGAACAGGCCCTGGTCGACGACGACATGGAGGTCGTGCGCCGAGAGGGCCATCGCATCAAGGGATCGGCCCGATCGTTCGGGTTTCCGGAACTCGGCCAGGCCGGGGAAGATTTGGAACGGGCAGGCGGCAGAGGGGACGCTCCGGCCGCCCGGACCGCCCTCAAGCAGGCCCGGGACCGACTGGCCCAGGCCAAAAAGGAGCTTGCCGGCGACGCCTCCTAGGCGGTCGGCGGGCCGATGAGCTTTCCCACCCGGTCGATGAGGGTGGCTTCATCAAACGGTTTTTCCAGCACGGCGTCCGCGCCGAAGATCGTGGCATGGCTCAGAAGATCCATGCCGATCTTGGCCGAGCCACCGGAAATGGCCATGACCTTGCAGTCCCGATGCTGTTCCCGGAGCTTCTGCAACACTTCCAACCCGTCCATTTCCGGCATGAAAATATCCAGGATCAGCAAATCCACCGGAGAGGCAAGCAGCGTCCGCATCCCCCGCCGACCATCGCCCGCTTCGGCAACGGTGTAGCCGGCGCCTTCGAGAAACAACCGGATGAGCGCACGGATGCTGGGATCGTCATCAACGACCAGCACGGTTTTCACGATGTCGCACCTCCGGATCGGTTACACGCGATGGGAACACTTCCCATGATTTCGGTCTAGGCGATCGGGAAGGGTCCGTCAAGCCGCCCCAGCCCATGCCGACCGGCCCATTTTCCGGTTTACCTTTCCCGGCAGCCTCGGGCAAGCCGATCCGATCCGCGAACGGTCTACGAAGCGACGGGCATGTCCGCCGGCGGTTCCAGGCCGAAGAAACGCCGGGCGTTGTCCCCGGCGGTGCGCCAGACCACATCCGGGGGCAGCTGCATGATTTCGGCCACCTTCACCGCCGTAAAGGCGGAAAAGGCGGGTTCGTTGCGCTTGCCCCGCCAGGGCTCCGGGGCCAGGTAGGGGCTGTCGGTTTCCAGCAGCAGCCGGGAGAGCGGCAGGTGGCGCACGGCTTCGACCATGGCCGTATTCTTGGCATAGGTGACCGGACCCGGCACCGAGACGAAAAATCCCCGCCCCAGCACGGCCTCCAGCAAGTCGGGGCCGCCGCTGAAGCAATGCCAGAGCAGCGGCCGGCCCCTAAATCCCATGTCGTCCAGCACGGCCAGGGTGTCCGCGTCGGCCGAACGGCTGTGGATGACCACCGGCAGCGAGCGCTCCCGGGCCAGGGCCAGCTGGTCGCGGAACACGCCGATCTGGATGCTGCGGGTGGTGGCGTCCCAGTAATAGTCCAGGCCGATCTCCCCCAGGGCCTTGAGCCGGGGCTCGCCGCCGAAGGCCTCCTCCATGGCCGCCATGTCGGCGGCCGACAGGCCCGGCGCATCGCACGGGTGCACTCCCAGGAGGAAAAAGACCTCCGGATACCTGTCGAACAGGGCCTGGTGGGCGGCCAGGGCGTCCGGCCCCATAAACACGTTGCCGATCTGCACGACCCCGGCCGCCCGGGCCCGGGCCAGGATCTCGGGCACCTCCTGCGGGGCGAAATCCTCGATATCCAGGTGGGCGTGGCTGTCCACCCCCACCGCCGGCAAACCGAGTCCGGCCGGATCCGGCCGTTCCCGTTTCTTGTTCCGCGACACGTCTGTTCCTTCCCGCACCGTTGCGGCACGTCCTGTTGACGACGAATAGGGGGCAACGTAGGACAACAGCGTCAGGAAAAGGAGTCTCCCCTTGCCCTTCGATGCCGCCACCCTGTTCTCCCGCCTGGCCCATTTCGGCGCAATCGCTCTTTCGCTCGGCCTCCGCCTGGCCGTGGCCCTGGCGCTCTTCGCCGTGGTGACGGCCGGGCTGCGCTTCCTGGACCACCGGGGCGTCATTAGCCGCTCCCTGGGCGGTCTCGTCAAGTGGTTCGCGGCCATAGCCCTGCTTCTCGGCATCCAGGCAACGCTTTCCCCCGAGCGGCTGCACCAGCTCAATGTCCCCATGACCCTGGCCCTGTTGGCCGCCGCCTGGATGGCCTGCCGCCACGGCGTGGAATTCGTCTACGACAAATTCTTCCTGGTTCGGGGCAAGGGCCGGCCAAGCGGCCATATCCTCAAGGATCTCATCAAGTTTTGTTGCCTGGCCGTGCTGGTGGCCGCAGGCCTCAAAGCCCTCCTGGACATCCAGCTCGGCTCCCTGCTGACCTCCTCGGCCATTCTCACCGCCGTCATCGGCCTGTCCATGCAGGACACCATCGGCAGCCTGCTTTCCGGGCTGTTGCTCCAGGTCGAAAAGCCCTTCGACGAGGGCGACTGGATCAAGGTCGGCGAAACCGAGGGCCAGGTGAAGGAAGTCACCTGGCGCTACACCAAGGTGCTCACCCTGGATGGCAACGCGGTCCTGCTGCCCAACAACGCCGTGGCCAAGGAACGGCTGCTCAACTACAACCGGCCGGCGCCGGACAGCCGGCGGGCGGTCTCCGTGCCGGCCCCGACGGACACCCCGCCGGTCAAGGTCAAATCGGCCATCCTGACGGCCCTGTCCCGGGCCGACGGCGTGGCCCGGCGGCCGGCGCCGGTGGTGCGGCTGGCCGAAATCCATCAGGACCACCTGGTCTATGCCGCCGCCTATTCCATCACCCGGCAGGACACCGCCCTGGACACGGCCGACGCCGTGCTTTCCGCCATCTGGTACCAATTTCTGGAGCACGACATTGCCATTCCCCCGCCCGGCCGGGAAATGCGCCGGCCCGCCCGCGTCCGGGAGGAAGTCGATCCCCGGGAGCTGGCCACCCTGGCCGCGGTGGACCTGCTCTCCGGCATGTCCGAAGCGGACCTCGCCATGCTGACGCGGGCCTCGGTCAGCCGACGCTACGCCGCCGGCCAGACCATCATCGCCATGGGAGACCCCGGCACCACCATGAGCATCGTGCTGTCCGGGCAGGTGGCCGTGCTGGCGGCCGGCCGGGAGCTGGCCCGACTCGGCCCCGGCCAGATCTTCGGGGAAATGGCGCTCCTGACCGGCGCGCCCCGCCAGGCCGACGTCCGCGCCCTGGAACCGACACGCTGCCTGGAAGTGGACCGGGAGGGCTTCCGCATGGCCCTGGCCCGCCATCCGGACATCGTCGAGAGCGTGCGCCGCATCTGCGCGGACCGGTCCGCCCCGGCGAAGCCCGATGCCCGGGAGGACGTCTCGCCCGAGGACAACACCCTGTTCGCCCTCTTCAGGAAGCTCTTCCTGTAGCCTCGGCCGCCATCTCCGGCAGCGCGGCCCGAGCCGCCGCCCGTTCGGTGACGACCGACACCGACACACCCTGGTCGCGGCTCGGCTTCAGGGCGAACACCCGGTGCGCCTCCTGGGCGAAAAGATCCACCGGATGGTGGCTGATGTAGAGGACCTGCACGTCCAGCCGGTCGGCAATGGCGGCGATGAGATGCACGAAGCGCGGCACCAACTCGGGCCGCAGCCAGCAATCCTGCTCGTCCAGCACCAGAAACGGCCGATGCCGCGCCGCATCGAGCTGGGAAAGCGCCACCAACCGCAGGCCCACCGACAGGATGTTGCAGACCGAACCGCCCTGGCCGACCAGGATGTCCTCGGTCTGGCCGCCCTGCTCCATCTCGAATTCGATGGAAAGGCGGTTGTTCTTCACCTCCCGCCGGGTGGTCACGGTCCGATCCTGGCCCAGAATCTCACGCACGGCATGGGTCAGATCGGCCTCGATCTCGTCCAGGACCTCACCGAATAGCCGGCTGGTCAAGGTCTCCAGCCGGGCCGACACCCGGGGTGCCATCTCCAGAAAGGCCTCGGCCTCGCGAAGCGCCTGCCGGGCCGCCGTGTACTCGCGCACCTTTCCGGCCGCCTCGCCCGACAGCCGGTCCAGTCGCCGCTCCAGCTCGCGCCGGGCGTCCAGCAAGGAGGAAAGGGAATCATCCATAAAGGACCTCAAAAAAGAAGAGACAAGATGCCTCCGGCGGCCGGGGGCATGATGCCCCCGGGCCCCTCGCACCGGGAAAGCGGTTATCGGACACGGGGCAGCTCCTCGCGCAGCAGACGAAAAAACGGCTCCCTGGCCTGCCGTTCCAGCCAGGGCGTATGCCCGCAATGCGACAAGGGCAGGAAGCGGAAATCGGGCCAGAGCGCCGCCAACGGCTCCCGCACGCCCCGCGACGGATGCGGATCGTCCTCGCCGTGGATGGCCACCACCGGGCAATGCACCCGCCCGACCAGGGCCAGCAGTTCGCCGCTTTGCCGCAGGGCATGGGCCTCGGCCCAGACGCTGCGGAAAATGTCCCCGCGACAGTCCACGGTGTCGCCGGCATCCGCCGGCAACGGGTCCACGGCGTCGGCCTTGGTCATCAGCGCCCCGAAAGCGGCCATGGCCTCCCGTTCGGTCGCCGCGTCCGCCCCCGCGAGCCGTTGCAGCAACGCATAGGCCTGGCGCTGTTCCGCTGGGTCCAGCCGGGCCAGCCGCGTCCGCATGATGTCGGCGGCGTCCGCCTCCCGAAACGGGGCGCTTGCCACGAGAATGACCTTGCTGACCCGCTCGGGAAAGCGCCCGGCGGTCAGCAGCACGAGCCAGGCGCCCCAGGAGTGCCCCACCAGCGTCGCCGGCCCGTCGGCGAAGGCCGCAAGCACGCCGGCCAGCTCGTCCACCTGGCCGTCGACGGTCATGGCCGTCTGGAGCGGCTCCAGCACGCCCCGGTCCGCGCCCAGTTCCCGGGCCACCGGCGCCATGGCCCCGGCCGCCCCCGGCCCGCCGTGGACCACGGCCACGAGGTACGGCGCCTTCCCGTACCGCCTGACGTTTTCCCCATCCATCCTGCACCGTCTCCCCTCGCCGGGGTCCGAGGCCGCGCCCCGGACGTTATTCTCCCGCGAAGTCCTGCTCGACCTTTTCCAAATCCTTTTTCACGTCCGCGATATGCTGGCGGTACTCGCCGACGAGGCGGGCGTTTTCGGCCCGTTTTTCCTCAAGCAACCGAGTCAGCTCCCGGGGATCGGCCGTGCCGTAGGCGGCCACGGCCGCCTCCTCCAGCTCGCGCAACTGGTGTTCCAGGTGGGAGAGGTCCTGTTCGGCCCGCACCTTGTCGTCGCGCAGGCGTTCATATTCGTTTTTGAGTCCGGTCAGCTCGCGTTCGAGCCGGTCGTCGGCCTCAGGCGTCGTCGGGTTCTTCGGCGGCATGGGTCACCTCGCGGTAGAGTTCCCAGATAAACGGCGTTTCGGGGTCCTCGGGATTGAGATTGGCGGCCAGAAAGGCCTGGAGCCCCGCCCCTTCGCGGGTCCGCCGCCAGGCCAGCCGGGCCAGGCCTTCGAGAAACTGCGACGCGGCCGCGCCAGGCGCGGTCTCCTCGGGGGGAAATTCCTGGTCCGGAAAGACCTCCTCGAAGGGCCGGTGGGGCACGATCCAGCGTTCCACGTCGGCCATTCCCGGCCGCCAGATGGCGGCCGAGGGCTGCCGGGCCTGGGTGCGGCGGGAAAAGGTCAGCCGCGTGAGTCCGCCGGGATTGGCCCAATGGGTCCGACCGGCGACGATGGTGGGTTGCGGCTGGTGGATATGGCCGTTGATCACCCAATCGAGCCCCGGAATCTCCCGGATGCGGACGTATTTTTCCTGATAGTCCGGGAAACTGACATTGTGGTGGGTGAGCCAGACGGTGGTCTCGCCCGGGGCCGGATCAAGGCCGGACGGCAGGGCCGCGCCGTCCGGGGAGGCCCCGATCAGGGCCGGGCCGGTCGGCGTTTCCAGGCGCAAAAAAAGCCCCGGCGCGTCGAGCACCCGCACCACCCCGGCGGCCCGCAGCACGGCCAGCGAGGTGTCGGCGGTAAAACGCGCCTGATATTTGTCGTGATTGCCGACCAGGACGTACGGCTTGACCGGCCCGAACAGGTCGATCAGGGCCACCATCAGGCTGTTGGGATTCTCCCTTGGCCAGTGGAAGAGGTCGCCGAGCACCACCGGCAGCAAATCCCGGGCGGCGGCCAGCTCCAGGCAGGCGGTCAGCTTGGCCAACACGTCGTCCGTGTAGGATTCCAGCCGCTGCATGGGCGGCGCGCCGGCCAGATGCGGGTCCGGGATGCACAGCAGCCCGGCGGCCCGGCGGACGGGAAGCGTGGCCTCGGTCATGCCCCCTCCTTCGGCCCGGCATGGCGGTGGCCGGTGCCGAGAAAATCGGCGGTAGAGAGCCGTGCCCCGCACAAGGGGCACACGCCCAGGGTGGCGATGCGGGCGGCGATCCGGGCTTCGCTGTCGTCCAACCGTTGCCGACGTTCGGCCACGTCGGCCCGGGCGGCGGTCACGTCAGCCCGAGCGGCGGCCAAGGCGGCGGCCAGCTCGGCCAGGGGGCGCGTGGCCGCCGCCTCGGGCGGCGGCGTCAGACCGGCCAGCCGGCCGACCGCCCGACGGCGCGAGGCCAACGCCTGCCGCGTCGCCGCCAGCGCCGCAAGGACGCCGGCCAGGGCAGCCGTGTCGGCCAGGGTCGGCGGAGCCTGCAACCGGTCCAGAACGGCCGCCTTGGCGGCCTGACCGCGCCCGGCCCGAGCGGTGCGGGCCAGTTCCCCGGCCCGGGCGGCCAGATTGGCGGTCTCGGCCAGTGGCGGCGGCGGGGCCAAACGCTCCAGCACCGCATCCCGGCCGGCCATCCGGTCCCGGACGGCGGTGAGCGTACGCTGGCGCTCCAGGCCGCGCGCCAGCCCCTCGGTCGGGGTCAAGGCCGGCGGCGGCTCCAGCCGGGACAACAGCCGGTCCGCCCGGGCCAGCCGGTCCAGCCGGCCGCGAAGACGGCGCCGCTCGGCAAGCGTGCGCTCCAGGGCCGGCATGTCCCGCTCCAAGGCGGCCAGGGCCGTCTCCAGGGCATCGGCCGCGGACAGCCGGTATTCCAGGTCGGGCAAGGGGGCCAGCTTGTCCAGGGCGGCGGCGATGGCGCCGAGCCGCCCTTCCAGCCGCCGGACCTCGCCCTTGGTCTTGCGCACCCGGTCGGTCAACCGGTTCTGCATGGCGATCAAATGGGCCGACTCCGACGAGGCGGCAAAAAAGCCGGCGATAACGGTCCCGGGCTGATTGAGCAGAAAAATGGGCTGCCGCTGGTCGCCGATATGGACGTCCACCGGGTCCCCACTTTCGAGCGGCACCAGATCGAGGCGCAGCACGTCCAGGATTTCCTGGGGCGGCGTGCGGCCGAACTTGGCGAACACCTCGGGTTCCGCCGCCCCGGGCCGGGTCAATGCGTAGATGGCGGAGCGCGGCCGGCGCACCCAGGTCACCTCGGTGCCGTCGGACAGGGTCACGGTCACCCGGGCCTCGGCGGCGCCGTGGCGGATGACGTGGTGCGGCGCGGGGTTTTGGGTCAGGCAGCGCAAGGCCTCGACCACGGCGGACTTGCCCGTGTTGTTGGGCCCGGTCAGCACGGACAGACCCGGCGGCAAGTCGAGCACCGTGGCGGCATGGGCCATGAAATTGGTCAGCGTCAGTCGGGTAATCATCGGTTCTCGCGTCCCATGGCCCTCTTCGCAGCGCCCCGGGCCATCGGCGACGGCGGCAGATTAGCGGGCGATCACCAGCACGTCCACCCGGGCGACCCCGGCCCGGCGCAAGGCCGTGGCGGCCGTGGCCACGGTGGCCCCGGTGGTCATGACGTCATCGACCAGCACCACGGCGCGCCCCCCGACCACGGCCGGATCGGCCCGAAACGCCCCCTGGAGGTTCCCCAGCCGCTCGGCCCCGGAAAGCTGGCTTTGGGGCGTGGTGTAGCGGATGCGGCACAGGCCGTCGGCCCGCACCGGCACCGCCAGGGCCCGTCCCACCACCTTGGCCAGCTCCAGACTCTGGTTGAAGCCGCGCCAGGCCAGCCGCCGGGGATGCAGCGGCACGGGCAGCAGCATATCCGGCGCGCCGGCGGCGGGAAAGGCTAGCCGCCGGCAGGCGGCGACGAGCAGGCCGCCCAACAGCCGCCCCCGGCCGAGCCGGCCCCGAAATTTGAAGTCCAGGATGAGTTCGCGCACAAGCCCCGCGTAGCGGGCGTGGAAGGCCAGCTCGTCCCAGGCCCGGCCCGAGGCGCGGCAGGTCGGGCAAAGCGCCACCGGCCCGTCCGGATCGTCGGTCATCTCGCCGCAACGCGGACAATAGCCGCCCCGCCTGGGCGCCAGTGCGGCGGCGCAGGCCGGACAGACCGCGTCCCCCGCCGCCCCCGGCGGCAAGAGCGCCCCGCAGCCCGGGCAGCGGTTGCACAACCCCAAGGCCGCCTGCCGCCCTTTTCCCCCCAGCCACGTCAGGGCCCGGCGCAGCAGGCCCTGCCCCCCCATCCAGGGAGTCCGGGGGGAATGATTCCCCCCGGCCGCCGGAGGCATCTTCATTTCTTCCCCGCGCCCGCCCGCGCGCCCCGAGCGGCGAGATCGGCCAGGGCCCGGGCGTCGGTCGCCAGGTCGCCGGGGGCGTCATAGCCCCGCAGCAGGCAGGGATCGTCGCCCAGGCGGACGGCGAACGGCCACAAAAAATACGTGAGCGTGAGGAGCGCCCCGGCAAAAAGCTGTTTTCCCTCCCGGCGGCCGGACACGAGCACGACCTCGGCCGGGCGCTCCGCCGGGGCGACCCAGCCGGCGGCCTCGCGCGCGACCCGCCGGGCGTAGTAGCGCTGGGCCCGGTCGATGAGCCCCTTCAACTGCGCCGGCAGGTGATAAAAGAAGATGGGCGCGGCAAAGACCAGCACCGATGCGTCCAGGATGGCCGCGAACAAGGCCTCGGCATCGTCGCCGGCCAGGGGGCAGCGGTGCTCCGGCCCGGCGGAGCAGGCCCCGCAGCCCCGGCAGGAGGCGACCGTGTAGTCGCGCAGCCGGATGATCCGGGGAGCGTGCCCCGACCGGGTCAGTCCCTCGGCGAAGGCCAGGCCGGCCGCGTCCGAATTGCCCCCGGCCCGCGGGCTGCACAAAAAGACCGTGGCCGGGCCGGCCGTCATTGGTAGAACTCCGAAAAATAGGGATTCTGCCGCAGTTCGTCGCCCACGGTGGTGAGGGGGCCGTGGCCGGGATAGACCGTCGTCTCCGGCGGCAGGGTGAGAATCCGGCCGGTCACCGAGGACAGCAGGGCGTCGAGGCTGCCGCCGGGCAGGTCCGTGCGGCCGATGGAGTGGAAAAAGAGCAGATCGCCCACGAACACCGCCTTGGCCTGGGGGAAATAAAAGGATCGTCCCCCCGGGGAATGGCCCGGGGTAGGCAACACCTGGCAGGGCTGGCCGAGCAGGGTCATTTCGCCCGGATCGAGGGGCTTCCAGGCAAAGGGCGGCACCATGGGCATCCCCATCAGCCCGCCGCCGCCCGCTTCGATGTCCATGAGCCCGGCATCCTCGCCGCCGGCCAGGACCGTGGCCCCGGTGGCTTCGGACAGGGCGGCCACGCCGAACAGATGGTCGCAGTGCAGATGCGTCAGCAGGATGGTCCGCAGGGGCAGCCGGCGGGTGCGCAACGCCGCCAGCACGCCGACCGGATCGCCGCCCACGTCGATGACCACGGCTTCCGTGTCGCCGGCAAGCAGATAACAATTGCTGTCCAGGGGGCCGAGGGGAAACGTCGTAATGTCCATGCACGCTCCGTCAGGCTGGTACGTCCGGGCGAGAAGCCGCCCACGACACTTGCGGCAGGCTACGTCAGCAGATGGGCAGCGGGCAAGGCCGTGATGCTTGTTTTCCGGTTTTTTCAACGGTACAGGGGTGGGCCAGACAGACGGCACGCAGGGGGAACCAATGCTTCGGGCGCGACTGAGCCAGCAGGATCTCATACGCAACGAACTTTTTCTCAAGGACGCCTTCGCCCGTTTCTTCTCCTTCAAATCCTACAGCCTGTATTTCCCCCGGCCGGACAACGACGCCCTGGTCGCCTCGTTCGGTACCGCCCTGAATACGGCCGTGCATCTCCCCAAGGAGAAACGGATCATGGTCCCGCTGGTGCTCGAAGGCCGGCTGCTCGGTGTCTTTATCGCCAAGGGGGCCGCCCTGCCCGCCCCGCGCACCATGCTTGGCCTGCTCCCCCATATTGGCACCATGGCCCTCAGCCAACTGCTGCTGACCAAGATCGCGGTCTCCGACCCGATCACGGGCCTGTCCACGGGCCACGCCCTGCTTTCCACCATCGAGCACGAAATCGAGCTGGTCCAGGATCGCATCCTGCCCGGCTCGGCCAGCCTCATCGATCCGGGCCTGTCGGGACTGCGCGGCTGTTTCGGCCTGCTCATCTTCGATCTCGACTATTTCAGCCGGGTGGCCGGGCAATACGGTTTCGTGCTCTCCGAGGCCACCCTGGCCCGGGTGGGCGAAACCCTGGAGGGCATCCGGCCGGAAGGCGCGGTGGCGGCCCGGCTCCACGACGATCTGTTCGCCCTGTTCGTGCCGGGGGCCTCGGCGGCCCGCTGCCGGGAGCTGGCCGACGCCTTTCGCCGCGCCCTGGCCCAGGCCTCCTTTCCCATCCCGGCCACGGGCGAAGCCCTCACCCTGACGGCCAGCGCCGGCTACGCCGTCTATCCCCAGGACATGCGGGGCGGCCAGTTCGTGGCCCCGCCGGTCGAGCAGTCGCGCCTGCTGGCCCGCCGGGCCCAGAAGGCCCTGGCCGTGGCCAAGGACCTGGGCCGGGACCAGATCATGCCCTACCACCGCATCCTGGCCGAGGGCGGCGTGGTCCTGGAGACCCTGCCCCTGTCGCGGGTTTCGGTGAGCCTCGGCCGCGGCGTGGACGCCGAGGCGGGCCAGCGCTTCCTGGTCTGGTCGCCGCGCTACGAGGGAGCGGCCGACATCCGCCGCACCGACGGCGAGCGCGTGAGCGGACGTTATCCCACCATGATAAAAGGTGAAATCGTCCTCATGGAGGTCCGCGACGAGATGGCCTTCGCCGAAATCTGCCAGACGACCGACCCGGCCTGGCCCATCGAGCCGGGCGACCGGCTGCTGCTGGCCCCGGAGGAGGACCAGGCAGCCGGCGAAGCCGCCTGCGAGGCCGATCCGCCCCGCCGCGACGCCATCTCCGGCCTCTACAGCCGCCGGGATTTTCTGCGGATGGTGGCGGCGGACCGGGAAAAGCACACGGCCTTCTCCCTGCTGCTCGTCCGGTTGCCGGACACGGCCCAGGAGGGCCGGACCGGCCGGCCGGCCGAGGCGGCCACCATGGCCGAGGCGGCGGCCACCTGCCGGCAGGCGCTCGGCCAGGAGGTGCAGGGCGGCCGCTTCAGTTCCGCCGGCCTGATCTTCTACCTGCCCGACCGCGCCCCGGACAGCCTGGGCGATGCCGCCGAAAGCCTGATCGACGCCCTGCAAAACCACCTGTCCATGGAAGCGGCCGTCGGCCTGGCCGGCTACCCCTTCCTGGACTACTCCCGGGCCGACGTCCTGGAAAACTGCCGCAAGGCCCTGGACCACGCCCTGCTCCTGCCGCGCGGCCCCCGGGTGGCCAATTTCGACTCCCTGTCCTTAACCGTCAGCGGCGACCGGCTCTTCGCCCACGGCGACATCTACGCGGCCATGGGGGAATACAAGCAGGCCCTCCTGGCCGACGAGGACAACGCCCTGGCCCGCAATTCGCTCGGCATCTGCCTGGCCAAGCTGGGCCGGCTGCCCCAGGCCCAATCCGAATTCGAGCGGGTCATCGCCCGGGATGCCAAAAACACCATGGCCCTCTACAACCTGGGCTGCGTGCGCCGGCGGATGGGCGAAAACGCCTCGGCCCGCAGCGCCTTCCAAAAATGCCTCCGGGCCAATCCGGACCACGTCTACAGCCTGTTGCGCCTGGGCCGCATGGCCGAGGAAGCCAAGCGCTATGCCGCCGCCCTCAAGTACTACAAACGGGCCTGCAAGGCGCCGAACGGCCCGGCCCTCACCCTGCGCCACCTGGCCCGGCTGGCCTTCAAGCGCCACCGGCTGGAGGAGGCCCGGGAATACCTGCACCAGGCCCTGCTCCACGATCCCAAGGACGCCTTTTCCCTGCATCTGATGGCCCGGCTCTATCTGGAAGAGGGCGAGGACCCGGCCATTGCCGAGGCCATGGCCCGGCAAAGCGTGGCCCTGCGCCCGGATCGCCAGGAATTCTGGAAGGAACTGGCCCGGGCCCTGACGGCCCAGGGCAAGACCGACGCCGCCGGCGAGGCCATGGCCCGCGCCGAGGGTCTGTGAAAAACCGTCGCCCGGCCGGGGATTCCCCAAGCGGCGGGGTGACTTTCGACGCCGTTGCGGCTATGGTGGCTGTCGTCGCGTCCCGGTGCGACGTGGCAGACTGCCAACGCCTTTTCGAGGTCCCATGCGTTACGCCCTGACCGCGCTCCTGCTCCTGACCATGGCCGCGACCGCCCATGCCGGCGCCAATCTCGACTTCACCCTGCACAAACTCGACTCCGGCCGTCCCGGTCCCACCATCCTGGTGGTGGGCGGCGTCCAGGGCGACGAGCCCGGCGGCTTCTCGGCGGCCGCCCTGCTCATCTCCCATTACAAAATCACCTCCGGCGCCGTCTGGGTGGTGCCCAACCTCAATTTCTTGAGCATCATCCGCTGTTCCCGGGGCGTCTACGGCGACATGAACCGCAAGTTCGCCGAACTCGACCCGAGCGACCCGCAATACGCCGCCATCCAGAAAATCAAGGCCATCATCACCAACCCCAAGGTGGACGCGGTGCTCCACCTGCACGACGGCTGGGGCTACTACAGCCCGTCCTTCGTCTCGGAATGGCAATGCCCCCTGCGCTGGGGCCAGTCGGTCATCATCGACCAGGACGACATCGCCGCCAAGAAGTTCGGCAACCTCCGGGAACTGGCCGTACGGGCGGCGGACGCGGCCAACGCCCATCTCTACGAGCCCATCCACGCCTATCACGTGAAGGACACCCATACCCACGACCTGGACAACGAAACCGCTCGGGAAATGTCCAAGACGCTGACCTACTTCGCCATCGGCCAGGGCAAGCCGGCCTTCGGCATCGAGGGCAGCAAGAACCTGCCGCCGCCCCTGCGCACCTACTACCATCTGCGCGTGATCGAATCCTTTCTCCACTCCTTCGGCATCACCTTCGAGCGCACCTTCGACCTGAGTGCCCCGCACGTGGCCGAGGCCCTGCAGGAAAACCTGGCCATGTCGTTTTTCGACAACAGGATTTTCCTCGACCTGCGCAACGCCCGCAGCCGCCTCAACTACATCCCCCTCAAAAAGGACAGCGCCGTGGAGTATCGGCCCGGCAGCCCCATCATGGCCCTGGTCAGCGCCGACAAGGGCTTGCAGGTCTATTTCGGCAACACCAACGTCACCCAGCTCGATCCCGAATACCGCGAATTCGATTCCTCCATCGACCACGTCCGCATGGCCATCGACGGCAACCGGCGCGACGTGCCCTTCGGCTCCATGGTGCCGGTGGCCCGGACCTTCCGCGTCGAGCCCCTGCCCCAGGACTATCGGGTCAACATCATCGGCTTTTCCCGTCCCGGCCTGGTGAGCGAGGCCGGCCTCGACATGACCCAGCGCGACATCCAGCCGTCCTATTCCGTGGACAAGGCCGGCAGCATCTATCGCGTGGAGGTCTACCGGGGCGAAAAATTCTGCGGCATGATCCTGGTCGCCTTCCATGACGCGCCACCCGCCCGCATGGCCACCACGCGCCTGCGCCCGCCCCTGCGCCAGCTCGAAAAGACCGGCCGGATCGATCTCGGCCGCTAGCCTCCCCTGACGACGCCACGGCGGCGCGCGGGTTTCCCTTTGTGCGACGCCGGGCTATAGTGCCTCCACGGAGGGGCACCATGCGGGCACATTGGCTTTGGGGATTTCTCGTCGCGGCAGCCGTACTCGTCGGCGGATCGGTCCCGGGACAGGCGCAGACCGCGCCATCCCGCGACGTCTTCCTCCAGACCATCGGCCTGCTCGCCGGCCAGGGCCTGGTCATCGGCCACGAAAATCTCGAAGGTATCGCCGCCCGCTTCGACAAGCGCAGCCTCAACAGGGACGGCGCCCTGGCCGCCCTGGCCGCGGCCAGACACTACGTGGACCTGGTGCTGTCCGCCTTCAACAACCACCTCATGGGACAGCTCGCCGGCGAGGAGAGAAAAGACCTCGCCATGCTCATCGGCTTCTACGAAACCCAACGCAGCGCCATCAACACCCTGGCCGATTACATCCGCTCCGGCGGCAACAAGAAAAAGCGCCTCCCCTTCGAGGAGGAACAGGCCAAGGTCGTCGCCATCATCCGCCAGATCAGCCTCCCCCGCGCCCACCCCGCCCCGGCGCTCACGCCCACGCTTGCGCCCACGCCGGCACAGGCGAAATAGGCAAGGAAACGACGAGGATGCCTCCGGCGGCCGGGAGGCATGATGCCCCCCGGACTCCCTCGCACCGGGCAATTGGCCAAAAAAAGTCCCCCGAACCATGTGTCGGGGGACAAAAAAAGCAGGGTCCGGGGCGGCGCCCCGCGTTACGCGTCGTCGGCGCGGATGACGACCAGGGTCACATCGTCTTCCAGGGGCAGGCCGTTCTTGAATTCCCGCAAATCGGCCACCAGGGCGTTGACCACGGTCGAGGCCGGGGAACCGGCGTTGGCGGAGACCACCCGCATGAGGCGGTCCCGCCCGTACATGACGTCGGCGGCGTTTCTGGCCTCGTGGATGCCGTCGGTATAGAGCACGAGCACCTCGCCGGGCTTGAGCCAGGGCCGCCGGTTCTCGGAATAGGTCCAGTCCGGGGTGACGCCCAGGGGAATACCCGAGCCCATCAGGCTCTCGAAGAGGCCGGTTTGGGGATTGTAGAGCAACCCGGGATCGTGGCCGGCCCGGCACCAGACGATCTCGTGGGCTCCCTGATCGATTCGCAGGAAAAACAAGGTGATGAAGCGCCCGGACAGCTGGGTGTCCTGGCAGAGCAGCCGGTTGACCTCGGTCAAAAGCAAGGCCGGCCCCGGCACGTCCATGGCCCGGCCGCGCAACAGCGCCCGCCCGGTGGCCATGAACAGCGCCGCCGACACGCCATGCCCGGTGACGTCGCCGACCACGATATCGGCGTGCGCCCCATCATCCTGGGAAAATTCCAGAAAATCGAAGTAATCCCCGCCGGTCTCGTCGCAATACAGGCTCATGGCCGCCACATCGAGGCCCTTGATGCTCGGTGGCCGGCGCGGCAGCAGATTCTGCTGCACTTCCATGGCCAGGGACATGTCGTTTTTGAGCTTGATGCGTTCCAGGAGATGGGGCGCCATATCATTGAAGGATCGGGCCAGATCGCCCAGCTCGTCCCGGCCGTGCTCGGCGGCCCGGGCCGAAAAATCGCCCTTGGCGAGCTTCCCGGCGGCCGTCGCCAGATCGAGCACCGGCCGGGTCACCATCCGGGAGGTGGGATAGGCCAGCAGGATGACCAGCAGGACACCGCCGCCGACGAACCAGCCCATCTGGGCCAGCAGCCCGTCCACGGCGTCCATCACCTTGGCCTCGGCCTGGGTGGCGCTGGCCACGACCACGGCCCGCGGCAGCAGCAAGGCCACGGCCAGTTGCCGTCCCGTGATGGGCGAGTAGGCGAGCAGGCTGTCCTGGCCGTTCACGGGCAGCCGGCGCACGCCGCTCTTGCCGGCGCGCAGATCGGCCACCACGGCCTCCAGGGCGGCGGCATTGGGCGAGGCCAAACGGACCAGCTCCACCGGGGCCGTCCAGTCCGTATTTGTCCGGGCGTAGTTTCTGGTGGCCACGATCACCGGCTCCGCCTTCCCGGCCAGATCCTCCGGCTTCACGGACAGGACCATGGTGCGCATCCGGCTGCTCCAGGCCTTGGACAGATCGCTTTGCAGAAAGAGCTTGCCCATGGGGATGTCGAGGCCGGCCACGCCCAGGACCGTTCCGTGCGGCGTGGTGATGGGCAACGCCATGGTGGCCATCACCTCCCGGGTCACGGCATCGGTCATCACGCTCCAGGTCATGCCGTGGGCGGCCAGGGAATGCTGGTACCAGGCCCGCTTTCTGGGATCGTAATCCGTGGGATAGCCGCCGTGGCCCGGATAGGCCGCGTGCAGGCCCGAGGCCAGGCCGACGTAGCCGAAGGCCATGATGTCCCGGTGCCGGGAAAACAGGGTGCGAAAGACCGGCAACAGCCCGGAAAGCGCGGTCATTTCCCGGCGCGCCTCCTGGTGGATCAAGCCCGGCGGCAGGTGGAAGACCATATTGTCGTAGGAACACGGCACACCGGTGGCGTCCGAACGGGTCATCGCCTCCGGCGGCACGGCCCCGGCGTCGAAATCCGTATCGACCAGCAGGCGGCCCACGGGGGCGGGATGCGCGCTCGTCAGCCGGGCCGCGGCCTGTTCGGCGATGAGCGTCAGCGACGTTTCCAGCATGTCCAGGGAATCAGAACAATTTTCCCCAAACATTTCAGCAGTCTGTGTCAGCTCTTTGGCCGCGCCCGTTGCCAGGCCCGTCGCGGCGTTTTCGGCCAGCTCCCGACCGAGATGGCCGGTCTGCCGCCAGGCGTACCAGCCCAGGGAACACAGCGGCACCAGCACGACGAGCAACAAAAAACACAACAGCTTCGAGCGAATGCGCATACGGGGCCCCCTGGCAGGTGTTGCCGGCATCTCCATCTGCATAAGCGGTCGCTCCCCTTCCGGCAAGCCTGGGAGCGCTTACTTTTCCGCCTTGAGCGCCCGCAGGGTCTGCGAATAGGCCCGGAAGACGTGCTGCCGGCTGAGCATACCGAGCACCCGATCCGGCGAGTCCTGGTTCACCACCGGCAACTGGCTCACCTCGGTATCGATAAAAAGCATCATGGCGTCGTACAGGGACATGTCCGGATTGACCGTCACGATCGGACGCATGATCTCCCGCACCACCACCAGATCGCCCAGAGCGCTCTCGAACAGGACCGCCCGGGCGTCCTGGAGGGTGAGCAGTCCGGTCAGCCGGCCGGCATCGTTTTTCACCGGAAAGACCTGGGCGTCCGTGGCCGCGATGATGTCGGCCAGGGCCTTCACGGTCACCCGCTCCTCCAGGAGGGGCACCCGGCCCGGGGTGAAGGTCGCCGAGACCGGGACCCGCTCCAGCAGGTTGACGGTGGCGTCGGGCACGTGGGCCGGCGAGGCGAACTTGTCGGCCACCTGGTTCTCGTAGAGGTGCAGATCGTCGCACAGGACAAGGGCAATGGCCGAGCACAGCATCAGCGGCGCCAGCAGCCCGTAGCCCTGGGTGATTTCGCAGACCATGATGAGCGGCCCGACGGGGGCATGGGCCACGCCGGCGAAGAAGGCGGCCATGCCGACCATGGTGTAGGCGCCCGGCTGGGTGACGATGTCCGGCCGCAACAGGTGGCCGAGCTGGCCGGACACGGCCCCGGCCGTGCCGCCGATAAAAAGGGCCGGCGCGAACATGCCGCCGCTTAAGCCCGAGCCGAGGGTGAACGAGGTGGCCAAAATCTTGCCGAAAAAGAGGCCGACCAGAAAGAGCAGGCCGAGCTGGCCGCAGACCGCCCGCTCCACCCAGCCGTAGCCGCCGCCGAGCACGGCCGGAAAGGCCAGGCCCAAAAGCCCCATGGCCAGGCCGCCGACGACCATGGTCGGCGTGATGCCGTAGCGTTCCCGCATCGGGGAGAAGACGCGCAACTTAAAGAAAAAGAACGTCTTGATGAAAATGCGGGCGCCGAGGGACACCACCACGGCCAAGCCCAGGTAGAACGGCAGTTCGAGGACGTTGCGGAAGTGATAGTCCGGCGTCTGGATGATGGCCTCGCTGCCGAAAAAAAAGGTGAACAGGGTATAGGCCACCACCGAGGAGACGATGGCCGGCAGCAGAGCCGAGGCCTCGAAGTCCTCGGAATACAGCACTTCCACGGCCGTGATGGCGCCGCCCAGGGGGGCCCGGAAAATGGCACCGAGGCCGCCGGCCGCGCCGGCCAGCAGCAGGATGCGGCGTTCGCGGGCCGTCAGCCGGAACTTCTGGGCGAGAAAGGAGCCCAAACCGGCCCCCAACTGGGAGATCGGGCCTTCCTGGCCGGCGCTGCCGCCGGAAGCGATGGTCATGATGGCCGTCATACCCTTGAGGATCGGGGCCAGGGGCCGGATGATGCCGGATTGGCGGTGGAAGGCCTTGATCATGGCGTCGGTGCCATCGGTCACGCCCGTCAAGGAATCCGGCAGATAGCGCGTGATGAGCAGGCCGGTGATGAGCCCCACCGCCGTGGTAAAAACCGGGATCAACCAGGGGCGGAAGGGGCCGGGCATCATGTGGAACAGATTCTCGCCCGAGGGGAACGGCGGCGACAGCCCGGCCAGATGGACGATCAGCAGGTGCTTGAGGCCCTCCAGCCCGCAATAGAAAAGCGCCGCCAGGATGCCGGAGCCCAGCCCCGCCACCACGCCCAGCACCAACCAGCGGGCCAGGCTCAGCCGGGCGGACCGGCGGATCATATGGTGCCACATGGTGGTGGGATGGCGCCAGGCAATGCCGACTTTCGAGAACAAATGGTGGTTCATGATGCCTCAGGGACGGGAATCGGGAGCGGCCAGGATCATGCGGGCGAGACCGATATCCTCCCGGATGCGCGCGGCCAGCTCGTCGGGACCGTTAAAACGTTTTTCGGCCCGCAGCCGCTGGACGAAATGCACCCGAATGGGCTGGTCGTAGAGCTTTCCCTTGAAATCAAGGATATGGGCTTCCACGCTCAGGGCATTTTCCCCGAACGTGGGATTGCGGCCGACATTGGCCACGCCCGGCCGGATGACTCCGCCCGTTTCCACCCAGACCGCATAGGCGCCGGGCATGGGCAGCAAGGCGGCGCTGGGGGACAGGTTGGCCGTAGGGAAGCCGAGCTTGCGCCCGCGCCGGAAGCCGTGGAGCACGGTGCCCCGCACCTGGTGGTAGCGGCCGAGCAGCGGCCGCACGTCCCAGACCTTGCCGGCCTGGATCATGTCCCGGATGCGGGTGGAGGAGACCACGGCCCCGTTGATGATGACCGGGTCGAGCCGTTCCGCGGTGAAGCCGTAGCGCTGGCCCAGGGCGGTCAACAGCTCGAAATCGCCCTGCCGGGCCTTGCCGAAGGCATAATCGTAGCCGACGACCAGATGGGTGAGGCACAGCCCCTCGACCAGGATGTCGCGCACGAAATCCTCGGGCGCCAGGGCGGCCAGCTCCCGGGTGAACGGCAGGACCACTGCCACCTGGATGCCGTTGGCCTCGAAACATTCGAGCTTCTGATCGAGGGTGGTGATGGCCGGCGGCGGGGCATGGCCGGACAGGACGTTGCGGGGATGGGGATCGAACGTCAGGGCCAGGGGGACCAGGGAGGCGGCCGAAGCCCGGTCGTGTACCCGCTGGAGCAATTTCACATGCCCCATGTGTACCCCGTCGAAATTGCCTATGGTCAGGCAGACGCCGGAAAGGGTGTCGTGGATGTCCTCGATGCGGGTGACGACGATCATGCTTTCGGGCCGTGCGGTCTGATAGCTAACGCAACCGCCCGGCGGTCCTGTAGCTAGCGCAAAAGCTGGCGGGGAACAACCCGACAAGGGAAGTTCGCTGTATTTTCAAGGCACGGGAACGAACTGCAATTTTTTGCTTGCCAAGGCCCGGGGTCTTGGGTAAAAGCTCTTTCTCCGCTGCCGAAGTGGTGGAATTGGTAGACACGCTAGGTTCAGGGTCTAGTCCTCGCAAGGGGGTGGGAGTTCGAGTCTCCCCTTCGGCACCACAAGGAAACCAGCGGGTTATCGCTCCCGGGAACACCGGACGATAACCCGCTTTTTCTTTTGCTAACTGTTTTGTGCCGCTTTTGTGCCGCACTCGCCGCGGACTCGGGCGGAAGCCACCTCGAAATACTCCTCCGACAGTTCTCCCCCATCTCTCCCCCACACTTCGGCTCTGCCAGCCACGACTTTCCCTCCGGCGCCTCGGCCCCCTCACCCCTCTTACGGCGCGCCACGGGCAAAGCGCCCCTGTCCGTCGAGGGTCAGGGGCGCCACAGCGGCCCGGTGCCGGCGGCAATTGCAGGAAAAAACGGCGAAGGCTCAGTCAAGCCCGTTGCGGTCGTCGATGACGCGCTTGGTCTTGCCGCAACTGCGGGGCAGGCTGGCCGGTGGCAGGATTTCCACCCAGCTCCGTACCAGCAGGTACTTGCGCAGCTCCACGGCAATGGATTCGGACAGATTCTGCTCCAGCTCGGCGCTGGTGGATTCCTTGCGCTCCACCTTGAGCACCATCTGGTCACGGCCGTCCCGGCGCAGGAGGCGAATCTGGAACTCGCTGCCCACGGCCGGAAACTTTTCCAGGACGCTGGCGATCTGGCCGGGATAGATATTGACGCCCCGAAAGACGAACATATCGTCCGAACGACCGAGAATCCGGTCGTGGCGCGGCAGGGAGAAGCCGCACGGGCACGCCCCGGGGATGAGCCGGGTCAGGTCCCGGGTGCGGTAGCGGATCAGGGGCGTGGCCTCCTTGCACAGGCTCGTCACCACCATCTCGCCCACCTCGCCCGGAGCCACGGGTTGCAGGGTGACGGGATCGAGGATTTCCAGGATGTAGCGGTCGGCCCAATAATGGATGCCCTCATGGGCCTGGCACTCCAGCCCCATGCCCGGACCGTAGAGCTCCGTCATGCCGGTGACGTCGAAGCTCTCCTCCACGCCGAGCCACTCCTCGAAGCGGTGGCGCATCTTGTCGGTATGGGTCTCGGCCCCGAAAATAACTTTCTTGAGGGCGATCTGGTCGCGCAACTCACGTTTGTGGACCTCCTCGGCCAAAAGCAGGGCCATGGAGGCGGTGGAGCACAGACACGTCGGCCGCAAATCCGTGAGCAGCTGGAGATGAATCTCCATGTTGGCCGGCCCGACCGGCACGGCCATGGCGCCGAAGCGTTCGCAGCCCAGCTGAAAGCCCGCCCCGGCCGTCCACAGGCCGTAGCCCACGGTGATCTGCACCCGGTCCATGGTGGTGAGTCCAGCCAGCTCGTAGCAGCGGGCGAACAGATCCTTCCACACGTCAATATCGCGCTGGGTGTAGGCCAGAATCTTCCGCTTGCCCGTGGTCCCGGACGAGGCGTGTATCCGGACGACCTGATCCTCGGGCACGCACAGCAGCGGCAAGGGATAGCCCTGGCGCAGGTCTTCCACCGTGGTCAGCGGCAGCCGGGTGATATCCTCCAGGGAAAGGGCCTGGCCCGGTTCGTAGCCGATGGCGGCCAGGCGTTCCCGATAGACCGGGCTCCTGGCATAGGCGTGGCGGGCCGTCCAGTTGAGACCTTCGGTCTGGATGGCGGTCAGGGCTTCGGGGGAAAGGTCGGGTAAGAAGCGATACTGGCTCATGAAAGGCTCCCATAACGCGTGATCGGTGGGGCCTCTTATCCGAAAACCGCGATAAAGAAAACGCCCAATACCATCAACATCGCCCCCGGCAGCCGATGGGCCACGTCCGGCTCCCGGAAAACCAAGGCCCCGAGCACCACCCCGAAGATGACGGAAAGCCGCTTGACCGTGATGACATAGGGCACCAGCGTCATGGTGAGGGCGTGCATCTGGCAGAGCAGGCCCACGGCCTCCAGCAATCCCGAGGCCACGATCAGTCCCGGCGCCCGCCGCATCCGGCCCAGAATGCCCCGCCCGGCCCGAAAGACGCCGGGCAGCAGGGCCACGGCCGTGACGGTATACACGGAGGCGATCCAGAAGGACGGCGACGAGGCCTGCACCCCGAGCTTGTCGAAATTGGCGCCGAGGCTCCACAGCGCGGCCACCACCAGCATGAGCCGGGCCCCGGGGTCGGTCCACAGCGCCCGGACCGGGGCCCAGAAGCCGAAGCGGCGTTCCCGCAGGTTCAGGACATAGGAGCCGGCCACCACGCACAGCACCCCGAGCAGCCCGCCCGGACCGGGGAACTCCCCGAGGGTCAGCGGCGAGGTGATGAGCAAAAACAGCGGCGTGAAGGCCAGCATGGGCAGGGTCAGGGACAAGTCGCCCCGATTGAGGGCCAGGCCGTACAGAACGAAGGTCACGGCCCCGAGCGCCCCGCCGACGGCCAGGAGCGGCCAGAAATGCGGCCCCAGGGCCGGTCGCGGCGCCATGGCCACGTCCAGCCAGAAGAACACGGCCGCCGACAGGCAGTAGCCCCAGACCACCAGGCCGACATCCATGCGGAAGAGACTGCGCTTGAGGCAGACGTCCTTGACCGCCTGGGTCAACGCCGTGACGAGACAAAGCCAAAACCAGATCATGGGCCGCCATTTCCTCGACGCAGTCGGCCGAAGCGGCCGCCGTTTCGCATGGTACCGAGCCGCCCGGCGCCAGGCAACCGCCCGCCTCCCCGCCGATCACACAAAAAAAAGGGCGCAACCGTCGTCGCGCCCCCGTCTTTCTTCGAATCAGGCCGGCCCTAGGGATTCTTGGTCTCGGCCTCCGCCGCGCCAGGCTTGGGACCGAGCACGGATTCGTTGACCATTTCCACCTTGGCCGACTGCTGCAAGGTCTGGAGATAGGCCTTAAAGAGTTCGGACTGCTTGGACTGCATGAGCGTGGCCAGCCAACGGTCCTTCTCCTTGCCCCACAGGGCGGGATCGGCCGGAATGCGCTTTTCCAGGCCGGCCAGGACCGAGGCGTGGGCCAGGTTGAAGGAGCGCTTGAACCAGCCCGGCTCGGAGGTCTCGAAGGCCGTCTGGGCGAGCACCGGGGCCATGCCCAGGCCGGGGATGAAGCCCTGGCGGCTAAACGGCTTGGAGATGACGATCTTGTCCTTGTAGGCGGCCAACACCTTCTTGAGGCCATCCGGGGTGGCCATCTCCTTGGCGGTCTCCTCGGCCTTGGCCCGGGCCAGCTTGAGGGCCTCCTCGGCCACCAGCCGGTCCTTGATGACGTCCTTCACCTGGTCCAGGGGCGTGAAGCCGGCCGGCTTCACATCGGCCACCCGGGCCAGCAGGAAGCCGTCCTGGGTGGACAGGGGCGTATCGGACGTCTCGCCCTTCTTCATGCCGAAAAGGGTTCCCAGCGCCTGATCGGCCAAGCCGAGGGAGGCCGGCGGGGTCTGCTTGGAGAAGAACTCCGAGGAATGCAGGGACATGTTTTCCGCCGCCGCGGCCTTGTCGAGGTCCTGACCGGTCGCCAGCTTGTCCTGCACGGCGTCGAGTGCCTTGGCCAGCTTGTCGGTGGCCTTGCGTTCGGCCAGTTCCTGGCGAATGTCGTCCTTGACCTCGGACAGCGGCGTTTCGCCGGCCGCCTTGCGTTCGCCGGCCTGGACCACGTGCAGTCCCAGCGGCGTGCGCACGACCTCGCTCACCTCATTGGGCTTGAGGTCGAAAGCGGCCTTCTCGAAGGGCGCGAATTCCTTGGGCAGGCTGCCCTTGGGCAACCAGGCCCAATTCTCGGCCATCAGCCCGTCGGGATTGTTGGCCTGCTTCGGCATCAGGGACGTAAAATCCGTGCCGGCGCGCAGCTTGGCGGCGATGGCCTTGAGCTTGGCCGTGGCGGCCTCGACGGCCTCCTTGGGGCTGTCCGGCGCCAGCATGATGAGGAAATGCCGCACCCGCACCTGTTCGGGCCGGGCGTACTTGTTCTGATTGGCCTTGTAGAAGGCCTCGACGTCGGCGTCGGACACCTCGTCGGGCTTGGCCAGGGCCTTGGGCGTGAATTCCAGGTAGTCGATCTTGATCTGGACCGGCGTGGCGAATTCGTCCTTGCGGGCCTCGTAGTACTTCTTGATGGCCTCGTCGCTGGGCGTGATGCCCTTGGAGAAGCCGGCGGCCTCGAAGGGGATATAGTGGATGGTGGCCTGCTCGCGCATGAAATCGAAAATGGTCCGGGCCTCGGCCTCGCTGACGGAGGCCGGCAGGGCCAGGAACGCGCTCAATTTCCGCAACAGCAGGTCTTGTCGGTAATCCGCCTCGAACTCGCCCGGCGTCACGTTGTTGGCGGCCAGAATGGCCTCGTAACGCTTGGGGTCGAACTTCTTGTCCTTATTGAGGAAGGCCGGGATGGTGGCGATGGAGGCCCGCATCTCGTCCTTGGACACGGTGATACCGAGCTTTTTGGCCTGCGCCTCCAGCAACCGGGTGGTCACCATGTTGGTGAAGACCTGCCAGCCGAAGCCGCCCTCCTGAAGATCCTTGTCCGTGATCTTGGGGTTCCGGTTTTTCACCAGCCGCAGGTTTTCCTGGTAGGACTTCTCGTATTCCTTGATGAGCAGCGGCTCGCCGTTGATGTTGGCCAGCACCGAGGCCCTGTCACCCTGGAAGCTGCCGACGCCCCAGAAGACGAAGACGATGATGATCAGACCGAAAATGATTTTGACGCCCCAGGATTGGGCATATCTGCGCATGGGATCGAGCATGTTTTCTCCTCGGCGGACGCCCGGTCCGGGCTGCCCGCATGGCGTTCGGCGCCTGCGCCGGTCACGTTAGGCGACCTGATTGTGCAACCGTCTCATCCGTGTCCCGAAAGGGGTCGTTGGGGTATACACCAACCGGCCCCGCTCCGAAAGGCCGGGAAAGGTCTCCCGGCGGAAAAGCGCTCCGGGCTCCGGCTGCCGCCGGAAGGCCCGCACCTTATCGCGCGGTCTTGTCCCGGGCCTGCCGAACCTGATTGAGCCGACCGCCGGCCCGAATGGTGGCCAGCTCCGCGGCGGTCAGGTCGTTGCCGACCATGACGGGCGCCCCGCCGGCCACGGTCATGGCCACGGTGCCGCCCGGCTCGATGGCCCGGGTATCCAGGGTCAGGACGGTCCCGGCCGCAATGCGGTCGTAATCCGCCCCGTTTTCCAAAAGCAACGGCAAAATGCCGCAATTGACCAGATTGGCCCGATGGATGCGGGCCAGGGACTTGGCCACCACGGCCACCACGCCGAGATAGCGGGGCCCCAGGGCCGCGTGCTCGCGGCTCGACCCCTGGCCGTAGTTCTCCCCGGCCAGGATGATGCCCCGGCCGAGCGCCTTGATGCGCGGCACGAACTCGGGGTCCACCCGGCTGAAGATGTACTCGCTGATGGCCGGAATGTTCGAGCGCAACGAGGTGATCTGGGGACCGGCCGGCAAGATGTGGTCGGTGGTGATATTGTCCTCGACCTTGAGGGCCACGGACGCCTCGATGCGTTCGGGCAGCGGCGCGAACGGCGGCAGGGCCGCGATGTTCGGACCGCGCCGGATGTCCACCGCCCCGCCGTCTTCCGGCGGATAGAGGAACAGGTGCCGGATGTTCGGGGCGTTGGCCGGCAGTGCCGCCTTGGCCGGGGCCTCGCCCCAGGTCGCCGGGTCGGTGAAGGCCCCGCGCAGGGCGGCCATGGCCGCGGTCAGAGGGCTGACCAGATAGATCCGGGCGTCCTGGGTGCCGGAACGGCCCTCGAAATTGCGATTGAACGTCCGGGCGCTCACCCCGCCGGAGACCGGCGAGCCGCCCATGCCGATGCACGGACCGCAGGCGCATTCGAGAATCCGGGCGCCGGCGTCGAGCATGGGATCGATCAGTCCCTCGGCGGCCAGCATCTTGAGCACCTGCTTGGAGCCCGGGGCGATCAGGAGATCCGTGGCCGGATGGATGCGCTTGCCGGCCAGGATGCCGGCCACGGCCTTCAGATCGGCATAGGAGGAATTGGTGCAGGAGCCGATGCACACCTGGTCCACGACCAGGCCGTCCAAAGCGGCGATGGTGGTGGCCCGGTCGGGCATGTGGGGCGCGGCGGCCAGCGGCGTCAGCGCGGACAGGTCGATGTTGACGACCTCGTCGTAGTCGGCATCCGGGTCGGCGGCCAAGTGCGTGAAGTCCCCGGGCCGGCCCATGGCCGTCAAAAAGGCCTTGGTGGCCTCGTCGCTGGGGAAAATGGAGGTGGTGGCGCCGAGTTCGGCCCCCATGTTGGTGATGACGGCCCGTTCGGGCACGGTCAGGCCGGCCACGCCGGGACCGGCGTACTCCATGACCCTGCCCACGCCGCCCTTGACCGAAAGCAGCCCCAGCAGGTGCAGGATGACATCCTTGGCCGAGGCCCAGCCCGTGAGCTTCCCGGTCAGCTCGACCTTGACCACCTTGGGCATGGCGATGACGTAGGGTTCGCCGGCCATGGCCAACGCCACGGACAGTCCGCCGGCGCCCATGGCCAAAACGCCCAACCCGCCGGCCGTGGGGGTATGGGAATCCGAACCGATCTGCGTCTTGCCCGGGCAGGCGAAATTCTCCAGGTGGAGCTGATGGCAGATGCCCGTGCCGGGAGGGGAAAAGATGATGCCGTACTTGGCGGCCACGGTGCGCAGATAGGCGTGATCGTCGGGATTGCGGAAGCCCATTTGCAGGGTATTGTGGTCCACATAGCTGACCGAAAGCTCGGTGCGGACGCGGGGCAGGCCGATGGCCTCGAACTGGAGGTAGGCCATGGTACCGGTGGCGTCCTGGGTGAGGGTCTGGTCGATGCGCAGGGCGATTTCCTCGCCCGGCTGCATGGTGCCGGACACAAGGTGGTTCCTGATGATTTTCTGGGTCAGATTGAGGGCCATCCGGGGAATCCTTCTCCTTATCAATAAACGTGAAAATGTCCGGCCTGCATGCCCCCGCCGGCCGGCGAAGTCAAGAGGGCGGCGGCGGCAGGCCCCGTCCGGCGGGCCGTTTCGCCCGCCCTTGACGGCAGCGGCGATCAGGCGCAGACGGATACTGGTCGCAGACCAAGGAGCGTCCTCATGGAATTTCAGGATATCATGCGTGCGCGTCGGTCCGTCAACTTTTTCGATCCCAACCGGGACGTCCCCGCCCCCCTGCTCCGGGAACTTTTGGCCACCGCCGCCCGTTCGCCGTCGGGTTTCAATCTCCAACCCTGGAAGGTGGCGGTGCTGCGCGATCCGGTCCAGAAGGCCACGCTGCGGCCGTTGGCCTGGAACCAACCCAAGATCACCGAGGCGCCGGTGGTGCTCATGCTGCTGGCCGACACGGCCGCCTGGCAGGACGACCAACCGGGCTTCGTCCGCCAGTTCGAATATATGGTAGGCATCGGCCGGTTCGCCGCCACCGAAAAGGAACGCTTCCGGGAGACGGTGCGCGGCATCTACGGCCAAACGCCGGCCCAGTCCCTGGCCTTCGCCGTGAAAAACACGGCCTTTTTCGCCATGACCTTCATGTATGCCGCCGCCGACGCCGGCCTGTGCACCCACCCCATGGACGGCTTCGACCACGAGGCGGTGCGGGCGGCCTTCGCCATTCCCGAGCGTTACTGGATTCCGCTGCTTTTGGCCGTGGGGTACTTGCAGCCCGGGGTGACCGTGCTGCCGCCCAAATGGCGGTTCTCTCCGGAAGAATTTCTCTATACGCTGCCGCGCTGAGGCGGCCTGCGGCAGGTCGTCGGGCGTCCGGCGGCTAGAGCACGGCCCGGTCGCCCGACCCGGCGGGTCCACGCTTCGTGGAATCGATCGTCGTTTCGGCGGCCGAAAATCCACACTTCCGCCGTACGTCCGGATGTACGGCCGGCAGGACCGGCCGCTTCGGGGCCGGCCGGAAGGGCTTGGCCGCCAGGCGCCACGTCTCGGCGACCGATCCGCCGGACAGCAGGACGATCAGGCACGGCACGAGCAGCAGCGGCGGACCGACCAGCAGGCAAGTCAGGATATCCAGCCGCAACACCCCGGAGAGCACCAGGCCCGGCAAGGCATCCCGCGGCAACTCCAGGACAAACCGGACGGCCGGGTCCGGGAGCAAGCCGGCCAGGGGCGTCGTCGGCCAGACGCCGCCCAACAGCCAGGAAACGACCTTGACGCCGACGGCCCCGATCGTGCCGCCGATCCAGACCACAAGCAACCAGCCCGTGGCGAAGGCCGCCGCCCGACTGCCGTCATGTCGCTCTCCGGTCGCCATATCGTTTCCTCCGCAGGACGCATGTCCCCCGAAGGCTCTTGCAAGAATGATGCGCGGCGTCAGTCCCCGGCATCCTCCTGGAGGCTCTCCAGGCCGACGGTGGCCGTAAAGGAAAAGACCGACCCCTGGTCGGGTTCGCTCTCCACGACCATGTCGCCGCCCATGCGTTCGACCAGCCGCTTGGCGATGGCCAGGCCCAGGCCGGCCCCGCCGAACCGGCGCGTCGCGGAACCGTCGGCCTGGGTGAAGGAGTCGAAAATCCGGGCGGTATCCTCGGATTTGATGCCGATGCCGGTGTCGGCCACGGAAAAGAGCAGCTCCTGCCGGGGGAAGGGATGGTCCGCATCCGGCGGCCAGGGGCCCCCGGCGCACTGGACGCCGATGACGACGCCGCCGCTACGGGTGAATTTGATGGCGTTGCCGCCAAGGCAGCGCAGCACCTGGCCCAGCCGCCCGGCATCGCCCCAAAGCACGGCGGGGACGTCCGGGGCCGTCTCCACGAGCAGCTCCAGATGCTTCTCCTGTGCCGGCGTGCGCAGAAACGCCCGAAGCGCCGCCATGACCTCCCGCAGGTCGAACGGCTGCCAGGCCAGTTCCACCCGACCGGCCTCGAGCATGGACAGGTCGAGGATGCTCTGCATCACGGCGAGCAGGGCCGAGGCGGACTCCTCGATATCGCGCACCTGGGCCCGCTGTTCGTCGTCCAGGCCGGTGGCGGCCAACAGCTGGGTCATGCCCAGAATGCCGTTCATGGGGGTGCGGATCTCGTGGCTGACGTTGGCCAGAAATTCCGATTTGGCCTGACTGGCGGCCTCGGCCGCCTGCTTGGCCTCGGCCATGGCCGCCTCGGCCTGCCGGCGTTCGGCCACTTCCAGGATGAGTTCGCGGTTCATGCGGTTGAGGGTCCGGGTGCGTTCGCGCACCATGGACTCCAACCGCCCGGTCAGCCGCTCCATGGCCTGCCGGGCCAGGCTCTGCTCGGTCATGTCCTCCAACAGGCCGATCATGACGACGGGCTGGCCGCGAAACCGCTCCAGCAGGCTGGCGGACCAGCGCACGCGGCGCACGCCGACCGGCGTCGCCAGCTCGTATTCGAGGGGCTCGAAGGCCGGCAGTCCGGACGACTCCCGGGCCGCCGGCGGCCCGGCCAGGGGCAGCCAGGGACGGCCGACGACGGCCTCCCGCTCCTTGCCCAAAAAGGCCAGGCCCGGCTCGCTGATCCAGGCCACCCGTCCGTCGGCGTCGAGGCACACCACGACCTTTCCGGCAAGGTCGGCCAGCGCCGTCAGGAGGCGGGCGTCATCGGCGGTGTCGGCGTATGGATGATGGTCGTTCATGGCGGAAAGCACCTCAAACCGTGGTCACATTTTCCGGAACGAACATGCCGTGTTCCCGGACATCCGGCAAGAAATCCGGAAGGAAACCGACCCGGCTCAGGACGCGCTCGGCTGGCCCGCGTCCCGGGTAATGGGCAGGGCCACGTGGAAGGTACTGCCGTGGCCGGATTCGCTTTCCACCCAGATGGAGCCGCCGTAATGCTGCACGATCTGGCGGCAGATGGTGAGGCCGAGGCCGGTTCCCCGGCTGACGCCCACCCCGGCGGGCTTCTGGCCCACCTGGTGGAACTTCTCGAAAATCCGTTCCAGCTCATCGACCGGGATGCCGATGCCGGTATCGCTGACGGCCAGGTGCAGGGTCGTCGTGCCGCGCATGAAGGCCCGCAACGTCACCGAGCCGGAGGTGGTGAACTTCACGGCGTTGTTGATGAGATTGCACAGCACCTGCTGCAACCGGTCCTGATCGATGCGAATATCCGGCAGCCGTGAGGCGATGTCGACAACGAACTCCACGTCCGGGCGCTCGGAAAACATGCCCCGGACCGAATCCGCCACCTGGTTGAGGAACGGGGTGAGGGACACCCTGCCTTCCTCCCAGCGCAGGGAGCCGTACTCGATCTTGGCCAGATCGAGAAATTCGCTGATGAGCCGGGTAAGCCGTTCCCCTTCCCGATCGATCACGCGCAAATTGTTGACGATGCGCTCGCCCTTGCCGGCAAGCCCCGGAACGTCCCGGCAAAGGGGCAGATAGAAGCGGTGGAAATCCCGTTCGATCAGCCGGGCAAAGCCGAGAATGGAGGTGAGCGGCGTGCGCACCTCGTGGGAGACCGAGGAGACGAAGGAGGATTTCAGGGCGTCGATTTCCACCAGCCGGGAGTTGGCGGCTTCCAGCTCGGCCGCTTTCTGGACCAGCTCCCGGGTCCGGTCCTCGACCAGGGATTCCAGCCGGCGATTGAACTGGGCCAGGGCGGCGGTGGCCTCCTTCTGTTTGGTGATGTCGCGTCCGACCACGACCAGCCCGCGGCGCCCCCCGTCCGGCCGGAAGAGCGGCACCTTGACCACGTCAAAAACGACCGCCGCTCCCTCCCGGGTCAACAGGGCCTCCTCGCCGCGGTACATCTTGCCCGAATGCCAGGCCAGGCTGTCGGATTTGTCGCACGCCAGGAAGGTATCGCGCATATCCTCGAACGCATCGGCCAAATCCCGGTCCGTCTTCCCGGCATAGTCCTGCGGCGTCAGGTGGAAGAGCCGCTGGCTAAACGTATTGGTCTCCAGCCAGCGCCCCTGCCCGTCCTTGAAGCAGACCATGTCCGGCATGGCGTTGATGAGGGTCCGCAGGCGCTCCTCGCTGTCCCGGAGCGCCTGGGCCGCCTGGATGCGTTCGGTGATGTCCAGGGTGAAGCCCTCGAAATGGGAGATGCTGTTATCGGCCGCCCGCACCGCCCGCATGTTCATGAGGGCCCAGATCTGACTGCCGTCCCGCTTGCGGCGCATGACCAGGCGGTTGACGAAATTTCCCCTCGTTTCGAGGATGTGGACGATATCCGCCCATTCCTCCGGCGTCGTGAAGGTCTCCAGCGGCAGGGAGGCGACCGTGGTGATGAGGTTCTCGGCGGAGGGATAGCCCAGGATGTCGGCCAGCGCCTTGTTGGCGCTCAGGTACCGCCCTTCCGGGGTGCACAGGAAAATGCCGACCGGCGACAGGGAATAGAGGTTCTGCAGGCGTTCCTCGCTGGCCTGGAGATTTTCCTCGGAGATCTTGCGGTCGGTGATGTCGGTAAAAATCGCCAGGCTGCGGCCGCCGATGCGCGAACACATCATCTCCACCACCCGGACCTCGCCGTTGGCGCAGGTGATGCGCTGCTCGTTGCCCTGGGGCGGACGTCCCGGCCGGCCTTCCATGGCCGCCGCCCAATCCAGCCGGGCCTGCTCCCGCGCCTCGGGGGCGGGAAAGGCCCGCTCCCACCAGTCGGCCAAGGTCGGCACGCTGGCCATGGTGTAGCCGAAGGTCGCGATGAACCGGTCGTTGAAGCCCTCGACCCGGCCGGCGGCGTCGAACACGGCGATGGGGATGGGGGCACGGGTGGCCAACTGCCGGAAATGCCGCCGGCTTTCGTGCAGGGCCGCGGCCACCCTCCGCGAGACGGCCGCCGTGTGGACGAGCCGGGCGGTCTTGGCGCCCATGTCGGAAATCAGGGCCGTGAACTTGAGCAGGAAGGCCATCAGGGTCTTGACCCGATCCCGCGAGATCCGGGGCACCCGGGCCAGCGCCTCCAGATAGGCCGCGCGGTCGAAGCCGTATTCCTCGGCCAGGGCGGCGAAACGGGCCGGGTCCACCACATCGTCGTCGTAAAAGAACTGCCCCGTATAGATGTTGCCGGCGTGCGTGGCGCCGATAAAAAGCGGCGTCACCATCTCCCACAGCCCGTTGCGACAGTGGTAGGCGGCGTATTCGCCCCGGCGCAGGGAGGCGTTGAGGGACAGGTCGCTCTGCCGGCAATAGGGGGCCGAACGGGGGCTGGCCCGATGGAACTGCGTACAGATGTCCTGCCAGCCCGAGGCCACCAGCACCTCGCCCTGCCGGTCCAGGATGGCAAAGGCGGCGCCGGTCAGCTGCTGGAAATCGTCCATCATGGACTGCAGTTGGGCCCGGTCGAGCAACAGCTTCAGATCGGGAGCGGCGCCATCCCCTTCCCCAACGTCCCGCAGCGACGTCGGATCTTCCCCGGAAGCCAACAGGGACTCCAATTCCGCGATACGGTCGTAGGCGGCCTGAAGATCCTCACAGTCCTGTCGGCAATCATGCGGTATATCGTGCATGGAGCTCTCCGCTCGACATCCCGGCAGCATCGAAAGGCGGCGGACGGTCCTCGTCCCCGGGCATCGGACCGCGCCCCCTTTCCCGGACTGCCCTGTCGTACAACACATAGGAAAAACTGATGGTATGCCGAGACTACAAAGAATGGCGCCGCCGGTCAACGGCCCGCGCGGCCCGGTCACGCCACCCGCCGCGACCGTCACGGCAATCCGTCCGGGCGCGGACGCCCATTTGACGCCTGCCGCGCAATTCCATACAGCTGCAAACCATGACCGGCAGACAATCGGCCGGACGGGACCTCGCCCGCTCCGACCGCCAACGCCAGAGGTGCCCATGATCGTTTCGGAAGGCCGGCTCGGCCGGGTGTTCGTCTTGCGACTGGGCGACGGGGACCGCATCCCGGACGCCATCGAAGCCTTCGCCAAAACCCGGGGCGTGTCCTCCGCCCTGGTGGCCGCCCTGGGCGGTCTGGAAAACGGTCGGCTGGTGGTCGGGCCCAAGGACGGCAAGGCCCTGCCCCCCGATCCCATGCAGATCGCCATCGAGGCCGTACACGAATCCGCCGCCGTAGGCACGCTGTTTCCCGACCAGGACGGCACGCCGCGCCTGCACATGCACGCCACCCTCGGCCGGGGGGAAGCGGCCCGCACCGGCTGCACCCGTCCCGGCCTGGACGTCTGGAAGATCTTCGAGGTGGTGGTCATCGAAATCACGGGCACGGACCTGGCCCGCTCGCGCGACCCGGAAACCGGCTTCGAGCTGCTCGGCCGGAAGGCGGGCTGATCCCCTCCCCGGCGGCCTTGGCTTGGCCGGCCGGAAAGGGTATGGCTACCAGCCGTGACGGGACAGGCCGCGCCGAGGCCGCCTGCCCGCCGACGCGTCCCGGTAGTTCCGATCGCGCAACCCCTTTTACCCAAACCTGTCCGGTCCGGCCGTCCGCGGCCGCGTCGGGCTCGTGTTTTCGAAGCGACGATGTTTGTCAGCATCAATCCGGCCACCGGCCAGACCATCGCCACCTATCCCGAGCATGACGCGGCCGATTGCCGCCGTCTGCTCGATACCTGTCGGCAGGCCTTCCCCCGCTGGCGCGATACGCCCCTGCCCCAGCGCCTGGAGCGGCTCGTCCGCCTGGCCGACCTGCTCGACGCCAACGCCCGGCGGCTGGGCGTCCTGGCCACCCGCGAAATGGGCAAGCGCCTCGTCGAATCCGAGGCCGAAGTCCGGCGCTGCGCCCGGGTCTGCCGCTTCTACGCCAAAATGGCTCCCGCCTGGCTGGCCGACGAAACCATCGACGCCGCCCCCGGCCGGCGCTGCATCACCTACGAACCGCTCGGGGCGATCCTGGCCGTCATGCCGTGGAATTTCCCCTACTGGCAGATCTGCCGCACCGCCGCCCCGCTTCTGGCCGCCGGCAATGTGGTGGCCGTCAAGCCCGCCCCCAACGTGGCCGGCGCCGCGGCGGCCCTGGAAGCGCTTTTTGCGGAAGCCGGCTTCCCGGAGGGGGCCTTCACCATCCTGCGCCTCGCGACCGACCTCGTGGCCGAGGCCGTGGCCCATCCGGCCGTGCGCGGCGTGACCCTGACCGGCTCGCCGGCCGCCGGTGCGGCCCTGGGCGCCCTGGCCGGCGCCCACATCAAAAAGGCGGTCATGGAACTCGGCGGATCGGACCCCTGCATCATCCTGGCCGACGCCAAACTCGACGCCTGTTGCAGCGCCGCCGCCAGCGCCCGGATACGGGCCTGCGGCCAGGCCTGCATCGCGGCCAAACGCTGCATCGTCGAAGCGCCGCTGGCCGACGCCTTCACCGAACAGCTCGCCGCCAAACTGACCACCCTCGTCCCCGGCGATCCCATGGACCCGGCCACCACCATTGGCCCCCTGGCCCGGGAGGATCTGCTGGAAAACCTCGACCGGCAGGTGCGCCGCTCCATCGCCCTGGGCGCCCGGTGCGTCACCGGCGGCCATCGCCTGGACCGGCCCGGCTTCTTCTACGCCCCGACCCTGCTGGCCGATGTCCGGCCGGGCATGCCGGCCTTCGATGAGGAACTCTTCGGCCCGGTGGCGGCCGTCACCACGGCGGCCGACGCCGACGAGGCCATCCGGCTGGCCAACGCCACCACCTACGGCCTGGGCGCCAGCCTGTGGACGGCCGATAGCGCACGCGGCCAGGCCCTGGCCCGACGCATCGAGGCCGGCATGGTCGCCGTCAACGCCGTGCTCCGCTCGGATTTCCGCCTGCCGTTCGGCGGCGTCAAACGCTCGGGCTACGGCCGGGAACTGTCCCGCTGGGGACTCCTGGAATTCGTCAACGCCAAAACCCTGGTGGTGGAAGAAGCATGACCGACGCCCCCGCAGCCACAATCGAGGAACTGACGGCCAAATTGACCGCCCTCGCCGACCGGCTGGCCGCCGTGGAAAAGCATGTCCGCGAACTCATGGACGCCGAGGACTGCCGGGCCGGCATCACCTTCGCCAAGGAAATCTTCGAGGCCCGACAGGAAAAACTGGCCCTGGCCACGGAGATGGAAATCACCCGCCGCCAGCGCAAGCGCCTGGCCATGGATATCTAAGCCTCCGGCGGCCGGGCGAGGCGCCGCCTCTCCCGGACCCTCACCGCCAGGGCGCTGCCCTGGACCCGCTGGGGGGAATCATTCCCCCCAGACCCCCTGTCCCGTTTTTTTCATAGCCCAAGGGCGTTTTGTCCCCCCCCTCGCGGCCGCCCAGACGGCAAGCGTCTTCGCTTGCCGTCTGGGCGGCCGCGCATCGAGGGGTCCGGGGGCATCATGCCCCCGGCCGCCGGCGGCCTCTTATTTCTTCTCCCCGCGCAGGCGTTCCACGCCGCGCTGAATCCAGCAATAGAGCGCCGGCACGAAGTAGACGCCAAGGATGGTGGCGGCGAGCATGCCGCCGAAGACGGCGGTGCCCAGGGCATGGCGGCTGGCCGCGCCGGCGCCGGAGGCCACCAGCATGGGTACCACGCCGAGAATGAAGGCGAACGAGGTCATGAGGATGGGCCGGAAGCGCAGAATCGAGGCGGCCACGGCGGCCTCGGCCGGCGATTCACCCGCTTCGCGGCGGGCCTTGGCGAACTCGACGATAAGGATGGCGTTTTTGGCGGCCAGGCCGATCAGCATGACCAGACCGATCTGGGCATAGACGTTGTTGTCGAGTCCGCGGAGCAGTTGTCCGGCCATGGCCCCGAACACGGCCAGGGGCACGGCCAGGAGCACGGCGAACGGCACGGCCCAAGATTCGTACTGGGCGGCCAGGACGAGAAAGACCATGACCAGGGCCAGGGCGAAGATGACGATGGACTGGCTGCCGGACTGTTGTTCCTGGAAGGCGACGCCGGTCCAGGCGGAGCCGTAGCCCAGGGGCAGCGTGCCGGCCAGGGAGGCCATGGCGGCCTGGGACTGGCCCGAGGAAAAGCCGGGCGGCGTGCCGCCGGAGATTTCGACGGCCCGGTAGAGGTTGAAGCGGCGGATGTATTCCGGCCCCTGGATGGCGGAGGTCCGGCCGAGGGTGCTTAAGGGCACCATGTCGCCGGAGGCGCTACGCACGAAAAAACGCTCGATGTCGGCCGGCGACCGCCGGAAACGCGCCTCGGCCTGGAGCATGACCCGGTAGGTCCGGCCGAACTTGTTGAAGTCGTTGACGTAGAGCCCGCCGAGGTAGGTTTGCAGCGCCTCGAAGACGTCGCTCGGCGGAATGCCCAGGGTCTGCACCTTGTCCCGGTCGAGGTTGTAGAAGAGCTGCGGCACGTTGACGCTGAAATCCGTAAACAGGTTGCTCACGGCCGGCAGTTTCCGGGCCTCGGCCATAAAGCCGTCGGCCACCTTGGCCAGATCGGCCACCGGCGCGCCGGAGCGGTCCTGAAGTTCGAACTGGAAGCCGCCGGTGGTGCCGAGACCGGGAATGGGCGACGGATTGAAGGCTACGACCACGGCCTCCTGCACCTGGGCGAAAAACGCCCTGGCCCGGCCCATGGCGGCATCCAGGGACAGGGCGGACGTCCGCCGCTCCTCCCAGGGCTTGAGGATGACGAACAGGGCGCTGGCATAGGCGCTGTAGGTGCCAGTCATCAGGTTGTAGCCGCCCAGGGTCAGGACGTCGGCCACGGCCGGATCGGCGGCCAGCGTATGCTCGATGCGGTCCATGACGGCGTCGTTGCGTTCCAGGGACGCCCCCTCGGGCAGCATGGCGCTGACGATGTAATAGCCCAGATCCTCATTGGGGACGAAGCCGGTGGGCAAGGTCTTGAGCAGCCAGGCCATGCCGCCGACCACCACGCCCAGGCAGACCAGGGTTATCAGGAAGAAGCGGATGGCCGCCCGCACGCCGGCGGCATAGCCGTCGGTGGTCCAGGCAAACAGCCGGTTGAAGCCCCGAAAGAAGGCCCCGAGCGGTCCCCGCGGCAGATGGGCCGGCCGCAGGATCAAGGCGCACAGGGCCGGCGACAGGGTCAGCGCGCACACGGCCGACAGGGCGACCGACACGGCCAACGTCAGGGCGAACTGCTGATAGAGCCGGCCCGTCACCCCGCCCATGAAGGCCACCGGCACGAACACGGCGATCAGCACCAACGAGATGGCCACCACCGGTCCGGCCACTTCGGCCATGGCCGCCCGGGTGGCCTCCCGGGGCGGCAGCCCGCCATGGTCGATCTTGTGCTGCACCGCCTCCACCACCACGATGGCGTCGTCCACCACGATGCCGATGGCCAGCACCAGACCGAAGAGCGTCAGCGTGTTGATGGAGAAGCCAAAAAGCCCCATGAAGGCGAAGGTGCCGACCAGCGACACCGGCACGGTCAGCATGGGGATCAACGTGGCCCGGCCGTTCTGCAAAAAGACGAAGACCACGAGCAGCACCAGAAGCACGGCCTCGAACAGGGTTTTGACGACCTCGTGGATGGAGGCCGTGACGAACTTGGTGGTGTCGTAGGGAATGGTATAGGCCACGCCGGCCGGGAAGAACCGGGCCTGTTCGCGCATCAGCGTCCGGATGCGCTTGACCACGTCCAAGGCGTTGGCGCCGGGCAACTGAAAGATCTGGATGGTGCAGGTGGGCTTGCCGTTTAAGCGGGTGAAGGCGCCGTAGCTCTGGCTGCCGAGTTCGACCCGGCCCACGTCGCGAATGCGCACGATCTCGGCCCCCTGGCCCGCGCGCACGATGATGTCGCCGAACTCCTCGGGATCGGTCAGCCGGCCCTTGACCTGGACGGTGAGCTGAAACTCCTGGCCGGGCGGCGCCGGCGGCATGCCGATCTGACCGGCCGGGGCCTGGACGTTCTGCCGCCGCACGGCCTCGGCCACGTCCGAGGCGGTGAGTCCCAGCCGGGCCAGCTTGTCCGGGTCGAGCCAAATCCGCATCCCGTAGTCGCGCTCGCCGAACACGGCCACGTTGCCGACCCCGGGCACCCGGGCCAGGGCGTCAGTCAGATTGATCTTGGCGTAGTTGTTGAGAAAAAGCGTATCGCGGCTGGCGTCCGGGGAATTCAAGTTGATGACCAGCAGCATGTCCGGGGACTGCTTTTTGACCGAGATGCCCCGCCGGGTCACTTCCGAGGGCAGGCGGGAATTGGCCAGGGCCACCCGGTTTTGCACGTCCACCGTGGCCAGGTCCAGGTCCCGGGCGATGTCGAAGGTGACGTTTAAGACCATGCGTCCGTCGTTGGAGCTGACGGAATTCATGTAGAGCATGTCCTGGGCGCCGTTGACCTCCTGCTCGATGGGCGTGGCCACCGACTCCTCCACCACCTGGGCGCTGGCACCGTCGTAGGTGGCCGTCACCTGGACCGTCGGCGGCACGATCTGGGGATACTGGGCCACGGGCAGGGCCAGGATGGCGATGCCGCCGACCAGGGTGATGACGATGGACACCACCGCGGCGAACACCGGGCGATCGATGAAGAAATTGACCATGACCGCCCCCTACGGCTTGGCCTGGTCGGCGGCTTTCCGTTCGGGCTTGGGCACCGGCACCGGCGTCACGGCAACGCTCATACCCGGCCGGACCTTGGCGACGCCCTCGACCACGACCTGATCCGCAGGCGTCAGGCCGGTATCGACGATGAAGAAACGGTCCTCCATGCCGCCGATGGTGATGGGCTGGGCCTCGACCACGCCCTTGGCATCCACCACGTAGACGGACTTGGCGCCCTGGATGTCGACAATGGCCCGCTGGGGAACGAGCAAGGCGCCCTTGCGGTGTTCGAGCAGCGCCCGCACCTTGGCGAACTGGCCGGGCTTGAGGAGTCCGTCGGGGTTGGGGAACACCCCGCGCACGCCCAGGGTGCCGGTCTTGGCGTTGACGGCCCGTTCGGCCATGTCGGCCTGGCCGTGCAGGGGATAGACCGAATCGTCGGCCAGAATAAGGGTCAGGGGGAACTCCTGGTCCTTGGCGCCGGCGGCCTGCAAGGCCTTGATCATGACCAGGTAGTCCCGTTCGCTGATGGAAAAATCCACATAGATGGGATCGGTGGAGGAAATCTCGGCCAACAGCGTGTTGTCGCCCCGGCCGACCAGGTTGCCGACGTTGACCAGGGCCTTGCCGATGCGGCCGGTGATGGGGGCGGTGATCCGGGTGTAGCCGAGGTCGCGTTCGGTCGCCTCCACGGCGGCCTTGTCTCTGTCAACGTTGGCGGCCAGTTCCCGCTGGGAGGTCAGCCGGGTGTCGTATTCGTCGCGGCTGACGGCCTGCTGCCTGAAAAGCCGCTCAAACCGGGAAAGGTCCACTTGCGCCTTGGACAGCAGCGCCTGCTGCCGGGCCAGTTCGGCCTTCGCCTTCTTGAGGTTCTCCTCGTACTGCCGGGGTTCTATAACGAAGAGCAGGTCCCCCTTTTTGACCAGCGAGCCCTCGGTAAAAAGCCGTTCCTTGAGATAGCCCTCCACCCGGGCCCGGATGTCCACGTTTTCCTTGGCGGCGGTTCGGCCGACGTATTCGGCGTACACCGGCACGTCGGCCACCTTCGGGGCCATGGCCTGGACCGTCACGACCGGGGCGGCGGCCGTTTGGGACCCCGGTTTCTCCTTGTCGGAATCGCCGCAGCCGCCCAGCAGGACGACGGCCAGCACGAACACGAGGGAAGACACACCACGGGAAACGAGACGGGAACGGGCACCCATACGCGGCTCCTTGGCAGATTTTCCACGATCTTTCCCTCATAGGCCAGGATTCGTCCGACCGCAACAGCCGCACGCCGTTTCCATCGCTGCTCGCGCCATTTTCCCGATCCGCCCCCGCCACAGGCCCAGGCGTCGGCGCTTTGCCGCTCGCCGATTGACAGCCCCCCTCTCTTGCCGCAGACTATGCACTTGTCCCGAAAAAGCGGGACAGTCCGACGTCAAGGAGCTGTGCCATGCTTGCGCCTGTGTTGCGTTTTCTCGCACCGCGCCGCCGTGTGTATTTCCCCGGTCTTCTGGACCATTACCAGCCCATTGCCCGGGGCATGACCCTCTTAAACGAGGCCCTCAAACGTTCCATCAAGGTCCACCAGGACCGGGGCTTCCAGGTCCTGGCCGGCGAGATCGACATCCTGGAAGCCGAAGCGGACAAGATCAAGCGCCGCATCCGCAACCATCTGCCCGCCGCCTCGCTCATGGTGGTGGATAAGACGTTGTTCCTCGACTACACCCGCCGTCAGGACGACATCCTGAACAATATCCAGGAGGCCGTGACCTGGCTCGGGCTCAAGGACATCACCCTGCCGCCGCCGCTCGGCGCCTCCCTGTCCGTCTACGTCGAGGAAGCCGCCCAGACCGTGGAGATGCTGCGGCCGTCCCTGATGGCCGCCATTGACTTCATCCTGCGCGGCCACCGGGCCCGGCGCGACGTGAAAAGCGGCATCCACGACATCCGGCAGCAGCACCTCAAGGTCTTCAAGGCCAAGCGCGCCCTCATCGTGGCCGCCTATGACGCGGACCTGGAATTCCGGCAGGTCTACCAGATCATGCGCTTCGTGGAATACGTCTTCCGGGCCAGCCACAGCGCCGAACGCTGCGCCGATATCCTCCGGGCCATGATGGCCCGCTAACACGCCTCCGGCATCCAGGAGAGGCGCCGCTTCTCCTGGACCGCACGGGGGGGGGGATCCCTCCCCGGCCCTTGTCCCTTTTCCACAAAAAAATTGGACGCCCTGCCAACCAAGCCAAAAGAGGCCGGTTTGGCGTCCTTTCGCACGCGCACCCTTCCACTCGACCTTGTCGCGTTCTCCCTTTTCCCCTAGAAAAGAATCCTCCAAAAACCGTTACTCCCGCCTCGCGGGACGAAAGGCCTTTCGGCCAGGGAGACGCACCATGGCCAACAAGAAAACGCTCACCACGGGATTCGGCGCCCCGATCGGCGACGATCAAAACACGGCAACCGCCGGTCCGCGCGGCCCGGCCCTCATGCAGGACGTGCATCTTCTGGAAAAACTCGGCCACTTCGACCGGGAACGCATCCCGGAACGGGTGGTCCACGCCAAGGGCGCCGGCGCCCACGGTTTCTTCGAGGTCACGGCCGACGTGACCCGCTACACCCGGGCCGCCTTCCTCTCCCAGGTCGGCAAACGCACCGAGGTCTTCGCCCGCTTCTCCACCGTGGGCGGCGAACGCGGCTCGGCCGACACGGCCCGCGATCCCCGCGGTTTCGCCCTCAAATTCTACACCGAGGAAGGCAACTACGATCTGGTCGGCAACAACACGCCCGTCTTTTTCATCCGCGATCCCTTGAAATTTCCGGACTTCATCCACACCCAAAAGCGCCATCCCCAGACCAATCTCAAGGACGCCACCATGTTCTGGGACTTCCTGTCCCTGACGCCGGAATCCCTGCACCAGGTGGGCATCCTCTTCTCCGACCGGGGCACGCCCGACGGCTACCGCCACATGAACGGCTACAGCAGCCACACCTACAAATGGTATAACGCGGCCGGCGAAGCTTTCTGGGTAAAGTACCACTTCAAGACCGACCAGGGCATCCGGAACCTGACCCGGCAGGCGGCCGAGGACCTGGCCGGCACCGACCCCGATTACGCCACCCGCGACCTCTTCGACGCCATCGCCGGCGGCAACCCGCCCTCCTGGACCCTGGAAATGCAGATCATGACCCCGGAGCAAGCCCGCGACTTCCCCTACGACATCTTCGACGTGACCAAGGTCTGGCCCCACGCCGACGTGCCGCCCCTGGTCATCGGCAAGCTCGTGCTCGACAGGAATCCCGGCAATTACTTCGCCGAGGTGGAGCAATCGGCCTTCAACCCGAGCAACTTCGTGCCCGGCATCGCCGCCTCGCCCGACAAGATGCTCCAGGGCCGGCTCTTCTCCTACCACGACACCCACCTGCACCGCCTGGGCGCCAACTATCAGCTCATCCCGGTCAACGCGCCGAAATACGCCCCCGCCCGCAACTATCAGCGTGACGCCCCCATGCGCACCGATGACGGCGGCGGCTCCGGCCCCAACTACTGGCCCAACAGCCTGGGTGGCCCGTCCCCCGACCCGTCGGTGCTGGAACCGCCCGCGCCCCTGGACGGCGAGGCCGGCCGATTCCCCTACAGCCACCCCAACGACGACTTCGCCCAGCCCGGCGCCCTCTACCGCAAGGCCTTAAACGTCATGGACCGGGACCACCTCGTGGACAACATCGTCGCCCACCTGGCCGGTGCCCTGCCCCGCATCCAAAAACGGCAATGCGCCCTGTTCCTGAAGGCCGATGCCGACTGGGGCGCACGCGTCGCCGCCGCCCTCGGACGGGACCAAAGCGAAATCGAACGCCTGGCCGCCATGACCGACGCGGACCGCGCTGCCGCCACGGCCGGATAAAGAAAAGATGCCTCCGGCGGCCGGGGGCATGATGCCCCCGGACCCCTCGATGTGCGGCCGCCCAGACGGCAAGCGAAGACGCTTGCCGTCTGGGCGGCCGCGAGGGGGGGGGGGGGACAAAACGTCCTTTGCCCATTGCAGAGCCCATGGCAGGGGGTCTGGGGGGAATGATTCCCCCCAGCGGGTCCAGGGCAGCGCCCTGGCGGTGAGGGTCCGGGAGAGGCAGAGCCTCGCCCGGCCGCCGGAGGCATCCAAGGCAGCGCCCTGATTACACGGCCGTGCGCGGACGGACCAGCAGCAGGCCGGCGAAGTAGGCGCATAGCAGCCAGGGCCCGACCTGGACGCCGGTCCAGACCGCCAGGGCCGTAGCCAGAAGCGGCGCCAGGTAGGCCCCGGTCGTGACGATCTTGAGGGAAAGGGGCATGTCCCGTCCGGCCTCGGTCCAGGCGCGCACCAGGGCGAAGATGGAAAAGAGCGCCAGGGTCCAGTCGTAATCGTAGGCGTAGTGCGGCAAGAGCAGGCAGGCGGCCAGGACCGAGGCCCGTTCGATCCAGACGTTGCGCACCGCCACGACGGCAGAGACCAGCCCGGCCAGGGCGCCGGCCACGGACAGGCCCTGGAGGGCATAGGCCGCGCCGTTGCCCAGGCCGGAAAGCCTGGCCGCGGCGAAGGCCGTCGTCATCTTGGCAAAGGGGGCGAACCCGTGTTCCACGATCCGCGTCGCCCCGGCCAAGGCCCCGAAAAACGCCTGCCACAGGCCGCCGCCGAAGACCGCTTCGGCAAGCGCCGCCAGCCCGGCAAAGGTGATCGCCGCCCAGACGAGCGGCCGCCAGCGTTTCTTGAGGATGGCATAGACAAAGATCGCCGCCACCACATGGGGTTTGATGCAGGCCAGCCCCAGCAGCACGCCGCTCCACCGCTCCCGGCGTTCGAGGAGCAGCAGCCCGCCCGCGGCCGACGCCGCCACGAACAGGGCCACCTGCCCCTGGCTCAGGCACTGGAACACGGCCGGCGCAGCGAAAAAGAGCAACGCGCTTTCCCTCCCCGGCAGGCCGAAGGCCCGGGCCGCCGCGTAGCCGGCCGCCAGGGAGGCCAGGCTGAACAGCGCTAGGGCGACCCCAAACGGCAACGGAGCCAGTCCCGCCAGCGGCAGGAGCACGACCGGCGGATGCAGGAAAAACAGGGGATGGACGATGTCCTCGCCGAGGACGCGATTTTCCTCGCGGTAATCGGCGGCGGGATCGTAGGCCAAAACCGGCCGGGGGCCGACGGCCAGCCTGGCCGCGCTGTAAAAAAGCACGAAGTCGCCGCCCACGATGCGGCCGTTCGCATCGCGCAGCCCGTGGCCCAACAGGACGACGGCCAGCCAGACGGCCGCAGAGAGGACGATCAGGGCGCGGGTGTAGAAGCGGAAGCGGCCGTCATCGAGGAACAGCCGCACCGGGCCGCCTGCCGGGAGGCCGGGCCGTCCGCCCCGGCCGGTCGCCGTCTGACCTGTATCCATGGTTCCCGCCCCTCGCCTCGCAAAGGCACCCCGCTACGCCGACATGCCGCACAGTTCGAGCAGCCAGTAGCACACGTAGGCGGCCACGGCCGAGACCGGAATGGTCAGCACCCAGGCCACGACCAGCTTGCCGGCCACGCCCCAGCGCACGGCCGACAGCCGCTTGGACGCCCCCACCCCGATGACCGTGGTGGAGATGGTGTGGGTGGTGGAGACCGGCATGCCCAGGGCCGAAGCCCCGCAAATGACGAGCGCCGCCGACGTCTCGGCCGCGAAGCCGTGGATGGGCTCCAGCTTGAAGATCTTGTGGCCCATGGTCCGCACGATCTTCCAGCCGCCGGTGGCCGTCCCCAGGCCCATGGCCATGGCGCAGGCCAGCTTCACCCAGAACGGCACCGTGATTTCGGGGATTTCGTGGAAGATGAACAGGGCCAGGGTAATGATGCCCATGGTCTTCTGGGCGTCGTTTAAGCCATGGCTGGTGGCCATGAAGGCCGAAGACAGGATTTGCAGTTTCTTGAAGAGGAAGTTGACCCGCCGGGGCGTGGACTTCCGCACCAGCCAGGACAGCAGCACCATGAGGAAGTAGCCCGAACTGAAACCGGCCAGCGGCGAGAGCACCAGCGGCAGCAGGATCTTGTAGGCGATGGAGCCGTAGCTCGGGGCGTCCCAGCCGCCGAAGGCGATAGCCGCGCCGATCAGGCCGCCGACCAGGGCATGGGACGAGGACGAGGGCAGGCCCAGGTACCAGGTGAGCAGGTTCCAGGCGATGGCCCCGAGCAGGGCGGCCAGGACCAGGGCCTGGGAGCCGGTGACCAGATCCGGCCGCACGATGTCGCTGCCGATGGTATGGGCCACGGCCGTTCCCAGAAAGGCCCCGAGCAGGTTGAGCGCTCCGGCCATGAACACGGCGGTCACAGGCGAAAGCACCTTGGTGGAGACCACGGTGGCGATGGCGTTGGCGCTGTCATGAACGCCATTGGTGAAATCGAACAACAGGGCGATGCCGATGACGGCCACGAGCAACAGGGGGATCTCAAGCATTTTTGAGGATCACTCCTTCCAGGATGTCCGCCAGCGACTCCGTGCGGTTGACCGCGTCCTCGATGCGGTCGAAGATGTGCTTCCATTTGACGATATCGAGAATGGCGGCATAATCCGCCTTTTCCTCACCGCCGTCGTAGAGTTCCCCGATCCCCACCATGATGAGTGTTTCGCACTCGTACTTGAGGCTCTCCACCTTGTGGATGTTTTCCTCGGCCTGCTTCTTCCGGCTCATGAGGGCCAGCACCTCGCCGAGCTCGTCGATCATCACCCGCAGGTTGGAGATGACCCGCTTGGCCGGATAGCGGATGCGGTCGAAGCCGAACAGGCCGATGCGCGAGGCGATGGCCTTGATGAGGTTGAGGATGTCTTCCTGGGTGAGGTTGATCTGATGGATGTCTTCGCGGTCGATGGGGGTGATGAAGGTGAGGGACAATTCCTTGGCGATACGCCGGCTGATGGCGTTGCCCTCGGATTCGAGGATATTGATGGTCTTGCAATGTTCCTCGACTTCGGCAAACGAGGTGAACAGATCATCGAGGACGCCGGCCGCCTTGGCAAGCTTGCGATGTTGTTCCTTAAAAAGATCGTAAAATTTCACTGACCTGGGGAACAGGCTGAAGCCCATGCGCGTCTCCGCTGGTTAAGGGACCGCCGCCGAGACCGCCGGCATCACAACAATGCCGGACGTGTCCGCGCCGGGGTCGTTTCCGTCATATGGCGCACGAGGCGCGGGGAATCCGGACCAGCCGGCCTGCCCCGTCCTCACCAATGGAACCGCCGAAGGCCGCCGCTTCCGCATCGGAAAGCACGGCGCCCGGGGCGGTCGGTCCTTCGAAACATACGGCCACGCCCGTGGCATCCTCGGTGACCGAGACGGCCACGGCGGCGCCTTCCGGGATATGGGACAAAATGGCCCCGAACACCCGGGTCAACAGCGCGTGACCGACCGGCACCGGAATCGCCCCTTCCGGGAAGGACACCAGCCGGACCGTCACCCCCCTGGCCCGCAGCAGGGAGCCGGCGGCCACCATGGCCTGGCGCAGCACGGCCAGGGCGTCGGTGGCCGGGGCGGAGGTGGCCGCCGCCGAGAAGCGGTCCCGGGCCGCGGCCAGGAGGTCGTCGATGACCCCCTGCATCTCCTCGGCCCCCCGGACGATCACGTCCAGGGCGGAGGCCGCCGCCTGGGGATCGCCGGCGGTCATGTCCCGGGCCGTTTCGGCATAGCCGCGCACCTTGGTCAAGGGGGTGCGCAGGCGGTGGGAGGCGTCGATCACGAAATCCCGGAAAATGCCGTCCATGGCCGCCGCTTCGGTGATGTCGTGAAAGGTGACCACGCGGCTGGCCCCGGCCTCGCCGGCCCCGGCCACCGGCACCACGCTGACCTCGGCCAGCCGGCCGCCCGGCAGGGCGAAGCGCCCGGAGCATCCCGAACCGCCCGGTCCGGGCATGGCTCCGGTCAGCCAGCGTTCGATGTCGAGGCTCATGCCGGCCTCGATGGGCGTCTTGCCCACCAGGACGTCGCACTCGGGGAACATGGCGACCAGGGCCCGGTTGACGGCGAGCATCCGCCCCTGGGCGTCCAGGATGGCCACGCCCTCGGCCATGCCGTCCAGGATGGCCTCCTGCCGACGGCGGCGCTCCTCGATCTCCCGGACGTGGGCGCCCACCCGCTCGGCCAGGACGTTGACCGCCTCGGCCAGGGGGATGAAGTCCCGCGCCGGCACGATATGGATGCGCCGGTCGAATTCGCCCTGGCCGATGGCCGCCACCACCCCGGAAATTTCCCGCAGCGAGCCGGACATGCCCCGGGCCAAGCCGTAGGCCACCAGTCCCCCGGCCACGAAGACCAGCCCCAGGACCGCCAGGAGGACGTTGCGCAGCCGGTCGAGCTCCTGGCGCAAGGCGGAAAAGGGCAGGGCCAACCGCACCACGCCGGCCGGCGCCCCGGCCGCCCCGGCGAAGGTGCCGGCCACGTAGAGCATATCCCGGCCCAGGGTGTGGCTTTGCCGCTCGTCCTGGCCGTAGCCGGAGGCCAGGGCCTGCCGCACTTCGGGCCGATCGCCATGGTTTTCCATCTCGGCCACGTCGGCGGGTTTGACCGCCGAGTCCGCCAGCACCCGGCCGCCCACGATGTAGGTCAGCCGGAAGCCCATGTGTTCGCCCAGCTCGTCCACCGTGGCGGCCAGGGACTCCGGACCGGCGAACGGCGCCCGCTGGCGCAGCAGATAGCGGACGAAACCCAGGGTGGTCCGGGCCCGCTGCTCGGCCTCCACCACCACCGCCCGCTCGGCCTGCCGGGTGGCGAACACAAAAACGACACAGGAAATCAGGAGAAAAAAGCCCCAGGTCCAAACCAAATACGTAAAAGTAATGGAGCGTTTGGCCATGGATCCTCCCGAACGTGACGCCCGCGTGACGATTCCGTGCCAACGCGAGTGGGGAAGATATAGGCGGAGCGAGGCCAGGCCGCAAGCCTGGAATGTCCTTTCCCCTTGCGCGAAACGGGGGGCAGAGGCTACAGCCTGCCCTGGAGGTCGTCGATGTCCCGTCCCGCCCGCCTGTCCCTCCCGCTCGTGGGGATGTTCGCCCTGCTCGCGGCGGCGTTCGCCGGCTGCGCCCGGCTGCCCGATCCGGCGGTCCGGCGGCAGGCGGCCCTGGCCCTGGCGGCGCGCGGCGGGCTGGCCCCGCTGCCCCCGGCGCACGCCCGGCTGCCGGTGCTGGCCCTCGGCCGCGACGGCCCCGGCGAGGACCTGACCGTCTACATCGAGGGCGATGGCCTGGCCTTCCTCAACCGGACCACCCCGTCGCCGGACCCGACGCCGCTTTCGCCGCTCGCCCTCAAGCTGGCCCTGGCGGACCCCGCCCCCAAGCTCGCCTACCTGGGCCGCCCCTGCCAGTACGCCGCGCCCCTGCCCGCCGCCTGCCGGCCGGACCTCTGGACCGCCGCCCGCTTCGGGGTCGAGGACCTGGCCGCCCTGGACCTGGCCCTTGACGCGGCCAAAGAGGCCCTGGGCGCCCGGCGGCTGCATCTCGTCGGCTATTCCGGCGGCGGCGGCATGGCCGTGCTGTTGGCTGCCCGCCGCGACGACGTGGTCGATCTGGTGACCGTGGCCGGCAATCTCGATACCCGGGCCTTCGTGGCCTGGCACAAGGTGACGCCCATGACCGGCTCGGCCAATCCCATGGACGCGGCCGCGGCCGTGTCCCGGCTGCCCCAGGTGCACGTCAGCGGCGGCGCCGACCGCATCTGCCCGCCCTTTCTGGCCGAAGCCTTCCTGGCCAAGGAGGGCACCCCGTCCCGGGCCAGCCGGCTGGTCCTGCCGGGCGTCACCCATTATCACGGGTATGAAACGGCCTGGCCGACAGTGCTCGGCCGCATCCGGCAACGCCTGCGCCTCGCTGCCGCCACCGGCCACGCCGGGGTGGCCCCGTCAGGCGAGGATGGTGTTGCCAGCGCTTCGAAAATGGAATAATTTACGCTATCCTCTATCCTTCAACCAGGAGCGTCCCATGCGCCGCACCCCCCTTCTTCTCGGCCTGGCCCTGTGCGTGGCCCTTACCGCATGCAAAACCTTAAACGCCATACAACCGACCGATATTTCAGGCACGCCGACGGTCTATTCCGTGGTGAAGAAAGCGCCTGATCCGGCCCTGGTGGGCTGCTTCGTCCGCCCCAAGCCGGTGGAATACAAGCGCCCCAACAGCTATGAATTCTGCCTGATCCAAAAGGGCGACAAGTACGCCATGTATTACTACATCCTGGACGGCAAATCCCAGGCCACCTTCAAGGGCTGGTCACCGAGCCTGATCGACGGCGACTCCATCACCAGCGGCTACGACGAAAGCCGGTATTTCGTGCAGGACGGCGGCGTCTGGCAGATGACCACCGTGGGCGGCCCCCACAAGATGCTGCCCGCCAAGAGCCGGCCGTAAGCGGCAAAAACGGCGGCCCTCCCGGCCCATTTTCCGGTGACGGCCAACCCGCCTTCTTTGGCCCGGCCTCCTGATGCGGGGGCAGAGGGACGGCAGCCGGCGGGGCGTCTCTCCTGCGAGGCGCTCCGCCGGCATCACGCCTGATCCGGGAGGCGTGGCCCGCGCCTCGCCCCGGCAGGGGAAGAGCGGATGACAACACCATCTTTTCCGTCTATAGCCGGCCCATGTGGCAAATGATCCTCGTCTTTGTCTGTATCTTCGCCGTACTGAGCGCAGGCCTGTGGTTTTTCATCCAGCAGACCACCCGCAAACGCCATGACGTCATCGCACCGGGGAAATTCGATTTCGACGCCTTCAAGGCCCGGGAAATCACCCGGCGGGGCATCCACGACATGACGCGACTCGGCAAGGAACGCTAGCGCCCCCGTTTTTCCCCACCCGCTGCCCGCGTCACGGCAACCGGCGCCTCCCGGCGACCGGACGTAAGGAGTTCCACATGCACCACCTGCCCATCCGCCGCGTCCTCGGCCTGGTCCTCCTGGCCCTCTTTTCCGCCACGGCCGCCTGGACCGCCGAGACGCCGTCCAATCTGGCCGGCATCGAACTCGGCGGCGTAGCCGCCCACATGAAACGCCGCATCCGGACCCACAAGCCGCGGGCCGTGGACGGTGCCCCCTGGCTCGTCCGCCTGCCCGTGACCCCCGACGCCTTCTTCTCCGGCGGCTACGTCCTGGTGGGCAAATGCGCCGCCCCCGGCCGGATCATCCGCATCAAGATGCACTACCGGGACGGCAGCATGGAATTTTTTAGGAAAATTTCCGGAGAAATGCTTGCACGTTACGGCGATCCGACGGAATATAAGGGCGGCATCGACGGCCGGAGCATGGGCAACAAGTGGTCCTTCAACGACCCCTGGGCCCGGCCGCTGAGCCTCATCCTCCAGCGCACCGAGGGCGAAGACCCGGAGACCGGAACCGGCAACACCATCAAATTCACCAACTGGGGGATGCTCGAAGCCGAACGGGCCTGCTGGCAGGAACGCCACCCCAAGGCCGGCAGTCCCGCCGGATCCGGCGCCAAAAACCGGACCAACGACGCCGGATACCTTCCCCGCTAGCCAGGATGCCGCGCGCCGACCGCAATGTGAGGTGGCCATGGCCGCAGAACGCACCGACATCGACGAACAACACCAGCTCTTCCTGGAGATGATCGACGAACTGGGCGACCGCATCGGCGCCGGCGCCCAGCGCCAGGGACTCCTCGACGCCCTCCAGGGCGTGCGCATCTACGCCGATATCCACTTCGGCGACGAGGAAGCCCTCATGAGCGCCCAACACTATCCCGAATTGGCCGCCCACCGCCGCCGCCACGAAACCTTCCGCCATATGATCAACGACCTGGAAGCCCGCGCCAAGGACGGCCCCGGCCTCGTCTCCCTGGAAATGCTCGAATTCCTGGGCCAGTGGTTCATCGGCCACATCCGCACCGAAGACCAGCGCTTCGCCGCCTTCGCCCACGCCCACGCCTAGCGAAGATTGGAGACGAAGAGATGCCTCCGGCGGCCAGGGCGCTGCCCTGGACCTGCTGGGGGGAATCATTCCCCCCAGACCCCCTGCCCTGTTTTTTTCACAGCCAAAGAGCGTTTTGACGCACCCTTCGCGGCCGCCCAGGCGGCAAGCGTCTTCGGTTGCCACCTGGGCGGCCGCGCATCGAGGGGTCCGGGGGCATCATGCCCCCGGCCGCCGGAGGCATCTTCGTCTTCGACACCCGGCCGTCAGGCCAGGGCCTCGTCGATATAGCTGGGGATAGGGACGCCGGCCTTGGTGAGGTTGTCCCGGGCCACCCGGACCTTTTCCAGGGGGATGCCCCGTTCCCGCCAATAGCGGGCCGGGTCGTCGATAAAGGCCTCGATGACGGCGCCGCCCTCTTCGTAGCTTTGGGCCTCGTGGCAGCAGGCGACGATCCAGGCGGGGCCGAGCGGTCCGAGCTGGTGGCCGCCGGCGGCCAGATCGCTGGCCAGGGTACGGAACTGGCCCAAGGCCTGGTCCCAGAAGCGGCCGCCGTTCGGGCCGAGGCCGAGCGGGTCCACGAAGATGTAGGGTGCGGGCAGGCAGTGGCCGATCTTCATGAAGGTCAGGGCCATGTTGACCTCGTAGCTGGTGCCGAAGCCGCCGAGGCTGAAGATCTTGAAGAGCGAGCGCCGGTCCAGGATGTCCTGCCGGGTATTCATGGCCAGGTTGGTGAACTGGGCCACGGCGTCCGGGGCGAAATTGGGCGTCTGGCCGATCTCGTCGGCGTCGATACCCACGCCGATGCGGTAGATGCCGAGTTCGGCCGCCGTATCGTCCACGGTGCGCATCACGCCCGGCCCGGAGCCGTGGGCCACGGCGAAGCTGTCGCCCAGGCGCGGGTTGTCGTGCAACCGCCGGAAAAACGCGCGGATGGGATCTTCGAGCAGCGGCCGCAGCACGTCGCAGGACGAGCCGAACATAGCCATGGTGGTATGGATGCCGGGCAGACGGCGTTTGCCCTCCCGGGTGACCCACAGTCCCCGGAAGAACTCCCGGACCTGGGCCTGGCCGTTGACGTCCAGTAACAGATAGAAGCGCATCCCCTCGGCCTCCAGGCGCACCAGCTCCTCGTAGAGCGTCTGGTCCATGCGGAAGTTGGGGCCGTGGCAGCGCCTGGAGGGCGGGCAGGCCATGCCCCGGGCGACGATCACGCCGATGCCGTTGCGCTTGAGCACGCGCAGGGTATCGACCGGCGGCAGGGCGTCGGCGACAAAGACCTTGGACAGGGTCTGCTCGCCGCCCACATACTTGAGGTCCTCCAAAAACGGACGCAGGCGCTTGGGAATCTCCTCGCCGGTGAGCACGCCCTCGGGGATGTTGCCCCGGGCGTATTCGTAGACCAGCCGCCACTGGAACTCCTTGAGCCAGGCGCCCTCCTCCTGTTCCCAGGGGATGGCGATCATCTTGCCGGGCATGAAAATGCGGCCGTAGATACCGCCCTGTTCCGGGTCGGACGTCACTTCGTCGAGCAGGATGCGGCAGGTATCGGGCATGAAGATATCGGTCAGGTCCGCGAAATCCACGCCCGCGGCCAAGATTTCCCCGCCCCGACCGGGCACCAGCACCCGTCCGGCCAACCGGGCCACCTGGTCCTCGGGCGCATAGAAGCGGACCCGGGCGGCCAGGCCGTCGGTCGGCACCGACCGGTCGCCGCCGTTATAGATTTCCACCTGCCGGGGCACGGTGATGCCGGTGGTGCGGATGCCGTCGAGCAGGCGCGACGCCAGGTGAAAGACGCCGGGAGCTGTCAAATCCCGGTCGATGAAGGCGGCAAAGGGTCCCAGGGCGATGCGCACCGCGCCGACCAGGAATTCCTTGGCCGCCAGTTCGTCCGGCAGCCCGGACGGTGACAGGTTCTGGAAGATGCCCAGGCCGTGTTTGCCCTTGACCACCATCTCGGCAAAATTGTGGCCGACCCCGAGCAGCCGGGCCGACAACACGTAGCGGAGGTTTTCCAGGGGCAGTTCCACCACGCCGTCCTCGGTCAGGGCGTGGCGGTCGGGCAACAGGAGCCAACCGCGCGCCAAGGCCTCCAGGACCTCGTCCCGGGTCAGGGCCGGCCCCCGGGGGATGAACAGCCGACCGATATCCACCCCGCCGGCGGCGCACAGGCCGCGCAAATCGGCCAGCGAGGCGGCCAGCACGGGGTTGAGGGCCGTCACCACCACCGGCAGTTCCACGGTCCGGGCCGTATCGGACACCATCGGAGGTTCGCCGGAAAGCCGTACGTCCAGTCCGATGCGGGAGTGGCCGCTGCGGCCGCTGATGTCCATGAAATCGGTCAGGGGCCGGGACTCCCGGGCGGCCCGGTCGCGCAGGTCGCGCACCAGCCCGCGCAAGGCGTCGCTGGTGTTGGAAAAGCGGGTGACGCCCTTGGCCTCGGGCGCGGCCAGGGCCTCGCTGTAGTGAATCTCGCCCACGTCCACGAGCTGGCCGTCGCCGGTAATCAGCGGTGATGCGTTCATGTCCTCTCCGAAATGCCGGTGGCAAGGCGGCCGGCTGGTTTCATGCTTGCCTATACGCCAGGATGGCCGGCTGGGAAACCCTCGACTTCCAAGGGGATCGACGGGGAGTCTTGACGTCGCCGCCGGAAAAAGCCAATTTTATGGAGTGGCGTCACCGGTTTCTGGCCGTGACGCCATGATGTTCCCAGACCACGCGGAGGCCTCATGGGACAGGGTTCCCTCGATACCTCGGCCGTGGCGTCCAACCCGGCCGAGGAACCAACCGAGGAAGCGCGCTTGCGCACGGCGCTGCTCGCGGCGGACGGCATCATCGCCGGGCTGCACCGCGAGGCCCAGGCGGCTTCCCAGGCAAAAACGGATTTCATGGCCCGCATGACCCATGAAATGCGTACGCCCCTGTCCGCCATCATCGGCCTGTCCAACCTGGCCCTCGACGAAGAGCGCAATCCGAAACTCGCCGATTATCTTGTCAAAATCAGGGCATCCGCCAAGGCGTTGCTCGACGTCGTGGATGACATCACCGATTTTTCCAGGCTGGAAAAGGGGTTGGCCGACGTGGTACCGGTTTCCGGCGACCTGGCCGCCACCCTGGACCGGGTGGTGGACCGCTTTGCCGAACCGGCCCGACAAAAGGGCCTGCTGCTCCACACCCAAATCGACGCCGGCGTTCCCTCCCGGCTGCTGGCCGACCACGTCCGCCTGGAACAGATCCTCGGCCATCTCGTCGGCAATGCCGTCAAGTTCACCGAACGCGGCGAAGTGGTCCTGGCCGTGCGCGAACTCGGCCGGCAGGACGACGGCATCCGGCTCGAATTTTCCGTGCGCGACACCGGCATCGGCATGGCCCAGGAAACCATCCCGGCCATGCTCGAATCCTTCACCCAGGCCGACGGCTCCCTGTCGCGGCCCTACGGCGGCACCGGCCTGGGGCTGGCCATCGTGCAACGCGGCGTCCACCTGCTCGGCGGCGAGCTGCACGCCGAAAGCGCCCCGGGACGCGGCACGCTCTTTTCCTTCGCCATCACGGTATCCGGGGACGACCCCGCCGCCGCGCTCCCGGCCGAAGCCGTCGCTCCCGGTCCGGCCGCGGCGTTCGGCCCGACCGCCGGCCCGCCCCTGGCCGGCGCCAAGATTTTGCTGGTGGAGGACAACACCATCAACCAGCAGGTGGCTCGGGAAATCCTGGAACGCTTCGGCGCCGGGGTGGCCGTGGCCCGGCACGGCGGCGAGGCCGTGGACATGGTCCGGAGGGTCGCCTACGACGTGGTGCTCATGGACGTGCAGATGCCGGTCATGGACGGCCTGACCGCCACCCGGCGCATCCGGGCCCGGCCGGATCTGGCCGAACTGCCCATCGTGGCCCTGACCGCCCACGCCCTGGCCGAGGACCGGGACCGCTGCCTGGCGGCGGGCATGAACGACTATCTGACCAAGCCCATCGACCCGGAGCAGATGCTGGCCACCCTGGGCCAGTGGATCGCCCCGGCCTCTTCGGCCGCCGGCCAGCGGCCGACCATCCGTCCCGACCGGCCGGCCGCCGCCCCGGCCGACCGCAACGCCGCCCTCGACATGGCCACGGCCCTGGCCCGGCTCGGCGGCAACGAACGGCTGCTCCACAGCGTGGCGGCGGAATTCACCCGGGACTACGCCGACTGCGCCGCCGACCTGCGCCGACTGGTGGCGGACGGCGACCTGGAGGCGGCCAAACGGCTGGCCCACACCATCAAGGGCGTAGCCGGCAACATCGCCGCCAACGCCCTGGCCGAAGCCGCCCGAACCCTGGAAGGCCGGCTCGGCCAGGGGCTCCGCCCCACCGAACCCGACCTGAACGCCTTCGCCCGGGCCCTGGAACGGACCTTGGCCGCCACGGCCGGGCTGGCCCCCGCCGCCGACACCACGCCGGACGCGCCGGCCCGGGCGGCGGCACGCTGGCGCATCCTCCTGGTGGACGACGCCCGCTTCAACCGGGCCATCTTCACCCAGATTCTCACCGACGCCGGCCACGACGTGGTCTCCGCCGTCAACGGCAAGGACGCCTGCCGGCTCCTGTTCGGGGGCGACGCCCCGACGCGGCCCTTCGACTGCATCCTCATGGACATCGAGATGCCGGAAATGGACGGTATCCGGGCGGCCAAGCTCATCCGGAAGCTCCTGGCCGCCAGCATCAATCCGCCCTGCGCCCCGGACATCCCCATCCTGGCCATGACCTCCCACGAGCCGGGCGCCGAATGCGACCGCTGCCGCCTGGCCGGCATGGACGCCTGCCTGGGCAAACTCTTCGACCGCCAGGAACTGCTGACATCACTCGATCACCTGCTGTCGCAACGCCAGCCGTTCCACCGCCAGGGCGGCCGCCACGCCAAGGCCGACACCGCCAGGGCGGCCCAGCCGGTGCTGCGCCGCCTGGCCGACCACCTGGGCGAAGGCAACATCCAGGCCGACGAGGATGTGGCCGAGCTGCGCAACCTGCTGGCCGATGCGCCGCCGGCCGAACTGGCCGCCCTGACCGAAGCCGTGGGCCGCTACGACTTCGCCGCGGCCCTCGAAAGCCTCCGCCGCCTGACCCCGGCGCTGGGAGTGGACCCGGCCGCCGTTTTCCCCGACTGACCCCGCGCCGCCGCCCCCGGCGGCCAGGATGAACGCCATGGGCACTGTTCTGGAAGGCCTGCGCGCCCTTTTCGCCAGCTTCCCCCGCCGCCCGGCCCCCGCCGGCCGGCCGGCGGCCGGCGCCGTCTTCCGGGAAAAGTACACGCAGTTCCAGCTGCTCCTGGAATCCAACACCGAACTGCTCAAAATCTGTTCGACAATGGAACACATGCAGGCCGGCGGCACGGTCTTCGGCCTGGGCTGCGTCCGCACCCTGGCCCAGCGGGCCATCGGCCACGCCATCCGGATGATCAAGAGTTACGAGCGGCTGTCCGGCCGGCCCCAACCGGACCTGCTGGCCGTAACGGAGCGTTTGGCCGCCACCATCCGCTCGGCCCTGGCCTGCCGGGCCCAACCGGACCAGGAACGCCTGGTGCTCGATCTGGCCGCGATTACCGGCGACATGGCCGAGACGGTCGGCGGCAAGTGCGCCAATCTCGGGGAAATCGCCAACCGGGTGGGACTGCCGGTGCCGGCCGGCTTCGCCGTGACGACCGCCGCCTTCCGCCACTTTTTCGCGCAGGCCGGCCTGACCGCGACCATCCGGGAGGGCCTGGCCGGCGTCGCGCCCGACGATCCGGCCGCCCTCTCGGCAGCGGCGGCAACGCTCCAGGCCGCCATCGTGGCCGCCCCCCTGCCCCCGGCCGTGGTCCAGGGAATCCGGACGGCCGCGGCCTGCATCGCGACCGCCCGGGACGAACCGGTCCGCTTCGCCGTGCGCTCCAGTGCCGTGGGCGAGGACGGCGAGCACGCCTTCGCCGGCCAGTACCTGACGCTGTTGGACGTCGCCCCGGACGGCCTCGAAGCGGCCTACCGGCAGGTCGTCGCCAGCCTCTACACGCCCCGGGCCATGGCCTACCGGCGGCTCCAGGGTATCCCCGACGACGACGCGGCCATGGCCGTGGCCTGCCTGGTCCAGGTGCCGGCCCGGGCCGCCGGCGTGCTCTACACCCAGCTGCCCGAGGCGCCCGAGAAAAACGAGCTGGTCATCAACGGCGTCTGGGGACTCGGCCCCTACGCCGTGGATGGCGTCATCACCCCGGACACCGTCCGGCTCGACCGGACGTCCCTGCGGACGACCTTCCGGGAGACGGCCGACAAGCCCCGCATGTTGACCCTGTCCCCGGACGGCGGCCCGACCGACATCCCCGTACCCGAGGCGCACCGCCGCGTCCCCTGCCTGACCGACGAGCAGGCCCAAAAGCTGGCCGCCTGGGGCCTGGCGTTGGAGAGCCACTACGGCCGGCCCCAGGACATGGAATGGGCCATCGCCCCGTCCGGCGCGCCCTACGTCCTCCAGACGCGACCGCTGGCGATCCCGCCCGCGCCCCGGCCTCCGGTCGCCCCGCCGCCGCCCGGCGCCCGGGTGCTGGCCACGGGCGGGCAGACCGCCTGTCCGGGCGTGGGAGCCGGACCGGTCCACCTGGTGCGCTCCGCGGCGGACCTCGACACCTTTCCCCAGGGGGCGGTCCTGGTGGCCCCTCACAGCGCGCCCCAGTTCATGGTGGTCATGGGCCGGGCCGCGGCCGTGGTCACCGAGCACGGCAGCGTCACCGGCCACATGGCCTCCCTGACCCGGGAATTCGGCGTGCCGAGCCTGCTCGGTCTTCCCCGGGCCACCCGGCTGTTGGCCCAGGGCGAGACCGTCACTGTGGACGCCACGGCCGGGCGCGTCTACCGCGGCACGGTCGACGGCCTGATCCCGGAGGGAAGCCAATGCCCGATGTTCATGGCCGGCGCCCGGGTCCACGCCATCCTGCGCCGGGTGGCCGCCTCCATCACCCCCCTGCACCTGCACGACCCCAAGGCCCCGAACTTCACGCCGATGGGCTGCGGCAGCCTGCACGACATCACCCGGCTGTTGCATGAATGGTCCTATGATGCCATGTTTGCAGTCAGCGATCTGGCCACCGGCCGAGGCGGCGTCACCGCCACCCTGCGCGCGCCGACCGCCCTCGACCTGCGTCTCATCGACCTCGGTGGGGGGCTTAGGCCGCAGGCGGCAAACCAGGCCACGGTCACTCCGGACGACATCGCCTCCCGTCCGTTCGCCGCCCTGCTCGCCGGGCTCCTCCTGCCCGACGCGGGAGCGGCACCGCGACCGGTCAGCCTGCGCGGCTTTCTCTCAGTGGTTTCCGAACAGATGCTGGCCCGCCCGCCCCAGGGGCACGAGCGTTTCGGAGAAAGATCCTATGCCATCATCGCGGACACATACTGCAACTTCAGCTCCCGGATCGGCTATCATTACGGCGTGCTCGACTGTTACTGCGGGGAGACGGTCAACAAGAACTACATCACCTTTTCCTTTGCCGGCGGCGCGGCCGACGACGTCAAACGGGCCCGCCGGGTCCGGGCCATCGCCCGCATCCTGTCCCACCTCGGTTTCACGGTGGACACGGTGGCCGACCGGGTGGCCGGGCGGTTCCAAAAATTCCCGGCCGACGTCATCGCCGACCGCCTCACCGCCCTGGGCCGGCTGTTGCAGTTCACCCGGCAGACCGACATGCTCATGGTCAGCGAGGAAAGCGTCGCTATGATGGTGGCCAGCTTCCTCGCCGGAGACGCCGTCTTCGATCCGGCCGCCGCCGGGAATACGTCCCCACCGCCCGCCTAGCCCACGGGAGCCCTCGCCCGTTCGCCGGCAGCGCGGGCCGGCGGACGGCCCCGACGTGCCTTGCCAACCCTTGCCGCACGGAGTTGCGCCATGCCCCGATTCGTCGCCGACCTGACCCTGCTGTTCACCGAACTGCCCTTCCTGGACCGGTTCGCCGCCGCCAGGGCCGCCGGGTTCCGGCATGTGGAGCTGCCGTTTCCCTACGCCTACGAAAAAAACCGGCTGCGCGATCTGCTGGAGGCCAACGACCTGGCCCAGGTGCGCTTCGAGCTGCCGGCCGGCGACCGGGAGCGCGGCGAGCGGGGCATTGCCGCCGACCCGGCCCGGGTGGCGGAATTTCGGCGCGGCGTCGACCGGGCCGTCGACTACGCCAAGGCGCTCGGCGTGATGCGGCTTTCCTGCCTGGCCGGTGGCGTGCCCCCCAACTTTTCCAAGACCGAGGCCATGGAGACCCTGACCGCCAACCTCATCCACACCGCCGACGTCCTGGCCGGCCACGGCCGCACCCTGCTCGTCGAGGCCATCAACCACCACGACGCCCCCGGCTTCCTCCTCAACCGCACCGACCAGCTGGAGGCCGTCCTGGCCGCGGTCGACCGGCCCAACGTGGCCATCCAGTACGACGTCTACCAGGCCCGGCGCGAGGGGGAGACCCCGTCCCTGGACCTGGCCGAGCACCTCGACCGCATCGGCTACATCCACGTGGCGGACGCTCCGGGCCGCCATCAGCCGGGCACGGGCGACATCGACTTCCCCCTGCTGTTCGCGGAGATCGACCGGCTGGGCTACGACGGCTACATCGGCCTCGACTACCGGCCCGATCCCGACACGCCCGCTTCCCTGGCCTGGATCAGGGAGCTGGGCCTCACCCTGTAAGCCAGATGCCGGGCCGGTCCGTTCTTCCCTGTTGCCGTCGGCCCGGGAATATCGCAAAACGATCCGGCCCGCCCGTCAATCCGTTGGGAGGGGCACCATTCCTACGCCACCCAAGGAGGTCCCATGCGCATTGCCAAACCGGCGCTGCTTCTCGGCCTCGCCCTGTGCCTATGCGGGGTGCTGGCCCTGGCCGCCAAAGTCATGAACGTCCAGGTCCGTGACGGACAGGTGCGAGCGACCCCGTCCTTTCTCGGCACCATCGTCGGCCGGGCCCAGTACGCCCAGTCCGTCAGCGTCCTCCAGGAACAGGGCGACTGGTTCCAGGTCTCCCTGCCGGGCGGCGCCACCGGCTGGATGCACCGTTCGGCCCTGACCGACAAGAAGCTGGCCATGACCAGCGGTTCGGGCGCGGCCGCCGACGTTTCCGGCAAGGAAATGGCCCTGGCCGGCAAGGGCTTTTCCGCCCAGGTCGAAGCCGACTACCGGCGCGGCCATGCCGGCGACTACGCCGCCATCGACCGGATGGAGCGGATCACCTACGATCCGGCGACCCTGCTCGCCTTCCTGGCCCAGGGGGGCATCAAGCCCCAGGGAGGCGCCCGATGAAACGGCGCATCCTCGGCCTTTTTTCCGGCATGCTCCTGCTGTTCGGCATCCTGGCCGGCTGTAACGATCCCGGCTCCATCACCCGGGTGCTCGACGCCCTGGGCGGCGGCGGTCCCGGGGGCGGGGCCGGCACGGTCGGCGGCTACGCGGTTTCGGCGGTCAAGAGCGCCTCCGCCATCGCCCACGCCTCCGAAGACTTCACCCCGGAGCAGGAATACTACATCGGCCGCAGCGTCGGCGCGGGCCTGCTCGCCAAATACCATCCGCTCAACGATCCCAAGGCCACCGCCTACGTCAACGAGGTGGGCCAGGCCCTGGCCATGTTCTCCGACATGCCGCAGACCTACGGCGGCTACCATTTCCTCATCATGGACTCGGAGGACATCAACGCCTTCGCCGCGCCGGGCGGGCTCATCTTCATCACCCGGGGCATGCTCCACTGCTGCGCCGGCGAAAACGCCCTGGCCGCCGTGCTGGCCCACGAAATCGGCCACGTCCAGAACAAGGACGCCCTGCGGGCCATCAAGCGCTCCCGCGTTACCGAAGCCCTGGGCATCATCGGCGGCGAGGCGGTCAAACACGCCTCCGGCGGCCGGCTGCCCCAGCTGACCAGCCTGTTCGGCGACTGCATCAACGACATCATGTCCACCATGGTCAACAACGGCTATTCCCGCGAACTGGAATTCCAGGCCGACAAGACGGCCGTGACCATCCTTCGGCGCTGCGGCTACGACCCGGCCGGCCTGCCCGTCATGCTGACCGCCATGCAGAAGCGTCTGCGTCCGGGCGCGGCGGACTTCGCCAAGACCCATCCGGCGCCGGCCGACCGCATCGCCCAACTGGCCGGCCTGGCCCGCGTGGCCGAAATCACCGAACCGCCCGCGCGCGTCACCCGTTTCAAGGACGCGCTGGGGAACATCTAACGCCGGGACGTCCCGGGAGCACCGGGGCGCCGTCCCTCCCCCGCCAGGGTCCGCCCCGGGCCGTGGCGGGGGAAGCGCCGCCGCAACGGAACACGCCATGCCGACACCGCCGCCCGCCGCCGATCGCGTCTCCCCTTCTCCCCGACCCGACGGATCCGGGACGCCCTGGGCGTCCTCGGTCGGCGCCATCAACCGGCGGCTGCTCTTCGGGGTCATGGCGGCCCTGGCCGGCCTGGCCCTGGGCTGGCTCATGTCGCTGACCGGCCTCACCGCCACCTTCGAGGCCCGGGCCTTCGACTGGCGGGCGCAACTCCTGGCCCCGAGCACGGCGCCGGACGCCATCCGCCTCATCATGCTCGACCAGGCCAGCCTGGACTGGGGCAAAAAGGAAAACGGCCTGTCCTGGCCCTGGCCGCGCGAGGTCTATACCGCCATCCTGGACTTCTGCCGCCGGGGCGGCGCGGCGGCGGTGGCCTTCGACGTGCTCTTCACCGAACCGTCCACCTACGGCGTCGGCGACGACGCGGCCCTGGCCGCGACCGGCAAGCGCCTGGGCCGCTGGGCCCTCCCGGTCTTTCTGGGCAAGACGACCGGCAACGACACCACCTGGCCGGCCGTGGAACCGGACGGGCCCTTTCACCTGACCGGACTCGACGCCTGGCCGAAAAAGCTGCGCCAGGCCTTCACCATGCCCCGGGCCATCTTTCCGATACCCGACATCGCCACCGGCGCGCAGCAGCTCGGCAATGTCAGCCTGCAACCCGACCCGGACGGCATCTATCGCCGGGTCGAACTCTTCGCCCTCTTCGACGGCCATGTCGTCCCCTCCTTGGCCATGGCCGCCTACACCCTGGCCAAGGAGGGGGGCACGGCCGAGCTGCGGGGCACGACCCTCCATCTCGGCGACACGGTCGTCCCCCTGGATTCCCAGGGCCGGGCCACGCCCCGCTGGCGGCAGAGCCAGGCCTTTTCGGCCGTCTCGGCCGCCGCCGTCATCCAAAGCGAACTGGCCCTGCGGGAAGGCAAGACGCCCCAGCTCGACCCGAGCATGTTCAAGAACCGCATCGTGCTGTTCGGTTTTTCCGCGCCGGGCCTCCTCGACATGCGGCCGTCGCCGGTGGCCGGCGTGACCTCGGGGGTGGAAATCCACGCCCAGACCCTGGCCAGCCTCTTGGACAACGATTTCCTGCGCCGCGCCCCCGAAGGCGCGGCCTGGGTCATGGCCGGTCTGTTCGGCCTGCTGGCGGGCATCGCCGTGTCCCTGACCGGCGGGGCCGGCAGCGGCGCCCTGACCATCCTGCTCTTTCTGCCCCTGCCCGCCCTGGTGGCCCTGACGGCCCAGGCCCTGGGCCTGTGGCTTCCCCTGGCCCTGCCCAACACGACGGTCGTCGGCAGCCTGGGCGTGGGCGTGCTCATCGCCTACGCCACCGAGGGCCGGCAGAAACGCTTCATCAAAACGGCCTTCCGCCAGTACCTGAGCCCGGACGTCATCGACCAGCTCATCGCCCATCCCGAGCGGATGAGCCTCGGCGGCGAGCTGCGCGAGCTGACCATCTTCTTTTCCGATCTCCAGGGCTTCACCGGCATCTCGGAAAAACTCGGCCCCCGGGAGCTGACCACCCTGTTGAACCACTACCTGACGGCCATGACCGACATCATCCTGGCGGAAGGCGGCACCGTGGACAAATACGAGGGCGACGCCATCATCGCCTTCTGGAACGCGCCCCTGGACCAGCCCGACCACGCCCTGCGGGCGGTCAGGGCGGCCCTGCGCTGCCAGGACAAACTGGCCGAACTGCGGCCGGCCTTCCGCAAGCTGGTCGGCAAGGATCTCTTCATGCGGGTGGGGCTCAACACCGGCCGGGCCGTGGTCGGCAACATGGGGTCCGATTCGCGCTTCGACTACACCATGCTCGGCGACGCCGTGAACCTGGCCTCGCGCCTGGAGGGCGTGAACAAGCAGTTCGGCACCTTCACCATGATCTCCCAGGCCACCCGCGACGCCGTGGGCGAGACCCTCGCCTCCCGGGAAATCGCCCGGGTGGCGGTGGTCGGCCGGGCCGAGCCGGTCACGGTCTACGAACCCCTGTGGCCCCAGGCCGCCGCCGCCCGGCAGCAGGACCTGACAGCCTTTGCCCGGGCCCTGGCCGCCTTCACGGACGGCGATTTCCAAACGGCCCTGGATGCGTTTACGCCCCTGGTCGACCGGGATCCGGCCGCCGTCGCCTATGCGGCCCGCTGCCGCCATTGTCTGGAAGCGCCGCCCGAGGACTGGTGCGGCGTGTGCGTTCTGACCGTGAAATAGCCGCCGGCTAGGGCGCGGCCGAGGACAGGATGCCCGTCAGCACGTCGGGGTGGGACACGATCACGGTGCCGGGGCAGACCGCCCTGGCCCGGGCGGCCAGGTCCTCCCGGTCCGTGACGAACAGACAGCGCGTGTCCTGACTGCGGGCGGCCAGCGCCGCCAAAAGGGGAATCCCGGCCGAGCCGCCGCAGCACGCGAGGTGCGGCCCCCGGTCGAGATGAAGGTCCAAACCCGCCTCCACCAGGCGCAGCCCCTCCTCCGGCGCGAATTCCCGCCAGACGTCCTCCCGGGCGGCCGTCGGCACGATGGCCACGTCCAGGCCGTCGTCCTCCACCCGGAAATGGATACGCTCGGGGTCCACGGCATCCACCACGTCGTGAATATGTTCGAGCAGGGACAGGGACAATTCCTCGTCCACGCTCTCCCTGTCGTCCTGCCGGGCCACGATGGTCTCGCCCCGGCAAAACTGCACGCCCGACCCGACATAGCCGAACACCCGCCAGAACGGATCGGCCAGCAGGTCGGCCAACCGGGCATTGATGGAGGTCAGCAGGGCGTCCTTTTCCGACGACAGCGGGGCCTCGCCGGCCCGGCCGTCGGCCGTCCGGTACTGGCGGCCCTCGGAGCCGGCGAAGGCGAACACCCCGGACGGCATGGTGAGCTGCCCGTCCAGGCCCGAAGGCCCCAGCGGGGCGGTGGTCCACAGCAGCGGCCGCCCGGCCCGGGCCAGGGCGAACCGGGTCAAGGCCACGGCGTTCCAGGCCGGCTGCACGGCCGAGGCAAAACGCTGGCCGAAGGCCCGCAAGGCCCCGTCGCCGTCGTAAAAAAGCACGTTGCAGCGCAAATCCGACACCAGGCGCAGCCCGCGCGAGACCGCTTCCCGAAACCCGTGATGCTGCCGGCCCAGATGCTTGAGCAGGGCTTCCCGTCCCTGTTCCAGGTAGACGACGTCGTTTTCCACCTGCGCCCGTTCCTCGGACAGGTCCAGGGTGGCCATCTGGTCCTCGGCCACTTCCAAGGGGGCCCGGCCATCGCGGCCGCCGGCCTCTTCCAGGTCGGAGAGGGCCTGGAGCAAGGGGGGCAGGGTTTCGCCGGGCACGGGGCGGCCGGCCAGGATGGCGGCGGCGGCCTGGGTCCGCGCCGCGGCGGTCTCCGCCATGAGAGAGACGAAGGCGTCGAGCGTGGTCAGATCGCGGGGAGGTGGCAGGTGATGCTTCATGGGAAATTCCGGTGGGCTATTTCATCAAAAAGGGACGGTCTTGGGAAAGGGAAAAGTGGGGCGTTTCCCGCAAGCCGCGCATTCTTCAAAGAAAATCCGTACGAAAGCCATCCTTCCCGCCGTTGTATTTCGGCAACCGCTGCTGTAATTTGCCGCCCCACACGTTTCCTGCAAGGAGAATCATCATGCCGCATGCTCCCGAAAAATGGCTGCCTGCGTTGCTTGTCGCACTGATCCTTGTTTCGAGTCTGGGCGCCCCGGCACCGGCCGACGCCCAGGGCCCCCCGCCCGGCGCGCCCTGCCCGCGCGGCTATCATTGGGCCGGCATGCGCGGCTGTTGGCCGAATCGGCCCGACATCCCGACGCTGTGCCCCCAGGAAATGGCCTGGAGCGGCGGCCGCTGCCGGCCCATGCGTCCCGCGCCCGTACCGCCGCCCCCGCCGCCCGCGGCCTGCCCGCGCGGCTATCACTGGGACGGCCCGCGCGGCTGCTGGCCGAACCGGCCCGACGTCCCGCCGTTGTGCCCGCCGCACATGGCCTGGAGCCACGGCCACTGCCAGCCCATGGGGCCGGGCCGCACGCCACCGCCGGCCTATTAAACCGCTTCACGATGACGACGCGTCGACTGCGGTCCCCCGCCACGGGCGGACCGCAGTCGACCATCTTTGCCCGACGGAACGCGACGCGCTTCCGGGCGGCCACGCTTCCCGCTACTCGTCCATGCGCCCGAGATAGGCGGCCACGGTCTCCTGATCGATGGTCAGGGTCGGGCCCTTGTCGGTCCGGGCGAACTTGGGGGAATGGGAGGGATCGTATTCGTGAGGGGCGATCAGCCCGTTGAAGATCTCGCGCAGGGCCCGGGCGCCGATGCGGCTGTTTTTGGCCGCCGCCTCGGCAATGGCGGACAGAGCCACGTCCGTGACCAAAAGCCGGATGCCCATGTGCCGGAAATACTCCATGGAGAGCCGCAGCGGCGAATTGGCCGCGCCGATCAGGATCTGCCGCAGCTCTTCCTTGCCGAGCTCCTCCAGCATGGCGATGGAGCCGAATCGGGAAATGAACTGGGGCATCATGCCGTAGACGAACAGGTCGGCCAGCCGCAGATAGTCCCGCAGCCGAAACCGGGCCACCGTGCGCACGGACATGGAGCCGTCGGGCCGTTTCTCGACTTCCGACACCTCCTTGAGCCGGCGGTCGTCGCGGCGGTTGACGATCTGGCCGTAGACCTGATCGTAGAGCTCCTCGAAGGCCCCACCGCAGATAAAAAGCATCTTGCCCGTGTCCAGGGTCAGCTCGGCCTCCGCCTCCCGACCGTTTTCCCAGACCGTGGTCCGGTAGAGAAACTGCTCGCCTTCGAGCAGGGTCAGCAGCGCGTACTGGGTGGTGATGCCCTCCACATTGGGCTTGCCGGAAATCCGTCCGGAAATCTTGTCCACCTCGTCCACGCAGACCGTGGCGTTTTCGAGATAGCCGCGCAGCTCCTCGGCCGACAGGCGCGTGCCGAAAAGCACCCGGGCCCGGGCCTCCAGCTTGCGGAACAGTCGGGTAGTGCGGTCCTCCCCCTCCATCTCGGCCGCCAGGGTGTTGGCGTTGATGATGATCATCACCCGAAAGCGCCGCAGCGCCTCCATGGTCTCGTAATAGGCGACAATGGCCTGCATGAGGGTGGTCTTGCCGGTGCCGGAATTGCCGATCAACAGCACGTTGGGGGCCGGCAGGCCATGAATGTGCTTGTAGAGGGAGACGCTGATGCGACGCAGCAACTCGGCCTGGCCAAGCACCCGCGTGGCCAGGAAGGCGTCGATATCCGTGGGAAGGGACTGCTTTTCCATCCAAAATTCCTTGAACTTTTGTCTTTTTTATACCCATCCGCCTTTTCGGACAAGGCTGCGGCGCTTGGTTTTCCGGACCATACCTGCTAAAAGGCGGCTTGCCGTCTTCCCCGGCAGCAACCGCAACCCCCCCAAAATAGGCATGCCCCATTTCAACATCGCTGATCTGGCTCTGGCGCTTCTCTGGCTGTATTGCAGCTTCCGGGGGTATCTGCGCGGTCTGGTCAAGGAAATCGGCTCGCTGGCCGCCATCGCCCTGGGCTTTTATTGCGCCGGCACCTATCACAATACCATGGCGCCCAACCTGACGCCGTACATCTCGGGCAACTACGCCGGCACCGCCGCCTACCTCATCATCTTTACCGTCACCCTGCTCGCGGTCTGGTTTCTCACCCTGGCCGTCTCCGGCGTCGTCAAGATCACCATGACGGAATGGGCCAACCGCTTTTTCGGCGGCGCCTTCGGCCTGCTCAAGGGCGTCCTCATCACCGCCGTCATCCTGTTTCTCATCCAGCTGGCCGCGCCCCATCCGGACTTTCTCAAGGGCTCCCGGCTGGTGCCGGTCCTGGAACAGTTCACCTCCCGGTTCGTCCGGTACATCCCCCCGGACATCCATCAAAAATTGCGCGCCTGGACCAAGAACATTCCCGCGGGCACGGCGCCCGCGGACAAGCCCAAGACGCTGCCTCGGCCCAATCTGACGGCGGCAGCCGCCACGCCGGACAAGGCGGCCGAAGCGAAAAAATCCGAGCCGGCCAAGGCCGCCACGGCCAAACCCGCAGCCGCGCCCGCCGGCAAACCGTCCGCCACCGCTCGGAAAAAGACACCTGCGCCGACCGCCGGCGCGGAGAAACACCATGAATGAACCAGCTGGCAACGCCGGCGCCCTGGCCCGCCTCCAGGGCGTGATCGACACCCTGCTCGGCCCCGAGGGCTGCCCCTGGGACCGGACGCAAACGCCCCAGACACTGTGCGACTACATCATCGAGGAAGCTTTCGAGCTGGTGGACAGCATCCGCGCGGACGATCCTCCGGGCATGGCCGAGGAACTGGGCGACGTCATGTTCCTGCTGCTGTTCGTGGCCACCTTGTCCGGCAAGACGGGCGCCTTCACCCTGGCCGACGCCCTGGAATCGGAAACCGCCAAGATGATCCGCCGGCATCCCCATGTCTTCGCCGACGCGAAGGTGGAGACCCGCGACCAGCTCCTGGCCAATTGGGAGCGCATCAAGCGGGCGGAAAAGCCGGAGGGGCAGGGGCTTTTCGCCAGCCTGCCCAAGGGCCTGCCGCCGCTGCTCAAGGCCTATCGCATCCACGCCAAGGCGGCCCGGGCCGGTTTTACCTGGCCGGACGACGCGGCCATGCGCGCCAGCCTGGAAGCCGAGCGGAGGGAATTCGAGGCGGCGGCGGCCAGCGGCGACACCGCGGCCATGGCCGAGGAATTCGGCGACTACCTGTTCAGCCTGGCCGAATACGGCCGCCGGCTGGGGCTCAAGGCCAATTCCTGCCTGGACGTGGCCAACAACAAATTTCTCACCCGCTACCGGGCCATGGAGGCCCTGGCGAAAAAACGCGGCCTCGACCTGGGAACCCTGGACATGGACGCCAAAAACGCCCTGTGGGAAGACGTCAAAAAGGGCGTTTCCGCCTAACGGACGCCCGACCGCCGTTTCCCGGGCATCTTGTCACGATCAGCTCCTGCGTCTACAAGGGAAAGATGCAGGTACACCCCGCCCGTGTCCGGCTCCTCTCTCCCCACCCCCCAGGGAACGGCCCGGTGGTCTTGTGGCTTTCCCGCGACCAGCGCGTCGCCGACAATTGGGCGCTGGACTACGCGGCCGAACGGGCCAAGGAAACGGGCACACCCCTGGTGGCCGTCTTCTGCCTGGTCCCGGACTTTCCCGAGGCGTCGGCCCGGCACTACCGGTTCATGCTGGCCGGTCTCGCCGAAACCGAGACCGAACTGCGCGCCCGCTTCATTCCCCTGCGGCTCCTCATCGGCGATCCGGCCGTCACGATGCCGGCCTTTCTCAAGGCCATCGCCGCCGGCTGCTGCGTGACGGACTTCGATCCCTTGCGCCCTAAACGCGCCTGGAAGCACGCCGTGGCCCGGGCCTTTCCCCGCGCCCTGACCGAGGTGGACGCCCACAACGTGGTGCCCTGCTTCACCGTCTCGGCCAAACGCGAATACGCCGCCGCCTCCCTGCGGCCGAAGCTGCTGCGGCTGCTGCCCGAATTTCTGGAACCCTTCCCGGAACCGCCCCTCTTCCCGGCGGGGAATCTGGCCGGCTGGGCGCCCGTCGACTGGGCGGCGACTGCTGCCGTCGCCGGGACCGATCAGGCCGTGCCGCCGGTCTCCGCGCCCCGGCCCGGATCGGCCGCCGGCCTGGCCCGGCTGCGGCGTTTCATCGAGGACAAGCTGCCGGACTATGCCGCCCGGCGAAACGACCCCAACGCCGACGCCACCTCCGGGTTGTCGCCCTTTTTCCACTTCGGCCAGCTCGCCCCCCAGCGGGCGGCCCTGGCCGCCCTCGCGGCCAAGGTCCACGCCCCGGCCGGCGCCGACGCCTTTCTGGAAGAGCTGATCGTGCGCCGGGAACTGGCCGACAACTACTGCCATTACGAACCGGGCTACGACACCTTCGCCGCCCTGCCCGCCTGGGCCCGAAAGACCCTGACCGCGCACGCCGGCGACACCCGGCCCTACCTGTACGCCCAAAAGGAACTGGAAGCCGCCGCCACCCACAGCCCGCTCTGGAATGCGGCCCAGCGCCAGCTTGTCCGGGAAGGCCGCCTGCACGGCTACATGCGCATGTACTGGGCCAAAAAAATTCTGGAGTGGTCGGCCAGCCCGGAAGCGGCCCTGGCCACGGCCCTCCATCTCAACGACCGCTACGCCCTGGACGGCCGGGACCCCAACGGTGTCGCCGGCGTCCTCTGGTCGGTGGGCGGCCTGCACGACCGGCCCTGGGCCAACCGGCCGGTCTTCGGCCAGGTACGCTACATGAATGCCCGGGGCTGCCGCCGCAAATTCGACGTGGACGCCTATATCGCCCGTTACCCGGCATGACCGCATATCCTCGGAGGTGCGCATGAAACTCGGTCTGATCGGACTCGGCCGCATGGGCGGCAATATGGCCAGACGGCTGGTCCGGGGCGGCATCGCCGTCGCGGCCTACAACCGTACGCTCCAAAAGGCCCTGGATTTCGCGGCCGAGGAGGGCCCCTTGGCCAGTGCGGCCGAAAGTCTTGCCGCACTCGTGGCCATGCTGCCGGCCCCGCGCATCGTCTGGCTCATGCTGCCGGCAGGCCAGACCACCACCAGCTATTTCGAAAACCTGCTCGCCTTGCTCGCCCCCGGCGACCTGATCGTCGACGGCGGCAACAGCCACTATCCCGACGACCTGCGCCGCAGTCCCCAGGCGGCCGCCCGGGGTGTCGCCTACTGCGACGCCGGCGTCAGCGGCGGGGTCTGGGGGCTGACCGAGGGCTACTGCATCATGGTCGGCGGCGAACCCGGCCAGGTGGCCCGCCTCACCCCGGCCCTCAACGTCCTGACCGCGCCGGGCGGCTTCCTGCACACCGGACCCGTGGGCTCAGGGCATTACGTCAAAATGGTCCACAACGGCATCGAATACGGCCTGATGCAGGCCTATGCCGAGGGCTTGGCCCTGCTCGACGCCTCGCCGTTCGGCCGGGACCTGGACCTGCCCGCCATCTGCGACCTGTGGAACCACGGGTCGGTGGTGCGCTCCTGGCTGCTGGAACTGGCCGGCCGGGCCCTGGCCGCCGATCCGGGGCTCAGCTCCCTGACGGGCTATGTGGAGGATTCGGGCGAGGGGCGGTGGACCGTGGAGGCGGCTCTGCAAAGCGCCGTACCCGTGCCGGTCATCGCCCAGGCCCTGATGGAACGCTTCCGCTCCCGGCAGGGCAACGCCTTCCAGGATCGGGTGCTGGCCGCCTTGCGCCAGCAGTTCGGCGGCCATGCCGTCCAGAGGCACGACCATGACTGATGCCGCCCAGCCGACGATGGCCGAGGTGGTCCTCGGCCGGCCGCAACGGCAGGAGGTGGCGCCTTCCTGCCGCTTCGACCAGATACGCGATCCCTTCACGGCCGTGATCTTCGGGGCCACCGGCGACCTGACCGCCCGGATGCTCGTGCCGGCCCTGGCCGCCCTGTGCGCCGGCCACCATCTGCCCGACCGGTTCGCCATCGTCGGCGCCGGCCGGATGGCGCTCAGCGAGGCGACCTTCCGGGAACGTCTGGCCCGGGCCGTGGCCGACCTCGGCGGCATGGCGCCCGAGGCCTGGGCGGCCCTGGAACCGCATCTCACCTACCGGCGGGTGGACTACGCCGATCCGGCCTCCTTCGCCGGTCTGGCCGCCTTCCTGGAGGCGCTGGCCGCCGATCGCGGCTTGGGCGGCAACCGCCTCTACTACTTGGCCGTGCCGCCGACCGCCTACGAGGACATTGCCGTCGGTCTGGCCGAGGCCGGACTGGCCGAGGAAGAAACCGGCTACGCCCGGCTGGTGGTGGAAAAACCCTTCGGCCGCGACCTGAAAACGGCGCAGGCCCTGGAAGCGGCCCTGCACACCCGGTTTCGGGAGGCGCAAATCTTCCGCATCGACCACTACCTGGCCAAGGAGACGGTGCAGAACATCCTGATGCTGCGCTTCGCCAACGCCATTTTCGAGCCGATCTGGAACCGCCGCTACATCGACCACGTGAGCATCCTGGCGGCGGAAAGCCTGGGCGTCGAGCACCGGGCCGCCTATTACGACCATTTCGGCGTACTGCGCGACATGTTCCAGAACCACATGCTCCAGCTGCTCGCCCTGTGCGCCCTGGAGCCGCCGTCGCTGTTCGAGGCCGATCTGGTGCGCGACGAAAAGACCAAGGTCTTCCGGGCCATGCGTCCCTTCGCCGAGGCCGATCTGGCCGACCGGCTGGTCCTCGGCCAGTACGGCCCCGGCCGCATCGACGGTCGGCCGGTGCCGGGCTACCGGCAGGAGCCGCTGGTGGACCCGGCCAGTACGACCCCGACCTTCGCCGCCATGCGCATCCAGGTGGACAACTGGCGCTGGCAGGGCGTGCCCTTCACGCTCATCTCGGGCAAGCGGCTGGCCGAGAAACGAACGGAAATCGCCATCCATTTCAAGCCGGTGCCCTACTCCATGTTCCGGGGGAGCCTGGGCGACCCCATCACGCCCAACCGGCTGATCCTGCGCATCCAACCCAAGGAGGAAGTGAGCCTGACCTTCCAGGCCAAGGCGCCGGGGCCCATGTGCCTGCGGTCGGTGACCATGGCCTTCAATTACGCGGCCGACGCCCCGAGGCCCGGGCTGACCGCCTACGCCAAGGTTCTGCTCGACTGTCTGCTGGGCGACCAGACGCTGTTCTGGCGCCGAGACGGGATCGAGCTGTCCTGGAAATTCCTGGCGCCCATGCTGGAGAGCCGGACCAGCCGCCGCTTCCCCTACGCGGCCGGGACCTTCGGCCCCCCGGAAGCGGCCGGGCTGCTCGCAGACCACGGATTGGTGCCATGAGCGGACGCATCCAACGATTTACCGATCCCACCGCCTTTTTTACGGCGGGGCTCGAGGCCGTAAGCCGGACCGGCGCCCAGGCGGTGCAGGAACGCGGCCGGTTCCTGCTGGCCATATCCGGCGGCTCCTCGCCGCTGCCCCTCTACGTGGCCATGGCCGAACGCGGCCTGGGCCTGCCCTGGGAGGCCGTGCACATCTTCTTCGTGGACGAACGGCTGGTGCCGACCGGCGACCGGCGCAGCACCTTCGGGTCGGTGGCCCCCCTGCTTTTCATCCCGGCCCCCATCCCGGTGGACAACATCCACCCCATGCCCGTCACCATCCGGCCGGCCGAACGGGCCGCCGCCATCTATGAAGAGGAAATTCGGGAGGTTTGGGGCGGTAACGGTCTCGAAACGCCCCAGCTCGATCTGGTGCTGCTCGGCATGGGCCCGGACGGGCACACGGCCTCGCTGTTTCCGCACAGTCAAGCCCTTGAGGAAACCGACCGGCTGGTGGTGCCGGTGCCGCCGCCGACCACGGCGGAGCCCCGGGTATCCCGGCTGACCATGACCCTGCCCCTCGTCAACGCCGCCCGGAAGGTGCTGTTCCTGGTCGCCGGCCAGGGCAAGGAACAGGCCTTGACCGACGTCATGTTCGGCCTGCCCGACCCGGCCCGGCCGGCCAGTCTGGTCCGGCCGGCGGACGGCGCCGGTTGGCTGCTGCTCCTGCCCTGACGAGGTCGGTCGCGCCGGCCTAGCTGAAGTAGGTCGCCGAATCCTTCCCGAGCATGCTCAGGAAGAAATTGCTCGACGAATCGCTGCTGGAGCTGTCGGTGAGCTGCTGGAGATAGGCGGAATATCCGTTGGCGCGCACCAGGGAGGCCGTCTGGTTGCTGGTGTAGCTCTTGGCCAGGGTGCAGTTGTCGGCCAGGGTGTTGAAGGCCTCGGTCAGGGTGGAGGAATCCGCGAAAATCTGCTCGATGGCATCCTTGTCGTCGTTGTCGCCCACCACCGTGACGTTGCCGTCGCTGTCGCGGGTGAGCGTGATGGTCTGGCTGACGTCGATGCCCGCCTTGGCGAACTTGGTGGCCAGGGCGCTGGTCAGGTGCTGTTGCAGAATCTCGTTTTTGGCATTGAGCTGAAGGGTCGGGCTGATCAAGCCGCTGCTGCTGGAATCGGACATGGACAACGCCGCGGAGGACCAGTCGGCCGTATCCTCGCCGGAATTGGCGGTGGTGACGGTGCCGCTCGTCTTCTTGGTGGTCGAGCCGGAGCTGATCTGCATCTGCTGGGTTGTCGTGTCATAGCTGGTATAAATGTCCATGACGTCCTCCCGTGGGGCGTGCCCCAAGCGGCACATGCAAGGAGGATGCCTGGAAAGAATTGCCGACCGGCTCAGCGCACCTTGCCCATGAGATAGGGCACGGGGTCCAGACCGTGAGACGCCGGGTCCAGGGCCTCGGCCACGGCCAGGTCCGGGAATTGGCCGGAACGCAAATCCCGCCGGGCCGGCGGCTGCATGGGCCGCATGTCGGCATCGAAGGCCACCAGGATTTCCGGCAACAACGGCCGGGCCGGATTGGACGTACGGACGAAGCCGTATTCACCGTTGGTCAAGCGCACGAAACTGCCGACCGGGTAGGGTCCCAAAAACTTGATGAAGCGCTCGGCCAGCCGCACGGGGAAATCCCGGCCGCGCATGCCGTGAATGACGGCCAGGCTTCGGGTCGGCAGCATGGGCCCCTTGTAGCTGCGCCGGCTGGTCATGGCATCGTAGACGTCGGCCACGGCCAGAATGCTGCCCCAGGGGTGGATGGCATCGCCGACCAGCCCCTTGGGATAGCCCGAGCCGTCGAACCGCTCGTGGTGCTCGGCCACCCCCCGCAACACGCTTTCCGACAGGGGCAAGCCCCACAGAATATCCCGGCCGAGGAGCGGATGCCGCTTGATCTGCAGGAATTCCGCCTTGGTCAGCCGGCCCGGCTTGTTGAGGATGGTGTCGGGGATCCTGGCCTTGCCCACGTCGTGGAACAGCCCGGCCAGGCCCAGCTCCTTGAGCTGCGCGGGCAACAGCCCCAGATAGACGCCGAAGGTCGCGGCCAGGACCGAGACGTTGACCCCATGGGTGAAGGTGTAGGCATCGTGGTGGCGCAGCTTGCACAGGGTGAGCAACGCATCGGGGTTGCGCACCGCGCTGCCAATGACCGTATCCACCATGCCCGAGCAGGCCCGGACGTCGATCTCCCCGCCGGCCTGGACGTCGCGCAGCATGTCCCGGGCGATGAGCAGGCAGTCATGGTAGACGACCTCGGCCACCGCCAGTTCCTCCTCCAGCGGCGTCCGCTCCCGCGACTCCGACGGCGACTCCGGGAGTGTCGACGGTGGCGGCCCGGCGTCGATCGGGACCGCGGACCCCTTCTCGGTGTCGACGAAAGCCTCCAGATAGCCCGCCTGCTGGATGGCCAGGAGGGTCTGGGAAGAGCGCACGACGCCCTCCTGGCTGTAAAGATACGGATGCTCCAGCCAGGAAAGACCGGTATCGACCACATGCATGCCGACCGACAGGTCGGCAATCGCTATCTTGCACAACACGGGAGTGATCCGCCTCCGCAATCTCCGAGACGACACACCAGCGAGCCGGAAGGTTCCGGCTCTTCGGACGCACCAGCCTATTGCCGCTTGGGGACGACGCTCGACTCGCCGACGATCCGGTATCCGTCCCCCTCCGGACGCAGCCCAAAGGTGTACACGGCCGTCCCCGAGACGGTCTTGCCGCCGTTGTCCAGGGTAAAGGCGACCGGCACCGTCACCCGCAGCTCGCCCGCTTCGGACGGTTCCGAAACCGTCGCCGCACCCGGCTTGTAGGTGCGCTTGGGCCAGCGGGAAAAGAGACGGACCTTGTCCTGGCGCACCACGTCCCGGCCGACCCGGCCCTTGGCGTCGTAATCGACCTTCTCGTCGTAGAGGTCGAGCAAGGCGTTCACATCCCCGGTGGCGCTTCGGGCGAACACGTTCGCCACGAAGGCCGTCACGGCCGGCGGTGCCAGGCGCACGGCCCCGGCCGCGCCGGGGATGGTCAGGGTGGCCCCGGCATCCAGACGGTCGGCGTCGTGCATCCCGTTGGCATCCATGATTTCCTGGACGCCGATGCCGAATTTGCGGGCGATGCGGGAAAGGCTGTCACCGGATTGCACCGTGTAGGTGATGCCGGCCGGCTTGGCGGATGCGGCCTCCGCCGGGGCCGGGGCCGGCGTTTCCGGGGCGGCGGGCGGCGTGACGGCCGGCGTTGATGCTGCCGGGGCGGCCGGCGCAGTTTGGTCGGCCTGGGCCGGGGTTGCCGGCGAAGCGGCCGGAATCGGCGCGGCCGAGGCGGACGGCGCAGTCGGCATCGACGGGGCGGCGGCCGGGGCGGCCGACTGCGGGGCGGCCGACTGCGGGGCGGCCGGCGCCGCCAGCTTCTTGCCGGTCTGGCGGGCCTCGCGGAACCGCTTGTATTCCTTTTCCTCCAGCGCACCGTCGTGATTGGCGTCGGCGGCCAAAAACTCATCGACGGTCAGATCGGGGAAGGCGATGATCAGTTCCTCGAAAATGACCTTCCCGTCCTTATTGTAATCCACTTTATCGAAGGCTTTCCCGTCATTGCCGGAGCAACCGGACAGGAGCAGGAGCCCTGCGGCCAGGGACAACGCCAGCAAACGCCGTAACTGCATATCGCCTCCTCCCTCAGGGACGCGGCACGGCCCGCAACACCACCAGGGTGACGTCGTCGAGCCGGGGTTCCCCATGGCGAAAGGTATCCAAGTCATCCACCACGGCCTGGGCCACGGTCCGGGCGTCGGACGCCGCCTGGCGGCGCACGACCTCGCGCAACCGGGCCTTGCCGTACATCTCCCCGGAAGCGTCGCGCGTTTCCCAGATGCCGTCGGTGCCGCAAACGAGCACCCCGCCCGGCGGTAAACCGTCTAGGGTGTTTTCCTCATAACGCCAGCCGGCGTCAATGCCGAGCGGAATGCCCTTGCCGTCCAGTTCGACGAAGGCATCCCGGGCGGGATCGTAGAGCAGGGCCGGATCGTGGCCGGCCCGCACGTAATGCAGCGCCGGCCGGCCCGGAACGAACTCCAGGAAAAAAAGCGTCATGAACCGCCCCGTCATGCCCAAATCCTGGGCCAGCAGGCGATTGACGTCGCCCAGGACCGCGGCCGGCCCGCCGGGGAACTGGAGCCGCGCCCGCAAGAAGGCCCGGGCGCTGGCCATGAGCAGGGCCGCCTGGATGCCGTGTCCCGTGACGTCCCCCACGGCCACGCAGCAGGTCTCCCCGGCCCCGGCCGCGCCGGGGCGCAGCAGATAATCGTAGTAGTCCCCGCCGGTGGCGTCGCAGGGCAGGGAAATGCCGGCCAGCTCAAGGCCCGGCAGCGGCGGCGCGGTCTCGGGCCAAAATCCGTGCTGGACGCTGGCCGCCACCTCCATGTCGAATTCCAGACGCTGCTTGGCCAAGGCGTCCCGGTGCAGCCGGGCGTTGACGATGGCCACCGCCGCCTGGGCGGCCAGCAGGCTGAAGGTCTCCAGGTCGTCATCGCCGAAGACGCCGCCGCCTTCCTTGTTGATGCCCTGGGCCACCCCCACCACCCGTTCCCGGTAGATGAGCGGCACGCAGAGCATGGAGCGGGTCCGGTAGCCTGTGAGCCTGTCCACGTCCTGATTGAAGCGCGGATCCTCGTACACGTCGGCCAGGATCAGCGGCGAGGCGGTCTCGGCCACCCAGCCGGCCAGGCCCTCGCCCCGGTCGAGGCGGAAGCCGGTCTGCAACTGGGCGCTGGCCGGGCCCTGGGCCACGGTAAAAACGAGCTGCCCCTGGCCGGGGCCGGGGGTGTCGTCAACCAGCAGCAGGCTGACGGTTTCCGCCGCCAGGGCCTGCCGGGACGTGGTCATGATGCGCTCCAGGACCTCGGAAAGATCCAGGGAAGCCGAGATGAGACGGGAGAGGGCGAAACAGCGCTTGAGGGAACCCAGACGATCGGCCAGACGGCCCGCCTCCCCCGCCGTTCGGTCGGACATGGCGTCTCCTTTGCGTTGCGCCGATACCGTAACGCAAAACGATGCCGACTGGCAAAGGCGACGGGGCGGCCGGGACGGCCCGGCCGCCGGAAGTTAGGCGGAGACGCCCTCCAGCAGGGCCAAGGCGGTGGTCTTCTCGTTCTGGAACCGGGACTGCACCGCCTGGCGCACCCGTTTGGTATGGCGGAAGAACTTGCGACTGCGGAGACGGTAGACTTCCTCGATCACGGATTTGTCAAAGTTCTGACTATCCGGTCCGGCGTCCGCGTTTTCGATGGCTTGGCTGAAAATCCGTTCGGCCCCGGCCGGTCCGTGCTGCACGGCCGTGCTCCACAGCACCTCGCGCAGGGCGTAGGAATGCTTGGTCACGTCCACGCCCGTGGTCAACACGATGCTCTTGACCGCCGGCGCATAGCTGAAGGTCCGGATGAACTCGTGCTGCAAGGCCTCGAACCGCTTGGGATATTTGGCGGAAATATCCTTCCAGACCGCCGGCATGGAGCCGGATTTCCCGCCGGTGTCGCTGGGGCCGGACGACTGGAGTCTGGAGGCGAGGTCAGGGGCCTTGTCCCGTAAGAACTTGATGAAAAGATCCATGGCCCCGGTCTTGGAGGCAAGCTGGAACTGGCCGTAGGACGTGCCGCCGGCCCGGTCGTAGCCGATGCAATCGATCTCGTTATTGGACTCGTACTTGGCGCTCAACAGCCCGGCCCGACGCTCCAGGGCCGAGGGCAGCACCTTGCCGGCGGCCAGGACCTTGGCCCGGGCCGAGGCCTCCCGGGTATTTTCCGCGAGCTGGTTTTCCGCCCCGGCCGCGGCCAACAGGAGTTCCTCCTCCCGCTTGGTGAAGCCCTTGCCGCGGGAGGCGGCCAGGGCCAGGCCCCGCAAGTGCCCCAGATCGTCCGGGTGGCGCGCCGACTTATTGACGGCCATGCGCACCGAGGACTTGTCCACGGCCCGGCGCAGGGTATAGCCCCCGCGCGGGGGCGACGAAGGCGTCTGTCCGGTGGTCGTGGCGGCTTGCTGCTCCATGGCCAGCCGGGAAAGCGTGGCCAGGGCATTGCCCTGGAACTGGTCCAGGCCGCCGCTCCCGCCCGTCAGGCCCTTGGTGGAGGCCTGGTAGCCGAGCATGGTCAGGGCCGCCGCCTGTTCCGAGGATTTTCCCTGGGAGAGCATCTCCAGGCCGGAAATCAGGCCCGGGTCCTGTCCTGGCGATTTGGCGTCGCCGGTCAGTTCCCCGTTGATCCCGCAGCCTTTCTGCATCATGATTTCAAAAACACGCGGATCCGTCCTGGTCTTCGCCGTCCCCGGCGCAAGCGAGGCCGCTTTCTTGATGAGCTCCTGGGCGGCTGGGCTTGATGTCTGAATGGCCATACGGTGATCCCGGTTTTGCGGTTGCGGAATAAGGGCAAATACGCTTCTGCAAGCGCCATGCCTTTGCCGCCAGCCCAGCCCCCCGGAGGACGCCATGCAGCATTCCAGCCGCTTTTTCCGCAACACCGCCTGCGCCTATTTCCCCTGTCATGCGGGCGCCGATCCGGAAACCTTCAACTGTCTGTTCTGCTATTGTCCGCTCTATTTTCTGGAGGACTGCGGCGGCACCTGGCGGGATCTCCACGGCATCAAGGATTGCACGGCCTGTCTGCGGCCGCACCGGCCCGAGGGCTATGACGAAATCCTGACGCGGCTGCGCCGGGAAGCGGCCAGACGCCGGCAGGCGGCGGAAGCGCACGAAGAGAGCGACCCGACAACGCCGTAGCCGCATGAAGCACCACCGAGGGCAAACGGTCTCTCTTTAAAAAAGGGATGCCAAAGGGCTCCGCCCTTTGGCCGCCGGAGGCATCTCTCCTCCGCCCTGGAAAAACGCCCCTAGGCGTCGGGGATAATCTGAATATAGGGCTTCTTGAAGAGCCGGGTCTCCCGGGTGACCGGATCGTAGACCGAATTGACGAAGCACTTCCAGGCGTCGTCGTCCAGACGGCGATAGTCGGCCCGGTAGGCAAAGCCGGGATAGCGGGTCTCCTGGCGGAAGAGGAGATGCAGCAGGTGCAGCCGCGCCGTCCGCAGCCGGTGGATCTGCTCCCAGCAGCGCAAAAGTTCGTGCAGGTCGCGGGCGGCCAGCCTGTCGCTGTCCTCCTCCAGCAGCCGCAACTGGGCGAGGCCGGCCTCCAACATGGTCTTGGAGGTCGTATAGAAGGTGGAACAGCCGCCGCCGTACTCGTCCATGCACTTCATGAGCCGCATCATGAAGTTATGCGGGGTGATGCACTTCGGGTTCACCGCCGGATCGGTGGACAGGCCGACGTTTTCCGTAAACGTCCGCCAGGGCCGGTAGAGGTCCCGGGCCAGTTCGGCCCCGGACACGGCCAGGGTCGGGACGAAGTCCCGATGGTCGACGGCGAAGCGCACGAGCTGCTTGCCGGCGATACGGCCCTCGGCAAAGGAACCCGAGGAAAACTTGTGCCCCGAGGCCCCGACCCCGTCGGCGGCGGTAAAGAGCCCCTCCACCGTGGTCATGCGGTTGTAGGCCTTGCCGTTGGCGGCCCGGATCTTATAGGCCTCCGGCACCCAGGGCTCGTCCGGGCCGGAGGTCCAGATGCCGCAGCAGCCGGAATGGGAGCCGAGCAGATAGGGCTCGGTGGGCATGATCTCGGAGCCCCGCTTTTCCGGCTCGGTGTCGGTGGCGGCCCACAAGGCGGCCTGGCTGACGCACATGTCGAGAAAATCTTCCCACGCCTCGCTTTCCAGGTGGCGTTGCCGCTCCGGGGGCATGCCCGCGAAGGTCTTCTGCAAGGCCCCGGCCGTGTCCATGGTGATCGGGCCGCGCCCCTGGCGCAGTTCGCGCAGCATCATGTGGTTGCGCAGGCAGGTCGGCACGAGGCTCCCCCGCACGTAGCCGGCGTCCTCGTACGGCCGCAACAGCGGCCGGTTGGCGACGCAGTAGTCCTCGCCCGCGGCGTTGACGGCCTTGGCCTTGAACAGCAAAAACCAGGCCCCCACCGGACCGTAGCCGTCCTTGAACCGGGCCGGCACGAACCGGTTTTCCATCATGGTCATCTCGGCCCCAGCCTCGGCGCACATGGCGTAGGTGGAACCGGCGTTCCAGACCGGATACCAGGCCCGGCCCATGCCCTCGCCCGTGGCCCGGGGACGGTAGACGTTGACCGCCCCGCCGCAGGCCGCCAGTACGGCCTTGGCCCTGATGACGTACACCCTGTTTTCCCGCACGGAGAAGCCGACCGCGCCGGCGATGCGGTTGGGGGCCGCGGCGTCGCGCAACAACCGCACGACAAAGACGCGCTCCAGGTAGCGCTCGGGCCCGAGGGCCTTCTTGGCCGCCTCGGCCACGATGCACTTGAAGGACTCGCCGTTGATCATGATCTGCCAGCGGCCGGAACGCACGGGCTTGGCGCCGGTACGCAGCGACAGCCCCCTGGCCTTGGCCTCGGCCCCGTCCAGGTTGCACTCGCCGTCCCGCACCCAGCACGGCAGGCCCCAGGCCTCGAACAGGTGCACGGCATCGTCCACGTGCCGACCGACGTCGAACACGAGGTCCTCCCGGACGATGCCCATGAGGTCGGCGCGGACCATGCGCACGTAGTCGTCGGGGGAGTTGTCGCCCAGGTAGGTGTTGATGGCGGAAAGCCCCTGGGCCACGGCCCCGGAGCGCTCCAGGGCGGCCTTCTCGACCAGAAGGACGCTGACGCCGGCGGCATCGGCCCAGCGGCAGGCCTCGAAGGCGGCGCCGCAGGCGCCCATGCCGCCGCCGACGATGAGCACGTCCACGTTTTTTTCCACAACGTCCGGTTCGGCCAGGGCAAGGCCCTTCGGGGCATCGTTTGCGGGAATGGTCGGCATGGCCTGTTTCCTTTTTCGGGAGAGCGGGCGCGGGGCGCGCCTAGCGGCAAAAACCGTCCAGCCAGCACTGGCTGTCGTCCGGGTCGTCCACCGGCTGTTCCCGGGCCGTGGCCTGGCCGGGGACGGCCAGGGTCCGCTCGGTGCACAGCAGCTCGTTTTCCAGATCGCCCGGTTCGGGTTGGTCGGCATAGGGGCGGATGTCGCCCCTGGCCGTGGTCCGGGTGGGGAAGGCAAAGCGTTTGACGTGGCCGTTGCGGAAGGTGACGGTCCAGCGGATGGCGCCGGCCGACCGCTGCGGCACGCAGGCGCCGCCCATGGGGGCGATGTCGGCGTAGGGCCGCACGCCGATGGCGCCCCGGGGACAGATCTTGACGCAGGCATAGCATTCCCAGCAGGCAGCCGGCTCCAGGTTGAAGGCCTTCCCGGCCTGGGGATCGAGGAGCATCAGGTCGTTGGGACAGATGGCCATGCAGGCGGTCTGGGCTGCGCCCTTGCAGCCGTCGCATCGGTTCGGGTCCACAAAGCTGGGCATGGTGCGCGTCCTTTGGGGAGGGGATCGCCGAAACGGCCGGCGGACCGGACGAACGGCAAAAAGCCAGATAATGCCGCCAAATTAGCGGGCCGGCTGCCGCGCGTCAAGATACGTTCCTTTTTTCACATTGACGGCTCCCCCCGCCCGGCTTGACAAGCGCCGCGCCCGACCGCTATCGCCTTGCCGTTTGCGCTAGAACGACCTTTCGAGAAACGGAAGACGGTGCGAATCCGTCGCAGACGCGCTGCTGTAACCGGGTTTTCCCGGCCGCGTTCACTGAGCCCCCGCGCTTGGGAAGGACGCCGCCACGCCAAGGTCCCCGCGACCGCCCCGGAAGCCAGAAGACGCCTCGAAACCGGTCGGCATTCGGGCCTCGCGATTCGGGCCGGAGTGACCTGGGCGTCCGCTGCCGCCGCCAGGGCGGAGCCGCCCGCCATTCCTTTCCGTTGCCGATAACCGGCAACGGATGCTACTCTTGCGCCCTTCCCCCGTGGTCTCTGCCGGCCTCCGCTGTAACGCCCCTCCGGGCAACAAAAGGAGTGCTTTGCATGCTCACGCATTCGCTGGGATTTCCCCGCATGGGCCTTCACCGCGAACTGAAGACCGCCCTCGAAAGCTTTTGGAGCGGCCGCACGGACGCGGCCGAACTCGAAGCGACCGCCGCCGCGCTGCGGCTGCGCCATTGGCGCCTGCAACACGACGCCGGCATCGACCTCGTGCCTGTCGGCGACTTTTCCCTCTACGACCACATGCTCGACGCCAGCGTCATGTTCGGAGTGGTGCCCGCCCGCTACGGGGCATCCGCCGGATCGGTGGACCTGCCCACCTCTTTTCGCATGGCCCGAGGCGGCCAAAACGGCCAGGGCGGCGTCACGGCCCTGGAAATGACCAAGTGGTTCGACACCAACTACCACTACCTGGTCCCGGAATTCGCCCCGGAACAAACCTTCCGTCTCGACCCGACGCGCCTGGTCGACCAGCTCCGCGAGGCCCGGCAAGCCGGTTTCACCCCCAAGGCCGTGGTGCCCGGCCCACTCACCTTCCTCGCCCTGGGCAAGACCGATCCCCCGGGCGGCGACCGGCTGGCCCTGTTGCCGCGGCTTCTGCCCGTCTACGAGGAACTCCTGGCCGCCATCGCCGACCTGTGCCCCTGGGTCCAGTTCGACGAGCCCATCCTGGTCCAGGAACTGCCGCGCGCCTGGACCGCGGCCGTGGGACCGACCTACCGCGCCCTGCTCGCGGCCGCCGGGCCGACCAAGCGCATGCTGGCCACCTATTTCGGCGACATCGCCCACAACCTGGACTGCCTGGCCGGACTGCCCCTGGACGCCCTGCACGTGGATCTGGTCCGGGCCCCGGACCAACTCGCCCTGGTGGCCAAGGCGCTTTCGCCCCAAACCGCCCTGTCCCTGGGCCTGGTGGACGGCCGCAACATCTGGCGGGTGGACGCGGCCGCCGCCCTGGCCCGCATCGATCTGGCCAAGCGGCATCTCGGCGGGGAGCGGCTGCTGCTCGCGCCGTCGTGTTCGCTGCTCCACTGCCCGGTGGACCTGGAGGCCGAGACCGACCTCGATCCCGGCATCCGGGCGTGGATGGCCTTTGCCGTGCAAAAATGCCGGGAGCTGCGCCTGTTGGCCGATGCCGCCACGCCGGGCGGCGCCGCCCGGCCCGAGGTGGCCGCCGCCCTGGCCGCCAACCGCGCGGCCTGGGAAAGCCGCCAGCACAGCCCGGCCGCCCATGTGGCTGCCGTGCGCCAGCGGGTGGACGGGCTGTCGCCCGAGATGTTTCGGCGCAGCGCCCCCTATCCCGAACGGGCGGTCCGGCAACGGGCCGGCCTGTGCCTGCCGCCGATCCCCACCACCACCATCGGCTCCTTCCCCCAGACGCCGGAGATCCGGCAGGCCCGCCGCCGGGCCAAGGCCGGCGAAATCTCCCGGGACGAATACGTGTGCTTTCTCAAGCGCACCATCGTCGACAACGTGGCCAAACAGGAGGCGATCGGCCTCGACGTGCTGGTCCACGGCGAACCCGAGCGCAACGACATGGTGGAATATTTCGGGGAGCGGCTGGCCGGCTTCTGCTTCACCAAAAACGGCTGGGTGCAGAGCTACGGCTCGCGCTGCGTCAAGCCGCCGGTCATCTACGGCGACGTCTTCCGCCCCGGCCCCATGACCGTGGACTGGGCCACCTTCGCCGCCGGGCTGACCGAAAAGCCCATGAAAGGCATGCTGACCGGCCCGGCCACCATCGTAAGCTGGAGCTTCGTGCGCGACGACCAGCCCCGGGAGACCAGCCGCCGGCAGATCGCCCTGGCCATCCGCGACGAGGTGGCGGAGCTGGAGGCCGCCGGCATCCGCATCATCCAGATCGACGAGCCGGCCCTGCGCGAGGGCCTGCCGCTTTTGCGCAGCCAGTGGAATCTGGCGCTGCAGCTCGCCGTGGAGGATTTCCGGCTGGCGACCTCCGTGGCCAAGCCCCAAACCCAGATCCACACCCACATGTGCTACGCGGAATTCGGGGACATCGTGCCCGCCATCGCCGCCATGGACGCCGACGTCATCAGCATCGAGGCCAGCCGCAGCCGCATGGAGCTGCTCGCGTCCTTCGCCGACTTCCACTACCCCAACGAAATGGGCCCCGGGCTCTACGACATCCACAGCCCGCGCGTCCCGCCGGTGGAGGAGATGGAGGCGCTGCTGCTGCGGGCCGCCAAGGTCATTCCGCCCGAGCGCCTCTGGGCCAACCCCGATTGCGGCCTCAAGACCCGCTCCTGGCCCGAAGTCACCGCCGCCCTGGCCAATATGGTCGAGGCCGCCAAACGGGTTCGGGAAAAACTGCGGCAAACCGCACCCCCGGCGACCGAAAGGGCCTGACCGCCGCCCGGAGCCGCCGCCATGGGGGAAAAGACAAAAATGTCCAATAAAGTGCTTGACAGCACCCGGCCGGTCCGGGTAACTCTCTTGTCCATGCAATCCCTTATCAACCCGACCGCCGGTTTTTATTTTTGGTTCTGGTTTAGCCACGCCCGTGGTCGGGGAGGGGTGCGGTCGAACTAGTTTCCACTGCAACGAGCCACTCCAGGGCCGCGGGCAACCAAGCCAGCGGCCCTTTTTTTGTTTTCGCCGTTGGTCGTCCGCGCCGGGAAGGGCCAAAACGCGAGGAGCCCATCATGCTGCTTGGCAAAACCGTCCGTTTGGAACGCATCTTCAACCGCAACACCCATCGCACCATCATCGTCCCCATGGACCACGGTGTGACCGTCGGCCCCATCGACGGGCTGATCGACATGCGCGAGGCCGTCAACCAGGTGGCCGAAGGTGGCGCCAACGCCGTGCTCATGCACAAGGGCCTGCCCCGCTGCTCCCATCGCGGTCGCGGCCGTGACGTCGGGCTCATCATCCACCTGTCCGCCTCGACCAGCCTGTCGCCCTACCCCAACGCCAAGACCCTGGTGGCCAGCGTCGAGGACGCCATCAAGCTCGGCGCCGACGGCGTTTCGGTCCATGTGAACCTCGGCGACGAAACCGAGCGTGACATGCTGGCCCATCTGGGCGACATCACCTCCAAGGCCACGGAATGGGGCATGCCCGTCCTGGCCATGATTTACGCCCGCGGGCCCAAGGTCCAAAACGAATTCGATCCCGCCGTGGTGGCCCATTGCGCCCGGGTCGGCACCGAACTCGGCGCCGACGTGGTCAAGGTGCCCTACACCGGCGACGTCGAATCCTTCTCCCGGGTCACCGAGGCCTGCTGCATCCCGGTGGTCATCGCCGGCGGCCCCAAGGTCCACAACGACCGCGAACTCATCCAGATGGCCCATGACGCCGTCCAGGCCGGCGGCGCTGGTCTGTCCATCGGGCGCAACGTCTTCCAACACGCCCATCCGTCCCGCATGGTGCAGGCCCTGCACGGCATCGTGCATCAGGATTGGGAAGTCGACCAAGCCATGGAACTGCTGAAGGACTAACCATGAGTAAGGAAATCTGGCTGTCCGCCATCCCCTTCGACAAGACGCTCGTGACCCTCGGACTCGAATCCGGCGTGGACGGGTTCGTGGCCGAGGCGGCCGACGCCGACGCCATCCTGGCCCTGGGCCGGACGAAGGTCATGACGCCGGACGCTTTCGAGCGCGTCACCCTCACGAGCAAGGACGACGAGACCACCGCCATCACCCACCTGAAGGCCGGCCGCCCCGTCTTCCTCAGCCGGGGCTGGGAGATCATCCCGGTGGAGAACATCCTGGCCGCCGCGACCGGCCTGGGGCTCGAATGCGAGAGCCTCGACCGGGCCCGGCTGGCCGCCGGCGTGCTCGAACGCGGCGCCGACAGGCTGCTCATCACCACCGAGGCGGCCCCCGACATCAAGACCATCGTCAAGGAGCTCAAACTGTCCCAGGGTACCATCGAACTCGCCGCCGCCACCATCACGGCCATCGAACCGGCCGGGCTGGGGCACCGGGTCTGCGTGGACACCACCAGCCTTTTTACCAGCGGCCAAGGCATGCTCGTCGGCAACTCCTCGGCCTTCACCTTCCTGGTCAACGCCGAGACCGAGTCCAATCCCTACGTGGCGGCCCGGCCCTTCCGCATCAACGCCGGGGCGGTCCACGCCTACTGCCAGATGCCGGGCGACACCACCCGCTATCTGGAGGAACTGCACTCGGGCTCGGAAGTCCTTATCGTCTCCCACACCGGGGAGACCACCACCGCCGTGGTCGGCCGCATCAAGACCGAAATCCGGCCCATGCTCCTCATCACCGCCGAGGCGGACGGCCGGGAGGGCAAGGTCTTTTTGCAGAACGCCGAGACCATCCGGGTGGTCGATCCGACGGGACGGCCGGTCAGCGTCGTCACCCTGCGCGTCGGTGACAAGGTCCTGGTCAAAACCGATGTGGCCGGCCGGCATTTCGGCATGCGCATCACCGAAGCCATCAAGGAAGGATGACATGGGCAAGGATACTGCCGACGACGCCACCAAAACGGTTTCCCTCGACGAGGCCCTGCTGGAGCTGCGGGGCGGCATCGACGCCGTGGACGACGCCCTGCTGAGCCTGCTCAACAAGCGCGCCACCTTGAGCCTCGAAGTCGGCCGCCGCAAGGCCGGACGGGACAGCGCCGTGTTCAAGCCCTTCCGCGAACAGGAGGTCCTGGCCCGGTTGGCCGGCAACAACCCCGGACCGCTGCCCGGGAACCACCTGCTCGCCATCTACCGGGAAATCCTGTCGTCCTCCCGCCGCCTGCAACGACCCGAGCGGGTGGCCTACCTCGGACCGGAAGGCACGTTTTCCCACTTCGCCGCCATGGCCGCCCTCGGCCATTCGCCGGACTTCCTGCCCATGACCACCATCGGCGACGTGTTCGCCGCCGTGGCCGGCAAACGCACGGACCTCGGCATCGTGCCCCTGGAGAATTCGCTCCAGGGCACGGTCGGCCAAAGCCTGGACCACTTCCAGCACTACGACGTCTACATCCAGGCCGAAATCTCCTGCCGGGTGAGCCACGCCCTGCTCTCCACGGCCGAAAGCATCGCGGCCATCGATACGGTCTATTCCCATCCCCAGCCCCTGGCCCAGTGCGCCTCCTGGCTCAAGGCCCATCTGCCCCACGCCCGGATCATCCCCACCGATTCCACGGCGGCGGCCGCGGCCCGCTTGGCCGGCGAACCCACCGCCGCCTCCATCGGGCACATCCGGCTGGCCGAGATGCACACCCTCCATGTCCTGGCCAGTCCCATCGAGGACCTGCCGGACAACTGGACCCGGTTTTTCATCATCGGCCCCGAGGACACCAAGCAGCAGACCCGGGACAAGACCTCGATCCTGTTCACCGTGCCCAACCGCCCGGGCGCGTTGCAGCAAGTGCTCTCGCACCTGGCCGGCGAGGGCATCAACATGACCAAGCTGGAGTCGCGGCCCATCCGCGGCGAAAAATGGCAGTACGTCTTCTTCGCCGACCTGCAATGCGACCTGTCGCGCGAGGAATACAAGCAGCTGTTGGCCACCTTGAAGGAACATACGCACAGCCTGCGCATCCTCGGCTGCTATCCGGCCGGCCCCCAGGTGGACCTGGGCGACGGCGCGATCAGCCTGGCCGAAGCCCAGGCGAAATGAAGAAGCAAAGAGGAAGATGCCTCCGGCGGCCGGGGGGAATCATTCCCCCCGGACTCCCCGAATAAAAAGGATACGCCATGCCGACCGTCACCGCTCCGTCCTCCAAGTCCGTGTCCCACCGGGCCATCATCGCCGCCTGCCTGGCGCAGGGCACCAGCCGGCTCACCGGCCTGCTGGCCAGCGAGGACCTGGAACGGACCCGGGCCTGCATGACCGCCATGGGCGCGGACCTCCATCCCCAGTCCGACGGCTCGTGCATCGTCTCCGGCACCGCCGGCCGCCCCCAGGGCGGGACGGACGCGGAACCGGTCGTGCTCGACGTGGGCGAATCCGGCACCACCTGCCGGCTGCTCACCGCCGTGGCCGCCGCCGGCCGGGGAGTCTTCGAGATCCGGGGGCGCGGCCGCCTGCACGACCGCCCCATCGGCGAACTGATCGACGCCCTGACCCCGCTCGGGGTTGCGGTGCGCTCCCTGGGAAAGCCCGGCCATCCGCCCCTGCGCCTGACCACCGCCGGCCTTTCCGGCGGTGAGACGACCATCACCCTGGAAGACAGCTCCCAGTACCTGTCCGGCCTGCTGTTGGCCGCTCCCCTGGCCGACGGGCCGGTGACCGTCGCCGTCACCGGCGGCAAGGCCGTGTCCTGGCCGTACGTGGCCATCACCCTGTCCACCCTGGCCGACTTCGCCGTGCCCTTCACGGTGGAGACGCTGGCAGACGGAACGTGGACCGCCGCCGACTGGCGGACGCTCACCGACGTGACGCCGGGGCGGGTGCGCTTCCGCATGCGCCCGGCCGCCTATATGCCCCGGGACTGCGCCGTGGAGGGCGACTGGTCGAACGCCTCCTATTTCCTGGCCGCCGGGGCGGTGGGACCGGAGCCGGTCACGGTGACCGGACTTCGCCCCGACTCGCTCCAGGGCGACCGGGCCATCTGCGACATCCTGGCCAGCATGGGCGCGCGCCTCGAAATCACGGACGTGGGCGTCACCGTCTTGCCGAGCGCCCTTGCCGGCCGTGTCCTGGACATGAGCCGCTGCCCGGATCTGGTGCCGACGGTGGCCGTGGCCGCCTGTTTCGCCACGGGCACGACGACCATCACCAAGGTGGCCCATCTGCGCCTCAAGGAGTCGGACCGCATCGAGGCCGTGGCCGAAAACTGCACCCGGGCCGGGGCGACCGTCACCATCCTGGCCGACGGGTTGTGCATCCATCCCAATCCGCTGCCGGCCGGTCGGACCATCGACTTCGCCTCGTTTCACGACCACCGGCTGGCCATGTCCGCCGCCCTGTTCGGCCTGGCCGGCGTGACCGTGCGCCTCGACGATCCGGGATGCGTGGCCAAATCGTTTCCGAATTTCTGGGAGAAATGGGAGAAACTGGGGCTTTGCCCCAGCCCCCACCGGGGGGAATGATTCCCCCCGGTCCCCCTCGATGTTTTTTGACACGAAAAGGGCATCATGAGCGACAAAACGACCACACGGACGACACCCGACACGCCCCCGTCACCCATCCGGACGCTCGTCATCGTCGGGGCCCGGGGCGGCATGGGGCGGCTCATCGCCGCCCAGAGCCGGGCCGCCGGCCTGACGGTGCGCCCCCTGGACCGGCCGCTCACCGACGAAGCCATCGCCGCCGCCGTCACCGGGGCGGACATGGTGCTCCTGTCGGTGCCGGTCTACGCCATGGACGAGGTGGCGGCCAAGGTGGCCCGGTGCATGGACGGCCGGCAGATCCTGGCCGACGTCGGTTCGGTCAAGACACTTCCCATCGCCTCCATGACGGCCCGCTACCAGGGACCGGTGGTCGGCACCCATCCACTGTTCGGTCCGACGCCCCGGCCGGCCGACGGCATGCGGGTGGCGGTGATGGACGGCCGGCCGGGCGAGGACGTGTGGGCGACCACGGCGGTCTGGGACTGGTGCGCCCGGATCGGGTTTGCGCCCTTCGCCAGCAACGCCGAGGAGCATGACCGGGCGGCCGCCTTTGTCCAGGGACTCAATTTCGTGACGACGGTGGCCTATTTCGCCACCCAGGCCGCCGGCGGCGACGTGCAGAAGTATCTGACGCCGTCGTTCGCCAGACGGCTGGCCGCCGCCGAAAAGCTCATCATGAAGGACGCGGCGCTTTTTACGGCGCTGTTCGAGGCCAATCCGTACAGCCACGAGGCCGTGCGCAACTACAGGAGTCTGCTCAATATCGCCGCCGGCGGCGACGTGGATCTGCTCGTCCGCCGGGCCGAGACCTGGTGGACCGCCAAGACGGAAGGGAAGGATAAGCCATGAGTGCGATCATTCTGCAACAGGAAGGGACGTGGCTGCCGGCCGACGTTCAGACACCCATCAGTCTGTTTCTGGGGCTGGTCGGGGAACGTCCCGGCATTCTCCTGGAAAGCGCCGAAGTGGACGGCCGACTCGGCCGATACAGCGTCATCGCCTGGGATTTCCGGCTGCGGCTGCGCCTGAAGGCCGGCAAGCTCGACATCAACGCCCGGGACACCCGGCTGGCCCCGCTGGAGGATTCCTCCGGCCAGGACTTTTTCGAGGGCATGCGGGCGATCATGGCCCGGCTCAAGGTCCTGGCCCCGGAGGGCATGGCCGACACGCCGCCCATCACCCGCGGTCTGCTCGGCTATTTCGGCTACGGCATCGCCGGCATCTTCGAGCCCAAGCTGGCCAAGGTGCTGCCGCCGAAGGAAGCGGAGTTCTGCCTGGTGCTGCCGGGCCGGCTGGTCCTGTTCGACCACATCAAGCACCGCTGCCTGCATCTGTCCCTGGACGCCGGCAAGAAGGCCAAGATCCGGCACGAAAACGTCTACGCCCCCCTGGAGCGGCCGGAGGTCGGCCGGGTGACCAACAGCCCGGACGCCGACGGCTACATGGAGGCCGTGACCAAATGCAAGGAAATGATCCGGCAGGGCGAATGCATCCAGACGGTGCTCTCGACCCAGTTCTCCGCGCCGTTTTCCGGTGATCCCTTCGTGCTCTACCGGCGGCTGCGGCAGGTGAACCCTTCGCCGTACATGTTCTTCATGCGGCTGCCGCGCATCACGCTTCTGGGCTCGTCGCCGGAGCTGCTCATCCGCTGCCAGGACGGGGCGCTTACCACCTGTCCCATCGCCGGCACCCGTCCCCGCGGCAAGACCCCGGCCGAGGACGACGCCCTTTCGGCCGAACTGCTGACCGATCCCAAGGAGCGGGCCGAGCACGTCATGCTGGTGGACCTGGGGCGCAACGACCTCGGGCGCATGGCCGAGAAGGGCACGGTCTCCGTGGAAAAATTCATGACCGTGGAGAAGTTCTCCCACGTCATGCACATCGTCTCCTACGTGACGGCCCGGCTCAAAAAGGGTCTCGACGCCCTGGACGTGCTCAAGTGCGCCTTCCCGGCCGGCACCCTCTCCGGCGCGCCCAAGATCCGGGCCATGGAAATGATCGCCGACCTGGAAAAGGGCCAGCCGCGCGGACCGTACGCCGGCTGCATCGGCTGGATCGGCCTGGACGAGGGCCGGGTCAACCTCGATACCGGCATCACCATCCGCAGCCTCTGGATTCGCGACGGCCAGGTCTTCTGGCAGGCCGGGGCCGGCATCGTCTTCGATTCCGAGCCGGCCAAGGAATGGATGGAGGCCCAGAACAAGGCCCGGGTGCTCATGGAAGTGATGGCGGCCAAGGAGGATGGCGATGTTTTTACTTATTGATAACTTCGACTCGTTCACCTTCAACGTGGTCCAGGGCTTCCAGCAGCTCGGCCGCGATCCGGTGGTGAAGAAAAACGACGATCCCGAGATCCTCGACCTGGCCGCCTCGGGCACCCTCGACATGGTGTGCGTCTCGCCGGGGCCGAGCACGCCGGAAAACGCCGGGCTGTGCCTCAAGTTTCTGGAGCTTCTGCCCAAGACGGTACCGGTCCTCGGCATCTGCCTGGGCCATCAGATCCTGGGGCATTTCGCCGGCGCGCCGGTGGTGGTGGCCGACCGCATCATGCATGGCAAGACGTCCGACGTGTTTCACCGCGAGACCGGGCTTTTCACGGGCCTGCCGAACCCGATGGAGTGCTGCCGCTACCACTCGCTCATCGTGCTGGCGGCCAAGGCGGCGGACACGCTGGAGATCACGGCCTGGACCGAGGAGAACGAGGTCATGGGCCTGGCCTACCGCGACCGCCCCTGGGTCGGGGTGCAGTTCCATCCCGAATCGGTCTTCACCCCGGACGGCATGAAGCTGCTCGCCAACTTCCCGGAAAAGATCCTCTGAAGAAGGAGGCGGCTGAGGGCCTCAATATAAAAAGGCTCTCAGCCGCCATTAATATAATCAAGGCAATGGTGGTAAAAAAAATGGATACAAAATGTCAAATATGCGATGAAAAGTGCCAAAGGCATCTTATTGACAACGGGAATAAAGATGACTTGATACAAAGATATTATTACGATTGTCCAAGATGCGGAAACTATTTTATCACATTTAAGGCAATAGATAAAATAAATTTAATAAAGAACGACCACAATAAAAGGACTCTTACTAATATTTCTTCATGGATCAGAGACAATCAACAAGTACTTATTACAACTGACAAATTGAACAATCTAGTAAATATGAAACCATTGTCTATATCTGAACGACTAGGTAGATTATTGATAGAATTTAACAAGAAATCAGATTTTTTTGGTTCGACGTTTTGTATCAATAAAGAAGATAAATATATACAATCATTGACATGGAGTTTAAATGACAAAGAACTAGTAGAGTTAATCAGCTATTTAATACAATTAAAATACGTTAAAGAATCAACAAAAATAGCTGGCCAAGACAGATATTTGGAAATAACTTTCGAAGGGTTTAGTTATTTAGAAAATATTTTAAATAGTAACAAGGAAAGTGCGCAAGGTTTTGTGGCAATGTGGTTCGATCAATCCATAGCGAAAATTTACAACGAAGCCATTGCACCAGCAATTGAGATAGCTGGATACAAACCAAGAAGAATAGACCATATTGACCACAATAATGACATAACCGATGAAATTATATCCCAAATTCGTCGTAGCAAATTTATCATTGCTGATTATACAGGTCAAAGAGGTGGTGTATATTATGAAGCTGGTTTTGCGCGCGGTCTAGGGATTGAAGTCTTTATGACCTGCAAGGAAGATGAAATAAAGGATCTTCATTTTGACATAAATCATCTCAACTGCATCGGATGGGAATCCGACAATCTTGAAGAATTCAAAAATCGATTAGCCAACAGGATTGAAGCGATTCTGGGGCGTGGCCCGCATGCAATGGATATTTAGTTATCCCAACCGATATGCGTAGCGAGAATTAAGACCATGTTGGATTTTTATCGAGACTACGGCGTCTACACCGATCCCGGCGAATACGCCTCGCTCTTGCGGGACCTGCCGACGTCGCTGCCCGAGCTGTGCGCCCTGGTCAAGGCCCAGCTCATCCACCCCTTCGCCCTGCCCCAGTACGCCG